>MRWG01000413.1_pt1 | contig 321629 bp, 291 predicted proteins | sample 1013341 | NCBI WGS metagenome assembly MRWG01 (sample SAMN06117577, study PRJNA244670) | biofilm metagenome | biome: Water; feature: Cathode Biofilm; material: Biofilm; isolation source: microbial consortium enriched at the cathode of a solar microbial fuel cell | place: USA: District of Columbia... | reverse complement strand
AATCGGTTCCTGATTGGTCGGCAGCGCTAGAAGGCCCGCTTTCGAGGGCACTTTCCACACGCATTAAACTTCAAAGAGAAGCCGAAATGTTAGATTCCAGAATCGGTCGGCTGTTTGACGCACTGGAGAAAGGCATAAAAATGGATTGGGAGCGCCTGCGACAGCTGCAAGATAGGCGTGATGAGATTAAAGCTATGCCGCAGATCCCCGACATTGAGGCTGGCCACTACGACATCTTGACCAAGCTGCAAGGCTCGTTCGACGCAGTGCGAGCGGAATGGGATAACCGGAAATACGCTTCCCCAGTTCGAAATCTACTGCAAATGACAGTTCATAAGATCGTGTGCACACCAATAGATGGCCAAAGGTGCGGAGAGACAGTTGATGTCCAACTGAAGCCAGTTCACGAATGGGGGGAATACTACGCCCATATTCACGCGCACTGGCCGCATGTTGGTACCGGCACATCATCGATAACTGCAACGCAGATCCGCGCCCAATCAGCAAACCTCCTCATTGATCACTAAGCGCGCTTCCTCCTCTAACGAAGTGCCGCAACAGGTTGCCACTCGTAATGGACGGAGACGCTCCTCGCTTTGTCAGCAGCAAACATGCCCCTTGTGCATGATCATGCCTCCCACAAATTCGGGAGAAGTTAGGCAAACTCCGACAATCTCGAACAAAGTTAGGCAAACTCCGACAATCTCGAACAAAGTCAGACAATCTCGGACAAACTCCGACAATCGCTTTCGATCATAGACACTTAGATGGCGTGAAAAATCATGCGTGGCCACCATCCTGTTGGCTAAGCGCTCGCAGATTGTGATGGATCGTTTCCCGCAGAATTGAAGACTGCAGCATGGAGTAGAGATAGGCCGCTGGGTTTTTGATGCCACGCTTATCGACTGCGACAAGGACTGCAGCCAGCGCCGCCCAGCCGTGTTTGGCAACCGCTTTCTGCCACACCTCGGGCCTTATCCGAACGTATTGGCGTAGCAACCAGACAATCGACCTCGACACCTCCTGAATGGCCGAAGGTGACGGATCACCGCAAAGCAGCTCTTCCAGATGGTCTCTCGACAATTGCCGCTGCAAAGTCGGGGAGGCCTCGGTCATCAGACAGACGAGGTCCATGTCGCTATCAGCTCGAGAGGAGTGAAATTGGACAGGGGGAGGGCTCGTCCGCCCCCCTTCTGCTTGCCCTTGTACAAGGTCTGTAAGACCAGAGGTTTTATTGTAAAGGTTTAGGTGGACGTCCGTATCCACCCTTCGGGCACGGAAGGACTTCTCCGGGTCGGGATCGTCCGGGCTCTCTGCAGGAGCTGGAAGATCGATGCGTTCTTCATTCAACCGCTCCCTCTCTTTGCGTTTCTTGTCGTCAAATTCCACAAGAGCATTTTCGAGCTCCGGCAATCGTCTCGCCAGAGGACGCAAGTCAATACCGCCAGCGCCATACCTCTGGTTGGCATTTGTGTAGCGGCGCACCAGCCATCCATGCTCCTCCAACTGACCTAGTAACCTTCTGGCGGATCGCTCAGTCAGGCCGCAAAGACCGGCGAGGCGTGCATTGCTGATGGTGGTTTTGACGTTTCCGGTTTTCCACGTATCCCGCTGCGTGTGCTGGATCAAGACGATCAGAACTTCCTTGGCCTTACCAGGCAGGTCCGGCTCCAGAAGCGAGAATGCCATTCCCACAAGAGCGAAAGCTTTGATCGATGCGTAGCCAGGTTCTCCGGCAAATTCTTCTGCAAGCATGTTCACTGCCTCAAAATTGCCGGCACGTTTCACGAAACCTTTTGCAACAACAGCCTCGGCGCCAGCGTGAATTTCACATCCAATAATTTCCATTTGCGTTCGGCATCGGCTCGAAGTCCTGCGCACTGCATCAAGCAGTTGACAACAGGAGACCGTCGCCTAGAATCGTGCTCATCTTTGTAGGAGCGCATTCCAAGCGTTTTCAAAAGCCCCGCAGTTCCAGCTGCGGGGTTTTTACTTTTCGGAAATCATCAAGCCAAAATCGTAGCCGTCCCTTCAATTAGGGCTTGCTGGCTCACCGGCATTTCGTAGTAGAATCGCCGTGTTATGACTCTTTGGGTGGCTAGAGAGTGGTGGAGCCAGGCGGAATCGAACCGCCGACCTCTTGCATGCCATGCAAGCGCTCTCCCAACTGAGCTATGGCCCCGTACCATCTCGGTGAACCGGATTTGGGATGCCGCGGGCCTTCGAAAAAGGCCGGGCGCCGGTTTTGCTGCGGCTCTTCTAGTCGATTCAGCCGCTGGCGTCTAGGGGGGCGGATATAGGCTGCATCGTGCCCGAGATCAAGCAAAAGTTGCAGCACCGCCCGCGCTTTGCCGCAGCTTTTTTCCAAGCTGCGGCAAAAGCCGTTTCTTAGTTGTCGTCGTCCTTTTCGACCCCGCCGCGCACGATGCTGGAGACGCCGTCATCGCTGTCCTCGTCATCATCGAGGAAATCGTCGTCTTCATCATCGTCCACATCGACGTCGATATCGATATCGTCCTCGAAATCGATATCGTCCTCATCGCTGTCCTCGTCCGTGTCCTTGGGCTCGGGACGCTTTTTCGGCTTCGGCGTTTCGACGGGCGGCTTGGGCGCTTTCGTGCGCTTGGCCGTCACATCCTCAGGCACGAATTCGTGGCCGCATTTGGGACAATGCGCCGGATTTTTTGTAAGGTCGTAGAACTTCGCGCCACACTCCGGGCAGTCGCGTTTCGTTCCAAGTTCTGGCTTCGCCACAGTTCACTGCTCCCCGCACTTACGAACAGATTTTCCCATTGCCATGAAGCAAGCCTCCTGTCAAAACCTATTCGCGTGTTGCGCGCCAAGTTTACATTTTTTCGTCCGGTTGCAACCGCTTAAGGGCGCCGCGCCGCGCCGCAACCCACTTCTCAAGCCCCGTTCCGAGGCCGCCTGGTCATGACCCTCACCGCCCATCCCTCCCGCGCCCTGCAAGGCACCATTGCCGTGCCCGGCGACAAGTCGATTTCCCACCGCGCGCTGATGCTGGGAGCACTTGCCGTAGGCGAAACGCGGGTCAGCGGGCTTCTGGAAGGCGAGGACGTGCTTGCCACAGGCGAGGCGCTGCGCCAGATGGGGGCCGAGATCACCCGCCATGCAGACGGCACCTGGTCGATCTGGGGGGTCGGCGTGGGCGGGCTGAAAGAGCCCGAAACCGCGCTCGATTTCGGCAATTCGGGCACCGGTGTCCGGCTGATGATGGGCATCGTTGCAGGCCACCCCATCACCGCCACTTTTATCGGCGATGCCTCGCTTTCCAAGCGCCCCATGGGCCGCGTCATCACGCCGCTCACCGAAATGGGTGCCCATATCCATGCGCGCGAGGGCGGGCGCCTGCCGCTCACTCTGACGGGAGCCGAGCGCGCGCTGCCCATCACCTATCCGCTGCCCGTCGCCTCCGCTCAAGTTAAATCCGCCGTGCTTTTTGCCGGGCTGAATGCGCCGGGCCAGACGACGGTGATCGAGCCCGCGCCGACACGCGATCATACCGAACTCATGCTGAAAGCTTTCGGCGCCCAGGTCGTGACAGAAGAAGGCCCGAAGGGCGTGCGCGTCATCCGCGTCACCGGCGAGCCGGAGCTGAAAGCCTGCACGCTCGCCGTGCCGGGCGATCCCTCTTCGGCGGCTTTTCCCGTCGTCGCTGCGCTGATCACACCGGGCTCGGACATCACCGTGACCGGCATTACCCTCAACCCGCACAGATCAGGGCTCTATACGACGCTGATCGATATGGGCGCGGATATCGAGATCCTGAACCAGCGCCAGGAAGGCGGCGAGCCCGTCGCGGACCTGCGCGTCAAGGCAAGCGAATTGAAAGGCATCGAAGTGCCGCCGGAGCGCGCGCCTTCCATGATCGATGAATATCCGGTGCTGGCCGTCGCCGCTTCTTTTGCAGAAGGCAAAACGGTGATGCGCGGGGCCGAGGAGCTTCGGGTAAAAGAAAGCGACCGCATTGCCGCCACCGCCGCAGGCCTCAGAGCCAACGGGGTGAAGGTCGAGGATCTGCCGGACGGCATGATCGTCGAAGGCCGCGCCGGCAGCGTGGAAGGGGGCGGCCATGTCGCCACCCATATGGACCACCGCATTGCCATGTCCTTCCTCACGCTTGGGCTCGGCGCACAAAAACCCGTCACCATCGATGCGGGCGAGATGATCGCCACGAGCTTTCCGGACTTCACCGGGCTGATGCGGCGGCTGGGCGCGCAGCTGGAATCCGGAGCGAACGCATGATCATCGCGATCGACGGACCGGCTGCTGCCGGCAAAGGCACGCTTGCCCGCCAGATCGCCGATCATTTCGGTTATGCCTATCTCGATACCGGCTCGCTTTACCGGGCCGTTGCCCATGCCGTGGTCCGGCAGGGAAAAGAGCCTGGCGATGAGGCCGCCGCCCTGAAGGCCGCCCAAGAACTCGATCCCGCCACCATCGACCCGAAAGCCATCCGCACCGGCGAAATCGGCCAGGCTGCTTCCATCGTGGCCGCCATGCAGCCCGTCCGGGACGCGATCCTGGCTTTTCAGCGCAATTTCGCCGGAAATCCACCGGATGGCGCCCCCGGCGCCGTTCTCGACGGGCGGGATATCGGCACCGTAGTCTGCCCCGGGGCGGATGTGAAACTTTTCGTCACGGCAAGCGCCGAGGTCCGGGCCCATAGGCGCTGGCTCGAACTCAAGAATTCGGGGTCTGCGGTCTCCGAGACACAAGTACTGGAAGAAGTACGCGAGCGGGACAAGCGCGACCGGGAACGGACCCATTCCCCGCTCCTGCCCGCCGCCGATGCGCACTTGCTCGATACCTCGGATTTGAGTATAGAAGCGGCATTCAAGGCCGCTCTTGCCATTATAGAGAGTGGGCGGGCGTAGGTGCGTGTTCCTTCGGTGAAGGCGCACCTTGAGGCGTTTGCCGATCCTGGGGAGCTTAAAGAGCCCCGCCGGATGCTTTGATTAGCTAAAAACCCTTGTTTCCTCGATGCCCCGAGGCACCGAATGACCGCGGGGAAGACCGCCGGAGCCAACCGTCGGCCGGAAATTTATTGATGACGTTAGGAGAAACGACTTGTCAGAAAGTCTCAACCCGACCCGCGACGATTTCGCGGCTATGCTCGAAGAAAGCTTCGAGCGCAATTCCGCCGAAGAAGGCTCGGTTGTCAAAGGCACCATCGTTGGTATCGAAAACGACCTGGCCATTATCGATGTCGGCCTGAAAACCGAAGGCCGCGTCGCCCTTAAAGAATTCAGCACCCCCGGCCATCCCGCCGATCTTTCCGTCGGCGATGAAGTGGAAGTCTTCCTCGACCGGATCGAGAACGCGATGGGCGAGGCTGTTCTCAGCCGCGAAAAAGCACGCCGCGAAGAAGCCTGGGTGCGCCTGGAGAAAGCCTACGAAGCCACCGAACGTGTGGAAGGCCAGATCTTCGGCCGCGTCAAAGGCGGCTTCACGGTCGACCTCGACGGCGCCGTCGCCTTCCTGCCCGGCAGCCAGGTCGATATCCGCCCGGTGCGCGATGTCGGTCCGCTTCTCAACATTCCCCAGCCTTTCCAGATCCTGAAAATGGACAAGCGCCGCGGCAACATCGTTGTCTCGCGCCGCGCCGTTCTGGAAGAAACCCGCGCCGAACAGCGCCAGGAGCTCATCGAGAACCTCAAAGAAGGCGATGTGCGCGACGGCGTGGTCAAGAACATCACCGATTACGGCGCGTTCGTGGATCTGGGCGGCCTCGACGGGCTTCTGCACGTCACCGACATTTCCTGGCGCCGCGTCAACGACCCGCGCGAGGTTCTGTCCATCGGCCAGACCGTGAAAGTGCAGGTCATCAAGGTCAATCCGGACACCCAGCGCATCTCGCTCGGCATGAAGCAGCTTGAAGCCGACCCGTGGGAAGGCGTCGAAGCGAAATACCCGGTGGGTACGCGCTTCACCGGCCGCGTCACGAACATCACCGATTACGGTGCATTCGTGGAACTGGAAGCGGGCGTCGAAGGCCTGGTGCACGTCTCGGAAATGAGCTGGACCAAGAAAAACGTCCATCCTGGCAAGATCGTTTCCACCAGCCAGGAAGTGGAAGTCATGGTGCTCGAAGTCGATCCGGCCAAGCGCCGCATCTCGCTCGGCCTCAAGCAGTGCATGGACAACCCCTGGGCCGCTTTCGCAGAACGCTATCCCTCCGGCACAGAAATCGAAGGCGAGATCAAGAACATCACCGAATTCGGTCTGTTCATCGGTCTCGACGGCGATGTCGACGGCATGGTGCACCTGTCCGATCTCGACTGGAACCGGGCTGGCGAAGACGCCATCCAGGACTACCAGAAGGGTCAGGTGGTCAAGGCCGTGGTGCTCGACGTGGACACGGAAAAAGAGCGCATCTCGCTCGGCATCAAGCAGCTCGATGGCGATCCCTTCGAAGCGGCTGCCGGCGAATTGCGCAAGGGTGCGACCGTCACCTGCACCGTTGCCGCCATCCATGAGAACGGCATCGATGTGACGGTGGGCGAAGAAGGCATGACCGCCTTTATCCGCCGCGGCGATCTGGCCCGTGACCGCGGCGACCAGCGTCCGGACCGTTTTGCGGTCGGTGACAAGGTCGATGCCCGCATCACCAATATCGACAAGGCAAGCCGCCGTCTCAGCCTCTCCGTCAAGGCGCTGGAAATCGCCGAGGAGAAACAGGCTGTGGCTCAGTACGGCTCGTCGGATTCGGGCGCCTCGCTCGGGGATATCCTCGGCGCGGCTCTGAAAGAAAAGCAGGGCGGCGGGGACGAATAATCCCCGCGGCACTGCCGGGCGGGACAAAATTCTCCGTTCGGGTTAGGCTGGTCCCAGTAATCCAGTCCGCCCGATCAAGAGGATGATCCTGTGTCGCTCGATACCGATCTGATTATCGACAGGCGGCGTCTCAAGCGCCGCCTGTCTTTTTGGCGCTTCGCCGCCATTATCCTGCTCGCTGCCGGCCTCTTCGCCTTCTTCGCGCAAAATGCAGGCTTTACCCCCTCTCATCAGCATATTGCCCGTATCTGGGTTTCCGGTGTGATCGTCGACGACACCCGCGTCCAGGACATGCTCGATGAGATCAAGGAAGACGAGAACGTCTCCGCGCTTATCCTGCGCATCGACAGTCCAGGCGGCACGACTACGGGCTCGGAAGCCCTTTACGAAAAAATCCGCGAAGTGGCCGAGGTGAAGCCGGTCGTCGCCGTGCTCGGCACGGTTGCCGCCTCGGGCGGCTATATCGCCGCCATTTCCGCCGATCATATCGTTGCCCGCGGCAACACGATCACAGGCTCGGTGGGCGTGCTTTTCCAATGGGCGCAGATGAAAGAGCTGCTCGGCCATATCGGCATCGAGATGAAGGAAGTGAAATCGAGCCCGCTCAAAGCCGAACCCAACCCCTTCTCCGAGCCCTCCCGCGAGGCGATCCGCGCCACCCAGGCCATGATCGACGCTTCTTATGACTGGTTTTTGGGCCTTGTTCAGGAACGGCGGGGCTTCGATGAGGCCCGCGCCCGCGAGCTCGGCGACGGGCGGGTTTATACCGGCTGGCAGGCCAGGGAAAACGGCTTGATCGATGCCATTGGCGGGGAAGCCGAAGCCCTTGCCTGGCTCTCCTCGGAGCGCCAGATCGACAGCGAATTACCCGTGGAAGACTGGGAAGTGCGCGAGGAACCTTATGAACTGGCCACCTTTATGGGCCGGGCCATGGGTGAGGCGGTTTCGCAAGCAATTGTCGAAACAACCCAAAAAACGTTGCAGACAGAGGGACTTACGCTTGACGGGCTGATAAGCGTTTGGCAACCTGACCGCCGCTGACGGGTTGGAGCGGCACTGCCGCCCCTCCCCGCGCCAAAGAAGGGGTTGGGAGCCATGATCAAATCGGAACTCGTTGCCAAGCTGGCGCAAGCCAATCCGCATCTGTTCCAGCGGGATGTCGAGCGCATTGTCGCAACGGTTTTCGATGAGATCAGCGCGGCGCTGGCCAGAGGCGACCGGGTTGAGCTGCGCGGCTTCGGCGCTTTCTCCGTGAAGTCCCGCCCCGCGCGCACCGGCCGCAACCCGCGCACCGGCCAGCCGGTGCATGTGGACGAGAAATTCGTGCCTTTCTTCAAGACGGGCAAGGAACTGCGCGAGCGGCTGAATGACGGCGATGGCGGCAGCGACGACGACGATAATTGAGTCCTGCCGGCGGATCATGCGCCGGGACCCGCAATAGGAGCGGTCTTTGAGAATTCTGTCCTGGCTTTTGCTGCTGCCGCTTTGTCTGGTCACGCTTTATCTGGCGGTGGCCAACCGGCACAGCGTGCTTTTCAGCCTTGACGCGTTCGAGCCGGAAAACCCGGCCATTGCGCTCGAAATGCCACTTTTCCTGGTGGTGCTTGCCGCGATCTTTCTGGGCATGCTGATCGGCGGCGCCGCCGTTTTGACCGGAAGGTGGCGCAAGGACCGCGCCCGCAAGGCAAAGAGCGGCGCCAAAACCGTTACGGGCGGCTCGACCGCCGTCGTGCCGAGCAAAATGGGCTAACGCCCGGCTCTCTCAAGGCCGCCCCGTCCCATTTGCCTTTACCTTCAAAGCCCCCTGCCCGGCTTATGGCCGAGCCGCGCCGAGGCTGCTATAAGGCCCACACTTCGCCTGCCCCAAACCGCCGACCGCGATGGAAGGAGATACCTTATGAGCCAAACAGGTACACAAAACTGGACCGTCTATCTTTCCGGTGAAATCCACACGGACTGGCGCGAGCAGATCGCCGAGGGCGTACGGGCGAAGAACCTGCCCGTCACCCTGGTATCGCCCGTCACCGATCATGCCTCTTCGGATGAATGCGGCGTGCGCATTCTGGGCGATGAGGAAAGCAATTTCTGGACGGACCATAAGGGCGCGAAGGTGAACGCCCTGCGCACGCGCACGTTAATGGAACGATCGGATATTGTGGTTGTCCGTTTCGGGGATAAATATAAGCAGTGGAACGCGGCCTTCGATGCAGGCTATGCGGCCGCGCTCGGCAAATCGATCATCACGCTGCACGACCCGGCGCTGACCCATGCGCTCAAAGAAGTGGACGGCGCGGCCATGGCCGTGGCAAGCGAGCCCGGGCAGATCGTTGACATTCTGGATTACGTGATCAACGGCGCCCTGCCTGCCAGCCGCCGCGCGGCAGCCGCCGAATAAGACCGCGGCGCCTTAAGGCTCAAGGCCGAAAATCAAGGCCGAGGATCAAGGCCCAAGATCAAGGAGAGACCCATGTCCAAGCTCTTTCGCAACCCGATCTTTTGCGGTCTCGACACCCATGACCTGGATGAAGCCGAGCGCCTTGCCAAAACCCTGGTGCCCGTCGTAGGCGGGCTCAAAATCGGCCTTGAGTTTTTCTATGCCTTCGGGCGCTCAGGCTATGAACGGATCGCGGATACGGGCGTGCCGATCTTTCTCGATCTGAAATTGCACGATATTCCGAACACCGTGGCGGGCGGTATCCGCTCGCTCCTTTCCCTGCAGCCGGCCATCATGAACGTCCATGCCAGCGGCGGCGTGGAGATGATGAAACGGGCGCGCGATGTGGTGGAAGAAGAAGGCGACGGGCGGCCTTGGCTGATCGGCGTAACGCTGCTCACCAGTCTCGATGCCGGCGATATCGCGCGGCTGGGCGCCCAAGGCAGCCCTTCGGATCAGGTACGCCGGCTTGCCGCCGCCGCTCAAGACGCCGGGCTCGACGGCGTGGTCTGCAGCCCCCAGGAAGTCGAAGTGCTGCGCCAGGATTGCGGCTCCGATTTCAAACTGATCGTGCCGGGCATCCGTATGAAGGGCGAAAGCGCGGACGACCAGAAGCGCGTCATGACGCCCTCCGATGCGCTGGTGCATGGGGCCGATATTCTGGTGATCTCCCGCCCCATCATCCGCGCGGCGGACCCTGCCGCAGCGGTGGAAAACATTCTGGCCGATCTGCCGCCGGCCGCCTGACAATCTGCGCTGGAAAAACCCATGAGCCTTCACGTCAAAATCTGCGGCCTGAAAACGGAAGAAATGATCCGCGCGGCGGCAGCGGCGGGGGCCGATTCCATCGGTTTCGTCTTTTTCGAAAAAAGCCCGCGCTATCTCACCATGGGCGAGGCGATGAAACTGCGCCGCGCCGTGCCCGAAGGGGTCTGGGTGGTGGCGCTGCTCGTCGACCCGGACAATGCCCTGCTCGATGACCTCGTAACCTACGTGCATCCCGACGTCATCCAGCTTCACGGCAAGGAAAGCCCGGAGCGGGTGGCCGAGATCCGCGCCCGGACCCATATTCCCGTGATGAAGGCCATTGCCGTTTCGGGGCCGGAAGATGTCGAAAGCGCGGAGGCTTACGAGCCTGTTGTGGATATGTTGCTGTTCGATGCCAAACCGCCTAAAACCATGGCGGGCGCCCTGCCTGGCGGCAACGGGCTTGCCTTCGACTGGGAGCTGATCGGCGCGCGCAAACCCCGCAAGCCGTGGATGCTTTCAGGCGGTCTGACCCCCCTGAACGTGGCCGAGGCAATGCGCACCGCCGGGGCAACCATGGTGGATGTGTCCTCGGGCGTTGAAAGCACGCCGGGGGAAAAGGATGCCGCTCTTGTCGAGGCCTTTATCCGGGCCGCCAAGCAAGACGCCGACTTGGTCAAAGTAAAGGAGTGATCAGCGTGAGTGCTCTCGAACCCAATTCCTACCGGACCGGTCCGGACGAGCGCGGCCATTTCGGTATTTTCGGCGGCCGCTTCGTCGCCGAAACGCTGATGCCGCTGATCCTCGATCTGGAGCAGGCCTATAAGGACGCGAAAAACGATCCGGCTTTCCATGCCGAGCTCGACGATCTGGCCCGCCATTATGCCGGACGCCCGAGCCCGCTTTATTTCGCCGAGCGGCTGACCGAGCATCTGGGCGGCGCAAAAATCTATTTCAAACGCGACGAGCTCAACCATACCGGCTCGCACAAGATCAATAATTGCCTGGGGCAAATCCAGCTTGCCCGGCGCATGGGCAAGACGCGCATCATCGCGGAAACGGGCGCGGGCCAGCACGGCGTTGCGACGGCGACGGTGGCGGCGCGTTTCGGCCTTCCTTGTGTCGTCTATATGGGCGCAACCGATATCGAGCGGCAAAAACCGAATGTCTTCCGCATGAAGCTTTTGGGCGCGGAAGTCGTGCCCGTCACTTCCGGCACCGGCACGCTGAAAGACGCGATGAACGAGGCGCTGCGCGACTGGGTCACCAATGTCGCCGACACGTTCTATATTATCGGCACGGCGGCGGGTCCCCATCCTTATCCGCAAATGGTGCGCGACTTCCAATCCGTCATCGGCAAGGAAGCCAAAGAACAGATGCAGGAGCGCGAAGGGCGCCTGCCCGACACGCTGGTTGCCTGCATCGGCGGCGGCTCGAACGCCATCGGTCTTTTCCATCCGTTCCTCGATGACAAGTCGGTCGACATTCTGGGTGTGGAAGCAGCCGGTAAAGGCATCGAGACGGGCGAGCATTGTGCCTCGCTTGCGGGCGGCGAGCCCGGCGTCTTGCACGGTAACCGCACCTATCTGCTGCAAACCGATGACGGCCAGATCAAGGACGGGCATTCGATTTCCGCCGGGCTCGACTATCCGGGCATCGGGCCGGAACATTCCTGGCTGAAGGAAATCGGCCGGGCGAAATATGTGTCGGTGCGCGACGATGAAGCGCTCGAAGCCTTTCAGCTTTGCACGCGCCTTGAAGGGATCATTCCCGCGCTCGAGCCTGCCCATGCGCTTGCCCATGTTGCCAAGATCGCGCCGAAGCTGCCGAAGGATCACATCGTCCTGATGAATATGTGCGGGCGCGGCGACAAGGACGTCTTTTCGGTCGCCGAACATTTGGGGGTAAGCCTGTGAGCACGCGTGTCGATGCCCGTTTTGAAAAACTGAAAGCGGAAGGACGCACAGCCTTCGTGGCTTTCATCACCGCGGGCGATCCGGACCTGGAAAGCTCCTATGAGCTGCTTGCGGGCCTGCCCGGCGCGGGCGTCGATATTATCGAGCTTGGCATGCCGTTCACCGACCCGATGGCGGACGGCCCTTCCGTTCAAGCCTCCACCATCCGGGCGCTGAAAGCCGGGCAAACCATGATCAAGACGCTCGACATGGTGCGCCGCTTCCGCGCGGCGGGCGACAATGAAACGCCGATCGTGCTGATGGGTTATTACAATCCGATTTACCGCTACGGCGTCGATGCCTTTCTGAAGGATGCCGTGGAAGCGGGTGTCGACGGGCTGATCATCGTCGATCTGCCGCCGGAAGAAGACGAAGAGCTCTGCCTGCCCTCCATCAAGGCAGGCGTCAATTTCATCCGTCTTGCAACGCCGACAACCGACGACAAGCGCCTTCCCGCCGTGGTCGCCCATACGACGGGCTTCATCTATTATGTCTCGATCACCGGTATTACCGGGGCGGGCAGCGCGGTGAGCCATGATGTGGAAGCGGCGGTCGCGCGCATCCGCAACTATACGAAACTGCCCGTCGTGGTCGGTTTCGGCATTAAAACGCCGCAGCAGGCCGCAGAACTTGGCGCGGTTGCGGACGGGGCCGTGGTAGGCTCTGCCATTGTCGATGCGGTGCGCGATGAGCTCGACGGCAACGGCAAAATGAAACCGGGCGGCGCGGGCCGGGTTCTGGAAAAAGTACGCGCCCTTGCCGACGGCGCTCACAGCGTCCGGCGCGCGGCGGCAGAATAAGTCTCGAGCCTTTTAAAAGGCCAGATGGAGGAAGTGGGACATGAACTGGATTAACAATGTCGTCCGGCCGAAAATTCAGCGGGTCTTCAAGAAGCGGGACACGCCGGATAATTTGTGGGCGAAATGTTCCAATTGCGGAGAGATGGTGTTCCACCGCGATCTTCTTGCCGCGCTGAATGTCTGCCCCTCCTGCGACTTCCATATGAAGCTCGGCACGAAAGAGCGCTTCGCGCAGCTTTTCGACAATGGCGAGTATGAAGAAATCGCCGTGCCGGAAGCCCCCGCCGATCCGCTGAAATTCCGCGACCAGAAGCGCTATCCCGAACGGCTGAAAGATGCCCGCGCCAAAACCGGCAGGCCCGATTCCGTTACCGTTGCCCACGGCGCGCTCGACGGGATCGAGACCGTCATCTCCGTTCAGGATTTCTCCTTCATGGGCGGCTCGCTCGGCATTGCGGCGGGCGAGGCGATCGTCCTCGGCGCCCGCGAGGCGCTGGAACGCAAAACGCCTTACATCGTCGTTGCCGCCGCCGGGGGCGCGCGCATGCAGGAAGGCATTCTCTCGCTGATGCAAATGCCGCGCACCACCGTTGCCGTGCAAATGCTGCGCGAGGCGGGCCTGCCTTATATCGTCGTGCTGACCGACCCGACGACGGGCGGGGTGACCGCTTCCTACGCGATGCTGGGCGATGTGCAGATTGCCGAGCCCGGCGCGCTGATCGGCTTTGCCGGCCAGCGTGTGATCGAACAGACGATCCGCGAGAAACTGCCGCAAGGCTTCCAGCGCGCCGAATATCTCTTGGAGCACGGCATGGTCGATATGGTCGTCCACCGCCATGAGCTCAAAGCGACGCTGGCACGCACGATCCGCCTTCTCACCCACCGGCCGGGCTCGACGCTGAAGCAGGACGCGTTACCTGCCGTGCAGCCTACGCCGCCCGCGCCCGTCGCCTGAAAAGCCCCGAGTCCATGAGCGCCTCCGACACCCCGCCGCCCCTTGCCCCTTACAGCGATGTGGTGCTGGAACGCCTTTCGAAGCTGCATCCAAAGCTGATCGACCTGTCATTGGACAGGGTGCACCGGCTGCTGGCCGCTCTCGGCCACCCCGAAGAGCATCTGCCGCCGGTCATTCACATTGCCGGCACGAACGGCAAAGGCTCGGCGCTTGCCTTCCTCAAGGCCATGCTGGAGGCGGACGGCAAGGCGGTGCATGCCTATACCTCGCCTCATCTCGTGCATTTTCACGAACGCATTTATCTTGGCGGCAAAGGCGGCGGTACCTTCATTGCCGAAGAGGCGCTGATCGAAGTGCTGGAAGAATGCGAGCGCGCGAATGACGGGGCGCCCATCACCTATTTCGAAATCACGACCGTTGCCGCACTCCTTGCCTTCTCGCGCTTCCCTGCCGATGCGCTGCTGCTTGAAACGGGCATGGGCGGGCGGCTCGACACGACGAATGTCGTTGCCCGCCCCGCCGCAACGCTGATCACGCCCATCGGGCTCGATCATCAGCAATTTCTGGGTGAAACGCTCGGGGAGATTGCAGGCGAAAAAGCCGGCATCTTCCGCCGCGATGTGCCGGCCATTATCGGCCCGCAGGAAGAGGCGGCTCTCAGCGTGCTTCTTGAAAAGGCCGAGCGCATCGGCGCGCGCCCTTACATTCATGGGCAGGACTGGATGGCCTTCGAAGAACATGGCCGCCTCGTCTATCAGGATACGGACGGCCTTCTCGATCTGCCCTTTCCCGTGCTGCAAGGACGCCATCAACTCACGAATGCAGGCGGGGCGATTGCGGCCTTGCGCCAGGCCAAAGGAATTTCCGTTTCCGATGAAGCCATCGAGAAAGGGCTGCTGACGGCCAAGTGGCCCGCGCGCATGCAGCGCCTGAAAGAAGGTCCGCTCCTTGCCGCGCTTCCGGAAGGCGCCGAGCTATGGCTCGATGGCGGGCACAATCCTGCCGCCGGGCGCACCATCGCGCAGGCTTTCGCCGAGATGAACGACCGCGCGCCGCGCCCGCTCTATCTCATTTGCGGCATGCTTTCGACCAAGGACGCCACGGGCTTTCTGGCCGCCTTCAAGGACTTGGCCGCCATGGCCGTTGCCGTGCCTATCGAAGGGGAAGCGAATGCGCTCACCCCGGGCGAGCTGGCCGCCGCCGCGCAGAAAGCGGGGCTCCACGGCGAGGAAGCGCAAAGCCTTGCCGCCGCCATGACGCGCATCGCCAAAAGCGCGCAGGATGGAAAGACCGCGCCGCGCATTCTGATTTGCGGCTCGCTTTATCTTGCCGGTCAGGTGCTCAGGGAGCACGGGTGAGGGTTGCTTCCCCTTCGTCACCCTCGCGTTCGGCGCGAGGGACCATGCGAAAACTGCAGCAAGCTGTGAGGTTGCCTGGACCCCGGGACAAGCCCGGGGTGACAGCCTCACCTGATGAAAAGCACGGGGATACTGCAAACTCTTTTGTCACCCCGGCCTCCGTGCCGGGGTCCATACTGCCTCTGCAACAAACAAAAGCCCGGCGCTGATTTTCCAGGCCGGGCTTTCTTAAACACTTGCGCTCCAAACTTTAGAGCGAGCTTTCGATCCATTCCTGAATCTTGCCCTTCGGCAACGCGCCGACTTTCGTGGCAGCCACCTGGCCGTCCTTGAAAAGCATCAGCGTCGGAATGCCGCGCACGCCGTATTTCGTCGGCGTGTTGGGATTCTCGTCGATATTGATCTTGGCGATCGTCACCTTGCCGCCGAGATCGGCCGCGATTTCTTCCAGAGCCGGGCCGATCTGCTTGCACGGGCCGCACCATTCGGCCCAGAAGTCGACAAGCACCGGCGTCGAAGAATCGATCACATCCGATTCGAAGCTGCCGTCGGTTACTTTCGTGGTAGCCATTTTCTTACCTCTTTACTTTCTGATACGTCCGGCCCGCTTCGCGCGGCAAAGACGCCTCGGTTCGTATTCAGCTTGCCACAAATCTAGGAATGGCAGGTTCCAACGTCAAGGAAGGCGCACGGGCATGTGAGAATTGTGCCGTTTTGCGGCTTCTCAGCGCAGATATTTTTCGAGTTTTTCCGCCGGAATCTCCATTAGCCGCGGCCCATCCGTCCATAAAAGCGCGCAGCGCACCTCAAAGCCCGGGCGGGACTGCGCCAAAAGCGCGCGGTAGGCGGCCAGCTGGGCGATATAGGCGGGGCTGACGTCCTCGGGCACTTTGGGCGCGGGGCGATTCGTCTTGTAATCGACGATGAGAACTTCCCCCTCGCGCTCGACCAGCCGGTCGATCTGCCCGGCAAAAGAGAGGGGGCCTGTGGGCGTTTCGACAATGCCCACCACCGGCACTTCCGCCCGGCTGCCCGGCCCGAAGAGCGCGGCGAAATCCGGCGCTTCCAAAACCGCGCGCGCCGCCTGCCAGATTTCCTCGCGCTCACCTTCAGAAAGCGCGTGGCCGGGCGCGGCAAGAAAGCGGGCCGCCGCCGCGTCCCATTTTTCCGCATCGATCTCGGGCAGGGTTTCAAGCAAGCGGTGAATGATGCGCCCGCGCTTGAACCTTTTTTGCGTGTCCCCGCCCAAGGGAGAAAGAACCGGCGGCTCGGCGCCCGCCTCTCCTTCAAAACGCGAGGGGGCAAGGGGGCGCGGCGGCACGGCCTCTTCGGGCGCGGGCTCATGGGCCCAGGCGGGCAGCGGCGGCAAGGGCTCCGCCATCATGCTTTCTCCCGCCGGGGCGGCGCGCTTGCCCTCCTTGCGCCAGACCGTGCCGCGCGGGGTCTCCACCGGCTCGAGCTCGTCTTTCAGCCCTTCCTGGATGAGCGCATACCAGCAGGCATCGGGGAGTTTCTTGGTGCCTTTGTGCCCGCAGACATAAAGCCGGTCGCGGGCGCGCGTCATCGCCACATAAAGAAGGCGCCGGTATTCCTCGCCTTGCAGCGCGCGGGCCTTTTCGCGCGCTTCGCCCGCCAAGGCCTCGTCATTCGCCTTGCGCACCGGCCAAAGCGGCAGGTCCTCGCCCTGATGCCGGGCGGGCAGCAGCACCGGGTCGAAACGGGCGGCGGGCACCGCGCAGGTATCCGGCAAAAAGACGATGGGCGCTTCCAGCCCCTTTGCCCCGTGCACCGTCATCACCCGCACTTCATTCGCGCCCTGGTCGAGGTCGCGCTTGATCTGTACATGGCCGGTCTCGATCCAATGAAGGAACCCCTGCAGCGAGCCTGCATGGCCCTGCTCATATTGAAGGGCAAGGGAGAGAAACTCATCGACGGGATCGTTCACATCCTCGCCGAGCCGGGCGAGCAGTTTTTCCCGCCCCCGCTCGCCGATGAGCCGGCGCGCGTAAAATTCATAAGGGCGGCGCTGGTCGGCTTCGGCCAGTACATAGGAAAGATAGGCATAGGCCTTGGCGAAGACGGGTTTTTCCTCGGCCCGTTTGATGAGCGCGCCCCAGAGCGAGACCGTGCGCCCGAAGGCCAGATCGAAAAGTTCTTCCTCGCTGAAACCGATGAGCGGACTTTTCAGCACTTCGGCCAGCGTCAGATCGTCTTCCGGCAAAAGCGCGAAACGGCCGAGAGAAAGAAGGTCCATCACTGCGATCTGTTCGGCCAGCATCATCCGGTCGGCGCCGGCAACGGGAATGGCGCGCGCTTTCAAGGCGCGGATCATTTCCTCGACAAAGAGATCGCGCCGGCGCACCAGCACCATGATGTCGCCGGGCTCGATCTTCCGGCCATCGCCGTGCAGCCGCTCGCCGTTTTGAAGCCACTCGGCCACCTGATCGGCAATGCGCGCGGCAAGCCGGGCGCGCGGGCTCGAACCTGTCGGATAATCGAGCGGCGCATCCCAGGGATTTTCCTCTTCCTCCTCTTCCGGCTCTTCCAGCGGCCAAAGCTCGACAAGACCGCCTTCTTCTTCGCGCCGGGCATAATGGGCGACGGGGTCGTCTTCCGCGCTCAGGCCCGCCCGTGCCGCCTCGCCCTTGAAAACAAGATCGACCGCGTTCAGCACTTCCGGCACGGAACGGAAAGAAAGAAGCAGATGCACCGGCGACCAGGCGCCTTCGGCTTCCTTCACGCGCTTTTCGAAATAAGCGCGCATGGCGGAGAATTTTTCCGGCGCCGCGCCCTGGAAAGAATAGATGGACTGTTTTTCATCCCCCACGGCAAAGACGGTCCGCACCGTCTCGCGCGCGCCGCTGCCCGACATAAACTCATCGGCAAGAGCCGAGATCACTTCCCATTGCGCCGGGCTCGTGTCCGCAATAAAGAGAAAAGGCCGCCGCTTCATCCTGCTCGGCAAGGAAGGCGCGGAAGATGGCTTCTTTCTTCCGGTCCGTCACCGTACCGCCGGCAAGCACGTCCGCCGCCTCGCCAATCCGCGCGCGCGGCACGCGCGACAGCGCGCCCGCAATAAGGCCTCTCTCACTTACGCCTTCTTTGACGCCAAGCGCCAAGCGCAGCCGTTCGATACCCGCTTCGAGCCCGCCTGCCCGCTCCAGAAACCGGTGGATGCGGCCGCGCTCACCGACAATCGCTTTGAAAAGCGTTTCGAAGCCGAACTCACCGGCAACGCGGCTGACATGAGAGAGCGCCAAGGTCAGGGGCGTTTCATGGCCTGCAAGATCGTCCTCGCCGATCTCTTCCAACAGCGCGTGCTGCGCTTCGGCCATATATTCATCCGTCGCGCGCTCATCCAGAATGTCGAAATGGGGCGGCACGCCCGCTTCCAGCGGAAAGCGGCCAAGCAAGCGCTCGCAAAAGGCATGGATGGTCTGAATTTTAAGCCCGCCCGGCGTTTCGATGGCGCGCGCAAATAATAGCCGCGCGGCTTTAAGGCGCGCGGGGGTTGCCGCGCCGCCATCAAGCGCCTCGATCTTTTCAGCCAGCGCGCCATCTTCCAGAACCGCCCAGGAGCCGAGCTCGCGGTAAAGCCGGGCCGCCATTTCAGAAGCCGCCGCCTTTGTGAAGGTGAGGCACAGAATACGTTCGGGCGGTGTGCCGTTTAAGAGAAGACGGATGACACGGTTGATGAGCACATGAGTCTTGCCTGCCCCCGCATTTGCCGACACCCAGACGGAGGCGGCGGGATCGGCGGCGCGGCGCTGGTCTTCCAGAGTCTGGGCAAAACGGTTCATCCCGCTCATGCGCCCTCCTCCCCGTCCGAGGCGGACCATTCCTTTACCCGCGCCAGATGATCGTAGTCGCTATAGCGCCCGATAAATTGCACGCGGGGACGGGAGAGATAAGGCAGGCTTTCATTTTCATAAGAGGCCAGCAAACCCTTGAGCCCGCCCAGCGCCTCTGCGGCCAGGCGGCTGCCTTCCTGCGTCACCTCTTTCACCGCCCCGCCTTGCTCGCCGCCCGTCAGATGCAGATAGGTGAGCGTTTCCACGGAACCTTTCGGCACGTCTTTGAAGGCGCCTGCCTCCGCCATCGCCGCTTCAAGGGAAAGCTGCGGGGACAGCCCGCTTTCCACTTGCGCCGCGCTCGGCACCCCGCCCGTCTTATAATCCATGATGGCAAGCGCGCCGGAGCGCTTCACATCGATCCTGTCGGCGCGGGCATGAAGACTGACGGGCCGTTTCAGCCCGCCGATTTCCAGCATGCCCTCGATCTCGCCATGAGCCTTGAGCACGTCCTGCCGCAATTCAGGCTCCGCCGAGGCGAGAAAGCGGGCGATCTGCTCATAGCGCGGCTGCCAGAAGGCGATGACCTCGGGCCTGTCCGGCGCATCGGCGAAAACTTCCTCGCCGATTTCCAGAAGCACCTCTTCGATATTATCCGGCAGGGTTTCAGGATAGCGCTTCACGAATGTGTCGAGGGCGCGGTGAATGAGAATGCCTCTGTCCCGCGCAGGGGCAAAATCATCGATAGGATCGAGCGCTTTCAGACCCAAAACGCGGCGCGCATAAAAAGCATAAGGATCGCGGATAAGGACTTCCACATCCGTTACCGAGAGCCGGTCGGGCCGCGCATGAAGCGGCGGCGCAGGGCGCGGCGGCAAGGCGGCGCGGCGCTCTGGCGGCGCATCGATTTCGCGCGCCCAATGCGTCCAGTTCGGCGCCAGTGGCAATCCGTTTATCCCGGCGCCTTTCAAGAAACTTTCAAGCCGCAAGAGCCAGCGCGAGGGAACGGCGGGGGCGCCTTCCACCTTCAGCGCCCGCGTCAGAAAAACCTGCGGGCAGGCTGCGGCCTGAACGAAGTCATGGGCGGAAAGGCCGATCCGCCGCTCCGGCGAATAAAGGCCGAGATTGCGGCGCATGGGACGGCTCAGCCAGGGATCGACTTTCGTTTCCGCCGGCCAGACCCCTTCGTTGAGTCCGCCGAGAATAAGACAGTCCGCCTGCTGAAGACGCGCTTCCAAAGGCCCAAGGATCATGAGACGGGGGTGGCGCCCGAAGCGGGGGCGCACCACGCGGCCAAGCGCCAGGCTTTCCATGAAAGCGCGCAGGCCCGCCGGCGCAAGGGCGGGCGCTTCTTCCGCCGCTTCCATCAGCGCGGCAAAAAAAGCGGCTGCCGCTTCCCCGTCATCTCCCGCCCAAAGCCGGGCCGCGCCTTCTTCTTCATCGCGCGCCGAGAGCGCCTCCGCCGCTTCAAGAAACGCGCACAGCAGAGCAGCCGCTTCCTGTTTTTCAAAAAGCGGAAGCTTCAAAAGCGGGGTGACGGCTTCTTTTAAACGGGCGATAAGCGCGCGCAGGCGCGGCTCTTCCCGCTCCCGCTCCTCTTCATGAGCAGTGAGCGCAAGTTCTAGCTCCTCAAGCCCCGGCGCCGGGCGGGGACCGCGCAGGAGCGCGCGCTCAAAGCGGCGCACATCGGCGCGGAAATCACCGGGCGCCATACCCGCGGCGGCAAGGGGATGTTTGAGGAGCGAGAGAAGCGGCACCGGCGCAAAGTCTTCTTCCACCGCCTCCAGCAGCAAGCGGAGGAAAATAAAGACCGGCGTTTCCGCCAAGGGCACCCCGGAGGAATCATCCACCTCGATGCCCCAGCGGGCGAGCTCGGCGGCAACGCGCCGGGCAAGGGAGCGGTCCGGCGTAACAAGCGCCGCCGTCTTTTCTTTTTCTTCCAGCACCGAGCGCAGGATGAGCGCAATGGCAAGCGCCTCCTCGCGCGCATTCGCCGCTTCGATGAGGTGCAGGCCCTCAAGCGCGCCGGGAATTTCTTCGGCCTCATCCGCCAGCACGGCGCGCCAGCCATCCGTTGCCTCGGCCGGGCGCAGCGCCTCGTTCAAGAGCCGGGCCCGCGCGGCGTTTTTCCCGGCGGCGGGGTTTTCCGCGCCCGGCCAGAGCGCGACATCGTCCCGTGCCGCGCCGAGCCTTTCGAGCAATTGCTTCATGCCGAATTGGGGATGGGATTCGCCGGCCGCCTCCCAGGCTTCCGGCGCCAAATCAAGATCGAGCCCCGGCAGCACCACCGCCCCTTGCGGCAGGCCCGCAATGACGGAGAGAAGTTTTGCGGAGGCTGGTACCGAGCCCGTGGAACCTGCGGCAATGACAGGGCCTTGCGGCGGTTTGGCGGCCCAGGCTGCGGCCTGCGCTTCGAGCAGCAAAGTGCGCCGGCGGGCCGGATCGATCAGCCCTTTGTCGGCCAGAATATCCGGCCAGTAGCGGGTGATGATTTGCAGAAACTCGAGCGTGATCTGCCAGTTCTGCGCATAATCGCCGGGCACGAGATCCTGCAGCGCGGAAAGCTCCACGCCTTCGGTTTCCACCGCATCAAGAAAGCGGCCAAGATCGCCTGCGAGCGCCGCTGCCTGGCCTGCGCTCATCGCACCTGCATCAGGGTTCACCTCCCCCCAGGCATTGATGAGTTTCGTGAGCACGATCTGCCGGGAAAGGCTTTCCATAGCAGGCGGCAGCTCGGCGCCGAAGGCGGCCCCTTCCTCGCGGAAGCTGAAGCCCGGATCGAGCAGCATTTCTTCTTCATCGACATCGCCCATGGGGCGGATCGACGGCAGGATCATCGCCCGCCCGCCCGACTGGCGCAGAAAGGCTTCCGACAGCGTGCGCACCGCGCGCCGCGTCGGCAAGAGGATCGTGATGTCGGCAAGCGCCGCCCCGTCAAAGCGCCCGCCCAGCGAGGCATCCTCGCTCAAGGCCCGCGCCATCACATCGGCAAAGGCGAGCCCTGAGGGCATGGTGAAAAGAGCGGGCGCGGCTTTGCGGGATGAAGGTGCCATGGTGCCAGTCTAACGCGGACGGGCCTAAAGGTCGCGCATGAAGGCTTCCGCCTCGGCAAGATCGCCGGGCGTGCCGACATGCATCCATACCCCGTCAAGGCGCAGGCCGAAGAGACGGCCTTCTTCGGCTGCCTTATCCCAAAGAATATTGGTGGAGAAGGCCCCTTCCGGCGCGCCCTCCAAAAGGCGGGGATGGAAAATCTGCACGCCCGCAAACATGAAAGGCGCGACATGGGCCTCGCGCCGCCGCGTCAGCCGGCCGAGCCCGTCCATCATAAAATCGCCGCGCCGGCACTCGCCGATCGTGGTGACGGCGGGCGCCATCATCAAGAGCGCGTCCATCTCTTCTGCGTCCCAAAAGGCTTTCATGCGGTCCAGAACGGGGCTCATGCCTTCGGCCCAGACCGTGTCGGAATTCATGACGAAGATGGGCGCCTCGCCCAGTAGCGGGCGCGCCTTTTTCAGGCCCCCGCCCGTGTCGAGCAGCTTGTCTCTTTCATCCGAAAATTGAATGCGCGGGCGGGCGCGCCCCTTCAAATGGGCCTCCAGCATCTCCGCTTTATAGTGGAGGTTGACGATGACATCGCTCACGCCTGCGGCGGCGAGCTTATCCAGCGCATGATCGATCAGCGGTTTGCCGAGAAAGGGCACGAGCGGCTTCGGCATTTTATCGGTCAGCGGGCGCATACGGTTTCCCATGCCCGCCGCCATGATCATCGCGCGGCTGATGTCGCTCATCTCTTACTCCGTCTGCAGAATTTCTTTCCGCAGCGCCGCGGGCACATGCGTGTCGAGCCAAGCCTTCATCTCGCTCAAGACCGGGTGGCGCAAATCCCGCTCGAGATAGGCGGAAACGCGCGGCAGATGAGCCAGATAGCCGGGCTTGCCGTCCCTTCTCCACAGCCGGACGAAAATCCCCATGATCTTGGCATTGCGCTGCGCGCCCAGCACCGCATAGGCAGCGCGGAAAGCTGTTTCATCGAAATCCGCTTCGCCCGCGCGCGCCTTTTCAATGTAATAGGCCAGCATCTCTTCCTCTCGCACCTCGGGCACGTCTTTGCGCGCATCCTGCAAAAGCGAGACAAGATCATAGGCGCGCGAACCCACCTGCGCGTCCTGATAATCGAGCATGCCGGCCCGCGCCGGCCCTTCTCGTTCCCCAAGCCAAAGCAAATTGGGCGAGTGGTAATCGCGCAGCACCAGAACAGGCGCGCCGCATTGGGTTTCCGGAAAAAGCTTTTTCCAAAGCGCGCGGTAGATGTCTTTTTCCTCCACCGCCAGTTCCGCGCCTTTTTTCACCGGGATATACCAGTCGGTCAGAAGCTCGGTTTCGATGGCAAGCGCGGCTTCATCGTAAGACGGCACTTTGTAGGTGCTGCCATCCGGCAGCGGCAGGGCAGCGGGTGTGCCTGCCTGATGCAGAAGAAGAAGCGCGTCGATGGCGGCGCGGTAAAGCGCATCGAGCGGCGTGCCGTCGCCCGCCTTGCCCGTCTCAATGGCTTTCCCATAAAGATCATCGCCGAGGTCTTCCAGAAGCAGCAGCCCCGCCTCCATGTCATGGGCAAGCAGACGCGGCGCGGAAAGACCGAGCGTACGCAAATGCTCGCCCACCGCCACGAAGGGGCGGCAATCTTCGGCGAGATGAGCAATAGCGGAATAGGCTTTGCGGCTGCCTTCGAGCGGCGGCCCGTCGGGACCTGCCGGGGCGTTCATCAGCACGGCGCGCCCTTCAGGGCCAGACAGGCGCTCATAAGCGCGGGTCGAGGCATCGCACGCCAGCGGCGCGCGCGCGGCCGTACCCCAACCGGCTTTCTCCAGGAAAGCCGCAATCTTCTTTTCCCGCTCCTCGGCCATTTCTTATTTTTCTCCTGCGGGTCGTTTTTCGCCAAGCGCAGCGCGCACCCCCTCGATGAGCCGCGCCGGGCCCTTGAGGCGCGCGGCCCGCTCCTTGTCCCGTTCTTCGATCAGGATGTCGAGCCTTTCTTCAGGCAGCAAATCTTCGAGCCGTCCCGGCCATTCGATGAGCGCGGCGCCCGTTTCCAGCGCCTCGTCGAGGCCGAGTTCGTAAATCTCTTCCGACGCGCCGATCCGGTAAAGGTCGAAATGAGCAAGGCTGAGACCGCCTGCCTCATAAGTCTGGACAAGGGTGAAAGTCGGGCTCGGCACGTCTTCCGCCTCCCCGCCTGCCAGGCGCTGGGCTTCTTGAATGAGCGCACGGGCGAGCACGGACTTGCCCATGCCAAGATCCCCCCAGAGCGCGATGAGATCGCCCGGCTGCACGAGCCCCGCCAGCTCATGGCCGAGCGCTCTGGTGGCTGCCTCATCCGGCAGCGCCACCTCGTAAGCGCCTGTCATATCGGGCAGAATCACCTGCTCATCCATCATGGCTCCGTTTTACGCTGCCCCATAAGCGCCCACAACCGGATGTGCCCCGGCAAACCGCGCTTTTACGGGCTTTTCCGCCCGGGTTGGGCTAGAATGCGTTGAAAGACTCCGCATTGCGACCCCCGCTGCATTTCTCCTGGTGACTCTGGGGTTGATTTGGGCGGGGCGAGGCGGCATGTTACGGACACAAAACATGACGCCCCCGTCATTTTTAGAAGAATCGCAAGAAAAGCGGGGTAGAACGTCATGGGCAGCCTCAAAAGGCGCCGGAAAGGGAGCGAGCGGCAATGAGCGATCATGTGGTGATTGTGGGCGCGGGCCATGCGGCCGGACAGGCAGCGGCGAGCCTGCGCCAGGAAGGCTATGAGGGCGCGATCACGATGATCGGCAACGAGCCCTACATTCCCTATCAGCGCCCGCCGCTTTCCAAGAAGTTCCTCGCCGGGGAAATCGGCATCGACCGGGTCTATTTCAAACCGCCGGAATTTTACGAAAAAGAAAACATCACCGTGAAGCTCGGCACACGGGTGACGGAAATCGACCGGAAGACCAAAACCGTTCACACGGACCAGGGCGAAACGCTCACCTATTCCAAACTGCTTTTGACGACCGGCAGCCGCGTGCGCGAGCTCAACCTGCCGGGCTTCGACCTTGAGGGCGTCTTCTATCTGCGCAATGTCGGCGATGTCGAAGGGATCCAATCCTATTTCAACAAGGGCGGCAAATGCGTCATCGTCGGCGGCGGGTATATCGGCCTTGAAGTAGCCGCCGTTGCCGCCAAACACGGCATCGATGTCACCGTGCTGGAAATGGCGCCCATGGTCATGGCCCGCGTCGTCGATCCCATCGTCTCGCGCTTTTACGAGCGCGTGCATAAAGAAGAAGGCGTGAAGATCCTCACGGGCGCAGCGGTTTCGGGCTTTGAAGGCAAGAACGGCCAGCTCACGAAAGTCACCTGCGCGGACGGCACCGCCCATGAGGCGGATTTCGTGGTGGTCGGCGTCGGCATTCTGCCCAATGTGGAACTTGCCGTCGAAGCCAATCTTGAAGTGGAAAACGGCATTGCGGTCGATGAATGCTGCCGCACCTCCGATCCCGATATTTATGCGGCAGGCGATTGCACGAACCATCCCAACCCGCTTCTGGGCGAAAGGCTGCGCCTTGAAAGCGTGCATAACGCGCTCGAGCAGGCAAAGACGGCGGCGGCGGCCATTTGCGGCAAGGAAAAACCTTACGCGCAGATCCCCTGGTTCTGGTCCGATCAATATGACCTGAAACTTCAGATCGTCGGACTGTCCGCCGGCTACGACCAGGCCGTGGTGCGCGGCAATCCGGATGAGGGGCGCTCTTTCGCGGTCTTTTATCTGAAGGAAGGCCGGCTTATCGCCGTCGATGCGATCAACCGCGCGCCGGAATTCATGATGTCCAAACAGCTCATCGCCAAAGGTGTTTCCATCCCGGCGGAGAAGCTGAGGGACGAAAACATCAACATGAAGGAAATGGCCGCCTTCGCGATATGAACGCCGCGCGGCCTTAACGGGAGCTGCCCGTCAACACCGACCGGGGCAGACATCTGAAGACGGAGTATCTATGACCAAGGTTGTTTTCATCGAGCATGACGGCACCGAACATGAAGTGGATGCGGAAAACGGCACCAACCTCATGGAAGCGGCCACGAAACATCTCGTTCCCGGCATCGACGCGGATTGCGGCGGCGCCTGCGCCTGCGCGACCTGCATGATCTATGTGCCGGAAGAATGGGCCGCCAAGCTGCCGGCAAAAGAAGACATGGAAGAGACCATGCTCGACTTCTGCGACCACAGCAAAGAGAACTCGCGTCTTGCCTGTCAGATCGAAGTGACGGACGCGCTGGAGGGTATCCGGGTTTCCATGCCCGCCTCCCAGCACTAAGGCCTTAACGCGCACGGTTTGGATGAGGGACGGCTTGGCCGTCCCTTTTCTTTTGCCCGCCTCTCTTCCTGCCGCCGCTCCTGCCCGCTAAGCTGAGCTCAAGGGAGAGATCATGCTCAGCCACCTTCGCTATTTCAAATATCAGGCGCTCAACAGTTTCTGGTTCACGCCGTCGCTGATGTGGCTCTTTGCGCTTTTCATGGCAGGCATGACGCTTTGGGCGGATCATGCCGGGCTCGGCGCGGCCTTTCTCAGCCCGCTTCCCTTTTTCGATGTGGATGCGGACGGGGCGCGGGCCATTTTATCCACCATCGCCGGTTCGCTTATCACCGTCACGAGCCTTGTCTTCTCCCTCACCCTTGTGACGCTGACCATGGCCTCTTCCCAGCTCGGGCCGCGGCTCATCGGCAAGTTCATTTCCGACCGGCTGGTGCAGTTCACTCTTGGCAGTTATGTCAGCACATTTTCTTATGCGCTGATCGTGCTGCGCTCGGTCGCGGGCGGGGAAGAGGCTTTCGTCCCCGTGCTTTCTCTGCATTTCGCCATTCTCGGCACGCTTTTCTGTTTCGGGCTCCTTATCGCCTTCATCCACCATGTCGCCATCATCATTCAGGCGGACTGGGTGATTTTCTCCGTGGCCGATGATCTGTTAAACGCCATGCCGCGCGCCTTTCCGGAAGAAAGCGATGAAGAAAGCCGCAGCGCGGCCCGCGCCAGGCAAGAAGAAACGCTGAAGGCCTTAAGCGATCTTGCGCCCCATCCCGTCAAAGCGGAAAAGTCCGGCTATGTGCAAACGCTGAGCCCCGGACCGCTCGCCGAGCTCGCGGAAAAGCGTGACAGTTTCATCCGGCTTCTTTACAGGCCGGGCCATTATATCGTTGCGGGCAGCACCATCGCCTATGGCGGCCCTGCGATCGAAGAAGGCGATCACGAGAAGATCCGCGCCGCTTTGGTGCTCGGCCCCAAGCGCAGCGCGGCGCAGGATATCGAATTTGCGGTGACCGCCCTTGTCGAAATCGCGCTCCGGGCGCTTTCTCCCGGCATCAACGATCCGCGCACGGCAATTGCCTGTATCGATTGGCTGACGGCAGCTTCCGCCCGCGCCATGCAGGGCGAGGCGCCCGCGCCCCTTCTTTGCGACAAGGAAAACATGCCGCGGCTCTGGCGCGACATCGTTTCCTTCGAAGGCTTTATCGACTGCGCCTTCAATGAAATCCGCCAGGCGGCACGGGACAATGTGGCAGTCACGCTGCGGCTTATCGAGTCCATCACGCGGCTTGGGGAATTCATCCGCACGGATGAGCACTGGCAGGTGCTGAGCGCACAGGCCAACAAGATCGAAAGCAGTCTTGAAACATACTTCGCCGAAAGCTCGGATACGGACGATCTTCTGCAACGGCTGAGCGAGCTGCGCAAATCACTTGAAGCCGCCCGTCCCGCTCATAAGCACCTTACCTAAAAGAAACGGCCCCCGCCGGTAAAGGCGGAGGCCGCGTTTGTCTTGCTTTCCCGAGCGCTCAGTCGGCTGCTTGCGCCAGCCGGTTCGAGCGGGAGAACTCGTGGTTCTTCAAGGGCAGCGAGCGGATGCGCTGGCCCGTCAGAGAAAAGAGCGCATTGGCCAGCGCCGGGGCAACCGGCGGTGTACCGGGCTCGCCCAGCCCGCCGAGCTTGGCGCCCGATTCGATGAAATGCACATCCATCTTCGGCGTGTTCGCCAGGCGCACCATTTCATAATCGGGGAAGTTCTCCTCGACGACGGCGCCGTTCTCGACCGTGATCTCGCCGTAAAGCGCGGCGGTCAGGCCGTAAATGATTCCGCTTTCCACCTGCGCGCGGGCGGTGTCGGTATTGATCACCTCGCCGCAATCGACCGCCGCCGTCACATTGTGCACACGCGGACGGCCGTTCTCATCGAGCGAGACTTCCACGACTTCCGCCACAATGGTCTGGAAGCTTTCCTGAACGGCAATACCCCGTGCATGACCTTCGGGCAGCGGGCCGCCCCAATTGGCTTTCTTGGCGGCAAGGTCCAGCACCGCGAGGTGACGCGGCTGATCCTTCAAAAGATCGCGGCGGAACTGATAAGGGTCCTTGCCTGCCGCATGAGCAAGCTCGTCCGTGAAGCTCTCATTGAAGAACGTGTGCTGCGTATGCGCCACCGAGCGCCACGGCCCGTAAGGGATATGCACTTCGCTTTCCACATAGCGGATGGACTGGTTCGCCACTGCGTAAGGAATGTGGCTTGCCTCCGCCGGTTCGTCTTTGCGGATATAGCGGTTGACCCAGGTGGTGAGGTTGCCTTCCTCATCGAAGCCTGCAGACATGCGCGCGGAAACCGCCGGGCGGTAATAATCATGCTGCATGTCGTCTTCGCGGCTCCAGGTCAGTTTGACCGGCGCGCCAACTTCCTTGGCGATCTTCACCGCCTGAATGATGTGGTTGGGCGAGCCGGGCGAGCGCCGCCCGAAACCGCCGCCCATCATCAGCGTGTGAACGGTGACATCGTCATCGCTCATGCCGGCCGCTTCCGCCGCCACGGCGCGCGTGCCGAGCCCGTCCTGCGTGCCGATCCAGACATCGCACTTGCCGTTCTCGATGCGCACGGTGCAGTTCATCGGCTCCATCGTGGCATGGGCAAGGAAGGGTACGCGGTAGTCGGCCTCGACCACGGTCTGGGCGCCGGCAAGCGCAGCTGCACCCTCGCCCTTCTCCACGTCTTCCTCGCCTTCGTTTTCAGCCAGCGCTTTGTCGAACTGCGCGAAAATGCTGTCGCTCGAGACATGGCCATTGCCGCCGTCAGCGAATTCGACTTCCAGAAGATCGAGCGCCTGTTTCGCCCGCCAGGTATTGTCTGCCACCACGGCGACGCCGTCTTCCAGCGTCACCACGGCGCGCACGCCGCGCGCCGCCAAGGCTTCGCTATCGTTGACGCGGGCGACGCTGCCGCCGATTACCGGCACCTGCTTGATAGCGGCATAAAGCATGCCCGGCACTTTGACGTCGATGCCGTACATGCTTTCGCCCGTCACTTTCGCCGGAATGTCGAAGCGCTGCTTCGCGGTACCGACGATCGTGTAATCTTTCTTGTCTTTCAGCACCGGATTGGCGGAAGGCGAGAACTCGGCGGCAAGTTCGGCAAGCTCGCCGAAAGTCGCTTTCTGCCCCGAGGCTTCATGCAGCACATGGGAAAGGCGCGCGGTGCATTCGCTTTCCGCCACGCCCCATTTTTTCGCGGCGGCCTTGATCAGCATTTCCTTTGCCGCGGCCCCCGTCACGCGCATGCCGAACTGGCCCGTAAAGCGCACCGCCGTCGAGCCGCCGGTGATCTGCAGGTTCATCAGCTCGGCGAGTTTATAGAAAGCGAAATTCGCCGTGCCGTTGAGCGCTGAAGGCACGCCGCCGCCATTCGTCAGATAGCCTTTGCCGAGCGGGCCATTGGCGAAAGTGGGGGTTGCAGGCGCCTGTTCCATGCGCACGAGGTCCCAGTCGGCTTCCATTTCTTCGGCCGCCATCATGGGCAGCGCGGTGTGGACGCCCTGGCCCATTTCGCCGTGGGGCACATAGAAGGTGACGGTGTTGTCGGGATGGATGCGCACCCAGGTCGTCAGCTGCGCGCCTTCCCCGCCGATGATGCCACCCGCCACTTCGCGCCGCTCCGGCGAGAGCAGGCCGTAACCGAGAAGCAGGCCGCCGCCAACCGCGCCGCCGCCGATGAGAAATTGACGTCTTGATGGTCGTTTCATCTGCCTCTCCCTTATGCCTTGGCTTTCGCCGCGTCGTGAATGGCCGCGCGCACCCGCTGATAGGTGCCGCAGCGGCAGATATTCGTCATGGCCGCATCGATATCCGCATCGCTCGGATTGGGGTTCTCGGTGAGCAGCGCATCGGCGGCCATCAGCATGCCGGACTGGCAATAACCGCATTGCGGCACCTGATGTTTGATCCAGGCTGCCTGCAGCGCGGAAAGATTATCGGCAGTGCCGAGATTTTCCACGGTGCGCACCGAGGCGCCTTCCACCGCGCCGACCGGCAGCACGCAGGAGCGCTGCGCCACGCCATCCACCTGCACCGTGCAGGCGCCGCAGGCGGCAACGCCGCAGCCGAATTTCGTTCCCGTGAGCCCCAGCTCATCGCGGATCGCCCAGAGCAGCGGCATATCGGGCTCGACATCGAGCTCGCGCCACTCGCCATTTACTTGCAAAGAAATCATGAGGTCCTCTCCCCGTCCGGTAGCTGCGGGCATATAGCCCGCGCAAGCCCGCCGCGCGCTGGCCGGCGCCTGACATAACGCAGCGCGGCCTCGCGGGGGCTGTTCCTGATTAAACCATATGGTTCAATTTGAGGTCCGTGCAAGGGCCGTTTTTGAACAGGCGGGGCAAATTTTTGTGACTGTTCAGCCGGTCAGCCTTTTTGACCCAATGCATTTGAGCGCTGCATGGGGCGTTTAGCTGCCGACCTGCAGCGCCGCCCCGGCGCGCAATTGCGGGGCATGAAGCGGCAAATGACAGGTGACGCGCGTGCCCATTTCCGGCGCCGATTCCAGCGTCACCCAGCCGCCATGCAGCTCGACGAAACTTTTCACGAGCGAGAGGCCGAGGCCCGCGCCCGAATGCCCGTCCGGCCCGCCGCGCGCCTCGAAGCGGTCGAAAACCGTTGCCTGATGTTCCGGCTTGATGCCGTCACCCGTGTCGGAAACGAAAAGGGCAACCTCGCTGTCCGAACGCGCCGCGCCGATGACGATCGTGTCGCCCGCCTGGGTGAAGGCGAGGGAATTTGAGAGCAGATTGAGCATGATCTGCTTGATGCGCCGCTCATCGGCCTTGAGCGCGCCGATATCCTCGGGGCATTCGACTTTCAGCGTGACTTTGTTTTTCTGCGCCGGGCGCTGGGCGAATTCTTCTGCCGCGCGCACGACCTCACCCAAATCGACTTCGGAGACTTCCAGCGCCATGGCGCCCGCCTCGACAGTGGCCAAATCCAGAATATCGTTCACGAGATCGAGGAGCTGGTTGGAGCTGTCGAGAATGCCGACCGTATATTCATGCTGTTTCGGCGTCAGCTCGCCGAACATTTCCGCTTCCAGAATTTCGCCGAAGCCGATGATATTCGTGAGCGGCGTTCTGAGCTGATAGGACACATGGCTGATGAATTCCGATTTCAGCCGGTCCGCCGTCTCCAGCGCCTCGTTGCGCTCGCGCAAGGCGCGCTCCATGCGGGTGGAATCGGTCATATCCACGAAAGTCAAAAGCGTCGCCCCGTCGGGCAGCGGCACGAGGGCGTAATCGATCACCGTGCCGTCGGGGCGTTCCACGCGGCCCGCCTGCTCCGCGCGCACCGCGCCGGCGGAGGTGATGCGCGCGCGCAAATCGCCCCACACTTCCTCATTGTCGTAAAGATAGGTGGAGGCCTCGGCGAGTTCGTTGAAATGCGGCTCGTTGTCGAGCTCGGCTGGGGAGAAATTCCAGATCTCCTCATAGGCCGGGTTGTGCAGCTTCAGCCGCCCGTCCGAGCCGAACACCGCCACCGCCTCTTTCAGATTGTCCAGCGTTTCGCGCTGCACGCGCTCCAGCACATTGTAGGAGCTTTCCAGATGCAGCTTCTCGGTGACGTTCTCATAAACATAGATGAGCCCGCCGAACGGATGCGCCTGGCCCATGACGCGCACGGTCTGCCCGTCGGGCAGGTGCCAATATTCCTCCAGGGGCTCGGGCGAGCGGTAAAGCTCAAGGCGCCGGGCGCGCCAGTCCTGATAATTGGCTTGTTCGGGCAGGCGGCGGGCGGCGCGCAACTGGTCGAGCAGCTCGCCTTCCGTCGGCTCGTCTTTCAGCAGCGCTTCATCGAGGCCCCAGAGAGAGACATAAGCCTCGTTGTAAAATTTCAGCCGCTTGTCCGGGCCGAAGATCGCCACGGCGCTCGTCAATTTGTCGAGCGTCGTGCGGTGCGCCTCGATATGGCGCCGCAGTTCCTGGCGGGCTTCTTCCAGCGCGCTCACATCGACGGCGATGCCGGCAATCTGTCCCTCGCCGATGGGAAATTCCGTGATCTCCATATTGCGCCGCTCGCCGGCAATGACGACGCGGCCCTGGCCGCTCGCCCGTTCGCCTTCTTCGAGCACCTTGTCGAGCTCGCGCTGCAGCGCGTCCGGGGCAAGGCGCGTCTGCTTTTCCAATGCCTCGCCCGGGCTTGCCGCATCCACAGCGCCCGCATAAGCCTCGTTCACCCAAAGAAGATTGCCATCGAGGCCGCGCCGCCAGGCGGGCATGGGCAGAAGGCCGAGCTGCTCGGTCAGGCGCAGCTGCGCGCTGTCGGCGCTCTTGATCCGCTCCATCAGGCGGGAGACTTCCGCGCGCTCGCCCGTCACATCGCGCAGCCAGAGCACGGCCTGGGCACCGGCGGGCCGCCCCTCGGCCTCGAAAATATGGCCCTGCACCGTTTGCAGGATGAGCGAGAAACGCGCCCCGCGCGAGCGCAGCCGGTTCACCGCATCGCGCAGCTTGGCGCCGTGCTCGCCCACAAGGCGGGAGACGAAATAATCGAAATCCACCGCGCCGGAGGACGGATCGACGATGGCGGAGGTGGAGCCGACAATGCGGGGCCGCGCCTGCAAGGTGCCAGGGGAGGCCTTCATGGTTTCCGGCGTCCAGATGAACACCGCATCGGGCTCGGCGGCGAGAATGGCCTCGGCGGCGTTCACCCGTTTCATCAGGCCTTCGAGGTCCTCGGCGCGGCGCGCCTCCGCGCCGCGCGCCGCGCGCACCGAGCGAAGGGACCAGAAGGCGAAAAGATTGGCGAGCACCACGGCGGCAAGCGCAAAGGAAAGCCCGGCGACATAAGAAGGATCGGCGGCCAGATGCGGATCGACCCCGATGCTTTCAAGGAAAGGCGCGGCATTTTCCGCCCAGCCGCCGAGCCAGCCCGGCGCCGTTCCGCCTTCATGGGCCTGGGCGGGGGCAAAGGGCGCGGCCAAAAGAGCGGAAACAGCGAGGCCCAAGGCCGCGCGCGCCGCGCGCCTTTTCCCGCCCCCCATGCTTTTAAGCTGGCTGTCCCTGCCCTGCCTCGAATGGCTCATTGCCGCCTTGCCTATCGCCATTTTACTTGGCTAACCCCAACAGATGCGGGACTTGCCGAGCCTGCCCGCCCGCGCCGCCGCACCGATTTTGGCATTGCTATAGCTTGGACAGATGCACGGAGAAAATCTTAACCGAAATCGCAGGCAAGTGAGTCTCAAAGACCACACTTCATTGCGCACCCGAATCGATGGGGTAACATCCTTAGGAATGAATCGACAGCTAATGAATTCTATCTAATGACAGGTTGATGCCAACGACGGCATCACCCTCCGTGATACCGGCAATTTGAACATGCTGAGTTTGCGAGATGAGCTGAATACCTTTTTCCTCATCTTGCACAGCCCTAAAGCTGTTGAGAAACGCATCACGATGGCCGTCATATTCCGGAAAATTATCGGCGGCAAAATCCTTCAACCTGAAGACTTACTCTTGAATGATAAATGAAAGAGGAACAATCTCATGGTCTGTTAAGGGTAACTCCCCTGAACTCTCAAAGTAGAACACTTCCTGAGGGTCCTCACCCAGAAGAGAGATCGGATCGCCATACCGTGCGACCTTTCTCAACCCCTCTCCATAAAGCAAATCAGAAGGAAGCGGCGCAGAGAAAGCTGTGCCACCACCGAGCCTACCCTCGTAAGCCTCACGCACCAGCGCAACCACAGCACCGCCTAGTGAGTGGCCGATCAGGTCGATTTGAGAAAGGGCATCGCTGCGGGAAAGACCCGCATGTTGGGATTGAATGCGGACAACCTCCGCTCCCACGAAGCCTATGGCATCCCGCACTTGTTTCGCCAAAGCTTGTTCACCAGCATTTCCTGCGTAATTGACCAAAGCTTCAACAAATGCATTCATACTCCCAGCAGCGGCAAAAGCTTCAGGAACTAATTGCCTAGCAAGCCCAATATCGGCGAGCACATCGGACTGCCATGCAACTCCCTCAGTATAATCTAAATCGGTGCCGTCAAAAACAACTTTCCATCTACCGCTCTCTATGGACCGCATACTAAACGCCGCCACACCAGAATATCTTTTTGACAGCTCAGCTATGAACCATTCCGTGTCACCGCCATAATACGGGCTCAATATTGTTCCGCAAAAAGCCTGCAGATATCGCAGGCAGCAAAAGCGCCAGGAGTCAATTCATTCTGATAGGCCAAGCCCGCCCGAAACGCTTCAAAAGCCACCTCATCCAGCTCTTGTACCGTTAGCGTATCAGCCACTACTCACCTCCCCGCCCATTCTGCAAAATCATATTTAGCTGCGGCATTGGCTCTGACGAGCACACTTGAAATCCCCGTAAACGCTCCCCTCGCATCGTGACGACAAAGGAATAACTCTCGGAGATCGCGATGGTTTTTCTTGTTTCGCGTTCATAGACCCATTCTCTGTCTCGAGCAGCACGCCCATTTATGAGAAACCAAGTCACAGACTTAATAATGTCTCTTCTCGTCTCGTAGACGTACGGAGCTGTAAGAGCTGCTATTCGCTTAGCAACTACGCACCTATCACCAAGCAACTCTCGGTAAGCTTTGTATTCTTGTTGAAAATTTGAGAGGTCTGTTGCAGGAGCTAATGATTGTGAGGTTTCCGCTCTCCACACCCGCCAGACCCAATCATCGAATTTTACGCAATTGGACGGCTGAGAACCACGATCTTGGAGTGTATAGCGGTACAATCCCGTTTCCATGTTAGCGCTACCGTAATACGGGTCTTTCCAATTTTCCTTGGCGTTATAAAAGCTCTCCACATACCGATAACCGTCTCTCACCAATTCTTTGAAGCAAGGAAAACACCCGAAGGGAGCCACTTCGCCCTGCGCTTTTCCGACCGCCATATCAGACAGCGAAACTTTATCCGCATCCGGAATAACCGCATACCCCTCCACATTGGTGACAGGAGTTGCCGCTCCTCGGATTTCATTCTCGCACAGAGCCTTAAACTCAGACCTTCGTAATGAATTTTCAGCACCAACCGCTGTCAGAAAGAGACGTTGCAATATTAACGTTTCGTTAGTTGGCCTATCGCAGCCCAGCAATAGAAATGCCAGCACAGAAAATAGGACGAAACGAGAGGAGTTTTTCCGACGGTACGACATCAATTTTTGCCAAGACACGGTGCGGACACAGCATCAACACCCCCCCCGACCACAAGTGCGTTATCGTACGCCAATCCTGACAATAGGGCTTCGAACGCCACTTCCTCGAGTTCTTGAACTGCCAACGAGTTAGTCAAAGAACCCACCTCTCTGCTGACCTAGTAAAATTTTTTTTAGAGGAGGCAAGCGCTCGGTTGAACACCCCCCAACAGACTTTTTACTCTCACCACTAGTCGTAACCACCAAGGAATAGTGTTCTTCTATAGCGACCGATCTCCGAGATTCGCGTTCATAAACCCAAGCTCTAAATCGTACGATATTGCTACGTATCAGAAACCATGTAGTCGGCTGAATGACTTCTCGCCGTGTTTCGTAAACATATGGCGCAGAAAGTTTTTCTATACGCTTCTTAACAATACACCGCTCTCCAAGAAGAGGTTTGTATTGGTTATAATCATGGCGGAATCTAGCAAGATCCGTCGCAGGAACGAAAGACTGTGACACATCCGCTCTTCTAGAGCGCAGAACCCAGTCGTCAAATTCTGCGCAGTTGGCCATCTCAGAATCTCGTGTTTCAAGCGTGTATCGGTACAGCCCGGTTTCCATATCGCGGCTTCCATAATAGGAGTGCTGCAAACCTTCTTTCGCAACGTAGTAGCTTTCCACGTATGCGTACTGATCACGCACGAGCTCCTCGAGACAAGGAAAACACCCAAAAGGATGGAAGTTTTCTTCGCCCTCCCCTGCAATAATTTTAGGCAGGGAAATTCGGTCCGCATAAGGGATGGCTGCATATCCCTCCACGTTTGCGACAGGGTTCACGAACCCCTGTAAGTCGCTTTCGCAAAGCTCTCTTAGTGCAGACGGCAGGAAAACATCTCCCCCACCTATCAGCACGAGTAAATCATGTTGAAGCCAGACAAATCCCAAATTCGGCCTATCGCAACTCCCGAGCAACAAAGGCAGTATAAAGACCAGAATGACAGCGCTGTATTTTTTGGGGAAGGGCATCAATTCTCGCCAAGACACAGTCATGATCACATGATTATCCGGTATCTTAATAAAATAAAACATATATGATACCAAGGACGTTTATACAAAGACACCTTGGCAAGCGAAACTCTTGCGCGTATTGCTCAAGGAACACACTCATCTAAAATCATGAATCGGCAAGCGAGACCCACATAACCGAGAAGGCCGAGACACCTCAAGCACAGTCCGCCGGCACACAGCCACTCACCGTGCCGGATGTGTTCGGGCAGATTACCTGGCTGATGACGCGGAGCCCGGCGCACACAGGTCAATAAGCTTGCTGAAGCTAACGGTCATTTTAACTCTCCTCACACAGTAGAAAAGCTTTACGAAAAATTCCTGATCTACAAGTATTTCGTCGCGCCGAACGCCCCACTTATCGTGACAGAAGGTGCGTCAGACATTACTTATCTACAATGCGCAATTCGAGCACTCCACACACACTTTCCACTCCTTACAACAAACAAAGACGGAAGAGTTATTCATCAGATTAATTTTTTAAAACCATCTGGCATATCGCGCGACATTCTCAATCTTGGACATGGATCCTCAGGACAAGGATCACTTCTCTTACGCTACTCAAGCCTTCCCAAGGAATATTGGCATAAGCCATTGCTCCACCCCGTCATTATTCTATACGACAATGATGCCGCGCTAACTTCAGCACTCAAACCTGCCAAACATCTCAAGAAGACTATCTCGACCAGCACCACTGAAGCCTTCAACCACATCGAACAAAACTTATACCTAGTTAAAGTCCCAGAGAGCAGCCTACCGCAAAATCGAGATATCGAATCTCTGTTTCCCCAAGCACTGCTGAATACAAATTTGAATGGAGAGGCTTTCAACTCGAAGAAACCGCATGGCGACAACACGCAATATGGCGAAAATAGCATTCGCCGAATCTGTTGTGCGCCGACAAGAAAATGACCGCGACTTTCTCGGATTTGATGAGCTTTTAAAGCGAATAGAAGTTGTTATTAAACATTATGCAGCGCCCTCCTCACAAACCACAAATGCTTAGTAGCGGTAGTGATCCGGCTTGAAGGGGCCGTCCTGGGGGACGCCGATATATTTGGCCTGATCGTCCGTAAGCTGAGTGAGGCGCACGCCGAGTTTGGGCAAATGAAGCGCGGCCACTTTTTCGTCCAGGTGCTTGGGCAGCACATAGACCTTGTTGTCGTAATTCTTGTGGTTCTGCCAAAGCTCGATCTGCGCCAGCACCTGGTTCGTGAAGGAAGCGCTCATCACGAAGCTGGGGTGGCCCGTCGCGCAGCCGAGGTTGAGCAGGCGCCCTTCGGCGAGCAGGATGATGCGCTTGCCGTCCGGGAACTCGATCTCGTCCACCTGCGGCTTCACATTGTGCCAGGTGTAGTTCTTCAGCGCGGCCACCTGAATTTCACTGTCGAAATGGCCGATATTGCCGACGATCGCCCGGTCCTTCATCTGGCGCATATGGTCGATCGTGATGATGTCCTTATTGCCCGTGCAGGTGATGAAGATGTCGCCATGAGGGGCCACTTCATCCATGGTCGCCACTTCATAGCCTTCCATCGCCGCCTGCAGCGCGCAGATCGGGTCGATCTCCGTCACCACCACGCGGGCGCCCTGGCTGCGCATGGATTCGGCCGAGCCCTTGCCCACATCGCCATAGCCGCAGATCACCGCGACCTTGCCCGCGATCATCACGTCGGTGGCGCGCTTGACGCCGTCCACCAGGCTTTCGCGGCAGCCGTAGAGATTGTCGAACTTCGACTTCGTCACGCTGTCATTGACGTTGATGGCGGGCACTTTGAGCGTGCCGGCTTTCGCCATTTCGTAAAGGCGCAGCACGCCCGTCGTGGTTTCCTCGGAAATGCCGACCACGTCGTCCAGAAGCTCAGGGTACTTGTCATGCATGATCTGGGTGAGGTCGCCGCCATCATCCAGAATGATGTTGGGGCGCCAGCCGTCCGGGCCTTCGATGGTCTGCTCGATGCACCACCAGAACTCTTCTTCCGTCTCGCCCTTCCAGGCGAAGGTGGGGATTTTCACCGCGGCCATGGCGGCGGCGGCGTGGTCCTGGGTGGAGAAGATGTTGCAGGAAGACCAGCGCAGCGTGGCGCCGAGTTCGACCAGCGTTTCCATCAGCACGGCGGTCTGAATGGTCATATGCAGGCAGCCGGCGATGCGCGCGCCTTTCAGCGGCTTTTCCTTGCCGAATTCCTGGCGCAGCGCCATCAGGCCCGGCATCTCGGTTTCCGCGATCGCAATTTCCTTGCGGCCCCAGTCTGCAAGCGACATGTCCGCGACCTTGCAATCGGTGAATTCACTCATCCTTGGCTCCTTAGGCTTATCCATCGGGGGCGAGGCGCCCCGGCAGCGCGGCACCGGCAAAGGCCCCGCATTTGAATTGAGAGCGCCTTCATAGCAAGGGCGCGGGGCGGGCGCAAGAAGATATAAAGAAATCTTTATGTCTTTCTACGATTTAACCCTAAGCAATCCTTCCCGTGCCCGCGTGCGAACGCCCGTGGATACCCCGCATAAAGCGGGGCATGACGTCTTGTATTGAGAGAGTGAGGGAAACGCTCAGTCTTCTTCGCCGAAACGGTCCGCGACGAGGGTGCTTAAGGCTTCCAGCGCCTCTTCGGCCTGGCGGCCTTCCACCTCGATGGTGATGGTGCAGCCCTTGGCGGCGGCGAGCATCATCAGGCCCATGATGGAGGTGCCGCCCACGGTCTGCCCGTCGCGGGAGACGCGCACCTTGGCGTCGTACCATTCCGCCGTCTGGACGAATTTGGCCGAGGCGCGCGCATGCAGCCCGCGCGTGTTCACGATTTCGACTTCTTTGGAAAGCACGGCCATCACTTCAAGGTCAGGAGGTTTCGCCGGCCAGCACCTTGGAGGCGATGGAGATGTATTTGCGGCCCGATTCCTGCGCCTGGTCCACCGCTTCGGCAAGAGAAAGGCTCTCGCGCACGCTGGCGAGCTTGATCAGCATGGGCAGGTTGATGCCCGCGATCACCTCCACATGCGCCTTATCCATGATGGAAATGGCGAGATTGGAGGGCGTGCCGCCGAACATGTCGGTGAGGAGGATCACCCCGTCGCCGGTATCGGCACCGGCCACCGCCTCCAGAATGTCTTTGCGGCGCTGCTCCATGTCATCGTCCGGGCCGATGCAGATGGCCGTTACATTCTGCTGGGGTCCGACGACATGCTCCGTCGCGGCGACAAACTGGCTGGCCAATTGGCCGTGCGTTACAAGAACTAATCCGATCATCTAAGACCTAATATCCGCGCCGCGCATCAATTGCAAAGGCTCCCCCGAAAGTGGCGGCTATCGTGCAACCATTACGGGCCGCATGACAAGGAGAACTCGCGCGCAAAAGACAGAAATCCGTGAGGAGGCTTAACGGGAAAGCCGCCCATCCGGCCCCGGAAAGCCGGAAAGGCCGATGCTGGCGAGCGCCAGCGCCACTTTCGCGGGCGCGGAAGCATCGAAGGCATGAAGACGCAAAAGCGGCACGGGCACGCTTTCCACTTCGCGAAAGGCAGGAAGGGGCAGGCGCGGCACCTCGGCGCGGGAGACAAGCTCGATGAGAAGGCGCAGGCGTGCCTTCGGCGCATAAGGCAGCGTGAGGATGCCGAGACCGCGGATTTCGATGAGCCCGGCCAGCGTCTGAGGCGCCGAAAGCCAGAGCGCGCCCTCTTCCACCTGCCATTTAAGCCGGTCATCGCCCACAAGACGCGCCGCCGGATCGTTTTCCAGAATGCGCCAGGCAAGATCGGATTTGCCGGCGCCCGGCGCGCCGCTCAAAAGCACCGCCTCGCCGTTCCAGGCGATGGCCGTGCCGTGCAATGTCTGATGAGAGGTTTCCGGCATCATTCTTCCGCCGCGGGCAATTCGACGGTGAAGCGTGCGCCCTTCTCTTCCCGGTTCTCTGCCCAGATGCGCCCGTTATGGGCTTCGACGATCTGTTTGGAGATGGAAAGGCCGAGGCCGGAATGGCGGCCGAAGGCGCCGGGGCGGTCGGAATGGAAACGCTCGAAGATTTTCTCAAGGCTCGACGGCTGGACGCCTGGCCCTTCATCTTCCACCGTCAGGCGCACGCGGTCTTCCTCGCGCGAGACGCGCACATGCACCTGCCCGCCTTCCGGCGTGAAGGAGAGCGCATTGTCGATGAGATTGCGCAGCACCTGGCCGAGCCTGTCGGCAACGCCCGTGACGCTATAAGCGGTGTCGGCGCGCGCGCCCACCGGCTTTTCGAATTGCACCGCTTTGGCGCCGCCCGCCCCCGTCTCGTTGAAAAGGCCGATGACGGTTTCGGCCAGCACATCGAGGCGCACCTCTTCCAGCTCCTGGCGCGACAGCTCCGCATCGAGGCGCGAGGCATCGGATATGTCGGAGATCAGCCGGTCGATGCGGCGGATATCGTGCTGGATGATATCCATGAGCCGGGCGCGCTGTTCCGGCGTCTTGGCGATGTCAAGCGTTTCGATGGCCGAGCGGATGGAGGTGAGCGGGTTCTTCAGCTCGTGCGCCACATCTGCCGCGAAACTTTCGATCGCATCGATGCGGTCGTAAAGCGCTTTCGTCATATCGCGCAAGGAGCCCGAAAGCTCGCCGATCTCATCGCGCCGCTCGGAAAAGTCGGGGATCTCGACACGGCCGGTCTTGCCCCGGCGCACGCGCTCGCTCGCCTCGGCCAGGCGGCGCACGGGCTCGGCAATGGTGCCGGCAAGCACGACGGAAAGAAGAATGGAAACGGCAAGCGCCACCAGAAAGACCTGCACGATGGCAAGGCGCTCGGCGCGCACAATCGCGTCGATGTCGCCGCCTTCGGTGGAAAGCATCAGCGTGCCGAGCACGGCGCGGAAACGCTGCACCGGCACGGCGACGGAGACGATAAGCTCGCCCCTGTCGGAGATGCGCTCCATGGTGGCGGCGGTACCGGTCAGCGCCAGCGCCACTTCATCGTAGATATAGCCGTTCTGGCTGCCCGCTTCCCGGTAGCGCGGCAGGGCGCGGCCCGGCAGCCAGCCGCGCACCGTGTCGAAAATCCGCGTGAAGAGCCCGCGCTCATCGGCCCCGTCGGGCGGAGGCAATTCGAAGAGAATGATCTGACCCGCATCGGTGAGCTGGCGGGAATCGAGGATCAGCCAGCCATCACGGTCGTAAAGGCGCGCACGCGTCTGGGTCGGCAATACGAGGCGGCGCAGGATGGGCGCGGCTTCCTCGGCGATGATGGCGATATCGCGCTCTTCGAAATATTCATCCGGGTTCACCCATTTGCCGCGCCGCTCGATCTGTTCCAAAGGATCGACGGTTTCGGCAAGCGGGCTCGCCGTCGCCGTTTCGCCGATGGCGCCCGCGATGATTTGCGCCTGGGTCATCAGCGACTGCTTGCGCGCATCGATCAGGCCCTGGCGGAACTGGTTGAGATAAAGAATACCCGCGCCCAAAAGACAAAGTGCGACGAGATTGAAGACGACGATGCGCCGCGTCAGGCTGGCAAAGCGCGATTGCAGAAGAAAGCGGCGGAAGGCGGCGGAGAGCGTGCTCCAGAGGCGGCCTGCCGCGCTCAGCGGACCGGAGGATGCTTCCTCCTCCGCTTCCTGCCGGCGCTCACTTTGAGGCTCTTCCTCCTGCCGGGCCGCATAGCTCATTCAGGCCTCAGCTTTCCTTGAACTTGTAGCCCACGCCATAAAGCGTTTCGATGGCGTCGAAATCGTCATCGGCTTGCTTGAACTTCTTGCGCAGCCGCTTGATGTGGCTGTCGATGGTGCGGTCATCCACATAGACCTGATCATCATAGGCCGCATCCATGAGCTGGTCGCGGCTTTTCACATAGCCGGGACGCTGGGCAAGCGCCTGCAGGATGAGAAACTCCGTTACCGTCAGCGTTACATCTTCGCCGTTCCAGGTGCAGGTATGCCGGTCCGGGTCCATGACGAGCTTGCCGCGTTCCAGCATGCCGCCCGAAGGCTGCGCCTCGCCTTCCGGCCCGCCTTTCACCGCGCCGGAGCGGCGCAGGATCGCCTTCACCCGCTCCACCAGAAGGCGCTGGGAGAAAGGCTTCTTGATGTAATCGTCCGCGCCCATTTTCAGGCCGAACAATTCATCGATCTCATCATCCTTGGAGGTGAGGAAAATGACCGGCAGTTCCGACTTCTGGCGCAGGCGGCGCAAAAGCTCCAGCCCGTCCATGCGCGGCATCTTGATGTCGAAGACGGCAATATCCGGCGGCGTCGCCTGCAGGCCGGCCAGGGCCGAGGCGCCGTCCGTATAAGTCTGGACATGGAAGCCTTCCGCCTCGAGCGCGATGCTGACCGAAGCCAGAATGTTGCGGTCGTCATCCACCAGCGCAATCGTCGCCATTCAAATCCCCTTCGCATCCAGCATGTTTCAAGCTGGCCAGACGCCGGGTTATCTCCCGGCATTTTCAAAGCCTTGCACCGCTTAAGCGGCGTTTTGGCCCAAATTGTGGCATGAGGCGACGCAGGCCCGCCGCTTTATCCCCGCCCCGCTGCAAGCGGAGTATAGAGGGTTGGCCGGGGCCACGCCATGTCTGCCGGTCCTCGCTCAGGAGGGCGCGGGGGTCCGGTCTGGCGGTTTGACTTTGACCCGGGATCGCGCAGACTGCCTCACAAAGCGCCGGAAAACCGGCGCCTCAGGCTGGGAGTTAGAGAATGAAGAAGATTTTAGCAGGGCTGGGCGCCCTGGTGCTGGTGCTTGCCGTCATCGTGCTGGTGCGCACTTTCATGGTGGCGGCGCCGGAAGGCCGCGAAGCGGCCAAGGAAAGCGACATCGCCATCGACGGGGAAGCGGCTGCGCGGCGGCTGGGCGAGGCGATCCAGTTCAAGACCATTTCCCATCAGATCCCCTCGCAGAGCAAAGGGGAAGAATTCGTCAAATTCCGCGATTGGCTGGAGGCGACTTATCCCGCCTTCCACGCCGCCGCGACGCGCGAGATCGTCAGCGATTACAGCCTGCTTTTCACCTGGAAGGGGAGCGATGAAAGCCTCGACCCCGTACTGCTCATGTCGCATATCGACGTGGTGCCGGTGATCCCGGGCTCGGAAGGCTCCTGGGAGCATCCGCCTTTTTCCGGCACCGTGGCGGACGGGTTCATCTGGGGGCGCGGCACGATCGACAATAAAGGCTCGCTCATCGCCATGGTCGAGGCGGCGGAGATGCTCGCCGCGCAAGGGCTGAAACCCAAACGCACGATCATGTTCGCCTTCGGCCATGATGAAGAAGTGGGCGGCCCGCAAGGCAATCAGGTGATCGGCCAGCTCATGAAAGAGCGCGGCATCCGCCTCCATTTCGTTGCCGATGAAGGCGGCATCGTCGCCGACAATCTGATGCCCGGTATCGAGGGCAAGGTGGCGCTGATCGGGATTGCCGAGAAGGGCTATATCTCGCTGACGCTGACCGCCCATGCGCAAGGCGGGCATTCTTCCATGCCGCCGCGCGAGACGGCGGTGGGCACGCTTGCCAAAGCCATCGACCGTTTGCAGAAAAAACCCTTCGAGGGCGGGATCGAGGGACCGGCGGCGCAGATGATCGACGCGCTCGCCCCCCATGCGCCTTTCCTGCAGCGCATGGTCTTCGCCAACCGCTGGCTTTTCGGACCGATGATCGAAAACCTAATGAGCGCGAGCCCCACCTCGGATGCGCAGCTGCGCACCACTATCGCGCCCACTATGCTGCGGGCGGGGCTGAAGGAAAACGTGCTGCCCACCAGCGCGACCGGCATCGTCAATTTCCGCATCCATCCGCGCAACGATTTCGACGATGTGGTGGCGCATGTGACCGAGGCGATCGACGATCCGACGGTGACGGTGGAAATTTCCAATCCGGGGCGTCTGCCCTCCGCCGTCTCGCCGACGGAGTCGGAAGGCTACAGCCTTCTGGAGCGCCATGTGCTCGGCGCTTTTCCGGGCGCGGCCGTCGCGCCCAATCTGGTGGTGGGCGGCACGGATTCGCGCCATTACGGGGAGGTATCGGACAATATCTACCGCTTCATCCCCATCGTGCTCGGGCCAGGGGACACCGCCCGCTTCCACGGCACGAATGAGCGCATCACCGTTGAGAACATGGAAAAGGCCGTGCGCTTTTATGTCGGCCTGATCGAGGATGCGACATCGGGCGCGGAATAAACGTCCCTAAACACAAGAAAACGCCCGGCCCTTTTTAAAGGGGCCGGGCGCTTGATGAGCACCGGGAAATGGACAAACCGATGCGAAAGCCAGCGGCTTAGAGTTCGCTTGCGGGCTTGTCTTTGATGTCTTTCCAGTACGTGTTCGCCTGGGCAACTTTACCGTCGACATCTTCCAGCCACAGATCCTGCACTTTCGTGTTCAGGTTCAGATAAAGCGTGCCGTCAACGACGCGCCACACTTCCGGGTCGCCGTAGAACTTCTTGCCGACCGACACGCCGTAAGCGCAGTAGCCGCCGTAAGCGGGCAGGTATTTCGCCGGATCAGCCTTGAAGGCTTCACGGTTGGCGTCGGAAGCGAAGAGGTAGCTCACGCCGTCATGCTCGAGAGCGAAGTCGCCGCTGCCGCGCAGGGGCTTCGTGTTGGTCTGGTAGGAAACGAGGTCATAGCCGCCGGCGCCCACAGTCATGTGAGCAACATCAGCACGGGCAACGCCTGCGGCGCCCATGACGAACATCACGGCGAACAGCGCGCCCATGAAGGATTTCAAAATCTGCATTGCCTTACTCCTTGGCTTTTGCGTGGTTAGAGCTTGCGAGGCCGGGTCTGCATGAACGAGGCGGTACGCCACCCGCAAAGCATCGGGAAACAGATCTGTTTCCTTGCTCCCAGAAGTAATGACCGGGGACCGATTTTCAAAACCACGACTGGCACACGCGTTTTCAAATGAGCGTGAGGCAAATCCCCTTCCGTTCCACCTTGCATCCGTGTAAAAAGCGGCCAAATATGGAAACAGTTCTGTTTACCCTTTTATCCGCCGCCTGGCGGCTAGTGGCCCGTACCCGATGACCCGCACGTCCGACCTTCCCGCCGCCTCGCGCCGCGACCATCTCATCCAGACCGCCGGGCGGCTTTTCGCCCGGGACGGGTTTCATGCGACAGGGATCGACAAGATCATTCTGGAAGCCGGGGTCTCGAAGAAGACGCTCTATAGTCATTTCCGCTCCAAGGAAGAACTGATCCTGGCGGTGCTCCGGGTGCATGACAGCGCCTTCCGCAATCATTTCATGCATGATGTGGAAAAGAACGGGCGCGATGCGCGCGACCGTTTGGCCGGGCTTTTCGATGCGGCGGAAAACTGGTTCGAAGAGCCGGGTTTTTACGGCTGCATCTTCATCAACGCGGTGGGTGAATATGCCCAGGCGAGCCCGCCCATCCGCTCCGCCTGCCAGGATTTCAAGAACATGATGCGGGCCTTCATTCTAAAGCTCTGCCGGGAGGCGGGCGCGAGCGAGCCCGAAGCGCTTGCCGACGAGCTGGCGCTCCTCTTCGAAGGAGCGACGGTGACGGCGCAGGTTTCAGGCTCCTCCCATGCCGCGCGCACCGCCAAGCGCGCGGCGCTTGCGCTGATCGGCGAACATTTCTCCCGGGCCTGAAGCCTCACACCCGCTTCAGCGGCATATGCGCTACTTTGCGGAAGCGGAAGATGAGAAGCGCAAAGGCGATATAGATGGCCGAGCCGAGGCCCATCAAAAGACCGGGCGCGCCAAAGCCCATTTCAAACGCCATGACATAACCGGTCGGAACGCCGATCAGCCAGAAGGAGCCGATGAAACGGATCATGGTGGGCCAGACATCGCCCGCCCCGCGCAAGGCGCCGATGGTGGTGGCCACCGCCCCGTCGACGACAAGCACGATCCCGGCAACGAGGAAGGTAGTGCGGGCAATCTCGATCACCGCCGGATCGGACGTATAAAGCGAGGCGACGCCGCCCGGCAGGATGAGCGCCAGAAGCGCGAAAGGCAGCACGAAACAGGCGCCGAGCCCGATGCCCACCCAGCCCGCGCGGCGCATATTGGGCGCATCGTTCCGGCCGATGGCATTACCCACCCGCACGGACGTGGCGGAGGAACAGCCGATCGCCATCATCAGCACAAGGATCATGGCATTGACGACGACATGATAGGCGGCCAGCTCCTTTTCCCCGAGATAACCCGCCATCAAAATAAGCGTCTGGAAGGCGGCGGCATCGAGCGCCATCATCACCGCCATGCCGGTGCCTTGCGCCCGAAGGCGCCTGCCCGTCGAGGCGCCGAGGCGGCGCGCCTCCGCCCACCAGCGCAAAAGCTTGACGCGCAGGCCGAACGGATCTTCCCCTTCGCGCCAGACCATGGAGAAGATATAGGCAAGTATCGCGGCGGCAAAAAACCAGCGCGTTACGGCCGTGGCGATGGCCGCGCCCACCGCGCCCATCGGCTCGCTCCAACCGGCCAGCCCGTAAATGAAAAAGCCGTTGAGCGCGATATTGAGCAGATTGGCCGCCGCCATGATGTACATGCCGATGCGCGGGCGCTGGATCGATTCCAGGAAATAGCTGGAGCAGATGTAAATCAGCAGTCCCGGCATGGAGAGACCGAAGGCGAGCGAAACGCCGCCGCCGCCCGCTGCAAGCTCCGGGCTCTGGCCGATGGCCAAAAGCAGCGGCTCGCCCAGCGCGCAAATGATGCCGAAGACGAGCCCGAGCAGGACCGCATGATAAAGCCCGGCGCGCCAGGCCGCGCCCGCCGCGCGAAAATCGCTCGCCCCGTAAGCCTGGCTCGCCAGGATCATCGTGCCCTGCAAGAGCCCGATCGACATCAAAAGGAAAACCGACTGAATGGCAATGCCGAGCGCGAGATAGGCCAGCTCGCCCGCCCCGTAATGGCCGACCATGATCGTGTCGGCGGTGAAGATGCCGACCATGCCGGCGCGCGCCAGCACCACCGGAAAGGCGAGGGTGAGCGTGCGCTTGATGTGGAGGGCGAAGGAATCCAGCGGCAAAGCGGGCGCAGGCGCTGCGGGCGCGGAAAAGGGATCGAGGGGGCGTGCCATCGCCTGGCCTTTCTTCATTCAACAAATTCAGGAACGCATGAAGATGCGGCTAGCGCCGAAGCCTGCCTTTAAACTCAAGCGGCAATCTGGTCTGGCACAGCTTTCCAGTATATAAGCAGGCCATGACACTCGCCCAGAAAAAACCCGAAAAATCCGCCCTTGCCGCCACGGCGCGCCAGCTCATCCGCGCCGGGCGCTTCGTGCCGCTTGCCACGCAAGAAGCCAAAAGCGCCGCGCCTTTCGTGAGCCTGGCGCAGACCGCCTGCCTGATGGACGCCGTGCCGCTTTTGCTGATCTCGCGCCTTGCCGCCCATACGCGCCATATCGAGGCAAACCCCGACATCAGCCTCCTCTTCGAGACGCCGGGAGCGGAAGGGGCCGAGCGCATGAACCTGGCCCGGGTGAGCGTCCAGGGACGGGCGGAAAAGCTGGAAGGCGAGGAAGCGGCACGCGCCAAGGCCCGCTTTACCGCGCTGCATCCGGAAACGCGGGACTATGACACCGCGCTCGATTTTTCCTATTACGCGCTGCGCCCCGCAGGCGGGCGGATCGTGGAAGGTTTCGGGCGGATCGGCAATCTTTCCGCCGCCGATCTCACCTTTCCGCTCGAGGGGGCCGAAGCCCTCGTCGAAGGGGCAGAGGGCATCACCGCCCATATGAACGAGGACCACGCAGACGCCATCGCCCTTTACGCGGCAAACCTGCTCGGCCGCCAAGAAGGCGCCTGGCGGATGAGCGGCATCGACCCGGAAGGGGCGGACCTCGTGCTCGATACCGAAGCGCCCGAAGAGGGTGCCGCCACGGGCAAGGGCCGGCATTTTGCCCGGCTCGACTTTCCCGCCCCGGTCTTCACACCCACCGAGGCCCGGCAGATGCTGGTGGCACTGGTCAAGGAAGCCCGCGCCAAGGCCTGACCAGGCCCTGGAGGGAGCTTCAAAACAGGCCGCCTGGTTCCGCTTTTGTGCTCTTTTGCCCGAACCCTGGCAGACCAGTCCGGCCCGTTTACCAAGGCGGTAAAAGGGCTGAAAAGGTGCGGCAATTTCACTCCTTCCCCTGTCCGAATCCAGTTGCGCGCTGGGGGGCGCGACACTATGGTGACGCGCACTTGAGTGCGGCTGCCTGGCAGGCCCGCCGCCAAGTTTGGAGCAGGGGTTCGGGGCCGTAGCGGCTGGCGACCCCTTCTTTGCTGGGAACATATTTGAGTTGAACGGGCGGGGTCACCCGCCTCTTTAGATTATTGGTACGTCACGTCTTGGCGATTGGCGGTTTCAACCCCTCCCGAAGACTGGGTGTCGGCTCCGGTTCATCCTTCACCCATACGTGACAAATTGGCGAGACACGAGGAGAGTGGGCGTGAAACAGACTGGGCTGTACATCAGCAAAAACGGTGTGGACAAACAGGGCTTCACCAATCTTGAAGCGGTGCATTGGAATTACCGGCCCGCCAAGCTTTATGAAGAAGCCATCCGGCGCGAGGAAGCCGAACTGTCCGCGCAAGGCGCGATGGTGGTCCGCACCGGCGAGCATACCGGCCGCTCCGCTCAGGACAAATTCATCGTCCGCGACGAGAAGACCGAAAACACCGTCTGGTGGGACAATTCCAAGTCGATCACGCCCGAGCAGTTCGACGCTCTCCATCAGGACATGCTCAAACACGCCGAAGGCAAAGAACTTTTCGTTCAGGATCTTTTCGGCGGCGCCGACCCCACTCACCGCCTGCCGACCCGCGTCTTTACCGAACTTGCCTGGCATTCGCTCTTCATTCAGAACCTGCTTATCGAACCCAAGCCGGAAGAGCTTCCCGACTTCGATCCGAAATTCACGATCATCAACCTGCCCAGCTTCCGCGCCGACAAAGCCCGCCATGGCTGCCGCACGGAAACGGTGATCGCGTGCAACTTCGCCAAGCGCATCGTGCTGATCGGCGGCACGTCCTATGCCGGTGAAACGAAGAAATCCGTCTTCTCCATGCTCAACTACGAGCTGCCCGAAAAGCGCGTCATGCCGATGCACTGCTCGATCAATGTGGGCGAGAAAGACGACTCGGCCATCTTCTTCGGCCTGTCGGGCACCGGCAAGACCACGCTCTCGGCAGACCCCAAGCGCACGCTGGTGGGCGACGATGAGCACGGCTGGTCGGAAAACGGCGTCTTCAACTTCGAAGGCGGCTGCTATGCGAAGATGATCAACCTGTCGGCGGAAGCGGAGCCGGAAATCTACGCCACCACGCAGCGTTTCGGCACCGTGCTTGAAAACGTCGTGATGGACCCGCAGACCCGCGAGCTCGACTTCAACGACAATTCGCTGACCGAGAACACCCGCGGCGCCTATCCGCTGTCCTTCATTCCGAATGCCAGCGAAACGGGCCGCGCCGGACACCCGAAAAACATCATCATGCTGACGGCGGATGCCTTCGGCGTGCTGCCGCCCATCGCCAAGATGACGCCGTCCCAGGCCATGTACCACTTCCTCTCCGGTTACACGGCGAAAGTGGCCGGCACGGAAAAAGGCGTGACGGAACCGGAAGCCACGTTCTCGACCTGCTTCGGCGCGCCCTTCATGGCCCGTCATCCGTCCGAATACGGCAACCTGCTGCGCGATCTCATCGCCGAGCACAATGTGGACTGCTGGCTGGTGAATACCGGCTGGACGGGCGGCGCTTACGGCACCGGCCAGCGCATGCCGATCCGCGAAACCCGCGCGCTGCTTTCCGCAGCTCTCGACGGCTCGCTTGCCAATGTGGATTTCCGCTTCGATCCGTTCTTCGGTTTCCAGGTGCCGACCTCGGTGCCGGGCGTCGACATGACGATCCTGAACCCGCGCGAAACCTGGGCCGACAAAGGCGCGTATGACGCGCAGGCCGCCAAACTCGTTTCGATGTTCATCGAGAACTTCCGCAAGTTCGAATCCTATGTCGATCCGGAAGTGCGCGACGCCGCCCCGGCTCCCGCACGGGCCGCGCAGTAAGCATTCGCCTTTCGGGGTTACGAAAGACAAAGCCGCGCTCTTAAAAGAGCGCGGCTTTTCTTTTGGGCGCGCGCCTCTCTGCCTCGCTCGCTTGCCAGGAAGAGGAGTGTTAGGCTTTTGAAAAAAGGGAGGACGCCATGAGCGACAATAAAAGCCAGAATGCGCAAACCGTGCTGAACTTCATCAATGCCTGGGCGCGGCTCGATGCCGAAGAGATCGCCGCCTTCTTCACCGAGGACGGCACTTATCACAATATGCCGATCGCCCCGGTGAGCGGGCGGGAGACGGTGAAAGCCTTCGTTGCGGGCTTCATCAACGATTGGAAAGCGACGAACTGGGACGTGCTCTCGCTCGTTGCCGAGGGCGACACGGTGATTGCCGAGCGCGTCGATCATATTCACCTGAAAAACGGCAAAAGCATCGATCTGCCCTGTCTCGGTATTTTCGAGATGGAGGATGGCAAGATCAAAGTCTGGCGCGATTATTTCGACATGAACACTTATGTGCAGGGCGCGTCCTGATCACTCCAGCCGGTCTTGCGGGGAGATGCCCTGCTCCAAAAGATAGGCATCGAGATCACGGCCCGGCACTTTGGGATAGCGCTCGCCGGGCAGCACGAGATCGCGCATCCTGTCGGCCCTGAAAACGCGGAAGGCCTCGCGCTTTTCGCACCAGGCCGGCACGATCCAGACATGGCCATAAAAGGCAAGCGAGAGCGGCCAGACGGTGCGCTCGCTCTGCTCGCCTTTGGCATTCACATACCCAAAACGGATCTTGGCGCGCCGGCGCACCGCCTTGCGGATCGCGGCAAGGTCCACGACGATTTCCGCGCGGTAATGATCGGGCGGCGCCATGACGCCGAACGCATCCATCTGCTTTTGCAAAGGCGGCGGCAGAACGGCGCGCAATTTGGCGAGCACCGCGCGGGCGCTTTCGGCAAGCTCGTCATCGGCCCAGCTTGCGACGATGCGCGCGCCGAGCGCCAGCGCTTCGGCCTCATCTTCGGTGAACATGAGCGGCGGCAAATCATAGCCCGGGCGCAGCAGATAGCCGATCCCCGCTTCCCCTTCGATGGGCACGCGGCTTGCCTGCAAATCGGCAATGTCGCGGTAGATCGTGCGCACCGAGACTTCCATCTTTCCGGCAAGCTCGTCCGCCGTCACCACCCGGCGGTGGCGGCGCATATATTCCACAATGTCGAACAAACGGTCGGCGCGTCTCATGAAAAGATCCTGCCATAGGCCTCCTGACAGCAGGGTGTCAGGAGGCGCGGGCTAAAGCTAGTCCATTCGCTGCCACCGAAATGCGGAAAAGGCAGATGCGCGAAATGGAGAGACGCAATGAGCAACATTATCAAGACGCCGGGCGCGGGTAAAAACGCCCCGAAACTCGAGCTTTACGGCTTTTCCAGCGAGGTGCCGGGCGTGCCGGACCCCAGCGCCTTTGTCGTCAAACTGGAAACGGCGCTGCGCCTTGCCGGCATCGGCTATGAGCGGCGCGACATGCCGAACCCCGCCAAGGCACCGAAAGGCAAGCTGCCCTTCATCGTGGCGGACGGGGAGCGGGTCGGCGATTCCACCTTGATCATGAAATGGCTGAAGGAGCGGCGGGGCGTCGATCTCGACTGGCACTTAACGCCGCTGGAGCGGGCCCGCTCCCACGCCTTAAGGAAAACGAGTGGCTGGAGAAGGAGATTTTCTTCGGCGACGTGCCCGCCCCGATCCGCTTTTTCGTTTACCGCATGGTGCTGAAGCAGATGAAGACGGCGCTCCATCATCACGGGCTTGGCCGGCATACGCGGGAGGAAATCTATGCCTTCGGCGCCGACGACCTTGCAACGCTCGCCGCCGAGCTTGGCGATAAGCCCTATCTTTTCGGCGAGCGCCCCTCCCTTGCCGATGCAAGCGCTTTCGGCATCCTGGTCAATATTATCGGCATTCCGCAGATCAAAAGTCCGCTCATCGATGCGATGCGGACCCATGACAATCTCATCGCCTATACGGACCGGATGCTGGAGCTTTTCACGATGCAGGCGCCTTCACTGCAGAAAGCCGCTTGAGTCTCGCCGCCGCGCCGGATCTGAGCACCCTCCGGCGCGGCGGCTCATCTATCTTTCCCGGCGCTAGTCTTTCTTCTTTGCTTCACGCTGGGCTTTTTCTTCTTTCTTCTTCTCGATCTTTTTCTCTTCCGAGACTTTTTCGAGATAGACGACGCGCCAGTCCGCTCCCGCGCGCAGGCGCGTTTCCTCGGAGAAGGGTTTGACGAGCCCGTCCTTATCGATGGCAAGAAGCATATTGTCCGTGCCACCAATCTGCTCGGAAAGCGCCTCAAAATCGAATTCTTCGGTCAGGCGTGTGAGGCGCACTTTATAGCCCTCGCGCAGCATTTCCTGCGCGCGTTCCAAGGTCAGTTCCGGCTTGAAAAGAAGATGACCGCGCAGTTCCAGCGGCAGCGGATCCGAGCCTTTTTCAAAGGTCGCCGCATCATGGCGCACGGCAAAAACATTGGCCGAGCCGAATTCATGGCGGTAACGCATACAGGAAAGCGCGTTAAGCGCAGGCTGGCGGGAGAGCGCGAGGAGCGAGCCCACGCCAACCAAATCAAGCTCACGGTCCGCATATTCCGAAACAGCATTACCGAAAAACGTGGGCAGGCCTTTCATGCGCGCCGTCCGTGTCTGGCTCCAGGAGGTATCGGCGACAAGCACGCGCACGCCCCGCTCATGCAGCACTTCGGCAAGCGCCAAAGCAAAGGGATTGGCACCGACGATCAGAACACCGCGTGCGGCTGGTTCGGCAACGCCCAGCAATTCGGCAACGGGCCGCGCGGTCAGGCTTTGCAAGACGACGGTGACCATGATCATGACGAGGGTGAGCGGCACGAGTAGCTCCGCCCCTTCCACGCCCGCTTCCTGCAAGCGCACGGCAAAGATCGCGGAAATGGCGGCGGCGACAATGCCGCGCGGCGCGATCCAGGATAAAAGCGCGCGCTCGCGCCAGCTTGTTTCCGTGCCGATGGTGGAGACAAGCACATTGAGCGGGCGGGCGATGAAGAGAATGATCGCCATGAGTAAGGCAAGGCCGCCGGCGATGGCCATCATGCCGCCGAAATCCACTCGCGCGGCGAGCACGATGAAAAGCGCGGAGATGAGAAGAACGGAAAGACTTTCCTTGAAGTCGATGAGCTCGCCCGTACGCAGGCCCGGCAGATTGCCGAGCACGATGCCCATCACCGTGACGGCGACGAGCCCGCCTTCATGACCCAATGTGTTGAGCGCCCAGCCGAAAGCAAAACCGAAACCGGCGCCCACCGCCCCGCCAATGGCAAAAACTTCTAGGAAGGCGAGGACGGAGCTTCCCTCCGTCATGGCGCCGGTGGCCACAATCGCCTCGAACAGGACAACGGCAAGCACCGCGCCCACAGGATCGATCAGGATCGCTTCCCAGCGCAGGACCTGCGCCACCTTGTCGTTCGGCCGAATGGTGCGCAAGAGCGGCATGACGACGGTCGGGCCCGAAACCGCGCCGATCGCCCCGAAAAGCAGTGCGAGCGGCCAAGAGAAACCGAAAATTTCATGCACCGCCCAGCCAAGAATGAGCACGGTGACAAGAACGCCCACCGTGACAAGGCGGATGACCGGCGTTGCCGCGCCGCGCAAATCCGCAAAGCGCAAGGTGAGCGCGCCTTCAAAAAGAATGACTGCAACGGCCATGGAGATGGTCGGGAAGAGCAGATCGCCGAAAACCGCATCGGGATTTAAAAGCCCGAGCCCCGGCCCCAGCAGGAAGCCCATAAAGAGAAGCGGCAGGATGGCCGGAGTGCGCAGGCGCGCGCCCAGCCATTGCGCGAAAACGCCGCTCGCAACGATCAGCGTGATGGCAAGAGTGGGATCGGTGATAGGCGCCATAAAGGGCCTTCTTCCTTGTTAGACATCCCCTGGAAGAGGCCCGGAATCAGTGGGCCTCGTCCCAATTATTCGCGGCATTCGCCTCCACATCCAGCGGCACCGAGAGGGCGACCGCAGGTTCGGCTGCTTTCGACATGACATCGCAGACGAGTTTACAGGTCTTTTCGGTTTCTTTTTCCGGCGCCTCGAAAATCAATTCGTCATGTACCTGCAAGAGCATACGCGCTTTCAAATCTGCCCGCGACAGCGCGCCGGCCATATGGATCATGGCGCGGCGGATGATATCGGCAGCGGAGCCCTGAATGGGGGCGTTGATCGCCGCGCGCTCCATGAAGGACCGGCGGGCGCCGTTTTTGGAGTTGATTTCGGGCAGATGAATCTTGCGCCCGAAAATCGTTTCCACGAAACCGTCCTTATGGGCGCTTTCCTTCGTGCTTTCCATGTAATCGCGGATGCCGGGGAAACGCTTGAAATAAAGATCGATATAATCGCCCGCCTCGCTGCGCGAAATGCCGAGCTGATTGGCAAGGCCGAAAGCGGAGATGCCGTAGATGATCCCAAAATTGATGGCCTTGGCCCTTCGGCGCACGGAGGGCTCCATGCCTTTGATGGGCACGTTGAAAATCTCGCTTGCCGTCATGGCGTGAATGTCGAGCCCGTCCGCAAACGCATCTTTTAGTTCCTTGACGCCGGCAATATGCGCAACAAGACGCAGCTCGATCTGGCTGTAGTCGGCGCTGATGAGCTTCATACCCTTTTCGGCGATGAAGGCGGTGCGGATGCGCCGCCCGTCCTCGGTGCGCACGGGAATGTTCTGCAGGTTGGGCTCGCTCGAGGCAAGCCGCCCCGTGGTGGTGGAGGCCATCGAATAAGAGGTGTGAACGCGGCCCGTATCCTTATTGATATATTCGGGCAAAGCGTCGGTGTAAGTGCTTTTCAGTTTGGAAAGGCCGCGCCAGTCGAGAATGCGCTGCGGCAGTTCATGGCCTTGCGCGGCCAGTTCTTCCAGCGCTGCGGCATCCGTGCTCCAGGCGCCGGTCTTCGTTTTGCGCCCGCCGGAAAGACCTTTCTTGTCATAGAGAATTTCACCGAGCTGCTTGGGTGAGCCGATATTGAATTCCTCGCCTGCGAGCTCGTAAATCTCTTCTTCGTAAGCGCCCATCTTCTGGGAGAATTCACCGGAAAGGCGCGAGAGCACCTGCCGGTCGATCTTCACCCCGTCATGCTCCATATCCACGAGGACGGAGACGAGCGGGCGCTCCAGCGTTTCATAGACGGTGACTTTGCGCTCCGCAACGAGCCGCGGTTTCAGAAGCATGTAAAGGCGCAGCGTCACATCCGCATCTTCGGCGGCATAGCGCGTGGCTTTCGGGATCGGTACCTGGTCGAAAGTGATCTGGGATTTGCCGCTGCCCGCGATCTCTTTAAAAGGAATGGGCTCATGGCCGAGATGGAGCTTGGAAAGCTCATCCATGCCATGGCCGTGGAGCCCCGCATCCAGCGCATAGGACATAAGCATCGTGTCGTCGATGGGCGTGACGTTAATTCCATGGCGTTTGAGGACCTGAAGGTCGTATTTCAGGTTCTGCCCGATTTTCAAAACCGCCGGGTCTTCCAGAACGGGTTTCAGAAGGCCGAGCGCTTCATCGAGGCTGATTTGCTCGGGCGCGCCATTGCCCTCGAAATCGAGCCCCTCACCCGCGCCGTGCTGCAAGGGAATATAACAGGCCTTGCCGGGGCGCGTTGCGATGGAGACGCCGACAAGACGCGCGGCCATGGCATCGAGCGAATCCGTTTCCGTGTCGAGCGCCATGAAGCCCTGATCTTTGGCTTCTTCGAGCCAGGCTTTCAGCGCGCCTGCCTCCGTTACCGCTTCATAAGAATCAGGATCGATAGGCGCTTCGATGCCGGGTGACACCGCGCCCGGCGCACCGCCGCGCTCGGCTGGTCCTTTCGCCTCGACAATGACGGGGGCATCCGCCGGATGATCGCCAGCGGCAGGCACCTCATCTGCTTCCACGCCAAGCTCAGAGGCGACACGCTTTGTCAGCGTGGTGAATTCCATATCCTTCAAGAAGCCGATGAGCTTCACCGGATCGGGCGTCTTGATGTCCATCTCTTCAAGACCCACTGTCACCGGCACGTCCTGCTTGAGGCGTACGAGATCGCGGCTGAGGCGCGCCTGACCGGCAAACTCGATCAGATTTTCCCGGCGCTTCTTCTGTTTGATTTCCCCGGCCCGCTCCAGAAGCGTGTCGAGATCGCCATATTCGTTGATAAGCAGCGCCGCCGTCTTGATACCGATACCGGGTACGCCCGGCACATTATCGACCGAATCGCCGGCCAGCGACTGCACATCCACGACCTTGTCCGGCCCGACGCCGAATTTTTCTTCAACCTCCGCCGGACCGATGGCTTTCAGCTTCATCGTATCGAGCATGTCGATATTGCCGTTGACGAGCTGCATCAGGTCTTTATCGGAGGAAACGATGGTGACGCGCGCGCCGTTCGCCGCCGCCTGGCAGGCGTAAGTCGCGATGAGATCGTCCGCCTCGAAGCCTTCCATCTCGATGCAGGGCACATCGAAGGCACGCACGGCATCGCGGATAAGAGCGAATTGCGGCACGAGGTCTTCGGGCGCCGGCGGGCGGTGCGCTTTATAATCGGCGTAAAGCTCGTTACGGAAGCTCTTGCCCGAATGGTCGAAAATCACCGCAAGATGCGTCGGCTCGAACTCGTCTTTCGTGTCCTGCAAGAGTTTGTAAAGCATGTTGCAGAAGCCGCTGACGGCGCCGACCGGCAGCCCGTCGGATTTGCGCGTCAAAGGCGGCAGCGCGTGGTAGGCGCGGAAAATATAGCCCGACCCGTCGACCAGAAAAATGTGATCGCCTTTACCCGGCTGTTTCGCGTCAGACGATTTCGTTTTTGCCGCGTTCGATTCTTTTTTGGATGACATGAGTGCCGGTTTTTCCCTGCCTGCGCGCTGAAGTTCCGCCGATAGGCGCGCATAATGGCACCTTCCACGGGGCTTGGGAAAGGCTGCAATTCCTTTTTTGCCCGGCAGTTGTCAGGCGGCGCAATTGACCCCATATGGGGCCGGTGATAGAGAGCCATGTAAGATCCTGCCTCTCAAGACCATCAACGCCGCCGGGAGGGACTGCATGGCTTCGCATGTTGCGCATGATGCCGAGATTGAAACGCCGGTGCCCGCAGAGCCCGGCGCGAACGCTGCTCAATTCAATGCCATTGAAGCCAGGGGCCTGCGAAAGGTTTACCGCGCCTCGGGCGGGCAGCCCGCCAAGGAAGCGCTGAAAGGCATCGATCTTGCCATTCCGCGCGGCTCGATTTTCGGCCTTCTGGGGCCCAATGGGGCAGGCAAATCCACCTTCATCAATATTCTGGCCGGGCTGGTGATGAAAACCTCCGGCAATGTCTCTCTTTGGGGCTTCGATATCGACGTCAATCCGCGCCAGGCGCGTGCGGCCATCGGCGTCGTGCCGCAGGAACTGCATATCGACCCGTTCTTCACACCCGCCGAGGCGCTGGAGCTGCAGGCCGGGCTTTACGGCGTGCCGCGGCCGGAGCGGCGGACCATGGAAATTCTGGGCGCGATGGGCCTTGCCGACAAGGCGGACGCTTATGCGCGCACGCTTTCAGGGGGCATGCGCCGCCGTCTCCTCGTTGCCAAAGCCATGGTGCATAACCCGCCCATTCTGGTGCTGGACGAGCCGACGGCAGGCGTCGATATCGAACTGCGCAAACAGCTTTGGGATTATGTGCTCGAACTGCATGCCAACGGCACGACCATCGTGCTCACCACACATTATCTTGAAGAGGCCCAGTCGCTTTGCGACGAGATCGCCATCATCAATCACGGTGAAGTCGTGGCCTGCGAGCCGACGGGCAAACTGCTTTCGCGCATCGAAGAAAAGCGGCTGATCATCGAGCCCGACACACCCTTGAGCGCTCTGCCTGCGCCGCTTGCGGCCCTCAAAGCAGAGCTGCGCGAGGATGGCCGCCTGGCGGTGCGCTACAATCCGGCGGAGATGAAGGCAGGCGAGATCCTGGCCCAAATCGGCAATGCCGGTGTGCAGGTTGCCGATGTGTCGACCGAAGAAGCCGATCTTGAAGACGTCTTCCTGCAGCTCACGTCTTCGCGCAGTTAAACCTATTTTCTGAAAAAGCCGCGCCGGCGGAAAAAGAGATACGTCCCGCTTCCCATAAGGATGAGGGGAACGATGCCCGTCGCCAGCACGATGACAGGTCCCGCAAGCCCCCAGAAATCTCCGATATGGATGGGGTATTTCAGGTCCGAAAGCCACATGCCCGTGCCCTTGCCTTCCCAGGCGTAAGAAGAAACGAGCGTGCCCGTTTGCGGGTGAAAAGCGCCGTAGGTCGTGCCATTGGGGTGCGGGTCATCTTCATGGCGGTAGCGCACGACGACGGCAGATTTTTCATCCGCAGGGAGCCGGATCCAGGTGGGCACCGCCCCGGGCATTTCCCGCGCGGCAATTTTCTTTATCTCTTCAAGGCTGAGAACGGGCGCGCCCTCCACCTGCTCGATGGCGGGCGGCTGAGAAGGCGGCGTGCCGCCCAGCGTCAAAAGCAGCGCGTAAGCCGTGACGCGGTAAAAGACCAGCATCACACCCGTCAGAGCACTGATGAAAAGCAGCGCCCAGCCTACTGTGCCGGTGAACCGGTGAAGATCGAAAGCGGAGGCGGCAAGCGGCGCGCCGCGCAAACGCGGCTTGAAGATGCGGACAAACCGTCCCTTGCGCCAGGCCAGCACGGCGCCGCTGACGAGCAGGAAAAGCACCACGATGCCGACAATGCCGTTTACCGTATGTCCGTTCTCGCCCATGAGAAGGTGGATATGGAGATCTTTGAGAAAGCCTATGAACCCATCTTTCTCGCCGCGTATCCCGAGCAGTTTACCTGCGCCCGCATCGACATAAGCAATGCGGTGCGGCTCGTCGGACGACCAGAATTCCACCGGATGGCGGGGCGTTCGAGGCAAGCGGATAAAGGCGAGCGGGAAACCCGGCTGCGTTTCTTTCAGCGCCGCAAGGCCTGCATCGAGATCGCTTGGCGCGCCTTCTTCCACTGCGAAAAGATGCGGGTTGAGCGCGCGGTCGATCTCGTCGTCGAAAACCAGAATGCTGCCGCTCAGCGCCAGAACGAAAAGAACGAGGCCCGCCGTAATGCCGGTCCAGTGATGCAGTTTTGCCAGAAACGCGCGCACAGCTTTTCTCCGAAAGACAAAAGGGAGCCGGCGCTTCTTTGAAAGAAGGCCGGCTCCCGGTCAGGCCTGTTCCTGCGAGGAACTTACCATTCGATCGAGTAGGTCAGGCTTGCCATGCGCCCGGGGCCTTTATTGTAGGCATAGGCGACATTGAAGGCGGAATTGACCACGGGGAAATAATCCTCGTTGAAAAGGTTATCCACGCCGAGCTCAAGGCGGCCGGGGCCGACATCGAAAGAGCTATAGAAGTCGACCAGCGTGTAAACATCGCTGTCGCCCCGGTAGGCGCCCGTGGTGAACGGTTCACGGTGACCGGAATAAAGCGCCTGCAAGCGGGCATCCCACCACTCGGTCACCTCGTAATCCACATAGGCCGTCAGTTTCAGCGGCGGAATGCGGGTATTGTCGAGGTCTTCCTCGTAAGAACCGTTGGTGTCGAGATCGACATGACCGTCCATCCAGGTGGCGGTGCCGCCGAGCTTCCAGCGCGGGGCGGGCGTCACGTTGAGCGCGGCTTCGATGCCCCAGATTTCTTCCGGCGCTTTAACGAGGTTCAAATTGGTCGTGGAATAGGTCGTGCCTTTTTCCGATTCGGAAAAGAAGACGGCGACCGACCCGTCCGCCCAATCATTGGCGGTGCGCAGGCCGAGTTCGTAATTGTCGACGAGCTGGGCTTCGGAGGCAACTTCGCTTGCATTGTTGATCGTCGTGCTGTCGCGGATGACGCGGCCGAGATCGGCAACGGAGAAGCCCTGCGAGAAGCCGCCATAAAGCTCCGAGCGCTCGGAGAGATAAACGACACCGTTGAGATTGAAGAGCGCTTCCTGCAGCGAGATTTCCCCGCCCTGCACGAAACGGCCCGGCCGGTTCGTCACGCTGTCGATATCGACAGTGATGTCTTCATAGCGCACACCGCCGCGCACGAGGCCCCATTCACCGACCGGAATTTCAAGCTCGGCGAAACCGGCAATGGCGTTCTGCTCCATGACGGGCACGATGGTCGGCCCGTCAATGCCTGCCTGCACGGTTTCATCGCGCAGATAGTCGGCGCCCCAAAGCAGCTTCATATCCGTATCTGCGACTTTGAACGGCGTTTGCATGGTCAGCCGGCCGCCCCATTTTTCCGACTGGACTTCGGTCTGCGCGAAACCGGGGAATTTGCCGAAGCGGGAGGTGATGTCACCGTAATAAACCTGCGCGGCGAGCTCGGAGCCGAGCACGGCGCTATGGGTATATTCGCCGTTGATCATCAGGTTTTCGGTGCCCGGCTCTTCCACATTCGGGCTGCCTTTGACGGCGGGCGTCTTGATGCCCGCGGCCGGGTTGCCGAGGCCGAACGTGTATTCGGTATCCTGCAGGAACTCGAAATAATTCGCGGACAGCTCGAAACGCTGATTGGCATCGGGCTCGAAGCCGAGCTTGCCGAGGAAGTTCCATTCGTCGGTATCGGCATAGCCGCCCTGCACGCCAAGCGAATCCGGGGGAATGCGGTCGCCGTCCCCATCGAAGATGCTGTTGCGGCTGACGAAGGTGCCGGCGGCCAGGAAGTCGACCTGCCCTTCACGGCCCGAGAGCGAATGCGTCGTCTGATACTGCATGGAATCGCTCGGATGGTCGGTCGAAAAGCGGATGCCGACTTCCGACTTCGCTTTCAGCGCGCCGTCTTCGGGCCGCTTCGTGATGATGTTCACAAGGCCGCCCGTCGCGCCGAAACCGTAAGCGGCGGTGCCGCCGCGCACGATTTCAATGCGCTCGATGGCATCCGGATCGATCGTGTTGAGGTCCCGGCTGCCGCCGCGCAGCGGCGTCGATTGCGGTACCCCGTCGATCAGGGTCAGAAAATCGCGCCCGCGCAGGGTCTGGCCGAAATTGGACAATGCCTCGGAAGAGGTCGCAAAGCCCGGCGTCGTGTTGGAGAGAATATCGCCGAGATTGCGGTTGATCTTGGCTTCCCGCTCGACCGTTTCCTCATCCACCACCGTGACGGAGCGGGTGAGCTCGGAAACCGGCGTCGCCGCGCGGGTGGCGGTGACGACGATCTCGCCCGCATTTTCTTGCCCCGCAAAAGCCGGCAGCGCAGCAAGCGACAGCGCAAGCGCGGCGGGCGCAGCCCACAGACCGGCGCGGTTTGCGACCAAAGCCGTGTTGGATTTACTCGTAAAATCGACCATTTGCATCCCCTCAAATCGGCCCGTTAAAGTTGCCGGACCTTATTGAAAATGAGAATGCCTATCAATATGAATCTGGAGAAAATTTTCAGGCAGAAAAAGACGCAGCGGCAGTAAGGAGTTAAAAGAGGCTTACATGCGGGCGAGCGCGCAAATGGCCCCGGACCGTTTTTTCGGCGGCAGATCGGCATTGAGCCGGGCGAGCAGATCCGCTGCGCCTTTGCGGTACTGGGCATAGTAGCGCTCCAGCGAACGGGCGATCCGTTCATCCTCGCGCGCCAAAGCTGCCATTTCCGACATGAAGAGATCGCAGCTATCGAGATAGGCCTCATCTTCCAGAAGCCGGGCGAGCGCCTTTTGCAGTTTCTGCTCCGGCGGGCCGGAGGCTTCCTCGAAATGCTGCAGAAAGACGCCGGAATCATGCTCGATAAAACGCTCGAAAAGCCGCGCCAGAAGGTCCGAGGCATGCGGGTAATAGTGCTGCAAATGGCTGAGGCGCATATCGAGCCGGGCGGCAAGCCCGCGCAATGAGAACGCCGCCAGCCGGTCTTCCTTCAGGAGCAGATGAGCGGCATCGAGAATGCGCGCTTCCGTTTCCGCCCGTTTTTGCTGGCGCGTGATCCCTTGCTTCATGCGCGGGGCAGGGCTTTCCACGCTTTTTCGTTCCGCCATCTTCACCTCTTTGCCTGCACGCAGGCCTTTCGGCCCGCGCGCATGAAACCCGCCCTTGTAATTTATTGGTCAATGACCAATATTATGCCAAGACTGGTCACTGACCACCTTACAGCATTTTTTCCGAGGGAGGAGCCTCATGCCGGAAAATCTTTCACCTTCAGTCCTGATTGCCGGCGGCTACGGCGTGGTGGGCAGCGACATTGCGCGGCTGGTCCGCGCCTATCACCCGGGCATCCGCATCCTGCTCGGCGGGCGGCACCCGGAAAAAGGCCGTGCCCTCGCCGAAGAGCTTGGCAATGCGGCACCCGTGGCACTCGACATTTCGGGCAAGCAGCCGCTTCTTGCGGGGCAGGAGGCGCCCAGCGCCGTCATCGCCGCCGTTCATGACAGTTCCAACCGGCTGCTTGAGTATGCGATTTCAAATGGCGCAGGCCTCATCGAAATCGCGCGGGCGGGGGACGAGCTCATGCGCGCCATGATTTTCACTGCGCAGCGCGCGCCCAAAAAGCCTGTGCTCTTTTCCAGCAACTGGATGGCGGGCATTCCGGCCATGCTGGCGCGGGAAGCTACGGCGGATATGGACACCGTCACCCGTCTCGACATGTCGATCCTCTTTTACGGCAAGGACCGGGGCGGGCCGGATTCGGCCACCGCCGTTGACGGGATCGATGCGCCCTTCATTCAGCGCCTCGGGCAGGCCTGGCAGGAAGTGCTGCCGATGACCGATCCCCGCAAGCTGCGCTTTCCGAGCGGCAAAAAGGCCAAAGCCTATAGGGTCAACATGCCCGATGTGCTGACGCTGCCGCTGGCAAGCGGCGCGGCCTCCGCCACCGTGCGCCTTGCCGTCGACAGCCCCATCAACAATTTCCTGTCGATGTTTTTGCTGCGCTCGCGCATCTGGAAACTGATCCCGCGCGAAACGCGGCGCAGCCTCGTGCACAATCCCGGCCCCGGCGCGCGCCATGAAGTGGTGATCGAAGCGGAAGGGACCGGCAAGGACGGCAAGCCGGCGAAACGGCGCCTCGGCCTGCTCGATCCTCAAGGCCAGGTACATCTGACCGCGCTCGGGGTTTTGCTGCAGCTTGAACGGGTGCTCGGCCTTGGCGGCAAGGAGCCCCTGCCCGCAGGCATCTGCTTTCCCGAAACCGCGCCCGACTTTGAGCGGCTGCATGAAATGCTCGCCAAGGAAGGCGTTGAGATCAAACGGGACGGGTTCTAAGCAGAACGCGCAGGCTCAGTCGGCCGCGGGACGGCAAAGCTCGGGGAAAGAGGCAATGGCGGCGGCGCGCAATTGCACGATCTCGCCGAGGATCATATGCACCTGCCCATCCGGCCGGCTGAGCGGCAGGGCAAGCGCCTCGATCATGATCTTGCTGCCGGGCTCGGAGGGAAATTCCAGCCGCCCGAAAAAGCGCATGGGGCGGCGATGTTCCACCACGAGGCCGAGCGCGGCGCGGGCAAGCCAGGCGCGCTTCGCAGGCAAAATCTCTTCCAGCTTGCGGCCCATATAATTGCCGCCGAAGAGATCATCGAGCGCGGTGCCGGAAAGGCGCACGGAAAAATCCGGTGTCTTTTCCGCCGTCTCTTCCACATCGAGCATGATGAGCGAGGGCAGATGGGAAATGAGCTCGCCGGGGCGGATGTCGCCTCTCGTAGGCAGGGCAGCCGTGCCCTGACGCTTGCCGCGCCAATAGGTCATGAGCGCGCCAAGGCGTGCATCGACCGGCTTGGCCACCGGATCGACATACAATTCGAGCGGTTTGAGCTGCAACGCCTGAACCATCAGAACTCCCTCGGGACATAGGTATAACGCCCCAAGACCCGTCCGTTAATCCCCCTTGGCAAGGAATTGATAGAAGCCCTCTTTTCTGCGGGTTTCGGGAGGCCCGCCCGCCGGAACGGGGAAGGTGATTCGCCCAGAAACGGCGCGCCGCCGGCAACTCATCCCCGATTGCCAGCCCCGCGCCCTTCGGTTATGGTGCGCCGCGTCCACAAGGTGCCCCGCGCCTGCCGGACCCCCTCCCGCCCTGGCGGGACGCGGCACCCGTAGCTCAGCTGGATAGAGCGCTGCCCTCCGAAGGCAGAGGTCATAGGTTCGAATCCTATCGGGTGCGCCATTTCCCAAATAGCTATCGACGACAGCCGCAGTAAGCGCCCGCGTTAGACCGCCCGCAACACGGCGAGGCGGGTGCCGGCGATATGGCCGACGGGATGGGTTGCGGCGAGCTCTCCCAGATATTTCCAGACGCCGGGACAAGCGGGCGAGAAATCGTGCCAGACGATGACGCCGCCCGGGCGGATCATGCGCAGCGCTTTTTCCGTATCGCTTTTTACATAGCTATAGGCATGGGCGCCGTCGACGAAGATGAGATCGCACGCACCAAGCCATGGCGTTTCGTCGAAGGCTTTGCTGTCGCCGAAAATCTGCGTGACCTTAGAGGCAACGGGCGTGCCGGTGTAAAGGAAGTCGGTATATTGGGATTCCGCGATGGCTTCCTTCGTCCAGCCTTCCGGGTCCTCGGCACCGGCCTTGTAGGTTTCCACATCATCGGGGCCGAGCGTGATCGTGCCGATGCGCGCGTCTTCCGGCGCGTTGCGCGCGAAAATGTAAGTGGTGCGCCCGGTGCAGGTGCCGAATTCGAAAATGCAGGAAGCCTTTTTGGCGAGCGCGCCCAGAATCCACGCCTCCGTCGTTGAGGTGGAGGCATAAGAGCCGACATCGCCAACCAGCAGCACTTCCGATTCCAGCGAAGGGCCATGCTCGGTGACGGTGAAAATGGGATCGAGCTTTTCCAGAGCGAGGGGTTTGACGGGATGAGAGTCGAAGAAGGGCCGCCCCTTCCGCCGCCGCCGCTCCCGCAGCCCGTAACGCAGCGCGAATATAGCAGCTGCGGCCAGCGCCAGTGACAGCGCGCCCAGAAAATACAGCATTCATCCCCCTATCGGCCCATATCCCCGGCCGGTCCTGAAATCCGGGTGAAGTATAGCAAGGAGAAAAAGCGCGCCGCCAGAAGGTTCGGCGCACATGGCAGGAAACCTGAGCTAGCCGAGGCGGCTGATCGTGCCGCGCCGCTCATTGCTTTCTTCCGGCCCGTCTCCCAGCGCCCGCGCTGCCGGGAAGGTCAGGGTGACGCAGGTGCCGCTTTCCTGGCTGCTGTCGATACGCACCCTGCCGCCATGCAGCTCAATAAAGGCGCGCACAAGGGTGAGGCCGAGGCCCGTTCCTTCATGGGTGCGGGCGAGAGACGCATTGGCCTGGAAGAACGGCTCACAGAGGCGCCCGACAATCTCCTCGGGCACGCCCATGCCATTGTCGGCAACGGAGATTTCCACCTCGCCTGCGGCAGTCATAGCGCTACGCAACGTGACCACCGGCGCCGCCCCCTCCCGGCCACCGAATTTGACGGCATTGGAGAGCAGGTTCGTCAGCATCTGCTTGAAAAGGCGCGGGTCCGCATAGATGACCTGCGGACCGGCAAGCGCCACCGTAATTTCGGTATCCTGCGCTTGCGGCCAGGAGCGGGCAATACGCACGCAGGCATCGACCGTAGCCGCCACATTCATCTCATCTTCGGAGAGGCGCACATCGCCGGAATCGATGCGGGAAATATCGAGAATGTCGTTCACGACGGCCAGCAAATGGCCGCCGCTCGCCACCACATCGAGCGCATATTGCTTGTAGCGATCATCACCCAGCGGCCCGAAGGTTTCGCGCGCGATGAGCTCGGAGAAACCGATAATGGCATTGAGCGGCGTTCTGAGCTCATGGCTCATATTGGCGATGAACTCGCTCTTTGCGCGGCTTGCCTCCCGTTCCTGGCGGTGTGCGGTTTCGACCGCCTTGGCGGCGCGGTGCCGCGCGGTCACATCATGGAACGTATAAGTCGCGATTTTGCGGTTGAGGATATGCCGGTCGCGCGGGTCACCCGGCACGAAGGAATGAGTGATCGAATATTCAAGGCAGATCGGATCGCCTTCCTGCCCGCCGCGCTGTTCGGGATGCTCCAACACGAATTCGCGCGGGAAGGCGCCGGAATGATCCATCGAAGCCATCAGGCAGGGTGGCAGAAGATCGCCAAGACGGGCGCCCGCCGCCTCACGCCGATTGAAACCGAAGATACGCGCGGCCAGCGGGTTGGCTTCTTCCACCACCCCGTCCGCGCCCGCAATGATGATGGCGTCCGAACTGTCCTCGACCACGCTGGTCATGAGCAGACGGCGGTATTCGTTTTCCTGTTTTTGGCGCTGAATAAGCCGGCGCTGCTTGCGCAGTTCCGTCAGAACGGCATTGCCTGCCAAAAGCACCACGGCGAAAGACCAGGCAACGCTGTCGAGGCCAATCGCCGCGTTTTCGAACAGAACAAAAGCGCCGGCTTGCAATCCGATGATCAAGACCAACCCGCCGCCCAGCACGATGGCCCAGCCTGCCCGTTTCGTCAGGAAACAGCCGAGCAGGCAGATCAGCGCCAGACCAGCTAATGTGACGGCCGTGCCCGTGCGCCGGATGACGAGATCCTGGGCAATCGTTTCATAGGCCATGGCCTGAATGACCGGGCCCGGCATGACGCCGTAATTGGGAACGGTGAGTTGATCGCCAAGTTCGATGGCGGTTGCCCCGACAATGGCTTTCTTGCCGGACAGTGCGGCCGGATCGAATTTCCCCTCCAACACGTCTATGTAAGAAAGGCGCGGGATGTCTCCGGCGCGGATGCTGTAATTGACGTAGAAGAAAAGATCCTTGCGGTTGGCCTGCCCGGCCAGGAGCGCGGGCAAGGACATGTAGAATTTCTCATCCAGCCAGACACCGTAAGACGCGCGGCGGATGCGTCCGTCTACCTCCGGCTTCACATTGACATTGGCAAGCCAGGCGTGTTCGGCAAACATCGGCAAGGGGCGCGTGACGACGATCTCGCTCGCCGCATCGCCCGCGCTTTCTTTCTGGAAGAAAAGCGGCAGCACGATCGCGCCCGGCGCGCGGGCGAAGGCCTCTGCAAGCACCTGATTTTCCGGCGCCCCGCCCATCCCGCTCAAATCGATATCGAAGGCAATCTGGTCGGCGCCCGCGCCGCGCAGGTTCTCGACTAGCCGGGCATGGAGATTACGCGGGAGCGGCCATTTCTCGATCGCTTTCAACGTCTTCGCGTCGATCTGCACGACGGCGACATCACCGCTTGCTGGATGCTCGACATTGCTCATCCTCTGGTCGAGCAGCCATAGCTCGAACTCCTCCCAGCCGCCGCCAAAATCAATAGCGGCAACGAGCAGAAAAATGCCAAAGGATATTAGCGCTTGCCTCACATCACTCCCCAGAAACGCGCCGGGCCATTCTTACCGCAGAGGCGCTCGGTAAGAATGGCCCATCAGGCGTTAATTTTTGCTGTCGGCTCAGCTATTTCCCCGGCCGTTACCGTTGCCATTTCCCTGACCGTTACCGCCGCCATTGCCGGGATTGGAACCGCCAAGACCCGGAGGCAAATTCCCGCTAAGGCCGGGAGGCAGCGGATTACCGACACCCGAGACCGCTCCGGCTACGGAGGAGGCTGCACCCGCCGCGCCATTGGCAGCGCCTGCGGCTGCATTGGCAAGGCCCGGAGCGGCACCCGAAAGACCGGGCGCGGAACCGGAGAGCCCAGGCGCAGAGCCCGAAAGGCCGGGGGCTGCGCCTGAGAGACCAGGAGCAGAGCCCGAAAGACCCGGTGCGGTGCCGGAAAGGCCGGGCGCGCTATCCGACAGGCCCGCAACGGCGAGGCCCGGCGCATTGCCGGAAGCACCGAGCGCAAGGCCGGTAGCGGAGGAGGCATCTTCATCGAGCCCTTCGCCCGCGGACTGACGGGCGGCGGCGGCCACGCTCTGGCCGATACCGCGGGCAAGACGGCGTTTCGGTGGCCGGAACCGGCTTCACATTCGTGCCTTTTTCAACGCGCGACTTATCCGCGCCGCGCTCGACCGGCGCCACGCCGGGGCCCGACACAGCAAGGCCGCCCGCAGCGCTTGCAAAGGATTGTGCCGTCTGGCCCGGGCGGATAAGGCCCACATCGCCAGTGCCCAGATCGATCACCTCGACCGCGCCTTCGACGACATGTACCGCCGAGCCTTTGCCGTCGACCGTCACGGTGAATTTCGTACCCTTCACGACGGCGGCAAGGTAAGGCGTTTCCACCTCGAAATGCTGACGGTCCTTCTTATCCACGCTCAAAAGGATCGTGCCCATGCGTTGAAGAATGGTCGTCATCATGCCGCGGTTGCTCTTCGGCGCGAGCGAGAGAGACGTGTTCGGCGAAACAACGATGGACTCATCCCCGCGCGAAAGAATGACGCGGCCATCGGCTCCCGTCTCAATGACGGAACCTTCGGACAATGCGCGCCCTGCGCCCAGAGAGACAGGCTGCGCGTCTTCAGAGAGTACGCGCACATCGCCGCTCATTTTTTCGATCTGCCAGCTGGCGTCATCTGCCTGAGCAGAAAACGGCAACAGCGCAGCGAAAAAGGCGAGCGCAATAAAACGGCTGATAGAATGCAGGCGGGCCATGACGAACCTCTTCCATAAGTTGCAGTGCAAGCTTAGGAAAAATTCACAAAAATTTGCGGCTTTTCGAGGCGGCTGGTTAAGGCTTCGTTAACACGCCAATTATGTTGCATTTTAATAATCTCGGTTCGGGGTTTCTTTACCTCATGAAGGCAGTCTATCCCTCTGTTTACGGAGCGATGAAAGAATGCGCCTCAGCGCCTGTCATGGTAAAGGAAGTGTTAAGCGGCTGGGACTGACCCTCGGTCTCGCGCTCGCTTCCGTTTTCTTTTCGCACCATGGCGCGCGCGCGGCCGATGCGGACCCGAGCCAGATCGAGCAGAATCTGGAGCAACGCAAGGAGCTGCGCAGCCCCGATGGTGGCGGCGCAGATGTGCCTGTACTCAGTACACCGGGAGGTGCCGCGGCGGGTGAGATCGAACCTTTTCTTCTGACCGGCATCCGGCTCACCGGCGCCGAGCTGATTGCGCCGGAAGATTTCATTTCTTCTTATGAAGAGTTCATGGCGCAGGAAGTCACCGGCGCCGATCTTATGGTGATCACGCAGCGCCTGACACAGCGGCTGAAGGCAGCCGGCTATTCCCTTTCTTACGCGTATGTCCCGGCACAGGATGTGAGCGCCGGGGTTTTGACCATCGACATCATTGCCGGACGTATCGGCGGCGTGAGTCTGAACGGTGTGGAGAACACAGAGCGGCTGCGCCCTTATTTCAGCCCGCTTCTTTCCTCGGAAGCCGTAACCCAGGCGGAGCTGGAGCGGGCCGTTCTTCTGGTTCATGATCTTTCCGGCCTTGAGGTCAGCGACATTGCCGTTGAAGAGAGCAACGAACGGGGCCTTTACGACCTGACGCTGCAGCTTGCCGAAAAAAATATCGACGCTTCTTTTTATGCGGATAGCCGGGGCACCCGCGCTGTCGGCCCCATTCAGGCGGGTCTCAGCGCGGCCTATAATGGTCTCGTGAGCCTTGGCGACAGAGTGTCCATCACCTATTTCACCACGCCTGAAACGCCGCAAGAACTGCACTATGTGCAGGGCGGCTATGATTTGCCGCTCGGACATTCCGGTCTTCTTCTATCAGGTACGTTCTCTTACAGCGATGTCGATGCGGGCGACAGGCTATCGCTTGTCAACACGCGCAGCGGTTCGACAAGCGGCGATATCGGCTTGCGCTATCCACTGATCCGCACACGCGGTACATCGCTCTGGATCGGCGGTAAGGTGAGCGCGCGCGAAGCGCATGAGAAAAACGACTTCGGCACCGTTTTCGAGGATAGCCTGCGCGTTCTGCGCGGCAGCGTCGATTACACGCTGTCCGATGAATTCGGCGGACAGAATTACGTTTCCTTCGAGGTCTCTCTTGTCGGCCGAAGAGTTCAGCCTGGGCGGCGCGCGCTTCGGGCGAGCCTATCAATATGGCGAGCTGACGGGGGATGACGGGCTCGCCGGGTCCGTGGAGCTCGGATACACGCCGGAGCTCGGACTTGATTACCTGAACAGCGCCACGCTGTACGGATTTTACGATGTCGGGGCGGTATGGAACCGCAACGCGCTCGGGGACGGGCGCGAGTCCCTTGCCTCGGCCGGCGGCGGCCTCCGCTTCCAGCTCGATGGCGGAATCGATATCGGCCTCGAAGCAGCCAAACCACTCACCCGCGCCACCGCCTATGACGGTGACGACGGCATGCGCTACTTCTTTACGGTATCCGCTTCCTTTTAAAGCGCCGCTCTAGAACGTATTGACGCCGCCCGATGCGAGCTCCTTCAAGGCGGAGACATCGCGGATCGCAAGCATATCCTTGAAATTCTCGATAATGTTCTTCTGCCGGAGTGTATTGAGAATCCGGCTGACATGCACTTGCGTCAGCCCAAGCGCATCGGCCACATCCTGCTGGCGTAGCGGGAACTGGATCGCATCGTCCTTTTTCAAAGAAAGCGCCGTCTGCTTCGTCTCCAGATAAAGGAGCATTTGCGCCACGCGCTCTTCCGCCCGGCAGCGGCCAAGCTCGAAGAGCTTGCGCTCCATATATTCCTTCTCCTCCAAACAGGTTGCAATAACGCGCCGGAAAAATGTTTCGTCGCTGCGGCAGAGATCGCGCATCACCTGCGCGTCGAATACGCAGACATCCATGGCAGTCAACGACTGAACGGAGAACTGATGCTTCTTTGCGAAAATCGAAGATGGGGAGACAAGGTCGCCCGGCATAAGGAATGAAAGTATCTGTCTGCGCCCATCCTGTGAGAGCATATAGCGGAAGGCCCAGCCATCGCGGATGACATAGATGTTTTTTATCGGCTCCGATTCCCGGTAGATCGTGCGCCGCCGGGGCAGCCGCTCACGGCCACGAAAAAACGGCGCGGGCGCATCCGGAATGATGGATTTAAAAAACCGGCAAAACCCCAAGCGGCTTAAATGACATGTCTCGCAAGAAATGTCCGCCGCCTTGTCATCCTGCTGATCGTTACTGCCGTCCCCTTCCACGTTTACCCCCGATACGCGGTTACAATTTTATTCCGCCCTGACCTATAAGAACCTACTTCCAAAACCTTCCGCCACAAACACTCTATCTGGTTTATACATAAGTTATAAAAACAGATACTATCCTTATGTTTCGGAATACTTTGGAAGATCGCTTTTTCTTTACGATTTTATTTAAGTTCGCGCGATTAGATGGCAAGGCAGAGATATAGAGGAAATCCTCTAGACCTCAAGGCGGACAATCACGCCGCCTCATTTATCGCGGGGGATGAGCTATGGCAGCCACAGTAGAAAACGATTTCCAACAAAACGAACGTCTCAGTTTCATGCAGATCGACGAAGCGATGTGCACACGTCTGGAGGGACTGTGGCCGCATATCGAAAAGGAGCTGCCGGAAATTCTCGACGGCTTCTATGCGCATCTGATGCAGCAGGAAGAGCTGAAAGAGTTGATCGGCACCCAGGCCGAGCGCCTGAAAAGCGCGCAAGGCAGCCACTGGGAGCGGCTTTTTACCGGGCGCTTCACCAAATCCTATATGGACAGCGTGCGGACAATCGGCCTGACCCATAACCGTATCGGGCTGGAGCCGCGCTGGTATATCGGCGGCTACCGCTACATTCTTTCAAAGCTGATCGGCAAGCTGGCGGCGCGGCGCTGGTATTCCCCCTCCGGCGCGGCGGGCGATATCGGCGCCGTCATGACCGCCGTCATGCTGGACATGGAACTGGCGATTTCCACCTATCAGGACGCCATGGTGCATGACCGCATGGAGCGCCAGCATGCGCTGGAAAAAGCCATTGCCGATTTCCAGTCCGATATCGGCGCGGCTCTGGAACAAATGCATGCCGGCACGCGCGAAATGACCGAGCACAGCACCGCGCTGACCAGCCAAGCGCATGTCACGCGGGACGCGGCTGCCACCGTTGCGAGCGCCGCCGAGCAATCCTCGATGAATGTGCAGGCCATTGCCGCCGCCAGCGAGGAAGCCCATGAAAGCATCGCCGAGGTCGGCCGCCAGGCAGCCCTTGCAAAGGAAGTGTCCGGCAAAGCGGCGCGCGAAATCTCGCAAACCGATACGGATATTCAAGCCCTTTCGGCTGCCGCCAACCGGATCGACGAAGTGGTTGCCATGATCAACGACATTGCCGAGCAGACCAATCTTCTGGCGCTCAATGCAACGATCGAAGCGGCCCGCGCAGGAGATGCGGGTAAGGGCTTTGCCGTGGTCGCCAGCGAAGTGAAAAAACTGGCCGGCCAGACGGCCCGTGCCACACAGGAAATCGAGGCGCAAGTCGGCGGCATTCAAGGGGCGATGACAAGCTCGATCGCCTCCATCGCGCAGATCCGCGAGACGATCATGCGGGTCGACGAAGTGGCGAGCGAAATCGACAAGGCCGTGCATGAGCAAAATCAGGCCTCCAACGAGATCGCCTCGAATGTGCAGCAAACGGCCAGCGGTTCGCAGAACGTCTCGGAGAATATCGGGAAGGTGGCAAGCTCCGCCGGTGAAACCCAGGCGACCGCGAGCGTCATCGAGAACATGTCCGCGCGCCTTTCGTCCTGCGGGGAAAGTTTGCAAACACATATTCAAACTTTCCTCTCCAAAGTACGCAGCGATGCGGCCTGAGCCGTGTCTGCACCAGAGTAGTTAAGCGAAACGGACAAGGCAGTTCATGGCACAGGATGCGACCCTTCCCCGGCTGGCGCAGCGGCTCACCGCGGCTATCCTGGCCGCACCTTCCAGCAAAGACGCCTTGGCGCTTTGCCTGCGCAGCCTTGTCCTTTTCTCCGGCGCGCGCCATGCCGAAGGCCGTCTGGAGCGGGCCGGAGAACAAAGCCTTCACGCCGCCTATCGATCGAAATGGAGGGCGGCCGCAAATGCGGGGGCGGAAGAGAACGGGCAGCAGTTTACGTTGCAGCACGCTGGAGGGCTCTTACATCTTGCCCTTACCGGCGCGCCGCAGCCGGTGCCGGAAGCGCGCGCCTCAGCGCTTCTGGCTCCGCTTCTGCCCGTTCTTCTTTGCCGCGCGAAGGCGGATGGGGCGGCAGCGGCAGGCCGGCTCTTTTCCGACATCGTGCAAGCGGCGGGCGATGCGATCCTTTGCGTGAACGAGGAAGGCCGGATCGTTCTTTTCAATGCCCAGGCAGAACGGATTTTCGGCTATGCGGCAGAAGATATTTTGGGCGAGCCATTGGAAACGCTGCTGCCCCGGCAGATGCGCGGCGCGCACCGCCAGCGCGTGATCGATTTTTCTACCGGCGCCGCGCAGGCAAAACCCATGGGGCGGCGCCCAGAGGTTTTCGGCCAAAGGCGGGACGGCACGCTTTTTCCAGCCGACATCTCCATTGCCAAGACAGAAGGCGAAACCGGCCTTCTCATGACCGCCATCGTGCGCGATCTCTCCCAACTGCGCCAAACCGAGCTTGCTCTTCTTGCCCGCGAACGCGAACTTGAAGAGATTATCGAGCGCATGCCTTTCGGCATCGTGATCGGCGAGGAAGAGGCGGGGCGCATCCTGCTTGCCAACGGTGCCTTCGCACAGATTACGGGTGAACCGGTGGAGGCCATGATCGGCGCACGGGCCTCGGCCTTCTTTACCGGCCTTGCGGCGCAGTCCCTTGCCTTCGATCCGCTTTGGAGCCAATCGACTTTTCAGGGCATGGAAGTGGAAGTGAACCGCCGCGCCGGCAAACCCGCCAAGGCGCTTGTCTCGACCGTGCGGCTCACCTATCAGGGAAAGAAAGCGGTGCTTTTCGGCTGTAACGATCTCACCGCGCAATTGGAGACACTCGCGAAACTGCGCGAAAGCCAAGCGAAACTGAAAAGGGCGCAATTCATTGCCCGCATCGGCGACTGGGAATGGAGCCTTGGAAGCGGCAGGGTCAGCTGGTCGGACGAAGCCTACCGTATTCTGAACCGGCGCCCGGGAACGGAGCAATTGCAGCCGGAAGATTTCATCCGGTGCGTGCATCCGGAGGACCGGCCGCATGTGCAAAGCGCTTTTACCGATGCCCGCCGGGACCTGATGCCCCTTTCGGTCCAATGCCGTCTGGCGCCGCCGGATCAGGCCGCCCCGCCTCTTAAGACAGGCACGGCAGGCACCCGCCATATCCGCCTCGAAGGGCGGCTTGAAAATGATGGTCACGGCCTTCCCGTTAAATGGGTGGGTACTGTGCAGGACGTGACCGAGGAAGCCGAGATCAATCAAGAGCTGATCGAAGCGCGCAACAAGGCGCTGGCGGCGAGCCGCACGAAGACGCGCTTCCTTGCCAATATGAGCCATGAGCTGCGCACGCCGCTCAATGCCATTATCGGCTTTTCGGAAGTCATTGCCCACGATCTTTTTCACGGTGACATGACCAAGTACCGTGAATATGCAAACGACATTCTGCAAAGCGGCCATCACCTGCTCGAGCTCGTCAATGATGTGCTCGATTCAAGCCGGGTGGAAGTGGGGCAGATCAAACTGAAAGAAGAACCGATCGATGTGCGCGCGCTTGCCGAAGAGTCGGTCCGCATGGTGCGTGAGCGCGCCGATCAAAAAGGCCTCACTATTAGGCTGAAGACGGAAACGGAAGCGAACCTGCCTGCGCTTTATGCCGATCACAGGCTTTGCCGCCAGATCCTTCTCAATCTCCTTATGAACGCTATCAAGTTCACGCCGGAGCAAAAAGAGATCGGCCTCGACATCGTTTCGCTTGCTTGCGGAAGGCTCAGCCTCACGGTCTGGGATCAGGGGATCGGTATCGATGCGCGGGATATGGCGCGCATCCTCCAGCCCTTCGAGCAAGCAGAAACCTCGCTGTGCCGGCAGAATGAAGGGGTGGGTCTCGGCCTGTCGCTTTGTAAAAGCTTCGCCGAACTGCACGGCGCTGCGTTCCGCATCGAAAGCGCGCCCCAGCAAGGCACGCGCGTTTTCGTAACCTTTCCGCCGGAACGCAGCAGCGCGCAAAACGCTGAAGCTTCTGCAGGAACGCGTTTGCTGGCGGTTTAAGGATTACGCTTCTTCTTTGAGGAACACCAGGGTCAAGGTGCCGATCTCAATACCGAAGCGGGTGATGCGGGCGCGGTTGAGAAGAACGCCATCCGGTTGCAGATAAAACCAGTCCTCGAACCCGACCCGCCAATACTCCTCGCCCACTTTCAGGTCCATGTCATAGGACCAGGTCAGTGCGTTGCCGAAGCTGCGCCCCTGCGCGGTTCCGATGATGTCAGCTGCCCGCCCCTCATAAGAATGCGCGCCTGTCTTGCTGATTTTCCAGACGCGCCTATCCGTTTCGCCGTCTTTATAAAAGAAGCGCTCGTCGAGAACGAGCACACCGTCTTCCATCTTCCCGTCGATCTCTACGGTAAACTCCCGGCGCAACTTTCCGAACCTGTCCTCGAAAATGCCGTAGGCGCGGGTTTCGCCCTGAAAATAGTCTTCAATAATAAAGGCCGGTTCGCGGCCTTTGAAATTTTCTGGTTGATTACCCGAACAGCCGGCGATGAGAAAACCGAAAAGAACGATAGGTAAAAGGATAAATCGTCTCATGGCACCTCGAAGCGATAATGACAGAGGTGGTACGGAACCGCGGTTCGGGCGGATCAATAGATCATTGATGAATTTTAAGGTTATCGCGCGTTAGGCATGGAAAACGCTGAAACCTTTGCAGTATTAGAAAATCTGCTCACGTCACAAAAGCTTGAATTAAATTTTTCGATTGACGCAGCGGACCGTTACGAGTCTTTAATCCGTGCACCGCACAATTCATCTTTTCAGGCGTTATGTCCGCCGAACCCATGAGCAAACCCGTGACCTCTCGCTTCAGCTACAGATCGCCCGCCGTCAAAGCACTGCTTGACTATTGGGGCAGCCTGCCGCGCGACGGATACGCGCCGCTGAAACGCGACTTCAATCCCATGGCGCTGCGCGGATCGCTATCGCATGCCATCCTGCTTGATATCGGCGAACCCGACGACATTCTTTTGCGGGTCGTCGGCACCGCGCATGTGAACCGGCTGGGGAAAGAGGTTACGGGCCAGAATATGCTTCTGGGTTTTGAGGAAAGACTGCGTCCCTCCGTCGGTCTTACCCATTGGCTGGCAAGCCGCCACCCGTTCGGCACCTTTGCGGAAGTGGAGGAAACTTCTTCTGCGGGCAGCAAAGTTTCTCTGGAAGTGATTACCCTGCCGCTTCTGGGAGACACGGACGAGCGCTCGTTTCTTATCTCGGTCGGCTACGCGCTCACCAATTCAGGCGGCCATAAAAGCGAAGCGCGCGGCAAACGCCTCAGCTCGTGGCACCGGCCCGTCGTGATCGATCTGGGCAACGGCATTCCCGATAACTTGCCCGAAGCCGATCCCGACCTTGGACAAAGCGAACCCGTTCTCATCACCCTGGATGATGCGCTTTGGGGCTTCGCGGGTGAAAGCTGCTCCAGCTGATCTTTCCGGCCCGCTTCGCTTCACTCCGCCGCATCGAGCCGGCTGATCACTTTCTTCTTGCCCCAATGACCGCCGACATTGCTTTTGAAATGCGGCGGTCGGCTTGCCAGCGCCCGTGTTTCCAGCCAAAGCCGTTTCAAGTGCCGCACCTGCCCGCTTTCCCGGTCGTCCCGGTAAGCGGTGCGCGCATGAAGGACGTGATAATTGTTCACGAACTGCATGTCCCCCGGCTCGAAATCCATCAGCACTGCAAAGCGCGGGTCCTGGGTCATCTCATCGAGAAGCTGCATCGCTTCTTCGGCAAGCGGGGTGATGCGCGGCGCGCTTTCATGGCGCTGGGAGGCAAGAATATAAGGGCGGATGTAGCGGGCAAAGAGCCGCTCCTCCCAGCGGGTGAAAACCGGCACCTCGTACCAGGGTTTGCCGCCCGCCGCTTCCTCGCCGCGGTAATCGTAAGGCTGCGGTCTATAAAGCTCGGCCAGAAGATCGGGCCGTGTTTCGGCGAGCTCGTTATGGATCGCCAGAATGTTGCAGACCGCCGAAAGCCCGCCTTCGGCCGGGCGCTGCAAGCACATGAGCCCCACAAGGTCCGAGCCGTCGGAATGATAAGGCAGCGCAATACCGCCGAGCTCATTGCCGCGGGCGGTATTGTCATCCAACGCTTTTCCCTGATCCGTCACATCGCCCAGCATGTGGCCGTGCTTGTTCTGCGGCCAGGGGTTGCCGAGATGAAGCCCGATGCCCCAATAGGCAAGGCACATCTCATCGTTCGAATAATCGAGCCGCGGCAGCCCGCGCAGGAGCACGAAGCCGCGCCCGTCGATCAGCTCTTTCTCGATGCGCGCAAGGCGGGCGGAAAGATGAGGAAGCGGAAAATCCTCGCGCCCGATTTCCAGCATATTGGAGGAAACGCTTTTGGCATGGCCAAGCGCCGCATCGATTTCATCGAGCTCCTCCCGGCTCAGCTCTTCTGTCCAGCGGGAGGCATCGGCCACATCGCCGCTCTGCCAGCCTGCCTGGACCTCAAGCGGGCGCACATCATCCGCCGTCATGACTGGTCCCTCCATCCCGTCTCCTCCTCTTTTGCCCCGCGCTCTCTTTAAGCCGGAGCAGGCTGCGCGCCGCGCAGCAATTTGCCGGGCACGGCGCCCGTCCCTTCATCATCACGGGCGATAACCTCACCCGAGACGATCGTCGCTTTGTAGCCCTTGGCGCGCTGCACGAGGCGGCGTCCGCCTGCCGGCAGATCGAACGCCACTTCCGGGCGGAAGAGGGACAGGCCCTGATAATCGATCACGTTCAGATCGGCCTTATAGCCCGGCTGCAAAATCCCGCGGTCGAGCAGGCCGACAGCCCGCGCCGTATCCTGGGTATGGGCTTTGACCACGAAAGAGAGCGGCAGGCGCTCGCCTCTTTTCCGGTCGCGCGTCCAATGGGTGAGCATATGAGTGGAGAAACTGCCATCGCAGATCATGCCCACATGCGCGCCGCCATCGCCGAGCCCCAGCACCGTGTCCTTGTGCAGCATCATCTGATAGGAGGGCTCGAGCGAGTTCTGCGCGTAATTGAGGAACGGGAAATAGAGCATCGCCTTGCCGTCATCCTCAAGCATGAGATCATAGGCAAGGGCCAGCGGTTCGAGCCCGCGCGCCTTCGCCCGCGCGCCGATGCTCGTTTCAGGATCCGGCTCGTAATCGGGCACACGGTCCAGCGCATACATTTTATGAAGATGGGCAAGCACCGAGCGCATAAAGGGATTGTCGGTCGCAGGCTCTTCTTTCAGCAGCTTTTCCTTGAAGGCCGGATCGCGCATCTTTTCGACTTTCGCCGCGAGCGGCAAAGAGGCGATTTCCTTAAAGCTCGGATGCGCGGAGAAAGGATTGAGCGTCAGCTCCAGCCCCAGCAATACCCCGACAGGCCGCCCGCAGACCTGCGCCTTCATCGGCAGACCTTCATTCGACGCCGCCTCGATCTGCGAAAGAAGAAAGCGCCAGCCCTCCGGCGCCTTTTCGTTCTGCGCGAGAGAAAGCGAGAGAGGCCGTCCCGATTGCTCGACCATTTTGCGCAACATGGAAAACTCGCGCGCCGGATCAGCAAAATCCGAGACGACCTGCAAAACGCCGCACCCTGCCGCCTTCAACCCCATGGCGATGCCGACAAGCTCGTCCTCTTCGGCGGTGAGCGTCGGCGTGGGCGAGCCGTCCGAGGTACGGTGATTGAGCGTGCGGGAGGTGGAAAAACCGATCGCCCCGGCGCTGACCGCATCTTTTGCGATGGCGGCCATGGCGGCAATGTCATCGGGGGTCGCCGGCTCCCGGTTGGCGCCGCGCTCGCCCATCACATAGACGCGCAGCGCGCCATGGGGAAGCTGCGCGGCAAAGTCGATATTATGGGGCAGCGCTTCCAGCGCATCCAAATAATCGGGAAAGCTCTCCCAGTTCCATTTCAGTCCTTCGGCGAGAACGGGGGCGGGAATATCTTCCACCCCTTCCATAAGGCGGATGAGCCGGTCATGGTCCTCATGCCGGCAGGGCGCAAAACCGACGCCGCAATTGCCCATCACCGCGGTCGTCACCCCGTGATTGGAAGAGGGGGACAGATCCGCGCTCCAGGTCGCCTGACCGTCATAATGGGTATGGATGTCGACGAAACCCGGCGTGACCAGCAGTCCCCTGGCATCGATCTCCTCGGTACCCTTGCCCGCGACTTTGCCGATGGGGGAGTTGATGGATAGTCTCGCACTTACGGTCGCCAGCGCTTTTGGCGCGCTCGAGCTCGATCTTGCCTGGACCGCGGATTGGCGCGTGCCGGCGCTGATCGGTCTCGGCTTTGCCTTTGCCTCGGCGATGATCGTTGCGCTTCATCAGTTCCGTTTCTTTTCCCAGATGCGCAATCCGCAAGCCTTCATTGAGCAGGAACTGAAACGCGCGCGCCTTCATCTCGGCGCGCCGCCCAAAAAAAACAGCACCATCGCCAAGCGCAAAAAGAAAATCCGCCGCGTGAAGCAAGCCGCCTGGCGCGCGCTCTGGGCGCGGTTCTGGCTGCTCTTTACGGCGGGCCACCTCATTCCCTCCGCGCTGCTTTTCATCGTGGTGCTAAATTACAGCGCCTTCCGGCCCGGCAGTTTTCCTTTCGAGGAAATTGCGAGCGGCCTTGCCCTTGCAAAAGCGGACCCTGCAAGCAGCGGCGTCTTCGTGCTCGGGCAATTTTTCCGGGGCGCTTTTCTCGATGTGGCAGAAATCTTCCGCGTGGAAACGGGGCCCATCACGAACAACACATCCGACTGGCTCTTTTCCAGCATTCTGGTTTTCTTCCGCGCGCTGACCGGGCTTTATACCGGCGCGCTCTTGCTCTTTCTCGCCCAATCCCTTCTTGTGCGCCTGCGCATCGCGCGGATGCTAAACCGCAAAAGCAATGAGGAACTTGGCGTTTGACCCGGCCTTCCTTCTTCCGCAGCTCTTGCCGCCGGGATAAACCTTCATAACAAGAACAATGGCACAGGCCTTTAAAACGGGAAACCTCACGTGACGAATATTTACGAGGAAGAACTGACCCATGAGCAGCCGGGCGGCCATATGGCCGTACATGCGGCCACCCCCGCCGGCAAGCTCGGCATTTTCGGCTGGTCGATTTTCGATTGGGCGCTCAATCCTTATTTCATTCTCGTCAATATCTTCGTCTTCGCGCCTTACTTCTCCGCCGAAGTGATCGGCGACAAGGTGCAAGGCCAGGCAAGCTGGGGGTATATCCAGGCGATTGCAGGCGCCTCCATCGCCTTGCTCAGCCCCTTTTTCGGCTCGCTTGCCGATGCGGCAGGCCCGCGCAAGCCGGGCATTCTTATCTTCTCGCTTCTTGCCTGCACCGGCATGGCAAGCCTTTGGTATGTGATGCCGGGCATGGAATACCCGATCCTGCAAACCGCGATCGGCGTCGTCATTGCCGCGACCTGTCTTGAATTCGCTTTTCTTTTCACGCCCGATCAGCCGCGCACCGGCCTTTCGCGCATGGATGCTGCAAAGAAAGGCATCGCCATGGTGATCGGCACGCTCGGCAAGCTGCCTTACTACAAGAACATCGCGACCTATCTTGTCGCCCGCATGGTCTATTATGACGGCCAGTCCGCGGTCTTCATTTTCACCGGTGTTTATGCGGCGGGCATTTTCGACTGGCCGACAACGCAGATCGGCATTTACGGGCTTCTTATCATTATGGCGCAGGTGCCTTCCTCGCTGCTTGGCGGCTGGCTCGACGACAAGTTCGGCTCCAAGGCGACGATCATCGGCGCCGTCTCGCTTTTCGCGCTCGGCCTTCTCATGCTGGTAGGCACGACGGAAACCGCTGCCGCCTTCTTCATTCCCGTCTCGATGGAACCGCTGGAACCTTTGAGTTTCATCGGCAGCGCACTGAATGCGGCGGGCTTTGAGACAAGCGCCGAGCGCGCCTTCTTGGCTCTCGGCGTGCTGACCGGGCTTTTTGCCGGACCATCCATTTCCTCGAGCCGCACCATGCTCGCCCGCATCGCCCCGCCCAGCATGATGGCGGAATTTTTCGGCCTTTATGCGCTATGCGGCAAGGCGACGAGCTTCATGGCGCCGCTCACCGTCGCCATCGTGACAAGCGCGATGAACAGCCAGCGCATCGGCCTTGCCTCCGTGCTTGTCTTCATGGTGGTTGGGCTCGGGCTCATGGTCTTCGTGCGCGAGGAACAGTCCACCGCCCATACCGAGCACTGAGTTTCTTTTGGAAGACAAATAAAAAGGGGCGCCCGCAAGGACGCCCCCTTTTTGCTTTTTCGCTCACCTTCACGCCTTGGCGCGGGCGAGGTCCTCTTCCAGGGTTTTGGCTGCGAGAAAGAAATGCAGCGCGCCCCAAAGGCCGAGCGGCGTGATCGCAAGCAGCGCATAGCGCACGGATTCCTCGCCCGCCGAAGCGGCAAAGAAATCCGAAAGCATGCCCACCACCTGCGGGCCCGCGCCGAGCCCGATCAGATTGAGGATGAAAAACAGGATGGCCGAGGCCGTCGCCCGCATACGCAGCTTCGCAAGACCCTGCGTCATGGCAATGGCAGGGCCGGTGAAGATCGCGCCTGCCGCCGCCGGGGCGATGAAAAGCAGGATCGCCGCCGTCTTGCTGTCGGTCAGATAAAGCGCAACGCCGAAGGGAAAGGCGACCACCCCGGCAAGCGCCACAAGCCACATATTCCAGCGCACATCTTTATGGCCAAGCTTGTCGGCAAAGAAGCCCGCGCCGAATGTGCCCGCGCCGCCCGCAAAGCCGATAACGAGGCCGAGCATCATGCCGATCTCCCCCAGGCTCATACCGAAAGAGCGGGCAAGGAAGGTCGGCACCCAGGCGACACCAGCATAGCCTACAAAGGCGATGAGCGCCGAGCCGAGCGCAATATGCCGGAAGGCCTTTTGCGACCACAGGAAACTCACTACTTCCCCGATGGCAGGGGTTTCTTCCGTGCCCGGCGCCACGCCGTCCGAGGCGCCGCGTTCCGGCTCCTTGACGGTGAAGAGCACGACTAGCGCCATCAAAACGCCCGGCAGGCCGACAATGATGAAGGTCGTGCGCCAGCCATAGTTCTCCGCCAGCCAGCCGCCCGCGAAAAGGCCGATCAGAAGGCCGATATTCACCCCGAGCGAGAAGAAGGCAAGTGCCGTCGCACGGGCTTTGGGCGGAAACATATCCGCGATCATGGAATGGGAAGGCGGACTGGAGCCGGCCTCGCCCACCCCCACCAGCACGCGCAGGATGACGAGCTGAATGTAATTGGCAACGAAGGCGCAGGCTGCCGTCATCAGCGAGAAGATCGTCAGCGCGGCCGCAACGACATTGCGCCGGTTCGTCCGGTCCGCCAGCATCGCAATCGGAATACCGAGCGTTGCGTAGAAAATCCCGAAGGTCATGAATAAGAAGCCGAGCTGGGTATCGTTGAGATCGAGCTCGGCTTTAATGCCCGGCAGTAGGATGGCGAGAATCTGCCGGTCCACATAGTTGAGTACATACACGATTGTCAGAATGACCAGCGCGTAGATCCGGTAGCCCTTGCCCAGATGCGCAATATTGGCGGCAACGCCCGGCGGCGTGTCGGCCCGTTCACTCATTCATCCCTCCCCGAATGCCAGTGATTATGTTGGGTGCGTATTTCTTATGTGCTCACGCTATCAGCGCGCTCGCGCCCGTGAAAGGCGAAACGTCCGAGGGAGGTCAAAAGCGGTCCCGCATTCGTGACCGGAAACGGAGGGGACAGGCCCCCGATTGGCTGTAAACTCCGGCCATGTCCGCGCTTGCCTTACAAGACTGTTTCGAGCTGCCCGTGCCGCCGCTTTTTTCCTGGCGGGACATGCTCGATTATTTTCTCTTCCGCCTGATCCCGGGCGTCGAGGTGATTGAAGGGCACGCGTTGCGCCAGGCTGTGCGCCTTCCCCGCTCCTTTGCGGTGATCGAGGTGAAACCTGCGCCCGGTAAAAAGGCGCTCGGCGTGCGCATCTTTTCCGCAAGGGAAGCGGAGAGGGACTTCATTGCCGCGCGCCTTATCCGCCAATTCGATCTCGACGCCCCCATGCGCAAGATCAACGAGACGCTGAAGCGTCACAGCGCGCTTAGCGCCCTCGTAAAAGCACGGCCGGGCCTGCGCGTGCCCGGCGCCTTCGATCCTTATCTTTTGGCGATGCGCGCCATTCTCGGCCAACAAGTCTCAGTCAAAGGTGCAACGACACTGACGGCCCGTCTAGTGGAGCGGTATGGAAAGCCCATCGCGCAGGTGGCGGAAGAAGGGCTCTGGCCCCGCGCGCTGTTTCCCGCTCCTGAGCGTCTTGCGGGTGAAGTGATCGAAGGGCTCGGCATGCCGGGTAAGCGCGCGGCAACACTCACCCGCCTTGCCGGCTTTGCCGCAGACGGCGGCTTCGGCGCGCTTGAAAGCGACACCGCACCGCTCAAAACATTGGAGGCGCTGCCCGGCATCGGCCCCTGGACGGCGCATTATGTGGGACTGCGGGCTTTGCATCTGCGCGATGCCTTTCCTTCGTCCGATCTTGGCCTTCGTTATGCGGCGGGTGATTTTTCCGGCGCGGTGCCGAGCGCCAGGGAACTCGAAGAGATGTCGCGCGCCTGGTCCCCCTACCGCGGCCATGCCGCCATTCATCTCTGGGCCAGCCTGCAAACCGGAACACAAGGAGCCAAAGGCGGATGAGAAAGAACAAGACCCTGCAAGCAAGCGCCACCTCCGCTATGGAAACGCCGATCGGCACCTTGCGGCTTCTCGCCGAGGAAGACGGGCTCACCCATGTCTTCTTTCCCAATGAAGACACGATCAGGGTGGAAGCGGCGGACCCGGCCTCGCCCGCCGCGCTCAAAGCGCGCCCTCATATCGAGGCGGCGGAGAAAGCCTTACAGGAATTTTTCGCGGGCACACGCAAAGAGTTTTCCGGCCTCACGCTTGCCCCGCGCGGCACGCCTTTTCAGCAATCGGTCTGGCGGGCGCTTCTCACCATTCCTTACGGCGTGACCTGGAGCTACAAGGATATTGCCGAGAAGATCGGCAATCCGAAGGCGGTGCGCGCCGTCGGTCTTGCCAATGGGCAGAACCCCATTCCCGTCATCATTCCCTGCCACCGCGTCATCGGCTCGAACGGGGCGCTGACCGGCTTTGGCGGCGGGCTGCCGACCAAGGAATGGCTGCTCATCCATGAAGGCGCGCTGACCTCTTCGCTCCTTTAAGCCAGAACAAATCCGCACCTCCCGCGTTCGTATGGGAAACGGCGCCTTTCATCAGGCGCCGCCCCGCCCCCGTGCATCAAGGGAGAATGCAATGATGGAAGTCAGCGGCCTTTTCGGGCTTTTACTGTTGATTGCCGATATTTATGCGATCGTGAAAACCGTCCAGAGCGGCGCCGACACGGGCGCGAAAGTACTTTGGATCGTCGCTATCATCATCTTCCCGGTGATCGGCGTTCTCATCTGGTTTCTGTTCGGCCCTAGAGGCTGAAAGTCAAAACCAGGAAAGAAGATCGGGCGCCTCTTGGCCCGCGGCAAGGCGGGGCAACGGCACGATGGGCACACCCCCGGCAAAGCGGGCGATCACTTCGCAGGTTTCTTCCAGCGGCACCGGCGCCTCTTCAGACTGGCTGACAATGATGGCGCCGGGCGCAAGCCCCTCATCCTTCATCACTTTCAGCGCGGTGAGCGTATGGCTCACCGTTCCAAGATAAGAACCGACGACGAGAATGGGCGTCAGCGCCGTCTCGCGCGTCAGCGCTTTCATCCAGTCGAGTACCAAATGACTATCGTCGAGCGGCACCATGAGCCCGCCCACCCCTTCGATGAGAAGATGATCATGGCTTGCCCGCGCCGCTTCCGCGCAAAATGAAACGACGGAGCGGAAGGGTACGGTGCGCCCTTCGCGCGCCGCCGCCATATCGGGCGACATGGCTTCCTTGAAATGCCAGGGCGTGATCGCCTCGAAACTTTCTTCCGTAACCTCGCGCCCCATCGCCTCGAGGAGCAAAGCCGTGTCGCTGCCTGCAACCGTCTCCGGCGTAATGCCGCTGAGAACGGGCTTCAGCGCCAATACCTTGTCGCCGCGCGCTTTGAGCTGGCGCACGATGTGAGAGGAAACGAAGGTCTTACCGATTTCCGTTCCCGAGGAGGTGACGAAAAACACACTCATTCTGCTGCCCTGTTGATGAGGATCTTATCGCGGATAATGGCGGTCAGCCGCTCGATGTCTTTATCGTCATGCTCGGCCGTGAAAGTAAAGCGCAGCCGCGCGGTTCCTTCCGGCACGGTGGGCGGGCGGATGGCGGTTACGAGAAAGCCTTCCTCTTCCAGAAGCGCGGAAGCGGCGAGCGTTTTATCCGGATCGCCCATCAGGATCGGCACGATGGGGCTTTCCGCTTCCGGCAGATTGAGCGCGCGGGTAAAGGCTTTGGCTTTTTTCACGGGCAGCGCGGCAAACTCCGGATCGGCCTCGATGAGATCGAGCGCGGCAATAGAGGCGGCGACGGAGGCGGGCGGCAGGCCCGTCGAATAAATCAGCGTGCGCGCACGGGTGCGGATGAAATCCACCACCGGCTGGCTGGCGCAAAGATACCCGCCATAAGAGCCGATAGCTTTGGAAAGCGTGCCCATTTGCAGCGGCACATCGGCCTTCCTGCCGCCAATGAAGCTCGAGCCCTTGCCGCCCGCCATCACGCCGATGCCATGAGCATCATCCGTCATCAGCCAGGCATCATGGGCGCGCGCCAGCTCCCCCATCTCTTCGACCGGAGCCAGATCGCCGTCCATGGAAAACACCCCGTCGGTCAGGATCAGGCAATGACGGTGCTTTGCCCGCTCTTCTTCCAGCAGCGCTTTCAAATGGCCCATATCATTATGCCGGAAGATGCGCGTTTCGGCGCCGGAGAGCTTCGTGCCGGAAAGAAGGCAGGCATGGGACAGCTCATCCGCCAGGATAAGATCGCCCTCCCGCGCCAAAGCCGGCACGATGCCGAGATTGGCAAGATAACCCGAGCCGAAAATCACGCAGTCATCGGTTTCTTTCAGCCGGGCGAGACGTTTTTCGAGCGTTCGGAAAAGCGGATGATTGCCGGTGACGAGCCGGGAGGCCCCCGAACCTGCCCCATAGCGCTCCAGCGCCGCGCGGGCCGCTTCCTTCACTTCCTCTCGGTGCGAGAGATTGAGATAGTCGTTGCAGCAAAAGGAGATGAGCTCGCGCCCGGCGCGGCGCGCCTGGGCCGGGCCGTAACGGTCCGTCTCGATCAGGCGGCGGCGCAGGCTGCGCGCTTCCAGATCCTCAAGTTTCCCTTGCGCAAAGCTGTCGAGGGAACGGGACGTCGCCGGGGAAGCCATCTCATTCTCCCATTTTTCCTGGGGACATTCGCTCCGGCGCCCTTAGACGTAAGGGCCGGGCCGGATGCGGGAAACTGGGCCGGGCGGGGGGCCGGTGTCAATCGCAAAGCGCGGACCCTGAGGCTTAAAACCGGCAGTAAACCTTCCTATCGGCCCTGCCCATAATCCCTTGATCCGCCTTGCATTCCCCGGCAAGCCGCCTATGCTCGGCCCCGTAATTCAGCCCGCCAAGCGGCCGCCGGACAAGAAGTCAAAAAAGGCCGCGATCTTGAGGGAGTCCGCCCATGACCATGACCATGCCCGCTCAGACCGAGCAGTCCGCCAAGCCCGCAAACGATCTTGCCGGGAAAACGGCAGAGACGGATGACGGTCTGCGTCATGATTGGTCGCGCGAGGAAGTCGAGGCCCTGCTCGCCCTGCCCTTCAACGATCTGATCTTTAAGGCGCAAACCGTGCACCGCAAATGGTTCGATCCGAACGAAGTGCAAAAAAGCACGCTGCTTTCCATCAAAACGGGCGGCTGCCCGGAAGATTGCGGCTACTGCAATCAAAGCGCCAAGTTCGACACGGGGCTCAGCGCGTCGAAACTCATGGAAGTGCAGAAAGTGCTGGAAGGCGCGCGCCGCGCCAAGGAAGCGGGCGCCTCGCGCTATTGCATGGGCGCTGCCTGGCGCAACCCGAAAGACCGCGACATGGAAGCCATCGTCGCCATGATCAAGGGCGTGCGCGAAATGGGCATGGAAACCTGCATGACGCTCGGCATGCTCTCGCCCGAACAGACGATCCGCCTGAAAGAAGCCGGGCTCGATTATTACAACCACAATATCGACACGTCCGAAGAATATTATAAAGAGGTCGTCACGACACGGACCTATCAGGACCGGCTCGACACCATTCAGCGCGTGCAGGAAGCGGGCATGAATGTGTGCTCCGGCGGCATTCTGGGCATGGGCGAAAGCCAGTCCGATCACGCCGGTATGCTGCAGACGCTCGCCAATCTGACGCCGCATCCCCAAAGCGTGCCGATCAACATGCTGATGCAGGTGAAAGGCACGCCGCTCGGCGAGAGCAAAGAGATCGATCCCATCGATTTCGTGCGCACCATTGCCGCCGCCCGTATCATGATGCCGAAATCCGTCGTGCGCCTTTCCGCCGGCCGTGAAAACATGTCCGAGGAAACCCAGGCCCTTTGCTTCCTTGCCGGAGCGAACTCGATCTTTATCGGCGAGCAGCTTTTGACGACGAAGAACCCGGCCAAGGAAAAAGACGATGCGATGTTCGACAAGCTGGGCCTGAAGCCCATGCCCGCCCATCGCTGCCCCTCCGAAATCTAAGCGGGCTCATGGCTGCGCGCATACCGCCTCTCAATCCGCTTTTCCCGTCCCCTCCCGACTGGCTGTTGGAAGGGGCGGAGCATCTTTGGCTCCCCTATAGCCAGATGCAGACGACGCCGATGACGCTGCCGGCGGTCAAAACCGAAGGCGTGCGCATCACGCTGGCGGACGGGCGCGAGCTTATCGACGGCATTTCCTCCTGGTGGACGGCGGCGCATGGCTATAACCACCCGCGCATCCGCGAGGCGGTCTCCCGCCAGCTCGATGCCATGCCGCATATCATGCTGGGCGGCTTTGCCCATGAACCGGCCATGCGCCTCGCCAAACGTCTGGCCGATGTCACGCCGGGCGATCTCGCGCATACCTTCTTCTCGGAGTCCGGCTCCGTCTCCGTCGAAATCGCCATGAAGATGGCCGTGCAGTATTGGCTCAACCAGGGCAAGAACGGGAAAACCCGCTTCATCAGTTTCCGCGGCGGCTATCACGGCGATACGATCGGCACCATGTCGGTCTGCGATCCCGAAGAAGGTATGCACACGCTTTTCAAAGGTGCGATCCCGCAGCAATTGCTGGCCGACCTGCCGGTCGATAGGGAAAAGGAAGCCGCGCTTGAAGCTTTCATTGCCGGACACGCACATGAAACGGCGGCGATCGTCACCGAACCTTTGGTGCAGGGCGCAGGCGGCATGGTGTTTCACGAGCCCGCCGTCCTCGCCAAGCTGCGCGCACTTTGCGATGCCCATGACATTCTTCTCATCGTCGATGAAATTTTCACGGGCTTCGGGCGCACCGGCACGCTTTTCGCCTGCGAGCAGGCGGGTATCGTGCCCGATATCATGACGCTCTCCAAAGCGCTGACGGGCGGCACGCTGGCCCTTGCCTCCACCACGGCGCGCAAACATGTTTTCGAGGCGTTTTTGGGGGACGATCCCGGCAAGGCGCTGATGCACGGGCCAACATATACGGGCAATCCGCTGGCCTGCGCCGCCGCCCTTGCCTCGCTCGAGCTTTTCGAGGAAGAGCCGCGCCTTGAGCAGGCCCGCGCCATCGCCGCCCAGATGGAAGAAGAGCTGGCCCCGGCGCGCGAGATTTCCCGCGTAAAGGATGTGCGCGTTCTCGGCGCCCTCGGCGTCATCGAAGTCGACAAGCTCGACGATGTGAACTGGTTCAAACAGCGCTTCGTGGAAGAAGGTGTCTGGATCCGTCCCTTCCGTAACATCATCTACATCACCCCGCCGCTCGTCACCGGCAAGGAAGACCTCTCCCGGCTCACCGGAGCGATGCTCAAAGTGACGCGCGAATGGGCACAGCGCCAATAAAGCCAGCAGTTTTCACGCCTAGATACAAAGATAGTGATGCGTCCGAAACACGGTATCTCGCGTGATCACGAAAATGGTTAGCTAGATGTTGTGAAGGGTCTGGCCAAAAGTTAATCTGACCGCGGCTGGTGATTCGCCGCCTTTCTCAGCTCATTGAAGCTTGAGTGCAAAACGGAGGGGGCGTTTTGCAGACCGGCGCTTTGGGGCTAATCAGAGACCTCCCCCTATCGATGCAAGGATATGGCGTCATGCATGTGATCGCGTTCGCGTCCCAGAAGGGCGGCTCGGGCAAGACAACACTTGCTGGGCATGTGGCGGTCGAAGCGCAGCGGCAGGGTCTTGGCCCCGTTGCGTTGATGGATACCGACCCTCAGGGCTCTCTTTCTCAATGGTGGAACGTGCGGCAGGCCGAAGAGCCGTTTTTCGCACGGGCAAGCGAGGCGGGTCTGGAAGCGGATCTTGCCCGGCTGAAAGAAGGCGGCGTGAAGCTCGTCGTTATCGACACGCCCCCCGCCATCACCTCCACCATTCAGCATGTGATTTCTCTTTCCGACCTCGTGGTCATTCCCACCCGCCCGAGCCCGCATGATCTGCGCGCCGCCGGGGCAACGGTGCAGCTCTGCGAGAAATTGTCGAAGCCGCTGGCCTTCGTGCTTAACGGCGCCTCGCCGCGCGCGCGCATCACCACGGAAGCGGCCATCGCCCTTTCCCATCACGGCGCGGTTGCGCCTTCCGTCGTGCATCAGCGCGTCGATTTTGCCTCCAGCATGATCGACGGACGCACGGTGATGGAACTCTCGGAAAAGTCGAAATCGACGGGCGAGATTGGTGAACTCCTGCACTTCCTTGAAAAACGGCTGCGCGGTGATACAAGTTCTCCTTTATTGGAGAATCAGTCGCTTAGGGGGGCGGCCTAATGACGAAAAAGCCTGCGTCGCTGACGAGTGAACTCCTGGCCAAAAAGGGGGAGGCGCTGCCCTCTTCCATCGATCCGCAAGCCAGAGCCAGTTCACCGGAAGAAATGAGCGGCGCAGGAGCGAGCGAAGAGCCCGCTCACGCTTCCCCCTCCTCCGTCCTTTTGGCGGAAGGCGGCGAGGAAACGCCCGTGCGCCCCGAGCCGGATGTCGTGATGGAACCGGATGACGAGCCAGCCAAACGCGAAGTGACCCGCCGTTTCATCTTCGGCGCTTTGGTCGCAGGCGCCGTGCTTGTCATTGCCGGGATCACCATGTCGCTTTTCGCCAACCGCGAGAGCCTTGCACCCTCCGGCGGTGAGACGGTCGCTGAAACCGCGCCTCCCGAAGGCGGCACGGCAGAAACCGCCACCGCCGAAGAGAGCGCAGAGACAAGCGGCCAAGTCGTCATGGATGAAGGCCGCGGCACCGCCCCTGTCGAGGAAGAGACGGGCACGGCGGCAGAAACCGCCGAGAGCGTAGAGCCAGCCGGCGAACCAGCGCCAGTCGAAATCACCCCGATCACGCCCGAAGCGCTGGACCTGGCCGAACAGGGCCCGGAACAACCTGCAGCGCCGGAAGAACCGGCTGCAGAGGCCGAGACACCCACCGAGCCCGAAACCGCTAAGCCTGAAACCGCAGCGGCGACTGAGCCGGCCCCGGCTGCCCCTCAGGGTAAGATCGCGCAGTCCGGCCAATATCTGATCCAGCTTCTCTCGGTCAAAGACGAGGCGGGAGCGCGCGGCGCCTGGGCGAAGCTGCAGCGCAAATATCCCGCGCTCTTGGGCGGTGAAGCGCTGAACCTGCAGCAGGCCGATCTTGGCGAGCGGGGCATCTATTACCGCGTGCGCACCGGCGCTTTTGACAGCAAAGCCGGGGCAAACGCCCTTTGCGGCAAACTGAAAGCCGCCGGGCAGGACTGTATCGTGCGCCGCCAGCCTTAAAAGGCCTGCGCACCCCGGATCACGGAAAGGGCGCCCTGCGGCGCCCTTTTTCTTTTGCCGCGCTTCGGCTAGGGTCCGCGCCAACAGATATTGGCCTTCAGACATAGGATAGACGACATGGTGCAAGCGGTGATCTGGGATTTCGGCGGCGTTCTGACCTCCAGCCCTTTTGAAGCCTTCAACCGGTTCGAGGCGGAGCTCGGGCTTGAAAAAGATTTCATCCGCCGGATCAATGCGACCGATCCTGACACCAATGCCTGGGCGCTGTTCGAGCGCAGCGAAATTTCCCTTGATGAGTTCGACGAAAAATTCGCCGCCGAAGCCAAGCAGCTCGGCGCGGACATTCGCGGCCGCCAGATCATCGAGCTGCTTGCCGGCGACATCCGCCCGGAAATGGTCGAAGCGCTTAAACGCTGTAAGGCGAAGTTTAAAGTCGGCTGCATCACCAACAATGTCTCCGCCGGGGAAGGCGCCGGCATGGCCCGCTCGGCGGATAAAGCCGCCGCCGTGCAGGAAGTCATGGACCTTTTCGACCACGTCATCGAAAGCTCGAAAATCGGCATCCGCAAGCCCGATCCGCGCATTTATGAAATGGCCTGCTCGGAGCTTGGCGTTACACCTGCCGATGCGGTCTATCTCGACGATCTCGGCATCAACCTGAAACCGGCCAAGGCGCTCGGCATGCGCACGATCAAGGTGCTGAACGCCGCGCAGGCGCTGGAAGAGCTGGAGGCAGCCGTCGGGTTCCCGCTGCGCTAGGCCTGCCCAAACGTGCAAGCAGGTGCGAGAGGTTTTGCATTTTCGAAACCTCTCCACTCCTCCGTGAACAAACAATAATGTCAGCCGTTTTCCTTATGCATCGAGGAGTATGTGTGAGGGAGATGACATGCCGCACCTGCATCTATGGAGGCGGGGCCCGCAGCGCGCCGTCCTGACCGTCTCGGCAATCGCGCTTTGCGCATTGCCCGTCCAGAACCTGCAAGCAGGCAATCCGTTCTCAAATAATCAATTCACGCCCGATTGGCGCATTGCCGCCCCCTTCAGCATCGAAAAAGACAGCGCCGGAGAAGAACCTGAAAACGCTGCGGGACGGCAGCGTGCAGAAGCCGCTCCCGGCACAGGGGCGGCAGGTGCGGCGAGCGCCAGCGCCGGCGGGATAGGCGCGGGCACGGTCGCAGCCATTGCCGGCGGAGTTGCCGTTGTCGGCGGCGCTGTGGCGCTCGGCGCGAGCGGGGGCGGCGGCGGGGATGATGGCGGCGGGGGCGGCAGTTCCGGCGGCAGCTCTGTCATCACCGACCCGGCGACACCGGCCGCCGTCAACGCTTTCCGCACCTCCGAATATCTCGCCCATGGCGGCTATGACCGGGTCAATCTCGCCCATGCTTACGCGCGGGGGTACACAGGCGCGGGCCACGCCATCGCCATTCTCGATGACGGCTATCAGCTCAATCATCCTGAATTTTCCGGCAAAATTCAGGTGCAGTTCAATGCGGCGGGCAATCCCCTGCCCGGCGCCATACCGATCGAAACGCACGGCACCCACGTGACCGGCATCGCCGCAGCACGGAAAGACAATGTCGGCATGCACGGGGCAGCATTCGATGCCAACCTTGCGCTTTATCAGTTCGGCACGCTCGATCAGTCCGCCGCGCAGTTCACCCGCGCCGGTATTCTGGGCGCCACGGTCATCAGCAATAGCTGGGGCTATAATGCGCGCATCTCCGACGTACAGGCGGAAATCGCAGGCGGCAAAAGCACGGCCAGCGCGCTTGCCAGCGTTGTCGGCGGCACAGCCTCGGACTGGCAGAATTTTCTGAACTCCATGGACGGCGCGCAAGACAGAGGCAGCGTCATCGTTTTTGCCGCTTCCAACAACCCCGCCCTTGGCGGCATCGATGTTTCCTCCGGCATGCCGCTTGTCGACAGCCGCCTGATGGGCCGCTGGCTTGCGGTGACGAATGTAAACAGCAACGACCAGGTCGTCAGTGTCGGCTGCGGGCAGGCGCAGGCTTTTTGTCTGGCCGCGCCCGGCACGAATATCTATTCCACCGTGCCCACCAGCACCTATGGCAATCTTTCCGGCACTTCCATGGCGACCCCGCTTGTCAGCGGCGCCGTCGTTTTGGTGGTAGAAGGCCTCGGCCTTTCGCCGGAAGAGGCGGTGAGCCGCCTTCTTACCACTGCCGACCGGTCCTTTGCCGGCTATAGCGCGAATTCCCACGGCCAAGGCATTCTCGATCTCGATGCGGCGACGAGCCCCATCGGCCGCGTGCAAGTGCTTGCCAGCGGCAATGTGCATGATGGCGGCACGGGCCCCGGCATCATGCAGACCGTGCTCAGCGCCTCGCGCGCCTTCGGCGATGTTTTTACACAGGCGCTGGACGGGCTACGGATCGCCGCTTTCGATGAGGGCGGCGCGGCCTTTCTTTATAATCTGGGAGACAGGGTCGCCGTCCAGGAGCCCGTCACCACTGCGCTCGATACGCTGCAATCGCTGGGCAAACGAACGGATCTCACGCAAACGGCGCTGCCGGGCGGCGGCGGCGTTTCCATTTCGGTGCGGGATGCCGATCTCGATTTCCGCTCCACACAGCTCGGCACGGGCGTTGAAATCGATGCGGCGTTTCTCGACACCCCGCTCTGGGGCGGCACGTTCAGTGCCGGGTTTCACCAGAGCAGCGGGCAGTTTCTAAACCGCCTTACGCCTGAAGCCGCGCAAACGGCCTTTGCCTATAGGCCTGAAATGTTCTCGGTGCCTTATGCGGGCTTTGCCGAGGACGGCTATTCGGCGGGCCTTGAAATGCCGCTCGGCGAGAAGGCCAGCATCGGCGTTCTTTCCTTTGAAGGGGAGGGCAATGAGGACCGGGCTTTTGATGGGTTCGGCGCCTTCACCACGCTGTCCCTGCGCCCCGCAGGTGGCATCTCGATCGGGATCGATGGCGGGGCGATGAGCGAGGACGGAACGGTGCTCGGCACCGACGCGCGCGGCGGGCTCGGTCTTGGTGAAGACTCCCGCACCGCCTTTGCCGGCATCCGCGCGGAAGCGGCAATCGATGAGCATTGGACCGTGCTCGGCAGCTACCATCATGGCTGGACGGTTGTGGACGGAGCGGCTTCCGCTCTCATCACGTCGGTGGGCAACGTCAAGACACAGCAAATGTCGGGCGGGCTTATCGGCGAGCATCTCTTCTCAAAGGGCGATGCGCTCGGCCTTGCCGTCTCGCAGCCCTTGCGCATCACGGGCGGACAGACATCGCTCAACCTGCCCGTCTGGCGGGACTGGAACGGCGATATTCTCACCCGCCATCAGGACGTCTCGCTGCGCCCTTCCGGCCAGGAGACCCGGTATGAGGTAACCTACGGGTTCGATATCGATCCGAGCACGCGGCTGACCGGGCTTACGTTCCACCGGAGCGATGCCGATCACATTGCAGGACGCCAGGAAACGGCGGCGGTCCTGCGCCTGCAGCACCGGTTCTGAGCAAAGAAAAGCCCGTGACCCAGGGAGCTGGAGGGTCACGGGCTTCAAGAGGCGCCTTATGGCTTGGAACCGGCGCCTGCTCTTTGATTAGCCAAACCTATTCGGCGGCGTCTGCAACCGGGATGCCGAGGCGGCTTGCGACACCTTCCCCGTAAGCCTTGTCGGCTTTCAGAAAATGGCCGATCTGGCGGCGCTGAATCTCTTCCGGCACGCCGTCCATGGCACCGGCAATGGCGTCGAGGAGATGTTTCTTCTGCGCCTCGTTCATCAGGCGGAAGAGATCGCCCGCCTGGCGGTAATCATCATTGCCTTCGCGGTGATCGTAATGATCCGCATCGCCGGAAATTTTCAGCGGCGGTTCTTTGAAGGCCCCGTCGCGCTGATAGGAATGCACCGGGCAGCGCGGCTTGTTGGCCGGGATCTGCGTATAATTGACGCCGAGCCGGTAGCGGTGCGCATCCTGATAGGCAAAGAGACGCGACTGCAGCATCTTGTCCGGCGAGAAGCCGATGCCGGGCACCGTGTTATTGGGCTCGAACGCAGCCTGCTCGATATCTGCGAAATAATTCTCCGGATTGCGGTTGAGTTCCATGATGCCGACTTCGATGAGCGGATAATCGCCATGCGGCCAGACCTTGGTGAGATCGAAGGGGTTGTACCAGGTCTTTTCCGCCTCAGCCTCGGGCATGATCTGCACCATCAGCCGCCATTTGGGATAATCGCCCTTCTCGATCGAGGTGAAGAGATCGCGCTGGTGGCTTTCCCGGTCCTCGCCGATGAGCTTTGCCACTTCATCGCCGCTATTGGTTTCGATGCCCTGCATGGTCTTGAAGTGGAACTTCACCCAGAAGCGTTCATTTTCTTGATTGATGAAAGAATAGGTGTGGCTGCCATAGCCGTTCATATGGCGCAGCGTTTTCGGCTGGCCGCGCTCGGAAAAGAGGATCGTCACCTGATGCAGGCTTTCGGGCGAATGAGACCAGAAATCCCACTGCATCGTGCCGGAGCGCAAATGGCTTTTCGGATCGCGCTTTTGCGAGTGAATGAAGTCGGGGAATTTCAGCGGATCGCGGATGAAGAAGACCGGCGTGTTGTTGCCGACCAGATCCCAGTTGCCTTCCTCGGTATAGAATTTGAGCGCGAAGCCGCGCACGTCGCGCTCGGCATCCGCCGCGCCCGCTTCCCCGGCAACGGTTGAAAAGCGCGCCAGCATTTCCGTCTTCTTGCCTACTTCGCCGAAAATCTTCGCCTTGGTGTATTTGGAAATGTCGTTCGTCACCGTGAAGGTGCCGAAGGCGCCCGAGCCTTTGGCATGAACGACGCGCTCGGGGATACGCTCGCGGTTGAAATGGGCGAGCTTCTCGATGAGATGCACATCCTGCATCAAAAGCGGGCCGCGCGGACCGGCCGTCATGGAATTCTGATTATCGGCGACCGGCGCGCCGCCGGCGGTCGTCAAACGCGGCTTCTCGGACATGGCTCATTCCCCTTGGAATTTTGTTTAGAACAATTCCAATGTAAGAGGTGAGCGCCTGGGCGTCAAGGTATATTATAATAATTCTAAAAAACAAAAGGAGAGGCACCGCCTCTCCTTCTTTCGTCCCGATTGGCGGATTTGCGCCGGTTATACAGATGCGGCCCTTCAGGCGGCTTGTTCGGCCGCTTTACGAGCGGTCTCGCAATCTTCCTTGGTCAGCTCCAATTGCTTGGAGACGTGATTGACGAGATAGCTTTCGAACTTATGCAGCCCTCCATCGGCATAGGCGACTTCCCAGAGCGCCTTTAGAAGGTCCTTTTTCTCTTCCTCGGAGAAAGACCGTTTCACCGTCTCGACGAAGACCCAGGGGTCGTAATTGCGCCGCTCGGCCTGTTCGGCCACTGCCACAAGCTCGGTCGCATCTTCCGGCGACAGGCTGAAGCGCTCTTTCACCACACGGATGATCGCCGCACGCTCGGCGGCATCGAAGCTTTTATCGAGCCGCGCCGCCTCGACCATCAAGGCCGCCGCCGCCAGCTCGCGCCGGGTTGCGGCGCTTTCCAATTGCGGGGCGGGCGCGGCCGGTCCCCGGGCAATGAAATTCAAGATACGGTCCAACATATGCGTTCCTCCTTTTGCGGGGCCCTTGCCGCCCAGCCCAGCCGGCAGCGCTGCCTGTGCTTACCCGTGCTGGCCGCGTTCTTGTCCCGGCCCGGAAATGATAACGCCGCCGAAGGCAAATGTCCCTCGGCGGCGTCATCTCAACACTTGTTTTGATCGGGATCAAACACCCGGTCCGTTTCCCGCTTAGTGGGCGAGCGCGCCGGACGGCGCTTTCACCGGCTTTTTGCGCGGGAAGACCATGTCCAGGATCACCGCGATGGAAGGTAGCGTGGTGATCGCCATGATCATGTTGGTCATGAACATGAAGGTCAGCAGCAGGCCCATATCCGCCTGGAATTTCAGCGGCGAGAAGGTCCAGGTCGACACACCGATCGCCATGGTGATGGCGGTGAAGACCACGGCCATGCCGGTTTCATGCAGCGTCTGCTTGTAGGCATCCGTCACATTGAACCCTTCGGCCAGGTGGAACTGCACGCGGTTGTAGATATAGAACGCGTAGTCCACGCCAAGGCCGACCGCCAGCACGATCACCGGCAGCGTCGCCACCGTCAGGCCGATCTGCAGGATCTCCATGAACCAGTAGCCGAAGAACGTGGCGAAGGTCAGCGGCACCGTACAGGCCACCGTCGCGCGCCAGTCGCGGTAGGTCAGGATCACCAGCGCTACGATCGCCACATAGACCCAGAGGATCATCGGAAGCTCGGCTTCCTCGATGGCATCGTTCACTGCGGCCTGCACGCCCATATTGCCCGAGGCAAGACGGATCGTGACACCTTCAAGCGGGTTCTCGGCACGGTATTCTTTCACCGCCTCGACCGCCGTTTCGATCGTCGTCGCTTTCGAGTCTTCCAGGAAGATCAACTGCGAGAGCACCGAGCAGTCCTGATTGAGAAGACCCGTCGAAGGCGGCACGGGGCCCACGGCCTGCACCAGCGCGAACTGATTGCGCGGCAGCGCCCGCCATTTCAGGTTCCCTTCGTTCCAGCCCGAAGACGAGTTCTTGGCCGCATAAGGCAGCGAGAGAACCAGCGATACGCCATCCACGTTCTGCATGTACCAGGAGAAGCGGTTCAAATATTCCATGTAAGGATATTTGATACAGGATTCGGACGGCGTCTCCACAACCACGGTCAAGAGGTTGAGGCCGAGCGCGAACTTGCCGGCAATGACGTTGGAGTCGACATTATAGCGGGCATCGTCTTTCAGTTCCGGCGAGCCGGGGTGCAGCGCGCCCACATGCCGGTTCTGGCTTTCGATTACTGCCACCACGAAGAGCGTCACAGAGATGAGGAAGGTCACGACCGCCGTTTTCGGGTTCGCGATATTGCCCAGCACGTTCATGATCTTCATGCGGAATTCGCGGGCGCGGGCCACGCGGCCGGCAAAGCCTTCATCGAAGGTGAAGTAGCTTGCCAGGATGGGCAGCATGAGAAGGTTGGTGATGATCTTCAGCGCCACACCGATAGAGGCGGTGATGGCCAGTTCCTGGATCATCTGAATTTCGATCATGTAAAGCGTGCCGAAACCCACAAGGTCCGTCACCAGCGCCATGGTGCCGGGGATCAGAAGACCCGAGAAGCTCGAGCGGGCCGCTTCTTCGGCATTCGCCCCGCGGCTGATTTCCGCCGTGATCAGGTTGATCTGCTGCACCCCGTGGCTCACCCCGATGGCAAAGACGAGGAAGGGCACGAGAATAGCCAGCGGGTCGAGCCCGTAGCCAAGGAAGTGCAGAATGCCGAACTGCCAGACCAGCGAGGTCAGAGAACAGAAGAGCGGCAGGAAGGTCAGGATCGCAGAGCGCGAATAGAGGTAAACCGACAGCACCGTCAGAATGAAGGCGGCGATGAAGAAGATCACCACCGTCTGCGCCCCGTCGGCAATGTCGCCGATCAGTTTGGCAAAGCCGATGATGCGGACATTGTAGTCCCCGCCTTCGACTTCATACTTGGAGCGGATTTCTTTCTCCAGCTTCGCGGCCAGATCGAAATAGTCGAGTTTCTTCTGGGTCTGCGGGTTATATTCCAGAAGCTCGGCGGTGATCATCGCCGCCGTGAAATCTTCCGCGACCAGGCGGCCGACGAAGCCGCCGCGAATGACGTTGTTTTCGATGTTACCGAGGTCGTCCTCGGTCATCGTCTCGGCGGTCACCGTCCCGCCGATCACGTCGTCGGCCCGGATCCCTTCTTCGGTAATTTCAAGGTAACGGGTGTTCGGGGTCCAAAGGCTCGTCACGGTGTGACGGGCGACGCCGGGCAGGAAGAAAATGTCGTCCGTGAGATTCTTGTATGTCTGGAAAAATTCCTTGTTCCAGATCGAGCCTTCCTTGGCTTCCAGAACCACGATGATGCGGTTCGAGCCGAAAAGCTTCTCACGATATTCCTGGAACGTCTGGATGTACTCGTGCCCGTTGGGCAGCTGCTTGTCGAAGCCCGCATCCAAACTCAGCTGCACGGCTGAGTAGCCGCAAATCACCGTGAATACGGCAAGACACGCGAGAATGAGCGCGCGTGTCTTGAAGACTAAGGCTTCCAAAAACTTGACCATGGACCTATCCCGTTTCCTAAGCTGCGCACCTGCGCAGCCCCCTTATTTACTTATAAACGCTCCCGCGACCCGCCGCTTCATGCAAGGACAGATCATCCGTCCACGCATCAAGTGCGGGGGTTGGTCATCAAACTGTCGGGGGGTGTGACCGGGTCAGATTGTCCTGTTACACAGGTGCTCTTTCCTGATCGTTCTAGGTGCTACGCCAGTCGCATACGCAACAGTCGGACCCCCTCCCATGTTTGTTCCCGCTGCCGGTTTCCCGGTTCTTTTTCTTACGTCCCCGGCTGAGCAGACTAGCATTATGGTGCCTGAATTGGCTTGCAGTTTTCGCCCAACCTGACGCTCGATAGCACAGTTTTTCGGGAAATGTAACGCCGCACACACAAAAAGGGACGCTGCGCCGCAGGCCGTTTACCTTCTCTTTCGCCGCCGCCGCCGCCCGGGCCATCTCCCCCGGCTCCCGATTGCTCCAATTTTAACCAATTTACCCTAGCCAGCCCTGCCAAAGGCCTCCCAAAGGCCTCAGGCCTGCTCTTCACTCAGCTTTGATAAGCTTACGATAACTATGCTTAATGGAAAGATGACACACCCGTCATTTTTATCTTGAAAGCCCCCGTGCCGCCCCCTATCTTGACAATCTGGTAGGGAACGACGGCGTAGCTTTTGAAGGCCTGAATTAAGGGCCGGGCGCGCCTTGGCGTTCAATCGGGTGGAGACGCCGGAATAAACCGGGCGCTTTGCCATTGTGCCGCTTCTGGAGGACTAAATGACCGACATTCGTCAGATCACCAAAGACGAAGCTTATGATGCCGTCGCGCCGGATGATTTTCCGGCCATGATGGATGTCGAGCGCTACGGTGCGCGTTCGACGGCGTTCGACAAGATCATTTCCGCGACCCATGACCATTTCTGGGATCCGCTGGACGAAAAATATATCGACTTCTCCGAGTCCTTCGACATGGAGAACGAGATGATCATGCCGGAAGAGTTCATCGTCGAACTCCGCCTGCCCTGTTTCCAGAAGCTCTCCGAAAAAGAGAAAATCCGCTTCGCCAACGAAAGCGCCCGCTGGATGCTTTCGGCCATTCTGCATGGCGAGCAAGGCGCGCTGAACCTTTCCGCGAGCCTCTGCCACATTCTGCGCGATCCGGGCGCACAGGAATATGCCGCCAACCAGACGCGCGAAGAAGCCCGTCACGTCACGGCTTTCTCGCGCTACGTGCAGGCCCGCTGGGGCAAGCCGCTCCCGGTCGGCCAGACGCTGGGCGATCTGCTCACCGACATCGTGAATGCGCCGGAAGTCTATAAAAAGATCGTCGGCATGCAGATGCTGGTCGAAGGCCTTGCCATGGGCGCCTTCGCCTCGCTCTACACCCGCTCCAACGACCCGCTGCTCGTCAAGCTGACGCAGCTCGTCATGACGGACGAAGCCTTCCACCACAAGTTCGGCAAGATCTGGGCCGACCGCACGATCCCGAAACTCTCCAAGGAAGAACAGGAGATCATCGAGGATTGGGCCGCCCATTGCTTCCAGACGCTGCTCTTCAACCTCGTGAACCCCGAGCAGAAGAAAGTGCTTTATCCGCAGTTCGGCCTCGACTGGGAAACCGTGCAGGCTGAAATGATCGAAGCGGTGACCGACGATGACCGCCGCGAGCAGATGAAGGAAGGCACGAACATCTTCCGCGTGCTGATCAAGACGCTGCTGAAAGCCGGCATCATCACCGATCGCACGAAAGCTTTCTATGCCACCTATGTGGACATGGACGAGCTGCGCGACGAAGGCGACCGGATGGTCGGCGACGACATCGCCGAAGAAGGTATCAAGTACCTCAAGACGATCAACTTCAGCGCAAATACCGACGCGCTTTCGAAAGTATCCGCTGCCGAGTAAGCAGCGATCCTCACCTCCCTCGGTGTGAAAGAGCGGCCCCCGGGCCGCTCTTTTTTTATGCGCTTGCTCTTTTTTGCCTGCTTGCTCTGGCGCCCGCCCGCTCCTTAAGATGCACCATGATCCTCAGTCCCGACCAAGCCGCTGCGCTCAGCCGTTCTTTGCATGAAAGACTGGCGGAAGACGGCCATGCGCTGCCCGCGGCGCCCTGGCCGGTGATCGGCGCGGGGCTGCGCGGGCCCGTCTTCGATCTTGGCGATGGCAGCGTGCTGAAAACCGTCGGCCAAGGCCGCGCGCTCGGCGGTGCCGAAGGCGCGTTCCGGCGCGAGGTGCTGGCACTCACGCACTTGCAAGACACCGCCCTGCCCGCGTCCCTCCGCGCGCCGCGTCTTCATGCGCATGGCCCCCTTAGGGGCGTCAGCGGCCCGCATGGTCCGCTCGGCCACTGGCTGCGCATGGAAAGACTCACCGGCCTGCCGCTTTCCCACCCGCAGGCCCTTGCCCGGCGCAGCGCCGATGAAATGGGCGAGGAGCTGGGCGCCGCCCTTGCCGGGCTTCACGCCTTACCTGCCCCTGATCCTGCACCTGGCGATCCCTTGCAGCGGTTTCTGCAACTTGCCCGCCCGCGCCTTTCCGCGCCCGAGCTTCTGGCCATGGCGGATATGATCGGCAAAGGCCTTGAGGAGGAGACCGCCGCGCCGGTTTTTCTGCACGGCGATCTGCATCTTGAAAACGTGGTCTATGATCCTGAGGTCGGGTTCGGTCTTCTTGATTGGGCCGAATGCGGGCTTGGCTGGGGCGAGGCGGAATGGCGGCATTTTGAAATCCGGCCCGATTGGCGCGATGCGATTTTCCGCGGCTATAAGGCAGGCGGCGGCGCGCTTGACCGGCGGCGCTATTATCTTGGCGCGGCCCTCGATGCGCTCACTTCCTATGCCATCGAAGCCTCCACCCATATCCGCACCGCCCAGCGCCTGCGCGGGCTTCTCGAGCACTGCCTTCATCAAGCCGGGATTGAGACGGCATGAGCGGCAAGATCACGCATGAAGATCTCGACTTCGCCATTGTGGACGGACGCCAGTCTCCCACCGCCGCTGCCGTGCAGCGCGGCGTCTGCCGCCTTCTCATTCATATGGGCTTTGCCCCGCTCACCGAATTTTCGCTGAAGACCGGGCGGCGGATCGACGTGGCGGGCATCAACGCGAAAGGCGAGATCATCGCCGTTGAAATCAAATCGAGCCTTGCCGATTTTCGCGCCGATCAGAAATGGGAAGATTATCTCGATTTCTGCGACCGTTTCTTTTTCGCCGTGCCGATGGACTTTCCCCGCGAGGTGCTGCCGGAAGAAACGGGCCTCATCGTCGCCGATCAGTTCGGCGCGGAGATTTTACGCGAAAGCCCGGAAGACAGATTGCCCGCCGCGCGGCGCAAGGCCGTCACCCTGCTCTTCGCCCGCGTCGCCGCCCGCCGCGCCCATCTTGCCATCGACAGCGGCGTTTGACTTCGACCTCACCTCACACTCTCCCTGTCACCCGAGCCGTGGTCCATAATAAAGCCGCGCCAAACCGCAGCGCCGTATGGACCCTCGGGTCAAGCCCGAGGGTGACGAACTAAAAAACAACAAGCTGAAAGCCGCTCACTTTAGCTGCGCTGGAGAGGTCGTCCTGCCCCGCCTCACACTCTCCCCGTCACCCCGGCCCCCGTGCCGGGGTCCACACGAAGCCCGAAGCACTGTATAGCCCCCTGGATCGGACCCGAGAGGTGACGAAAAACAAATCTAAAGAGAAAACGAAAGCCGCTTACTTCGGCGCGCGTTTCGCAAGAATGCGCTGCAAGGTGCGCCGGTGCATGTTGAGGCGGCGCGCGGTCTCAGAGACATTGCGGTTGCACTGCTCGTAAACGCGCTGGATATGTTCCCAGCGCACCCGGTCCGCCGACATCGGGTTTTCCGGCGGCGGGGCGATGCCGTCGCCTTTGGCGAGCAATGCCGCTTCCACCTGGTCGGCATCGGCGGGCTTGGCAAGATAATCCACCGCGCCGAGTTTCACCGCGGCAACCGCCGTTGCGATATTGCCGTAGCCGGTCAGCACCACGGCGCGCGCATCGGGCCGGGCCTCATGCAGCGCCATAACCACATCGAGCCCGTTGCCGTCTTCAAGGCGCAGGTCCACCACCGCATAGGCTGGCTTGCCGGCACGCGCCAGCGCCTTGCCGTCGGCCACGGTTTCGGCAATCGTCACCTCGAAGCCGCGCCCTTCCATCGCGCGGCTGAGCCTCGTGAGAAACGGCTTGTCATCGTCAACGAGCAACAGCGTGCGCTCTTCGCCCGCGCCCGTTTCGCCCTGTCCTGCCGTTTCCGTTCCGCTCACAGCGCTCTCCTTACCTTCTGCCCTATTCTCTGCAGGGCTCTTACCCGATAAAAGCCCATGCTCATAATTTAGGCTTTCTTTCCGCCCGCGCCAACTTTTGTGAGACCGGCCAGACACTTAATTAACGGGTCCAGTCCCCGCTTATACGTCCCGGCTGCTGGCTTCGATCAAGGCGCGCGGCCATTCCACCGTCACAATCGCGCCCGACACCCCATCGCCGCGATTTGCAATGCTCACATCGGCGCCCGAGCGTTCCAGAAAGGTCTTGGCGATGAAAAAGCCGAGCCCCATCCCTTCATGTTCCTCGCGCTCGTCGGCAAGGCCGCTGCGCGGGCGCGTGGTGATGTAGGGCTCGCCCAGCTTTTCCAGGATATCGGCGGGAAAGCCCGGCCCATCGTCGATCAGGCGGATATGCATGCGCTCGTTGGAAAAGACCGCTTTGACGATGACTTTATCCTCGGCAAAGTCGCTGGCGTTTTCCACGAGATTGCCGAGCCCGTACATGATTTCCGGATCGCGCGGCAGCACCGGCTCCGTCGTTTCGCCTTCCGCTTCCAGCTCGATCTGAATGGAAACGTCGGAGCCGCGGTAAGGATCGACGATTTCATTCAAGAGCAGCGAGACGGGCTGGCGGGCAAGAAGCGCGTCGCGCTCATCGGGCTGGCGCGTCAGGCGCGAGAGAATATCGCGGCAGCGTTCCGCCTGGCTATGAAGCAGCGCAAGGTCCTCGCGCAATTGTTCTTCGTCGGGCATCCCGCGCTGCAATTCTTTCGTCACAAGCGAGATCGTGCCGAGCGGCGTGCCGAGCTCATGGGCGGCCGCGGCTGCAAGCCCGTCGATGGCCGAAAGGCGCTGCTCGCGGGCGAGCACCAATTGCGTGGCGGTCAAAGCATCGGACATGCGTTTTGATTCCTGCGCGATCCGCCAGGCATAAACCGCCATGAAACCAAGCCCGAGCTCGAGCGCCACCCAGATGCCGAGAATGTAAAGAAAGTCGAGGATCAGCGGCTCGCCTTCCTGCCAGGGCAAGGGCTGATGGAAGAAGGCGAGGAAGCTGACCAGCGCCGCCGCCAGAAACCAGAGCGAGACGGTGGAGCGCAGCGACAGCGTCGTTGCCGAAATTGTCACCGGCACGAGGAAGAGCAGCGCGAAAGGATTGGCAAGCCCGCCCGTAAGATAGAGAAGCACCGCAAGCTGCAAAACGTCATAGCCGAAATAAAGTGCGGCCTGTCCGTCCGGCAAACGCCGCGTCGTGGGATAGCGCACAGCGAGAAAGACATTCAGCCAGGCGGAAGCGGCAATCGCCCCGAGGCATATACCGAGCGGCAGATCGAAGCCGAGGGCGAAATCCACCATCAGCACGGCAGCAAGCTGGCCGGCCACCGCCATCCAGCGCAAAAGCACCTGGGTTTGCAGGCGCACGCCGCTTTCCGTACCAAGCCGCCGCATCCGGTCTTTGCCGAAGCGGCGCGGTTCCTTGAAATCGCTGGTAATGGTGTGATCGCTCATCGCTGGCCTTTCTCCCGAGCGCTTGACGCATTGAGCCACGAGCATACACGCCCGCCCGCGCTTGCGGGATAAATCACCGCAGCGGCCCGGATCAAGCCATTCAGATCAAGCCAAAGGATTTTACATATTGGCGGGCCAGGGATCGGAGAGATCGCGCGTCTCACCGATCGCCATGATCCAGAGATCATGATTGGTATAGCCGCTCTCGCGCCCGGCTTTCATAAACCGCTCCGGCGGCTCGAAGGGCGGCTCGGCGGTGAGCACCACCGTGCCCCAATGCATGCCGACCAGGCGCTTGGCGCCGATATCCCGGCCGATCGCCACCGCTTCTTCCGGATTGGCGTGGGAAGCGGCCATCATGACGCGCGGCTCATAGGCGCCGATGCCGATCAGCGCCGTATCGAAAGGCCCATAGGCTTTGCCGATTTCCTCGAAGACCGGGCCATAGGCGCTGTCGCCGCCGAAGAACACATGATGGCGTTCGCTCTTCAAAGAAAAACCGGCCCACAACGTGCGGTTCGTGTCGAAGCCGGAGCGGCGCGACCAGTGCACGACCGGCAGCGCCGTGATGGTCAGCCCGCCGGCGTCATAAGCATCGTGCCAGTCAAGCTCCACCACATTCTTGAAGCCGCGCGCGGTGAAAAACTCCCCGAGCCGCAGCGGCACGATGACGGTCATGCGCTCCTTGCCGGGCAGACGGGCCAGCGCGCGCTCATCCAGATGATCATAATGATTGTGACTGACGACGAGATAATCGACAGGCGGCAGATCACCGATGGCGATGCCGCTTTTCACATAGCGTTTCGGCCCAAGCCCGGCGGGACCCGCATAACGCGTCAGATAAGGGTCGGTGAGAATAACCTTGCCGTTGAGGCGCAGAAGAAACGAGGCATGACCGAGCCAGGTCAGGAAATCGCCTTGCTTGACCATATGATCCGAAAGCGCGCGGTGCGCGAGGGGGCGGGGAATGACGTGCCCGTCCGGCACCTCCACCGTATCGAAGCTTTGGCGGACCATGCGCGCGAAAAACGGCAGCGTGCATTTGACCGGCGCCTGACTGCGCACGGGGCTGCCGGCGGGATTGCGGAACCGCCCGCCCGGCAAATGATGCCAGGGCCGGTGAGCATCCGGCCCGCCTGCCGTTTTATGCGCGCCGCCGCGCGCGGAAGGTTTGTTCTGCTTCATGAATTAGACAGATAGGCAGCCGGAGGGCCGCTGTCCAGTGCGCTGAGCCGCCGCCCTAAAAGGCTTCAGTAAGAAGCCCCCGCCGTTTCAAGGGCTTTGACGATGCCTCTATGGCGCCGGTCCCTTGCAAGGGAGAGCGCCGTGCGCCCTGTCAGGTCCGAGGCTTCCAGATCCGCCTTATATTCGATGAGAAGATCGACGAGTTCTTCATGGCCCGCCCGCGCCGCGATGATGATCGGCGTTTCGCGCTCCTCGCAGGTGCGGTCCGGGTCCGCGCCCGCTTTCAAAAGCGCTTCGCCCAGCACCGCATTGCCGCTCTGGGCGATGTAACAGAGCGCACTATTGCCGGATTTGTCCTTCAAATCGGGCCGGGCGCCCTGTTCGAGCAGGTAATGGGCAATGTCCCGTTCGCCGAACATGATGGCGACGATGAGGGCGGGCCGGCCGAGCTTGTCGCGCGTGTCGATGCGCGTGCCACGTGTCAGCTCCGCCTTGATCGTATCGAGGTCGCCTTTACGGATCGCCTCGATGTAAGGGGTATCGGGGGTGACGACGGAAGGCCGCTGAATGGCACTGACCGGCGCGCCTGCCGCAAAGATAAAAGCGGAAAGGGCGAGCGCTGCGAAAAAGGCCCGCTTCATGCCCCCGTGCTCCCTCATGGCTTTTTTGCTTCTGCTGCTTTTTCCGTTCACCATCACAAATCCTTGTAGCCTTCTGCCTGCGCCTTTCCGCTCGAAAGGTTTCAGCGGCGGCTATACTGCAATTGCGGGCGCAGAATAGCAAAAAATCTCCGCCCCCGCGCGCAGATGACGCGGCCCTTTCAGCGCCGCCCGCTCTGGCCAAACCCGTCCGGCTCGGCTTATCTATAGGCCGGTAGCGCCAAGAGAGCAGAACCAGAGAGCAGCCCAGAGAGCAAAAGGAAAAGAGCATGTCCGGCAGCCAGAAAACCCTTCTCATCGCCCTTGCGGTTGTCGCTGCCGTGCTGATCGGCCTTTCCTTGAGCACGCTTTTGCCGCCTTCCGAAGAGGGCGCAAGTTCCCAGGCGCAGAACCGCGCGCTGATCGGCGGGCCGTTCGAGCTGACGGATCACAACGGCAACCGCGTCACCGAGAAGGATTATGCGGGCCAGTACAAGCTCATCTATTTCGGCTTCACCTATTGCCCGGATGTCTGCCCCACCGAATTGCAGACCATGTCCGCCGCGCTTGAGGAAATGGGGGAGAACGCCGAGAAGGTGCAGCCGCTCCTTATCACCATCGACCCGGAGCGCGATACGCCCGAGGCGCTGGCCCAATATGTCGGCCATTTCCATTCCCGCCTGGTGGGGCTGACCGGCACACCGGAAGAAGTCGCCGCTGCGGCCAAAGCCTACCGGGTCTATTACGCCAAGGTGGAAGACGAGGGCTCCTCCGCCGAGTACACGATGGACCATTCTTCCGTGCTCTATTTCATGGGGCCGGATGGCGGCTTCCTCACCCATTTCGGGCCCGGCACCGCGCCTTCCGCTATGGCCGAGCGGATGAACAAGCTCATCGAGGAAGAGGGCGGCCAGGCCAGTTAAGGCGCCTAAGAAAGCCGCTAAGCCCTTCTTTTTCCTCAAGTTTCATGCCTGCCATTACCGCATTCTGTATTGTGCAGTGCAAAAAATCTTGTCCAGACGTCATAAATCGGTAGAATTCGCGCTGCATTGCACAAATTTTGGGCGCTTTCGCCGCCCCCGCAATGGCTGGCAATTGGGCCCGCACGAACCCGGGATATGGCGTGAACCGTTTGCTCTATCAGATGTTCGAACTCAACCATGCCGCCGTGGCGCCCCTGCGGGCCGCGGCGCAGTGGAGTGCGGCAGCGCTGGGGCATGAAAGCCATCCGCTTTACGGCACCGAGCTCGGGCGCACGCTCGCCGCTTCCTGCGAGTTTTTCGAAACCTCTACCCGCCGCTACGCCAAGCCGGAATTCGGGCTTACCGAAACCGAAATCGGCGGGAAGCTCGTACCGGTGCGCGAGGAAGTGCTCTGGCAAAAACCCTTCGGGCGGCTCTTGCATTTCAAACGCGACGACACCCTCGTGCCTGCCGAGGCCAAAACCCGGCTCCTGATCGTCGCCCCGCTTTCCGGCCATTACGCCACCTTGCTGCGCGGCACGGTCGAAGCGCTGCTCCCCCGCCATGATGTTTACATCACCGACTGGGCCGATGCGCGCATGGTGCCGATGAGCGAGGGCACGTTCGATCTTGAAGATTATGTCGATTACCTGCGAGAGATGTGCACGGTTCTCGGCCCGGACCTCCACATGCTCGCCGTCTGCCAGCCTTCCGTCCCGGCGCTTGTCGCCACGGCGCTGATGAACGAAGACGGCGATGCGGCAACCCCGCGCTCGCTGACCATGATGGGCGGGCCGATCGATACCCGCATCAATCCGACCGAGGTGAACCGTTTCGCCACCACGCAAGGTTATGACTGGTTCCCGGCCAATGTGATCATGAACGTGCCCTGGCCGCATCCCGGTCACGGCCGTCCCGTCTATCCGGGCTTCCTGCAGCTTTCAGGTTTCATGGCGATGAATCTCGACCGCCATGTCAGCGCCCATTGGGATTATTTCAGCCATCTCGTGGAAGGGGACGGTTCTTCGGCGGCCAAGCATCGCGCCTTTTACGATGAATATCTCGCGGTGATGGACCTGCCTGCCGATTATTACCTGCAGACCATCAAGCGTGTTTTCGTCGAACACCATTTGCCACGCGGGCTTTTCACGCATAGAGGCCGCAAGGTCGATCTCGGTGCAATCACCAAGACCGCGCTGATGACCGTGGAAGGCGAGAAGGACGACATTTCAGGTGTCGGCCAGACCTTCGCCGCCCATGTCATGTGCAAGAACATTCCGGATGAAAACCGCGCGCATTATGAGCAGAAAGGCGTCGGTCATTACGGCGTCTTCAACGGCACGCGCTGGGAAGAAGATATTGCCCCGCGTGTCAGCGCTTTCATCCAAAAGCACGATGGCATCCGCAAGCATGACGGCGCCGCTTAAAGCTCCCGCTTTCTTTTTCAATCCACCGCGAAAATCTGACGTTCATCGCGAAACGCCTTGAACTCCAGCGCATTGCCGCTCGGATCGCGGAAAAACATCGTCGCCTGCTCGCCCGCTTTGCCCTGAAAGCGGATTTGCGGTTCGATCACGAAAGCGATCCCCACTGCTTTTGCTTTTTCCGCCAGCGCCGTCCAATCGTCCCATTTCAGGATTAGCCCGAAATGCGGCACCGGCACATCTTCGCCGTCCACATGATTGGCGCCCGCATCTTCGTGTTTCCCTTGCACCGCGCTTGCAGAAGAAGGCGAAACGAGATGCGCCACGATCTGATGACCGTAAAAATCGAAATCCACCCAGGCGCTGTCCGAGCGCCCTTCGCGGCAGCCCAAAAGCGTCCGGTAAAAATGCCGCGCCTCTTCCAGATCATGAACAGGGAACGCGAGATGAAAACGGGGTATACTTGACATGAGACGAGCTTAGACGCTTTTTGAGCTGAAACAATGTTGAGTGTGATTCGTCTGCATGTCCAAGCCCCCACGATCCAGCGCGCTGCTGACCAATGTCATTGAAGTCGATGGCCGCCGCCTGCCCGTTACCGTTCGTCACAATCCGCGCGCGCGCCGTTTCGTGCTGCGCGTCGATCTGACGGCGGGCCGTATCTGCGTTACCTCTCCCTCGCGCCGCGGCATGCCCGCTGCGCTGTCCTTCGCCCGCGAGCATAAAGACTGGATTGCCGAGCAATTGCAGATCGTGCCCGATGCGGTGCCTTTTGCGCCGGGCGCGCTTATTCCTTTCCGCGGCGTCATGCATGAAATCGTGCATGAGGCCGGCGCGCGCGGCACGGTGCGCGTGGAACAAGGGAGCGAAACAGCATTGCCGAAACTTATCGTGCGCGGCGATGAAAATTTTCTCGCCCGCCGCCTGACCGACTGGCTGAAAGCGCAGGCCCGCGCCGCGCTCAATGAGTGTGTGCTGCATCATTCCGCGCATGTGGGCGTGCGCCCGAAACGCATCACCTTGCGCGATCAGACAAGCCGCTGGGGCTCGTGCTCCTCAAGCCGGGCGCTTTCCTTTTCCTGGCGGCTGATTTTCGCCCCGCCCCATGTGCTCGATTACGTGGCCGCGCATGAAGCTGCCCATCTTGTGCACATGAATCACGGCTTCGGTTTCTGGCGGCTGGTTGCCGAGCTTATGCCGGACTACCGCGCCGCCATGAAATGGCTGGAAAGCGAAGGACCGGGCCTTCACCGCTATGGATCGGAAACAGGTTTTTTCGAAAGCGCCGATCTGGCGGAGGTTTAAAGCCTAGCGCCACTTACGGCCGGGCCTGAGATCCGGCGCCGTTTCTTCGTCCTGCGCCGCCGCACCGAAAATCCTGTCGAGGAAAGAGCGCGCTTCATCGGGCTGTTCGTCGCGCCCAACAGAGAAAGGCCAATCCTCGTCATTGCCGCTTGCAATGGAGGCGGTGCCCACATCCGAGCCGTCGAAGGAACCGGGCAAGGCGGAGACGGGCACGCCCTTTTGCGTGCGCACCATGAAGTCGTGCCACATGACGGCGGGCAGCGTGCCGCCGGTCACGCGGTTCATGGGCGTTGAATCGTCATTGCCCACCCAGACGCCGACCACGATGTCGGCGGTATACCCGATGAACCAGGCATCGCGGCTGTCCTGGCTCGTGCCGGTCTTACCCCCGGCGGGGCGCCCATCGAGGGCGGCTTTGCGGCCCGTGCCGCTTTCCATCACTTCCTTCAGCATGAAATTCATGGCGCCGAGCGCGCGGCGGGAAATCACCCGGCCCGGCCCGTCGCCGCGCCGCTCGTAAAGCAGGACACCCGTGCCCGTTTCCACCCGTTCAATGCCGTGGGGAATGACGCCGTAGCCGCCATTGGCAAAGGAGGCATAGGCGGCGGTCAGCTCCAAAAGGTTCGTCTCGAACGTGCCGAGCGCGAGAGAAGGATGCGGCTGCATGGGCGATGAAAGCCCGAGACGGCGCGCCGTGCGGATCACCTGATCCCGGCCCACTTCTTCCGAAATCTGCACCGCGACCGTGTTGACCGAGCGGGAGAGCGCGCGGTGCACCGGCATCATGCCTTCGAATTTGCGCCCGTAATTTTCCGGCGACCAGCCATCGACACTGATCGGCGCATCGACGCGCACGCTTTGCGGGGAAAGCCCGCCTTCGATGGCGGCAAGATAGACGATGGGTTTGAAAGCCGAGCCCGGCTGGCGCTTGGCCTGCACAGCCCTGTTGAACTGACTTTCCCGGTAAGAGCGCCCGCCCACCATGGCTTTCACCGCCCCGTCCGGCGTCATAGCGACAATGGCCGCCTGGCGCACGCCGAGTTTTTCCCCGTCGCGGGCCAGAGCTTCTTCCAGCACCGCTTCCGCCTTGCGCTGTAAATAAGGATCGATCGTGGTGATAACGCGCGTGTCGGAAGTGGGCCGGCCGGCGAAACTCGGGAGCACACCTAAAACCCAGTCCACCGCGTAATTGACCGAACCTGAGCCCTTATAGCCGCTCAGTGTTGCCGGATGATCGAAGGCATGTTGGCCTTCTTCCTGGCTGATGAATTTTTCGCGCACCATATTGGCAAGCACGGTTGCCGCGCGTTCCTGGGCAAGCGAGAGATCGCGCGTTGGCGCATAGCGCGAGGGCGCTTTCAAAAGGCCGGCCAGCATCGCCCCTTCAGCAAGGGTTACATCGCGGGCGGATTTGTTGAAATAGCGCCGCGCCGCTGCTTCCACCCCATAAGCGCCGCCGCCGAAATAGACCCGGTTGAGATAGAGCGTGAGGATTTCATCCTTGGTGAAGCGCGCTTCGAGCCAGAGTGCGAGCAGCACTTCCTGCACCTTGCGCCCAAGCGTGCGGTCGGGCTCCAGAAAGACATTCTTGGCAAGCTGCTGGGTGATGGTGGAGCCGCCTTGCGTGAAGGAACCCGTTTTGAAATTCACCCAGGCCGCGCGCAAAATACCGCGCGGGTCGATGCCCAAATGCGAATAGAAGCGCTCGTCTTCGATGGCAAGCACCGCATGTACGAGATGCGGCGGCAGGTCGGCAAGCGGCACCGCCGCGCCCGCAAAGCCCCCCCGGTTCGCAAGCACCGCGCCATCTTCGGAAACCAGCGTGACGCCAGGACTGTTATCGACATCCCAAAGCTCGTCCGTGCCCGGGAGCGTCACGGCATAATAAAAGATGATCATGCCGAGAAAGATGCCGCCCCAGGCCGCGCAGACCGCCGTCCAATAGCCAAGCTTGCCCGCTTTCACCGGCATAGGTTTGCGCGAAGAACGCCGAGCGCTGCCGCTCCGGCCGCTTCCACCGTTGCCATTGCCGCCCGAGCCGCCTCCGCCGGAAGGCCGTCTTTTGCGGCGCGGCGGCGCGAATATGCCTGCCACCGCTTTCAGCGCCGAATAGGAAGAACGGGGGCCGCGTATGGCCCAATCGAAATAGCTCATGGAGGGTTGTGCATCCGCCGCGCGGGATTTTTTGCGGGCGGCCTTCTTGGCAGCCGGTTTTTTTGCTGCGGTTTTTTTGGCGGGCGTTTTCTTTGCGGCACGCTTTGCGGGTTTGGATTTTGCCGTCACATCGTCATCCGTGGTTGCGCGTTTTTTCTTCGCAGCTTTTTTTGCAGGAGGGACCTGCCCTGCGAAGGGAGGCACGGGATAGACATCGCGCAGGTCGAAAGTCGATTTCGGGCCGCGCTCCGGCCCCTCCTCTTTCCGCCCGCTCTCCGGCTCGCTGCCGGGCGCCTCTCTTTTCAGGCGTGTCTTGCCCTCGCCTTCAGGCCCAAGGCGCACCGTGCCGAGCCCTTGCACCCGGCGCTCGCGCCAAGCGCCCTCGGGCGCGCCGGAGCCGCGGGGCGGTTTGGCACGGGAGGATTTTTTATCCTCGCCGCCGCGCCTGTTATCCCCGGAGCTCATATCGTCGGAATCCATCATGAAGGGCTGTTTCGGTGACGCTAGAAAGAGAGGGTTAACGAGTCCTAAACAAGGGGCTTATTCTTCCCCAAAAGCTGGGCAGAACTGAGGCAAATCCTTGCCAGGCGGCGCCCCGCTGCGGGAAAGGGCGCGATCGAGCGCTCCTTGTGCTAACGGGGACGTGAAAAATCGTGCGGAAGACCCCGATATTAAGGCCGTATTAGAGGGTTGCATGGAGTTATTGGCTCAACAGGAAGGTGCGCGCCCCGGCGCAGCATCGGACAATTGAGAACAATGGGGCTCCATATGAAATCAATCTCTGTGCGATTGATCCTCGTGATGATCGCGATTGCCACGGGCGCAGTTCTGGCGACCGGCGCGACGCTGACTTATATCGCTTCGGGCATGACGCGCGAAGCGGCGATGACCGAAATCCGCGAAGAGGCCGAAAAAGAGGCCGCCCGCATCGCCGATCTGATCAACCAGCAAGGGGTGATCGGCCGCGTGATCGCTTCTGCCGGCGCGAATGCGGTTGCAACAGGTGATACAGACCGTACCGCCTTTGAATCCATGCTGGTGCGCTTCCTTGCCGATAACCCGCAATTGCTCGGCACCTGGATCGGTTTCGATCTGAATGCCTTTGACGGCATGGATGGCGGTTATGCAAACACGCTCGGCCATGACGCGACGGGCCGCTTCGTGCCTTACGTTGCCTTCGGCGCCGGCGGCAAGATCGTCGTCGACCCGCTGATCGATTACGACACGCCGGGCGCGGGCGACTACTATCTTCTGGCTCACGACAGCGGCAAACCCCAGGCGCTCGAGCCTTATCCTTATGAAGTCGATGGCAAGACCCAGCTCATCACCACGCTCGCTTTCCCGGTGAAAGTGAACGATGAAGTGATCGGGGTGGGCGGCGTCGATATTCTGCTGAAAGACGTGGCCGATCTTATCCGCGACACGCGCCCGCTCGGCGAGGGTTATATCTCCGTTCTCTCCAATGGCGGTCTTTACGTCGCCGAACGCCATGAAGACCGCGCCGGTCAGCCCGCCGTGGAATTCGGCATGTCGCCGGAAGTGATCGAAACCGTGGCCCGTCAGGAAGGGGCGGTTTTCCCCGACCTTCAAAACTCTGCCGGTGAGAATGTCGTGCGCGCCGTTGCGCCCATCGATCTTTACGGCATCGACAAAGACTGGGCCGTGGTCGTGACCGTGCCGGAAGCACGCGTTTTCGCCGCGACCAACCGCCTGCTTGTGACGAGCGCCGTCGTCGCGGTGTTGGTGATTGCGCTTGCAGGCGCTGTTGCCTGGTATCTTGCCCGCACGATCTCCACCCCGATCCAGGGCATGACGGGCGCCATGAAGGAACTGGCCGAAGGTCATCACGGCATCGAGGTGCCGGCCCGTGACCGCCAGGACGAGCTGGGCGCCATGGCGGCTGCCGTGCAGGTCTTCAAGGAAAACGCGATCGAGATGGAGCGCGTGAAGAAAGAACAGGAAGAAGCCGAAGCGCGCGCCGCCGAAGACAAGCGCCGCGCCATGACGGCGCTTGCCCAATCCTTCGAGGAAAGCGTCGGGCAAATCCTGCAGACCGTGGTGTCGGGCTCGACGCAGCTGCGCGGCGTGGCGGACGATCTTTCCCGCACCGCCGAGGAAACCGGCCAGGAATGCGCCGCCGTTGCCTCCGCTTCTGAAGAAGCCAACGCCAATGTGCAGACGGTGGCCTCGGCAACCGAGGAAATGTCCGCTTCGATCAGCGAGATCGCACAGCAAATGTCGCAATCGAGCGCCATTGCCGCCGATGCGGTGAACAAGGCCGAAGCCAACCACCAGGTGATGGCGAGCCTTTCCGATGCCGCCCAGCGGGTCGGCGACGTGGTCAAGCTCATCAACGATATTGCCAGCCAGACCAACCTTCTCGCGCTCAACGCCACGATCGAGGCGGCGCGCGCGGGCGAGGCGGGCAAAGGCTTTGCCGTGGTCGCCACGGAAGTCAAAGAGCTGGCCGATCAGACCGCGAAGGCGACGGAGGAAATCTCCGGCCAGATCGCCGATATGCAGGGCGTGACGGCAAGCGCGGTGGAAGCCATCGAGGATATCCGCAACACGATCGCGAAAATCCGCGAGGCGATGACGTCGGTCTCCTCGGCTGTCGAAGAGCAGTCGGCGGCGACGCAGGAAATTTCCCGCAACACGGCCCAGGCCGCGCAGGGTACGAACGAGGTCTCCCATTCCATTTCCAATGTGCAGAACGGCGCGTCCAAGACGAGCCAGGCCGTGCGGGAAATGGCAAGCGCGACGAACTCGCTCGACACCCAGTCGAAAACACTGGAAGAGGAAGTACGCCGCTTCCTCAAACAGATCCGCGCCGCTTAAAACAGCGCAACCGACAAGCAAAAGGCCGGTCCTCCGCGACCGGCCTTTTCTTATGCCGCTTAAAGTCCCGCTGCCATGTCCTCGCTAAGGCGCGCCAAAATCGCCGCGCCCATATCCGCATGGCGGGGATTGTCGGTAAGGCCGGTTTCAAGCAGCACCGTGCCGAAGCTGACCGCCCAGCCCTTGGCGCGGGCAAGGCGCGCGGCGGAGGGCTCATAGACCTTCAGCGCCTCGGCGCGGGCTTTCGCCTCCGGCAGCAACATCCAGATTGCCGCAAGATCCGTCGCCGCATCGCCGGAGGTAATGTCCCCCCAATCGATGACGGCAGAGAAACATCCCCCATCGGTCAGCACATTGCGGGCGTGAAGATCCCCGTGCAGCCAGAGCCTTTCTTCTGAAGGCGGGGCGGCGAGCGCGGCGCGCCAGGCTTCTTCCACCGCCCCGGTAACCGCCTCCGTACCTTCCTTCAGCCGCGCAAGACGCGCCTCGACAATGGTGCGGCGCTCGGCAAGCGGTACGCCGCGAAATTCATTGGGCGGAGCCTGGGCAGGCGCCGGCCGGTGCAGCGCGAGAAGAAATTCGCCGAGCACAGGACCTTCATCCGGTCCCGGCGGAGCCCAGTCGGCAGGCCGGCCGGGCAGAAACGGCAGAACACTCCAACGCCAGGGATAACCCGCGCCGGGAAGCCCGATGCGCAAGGGAGCGGGAACCGGGAGCGGCAGGCCGGGCGCCAATTGCGGCAGCCACTCTTGTTCATGGTGAACGAGAGGCGCGGCAAGCGCGCGGCGGGGCAGACGTAAAAGCAGTTTGCGCCCCAGCCGGTACATCACATTGTTCCAGCCATTTTCAAAAAGGGTGAGCGGCAACTCGGCAAGGTCCGGGTGCTGCGCTTCCAGCAGCGCGCGGACCAACTCCTCGCTCACCTCAATTTCGGCAGGCGGCGTGCCCTGGTGATCCGTCATGATGTCCTTCCCAGGCAAAGAGAGACGATTATACCCAAATCGGAAACAGTCTGGCGCATTATCCGTCATAGTGTTTCGCCTCCCGCTGCTTATATCTCTCCCAACGCAACACGAGATCAGGAGGCAGCGATGAAAAAGGTTCTTAGCATTCACAGCGCGCCGCCGCCCCATTGGGTGGGAGACGGGTTTCCCGTGCGCTCGCTCTTTTCCTATCAGCATCCAAGAGCGGCGGATTTCAGCCCCTTTCTGCTTTTCGATTATGCGGGCCCGGCCCCCTTCGAGCCTGCCGAGCACCCTCGCGGCGTCGGCACCCATCCTCACCGGGGTTTTGAGACCGTGACGCTCGTCTATCAGGGCGAGGTGAGCCACAAGGATTCCACCGGCGAAGGCGGGACCATCGGCCCCGGCGATGTGCAATGGATGACGGCGGGCAGCGGCATTCTGCATGAGGAGTTTCACTCCGATGCCTTTACCGCCTCGGGCGGGACGTTTCAGGTCGTCCAGCTTTGGGTGAACCTGCCCGCCAAAGACAAGGGCGCCGCGCCCGGTTATCAGGCGATCACCAAAGCCGATATTCCGGAGGTCGCGTTGACCGATGGCGCAGGCTTCTTGCGTGTCATTGCGGGCGATTATGCAGGCGTGAAGGGCCCGGCGAAAAGCTTCACGCCCATGCATGTCTGGGATCTGCGCCTTGGCGCAGGCGGCAAGACGGTTCTCGATCTTCCCGAGGGATGGACGGCGCTCCTTGCCGTGCTGGAAGGTGAGGTGACCGTGAACGGCACGCCGGCGGGAGCTGCCGAGATCGCCGAGCTTGCCCGCGCGGGCAGCGCGGTGGAGATCGAGGCGCTGAAAGAGGCCAAGCTGCTGCTCTTAAGCGGCGCGCCCATCGACGAGCCCATCGCCGCGTACGGGCCTTTCGTCATGAACAGCAAAGCGGAAATCCGGCGGGCGATTGCCGATTTCAACGAAGGCCGGTTCGGGCAGATGCCCGCGTGAAACGCACAGGCTGCATGGACCCCGGCACGGAGGCCGGGGTGACATCAGAGTATGAGGTAAGGCACTGTCCTGCAGCTAGCTCAGACTGTCACCCCGGGCTTGTCCCGGGGTCCATCGGCCTGTCGGCCGGGCAGCAAGCTGACTACCTGCTCAAACGTCCAGGTTCGCCACAGCCAGCGCGTTTTCGCGGATGAAGTCGCGGCGCGGCTCCACCACATCGCCCATTAGTTTGACGAAAAGATCGTCCGCCTCGTCGAGCTGGCGCACTTTTACCTGCAGGAGCGAACGGGCTTCCTTATCGAGCGTCGTTTCCCAAAGCTGATCGGGGTTCATTTCCCCAAGGCCCTTATAGCGCTGGAAGGAAAGGCCTTTGGACCCGGCCTTGAAGATCGCATCGAGAAGCTGCGAGGGGGAGCGGATGATGTGTTCATCGTCCTTGCGGCGCAGCTTGCCCGCTTTCACATAGACTTCCTGCAGGTGCCCCGCCATACGGTTGAGGGCACGGGCATCGGCGCTGGCAATGAGCGGCCCGTCGATGGTCAGCTCTTCCTTCACGCCGCGCACTTCCCGCTCGAAACGCAAGCCGCCATCCTGTGTCGGGCGGCCCGTCCAGCCGCGTTCGGTTTCTTCGGAAAGAAGGTCGAGACGGCGGGCGATATAATCGGCGGCATTGCGGGCGCGCTCTTCATCGGCCAGCACGTCCGGGTCGAGCGCGCCGGCAATTGCCGCCTGCTCGACCGCGAAATGCGGATATTTGGTCGGCAGCTGCTGCAGGATCGAGCGCACCTGGCGGGCCTTCTCCACAACGGCGCGCAAGTCGGCACCCGCCAATTGCACTTCGTCATGCTGGGTGAAGACCATTTCTTCCAGGCCCGTCTCGACCAGATAATCTTCCAGCGCCTTTTCGTTCTTCAGATAGGTCTCCGAATTGCCGCGCCGCACCTTATAAAGCGGCGGCTGGGCGATATAGAGATGACCGTTCTCGATGATCTCCGGCATCTGGCGGTAGAAGAAGGTCAGAAGCAGCGTGCGGATATGGGCACCGTCCACGTCGGCGTCCGTCATGATGATGATCTTGTGGTAGCGCAGCTTCTCGATATTGAAATCCTCGCGCCCGATCCCCGTGCCAAGCGCGGTGATGAGCGTGCCGATTTCATTCGAAGAGAGCATCTTGTCGAAACGCGCGCGTTCGACATTGAGAATCTTACCGCGCAGCGGCAGCACTGCCTGTGTTGCCCTGTCGCGGCCTTGCTTGGCCGAACCGCCAGCCGAATCGCCCTCGACGAGAAAGAGTTCGGATTTCGCCGGATCGCGCTCCTGACAATCGGCAAGCTTACCGGGCAGGCTGGCCACATCGAGCGCGCCCTTGCGCCGGGTGAGCTCGCGCGCCTTGCGCGCCGCCTCGCGGGCCGCCGCCGCTTCCACGACCTTGGCGACAATGGTGCGCGCTTCTGAAGGGTGTTCCTCGAACCAGGTGGAAAGCGCCTCGTTTACCGCGCTTTCCACGATGGGGCGCACTTCGGAGGAAACGAGCTTGTCTTTCGTCTGGCTGGAGAATTTCGGGTCCGGCACTTTGACCGAGAGAACGCAGGTCAGCCCTTCGCGCGCATCATCGCCGGTCAGCGAGACCTTTTCTTTTTTCGCAATCCCGGATTCTTGCGCGTAAGAATTCACCACGCGGGTGAGCGCGCCGCGGAAGCCGGCCAAATGCGTGCCGCCATCGCGCTGGGGAATGTTGTTGGTAAAGCAGAGCACGTTTTCGTGGTAGCTGTCGTTCCACCACATGGCCGCTTCGACGGTAATGCCGTCCTTCTCCGTCATCAGCTTGATGGGATCGGGCACGAGCGGTGATTTGGTGCGGTCGAGAAAACGCACAAAGGCTTCCAGCCCGCCATCATAATGAAGATCGACGCGCTTTTCCTCGGCATGGCGCGCATCGATGAGCGCAATGCGCACGCCGGAATTGAGGAAGGCAAGTTCGCGCAGCCGGTGTTCGAGCGTGGAAAAGCTGAACTCGGTAATGGCGAAAATGTCGGCGGAAGGATGGAAGGTCACTTCCGTGCCGGTCAGCTTCTTGCCGTTCTCCTCGCCTGCCTCGCCGATCACTTCGAGCGATTTGACGGCGGCGCCGTTTTCAAAGCGCATGGCATGCAGCTTGCCGCCGCGGCGGATGCGCAGCTCCAGCCAATCGGAAAGCGCATTCACCACCGACACACCCACCCCGTGCAAGCCGCCCGAGACCTTGTAGGAGTTTTGGTCGAACTTCCCGCCCGCATGAAGCTGGGTCATGATGACTTCGGCCGCCGAGACGCCTTCTTCCTTATGGATCTCGGTGGGGATACCGCGGCCATTGTCGGCAACGGTGACGGAGCCATCCGGGTTGAGGCGCACCATGGCGGTGTCGCAATAACCCGCCAGCGCCTCGTCGATGGCATTGTCCACCACCTCATAGACCATGTGATGGAGACCCGAGCCGTCATCCGTATCACCGATATACATGCCCGGGCGCTTACGCACCGCATCCAGCCCTTTCAGGACCTTGATGGAGCCGGCGCCATATTCCTCTTCGCTCCCTTGCGGGCCGCTTTCCGGCAGATCCGACATGTCTTTCTCCTTGCAATAAGGCGCCCGGAAAAACGGGCCGCCTTCCTTAAAGCGCGCTTTCTTCCAGCGCGCCTTCGGAAACCATGAAACTTTGCGCGCGGGGTCCAAAACTTTCAAAAAGGCTCCGGTCCGTCCCCGTCATAAATGCTTGTGTGCCGAGCGCTACGATCTCATCGAATAGCGCCGCGCGTCGGTCCTTGTCCAAATGCGCCGCCACTTCATCGAGCAGCAGAATGGGCGCGGCCCCGGTCTGGCGCGCGAGAAGACGCGCATTCGCCAGCATGAGGCCGATGAGGAGCGCCTTTTGCTCGCCCGTCGAACAGGCACCCGCCTCCATGTCCTTCGGCCCGTGGCGCACCAGAAGATCGGTGCGGTGCGGCCCCTCCAGCGTGCGGCCCGCGCCCTGATCGCGCAGGCGCCCCTGCTTCAGTTGGCCGATCAGCGCGTCCTCGGCATCCACCGCCGCGCCGCTTGCCACTTTCAGTTCCATCATCCCGTCCAGCGCAAGCTCGGCTTTCGGGAACGCCCCTTCGGCGGTGACCGCGATCGCGCCTTTCAGCCGCGCCACGGTTTCCACCCGCGCGGCGGCAATGGCAACGCCGTGGCTTGCCATCTGCTCTTCAAGGCCCGTGAGCCAGGCATTGTCCATCCGCCCGTCGGCCAGCAGCCGGTTACGCTCGCGCATCGCCCGTTCATAGGCATTGACCCGCGTGCCGTGCGAGGGATCGAACCCCATCACCAGCCGGTCGAGGAAACGGCGGCGCCCGCCCGCGCTTTCCACAAAGAGCCGGTCCATGGCCGGGGTCAGCCAGACCTGGCGCATGTAATGGGCAAGCGGGCCGGAACTCGGCTGCGTTTCCCCGTCGATCCGCACGGTGCGGGTGCGCGTCTCGCTACCCAGCGCTGCCGCTTCGATGCCCGTGCCAAGACGGCTTTCGCCCATCGGCCCCTCAAGCACCGCGGAGACCGCCCAGCCGCCTGCGCCCGTCTTGCGCGCCAGCTCGTTATAGGCTGCCCCGCGCAGCCCCCGTCCCGGGGTGAGCAGGGAGATCGCTTCCAGAAGATTGGTCTTACCGGCACCGTTCGGCCCCGCCAGCACCACGGGGCGTCCATCGAGCGCGAGGTCCGCGCGCGGATAGGAGCGGAAATCCGTGACGAGCAACCGGCGCAGCCGCAAGGCGGGTTTCACCGCCTCTTGCGCAGCGGCTTCTTCCTGCAACGGATCACAGGTTATGTCCGGCCGCGCTGACGCTTCCAACAGCACCTCTCTTAAACGCGCATCGGCATCAGCACATAGATGGCCGATGCATCTTCGCTATCGCGGATCAATGTGGGCGAGCCGGAATCAGCCATGGCAAAGAGCGCCCGCTCACCATCGAGCTGACCGGCAATGTCCAGAAGATAGCGCGCGTTAAAACCGATCTCGATGGCATCGGCGGTGTAATCGACCGCCAGCTCTTCCACCGCGCTGCCCGAATCCGGGTTGTTGACGCTCAAGGTCAGCTTGCCGTCATCGAGATGAATTTTCACCGCGCGTGATTTTTCCGTCGAAATGGTCGAGACGCGGTCCACCGCCTGTGCAAAGCGTTTGCCTTCCACTTCGAGCATCTTGTCATTGTCCTTGGGAATGACGCGCTCATAGTCAGGGAAGGTGCCGTCGATCAGTTTCGAAGTCAGCACCACGCCGCCGAATTCGAAACGGATTTTCGTATCGGAGACGGAGACGTGAATGAGCCCGTCCTGCCCTTCGGCAAGCTTTTGCAATTCCTGCACGGTCTTGCGCGGCACGATGATGCCGGGCATGCCGGCCGCCCCGTCGGGCAGCGGATAATCGGCCTGGGCGAGACGGTGACCGTCCGTCGCCACGGCGCGCAGCATCGGCTCGTCGCCCTCCACCGTGTGCAGGTAAATGCCGTTCAGATAGTAGCGGGTTTCTTCCGTCGAAATCGCAAAGCGCGTCTTGTCCATCAGCCGGGCAAGGGCGGCGGCCGGCAGATCGAAGCGGTGCGGCAGCTCGCCTGCGGACATGGCCGGGAAATCCTCCTGCGGCAGGCATTGCAGCGCAAAGCGCGAATGGCCGGCCTGCAGCGTCAGCCGCCCGTCATCGGCGCCGTAAATCAATTCCACCTGCGTGCCGTCGGGCAGCTTGCGCACAATGTCGTAAAGCGTGTGGGCGCTTGCCGTGGTGCCGCCGGGCTGCGCCACATCGGCGTCGATCGCCTCGACCACTTCAATGTCCAGGTCCGTTGCCGTCAGGCTGAGCTGGCCTTGATCGGCGCGGATCAGAACGTTGGAGAGAATGGGAATGGTGTTACGGCGTTCCACAACACTTTGAACGTGGTTGAGCGACTTCAGCAAGGCACCGCGCTCGATCGTTATCTTCATGGCTTCCCCACACTCTCCATCATTACCCCTCACGGGCCTCGTTTCATCCAGTCCGGGCGCCTTTGAGGCGGGCCTGCCGCAGGCCGGCGCGGTTCCGCGCACGCCCTTAACCACAGACAGCCAAGAAAGGAAGGGTCGCCCTGATGCGCCTGCTATTGCCAGGCCATCCACGCCGCCGACCCGCGAGGCTGGATACCGGCCTCACACCGGGCCCGAAGTATAGCAAAAGCCCTGTCCAATGCACGTCTTTCGCGCAAAGGAGAGGCCGATAATGGCGCTTTTTTCAAGGCGTTAGGGCACTTCGCGGCGGGCGGGGAAAACCGGGACCGCACCCTTGCCTGAGCCATACAGGAAAGAGGGCGCGAATCAGCCCGGCGAGACGGCGCCGAAGGTTCTCGAGAAGGTCCCCGGAGATGCTTAGAGCTCGGGCGGGCCGCCTTCGAGCATGCGGCGCAGCAGGTCCACATCCTCCTCGAGGCCCGCATCTTCCTTGCACAGGGAATCGACCTTGCGCACCGCGTGAATGACGGTGGTGTGATCGCGCCCGCCGAATTTGCGCCCGATCTCGGGCAGCGAGCGGGTGGTGAGCTGCTTGGACAGATACATGGCGATCTGGCGCGGGCGGGCAACGGCGCGGGCCCGGCGGGCGGAGAGCATGTCGGCCAGGCGGACATTGTAATATTCCGCCACCCGGCGCTGAATTTCCTCGATCGTCACTTTACGCTCGTTGGAACGCAGAAGATCGCGCAGCACGTCCTGCGCCATTTCAAGCGAAATGGGCCGGCCGACCAGCGAGGCGTAAGCGACGACGCGTTTCAGCCCGCCTTCCAGCTCGCGCACGTTTGAGACGATCCGGTGTGCCAGAAACTCCAGCACCGCCGGGGGAATGTCGATATTACCGCCCGAGCTCATGATCTCGTCCGCCTTGGCCTGCAAAATGCCGAGACGCAGCTCATAATCGGTCGGATGAATGTCGGCGACGAGGCCCCAGCCGAGGCGCGAGCGGATGCGCTCCTCGATACCTTCCAGATCGGAGGGCGAGCGGTCGGCGGAGATGATCACCTGGCGGTTATGGTCGATCAGCGCGTTGAACGTGTGGAAGAACTCTTCCTGCGTCGATTCCTTGCCGGAGATGAACTGCACATCGTCCACCATCAAAACGTCCACGGTGCGGAACTGCTGCTTGAAGGCCATCGTGTCCTTGAAGCGCAGCGCGCGGATGAACTGGTACATGAATTTTTCGGCGGAAAGATAAAGCACCTTGCGCTCGGGATGCTTGCGCCGGATTTCCCAGGCGATGGCATGCATCAAATGCGTCTTGCCGAGCCCCACCCCGCCATAAAGGAAAAGCGGATTGAAGGAGACGTCGCGCGTTTCGGCAACGCGGCGGGCGGCGGCATGGGCAAGTTCGTTCGACTTGCCGACGACGAAATTCTCGAAGGTGAAGCGCGGATCGAGCGGCGCGCCGAGATCCTCGCTGCCATCGCCGAGGGGGCCGGACGCATAGCCGCTATAGACCGTTTGCTGCGCCGCACCTTGTGCGCTTTGCGCGGCGCCCGTGCGGGCAGCAGCGGCGGCTGCGCGCATGGCGGGCGACGGCTGAACGGCGGCTTGCGCTGCGGCCTGCGCAGAGGAAGCCGGTGAGGCAGGCTTCGGCGTCTCGCCGCCATCACCGCGCATCGGATCGCGCACGAGAATTTCGATCTTCTGTACCGTGGGGTCTTCGTCCTGCCACAGGCCGACCAGACGCTCCGTTTGATGCGCGAGAAGCCAGGAGCGGATGAAACGTGTCGGCACGGAGAGCACAATCTTGCCGTCGCCCACACCGATCATGTCGGCATACTGGAACCAGCTGACATAGGTCGCCTCGCCCAGTTCCGCTTTCAGCCGTGCCTTGACGCGGTCCCATTGGGACTTGAGATCGTGCCGATCCGCCGATCCGCCAGACACTGCTACCTGCTCGCCCCTTTCCAACATGGTACCGCCGCTAACCCCTGTTACGCGGACCATAAGACGGGGCGCCAAAACGCCCGGCCGGTCCGCAATTCCGTTTTCCCTTGGCAGTTTTCTGCCTTCAGGCCTCTCCCCACCCGGATGGGGCCGCCGCAAGCAAGGCCCCGCTCCGCCTATCCGGTCTGCCCCCGCAAAACCGGCCGCACTTATTCCGCTAACTCTGCCGCCAGGGCAGATCCGCCGCCTTCCAGCCGTTTTTCCGGCCCCGGTGGCGCGCCTCATTAAGATCGCCTTCGAACCCGCCGGCGACATTATGGCAAGCGGTAAAGCCCGCCTTCGTCATAGCCTCAGCCGCGGCGCGCGAGCGCGCACCCGAGCGGCAAAGGAAAAAGAGGTTCACGTCCTTGCCCGCCTCTTTCAGCGCGCCGGAAAGGGCCTCCGTGAAATCCGGATTGACCTGCATGGTGGGCGCCATCTGCCATTCAAGGCACATGAGCTCCTGTCCGATCCCCTCAAGATCGGGGATGCCGACAAAGGTCCATTCCGCCTTTGTGCGCACGTCGATGAGCTTTGCTGCAGGATCTTCTTTCAGAACGCGCCAGGCCTCCTCGACACTGACGTCGCCCGCATAGCCTTCTGCCTGTCCGGATAATAATTCAGGCGCCACGCCAGCCATCTGTCCCTCTTCCACACATACCCTCCAACGTGCCGCCCGATAAGCCGCCGTTCGAAGGGCCTTCAAATCCGCACCAACCGCGCCGCAAGTTGCCGCGCCTTATTCACCATCGTCCGCCAACAAGCAGCAAAAGCCGAGTCCGAAAACGCCGGGACGTTTCCAGGAGCATTATCTCTGCAAGCTAGAAGCTTTTATGATGATGATTACTTAAAGACGCGCGAGCGAAAACTTACAACGACTTGCTTAATGATCACAATTACTTGCTTATTCAGTATTCGTAACCCCCAAGCAGGGCGTCAACCATACTGCGCGAGGCCGGGAGAGGCAATAGGAAGGAATCGGGAACGTCAAAAAAACTTCGTGCTGACAGCGTCTGCGTTGCCGATATATGACACTTGCGAAACGCGCATAGGATTTTTTGCACTGCGCTAAAACCGCGCTGTGACGCGGAATTATGACATGTATCAAATTGGCATTGAGCTTTAAAACCAACTGCCTAGAGGCTTTCATCTAGGTATTGCAGCAGCACAAAGCCATACAAAAACCCGCGCCTGAGGCGCGGGTTTTGTGACGTTCGAATTTCCGTAAAATTACGGAATAAATACTTATTGATCACGCTTTGCAGCGATGCAGATTGCCCGGCTTTTAAGCAGGCAGCGCGCTGATCCGCTTGGCGAGCCGCGAGACTTTCCGCGAGGCGGTGTTCTTGTGCAGCACGCCTTTCTGAGCGGCGCGCATCAGCTCGGGCTGCGCGGCGCGGAACGCGGCTTCGGCAGCAGCTTTTTCACCGCGCTCGATCGCCTCTTCGACCTTGCGCGTAAAAGTGCGCATACGGGAGCGGCGGTTGCGGTTTACGGCCGTGCGGCGCTCGATCTTGCGGATCGCTTTTTTGGCTGAAGGTGTATTCGCCATCTTGTCCTTCCGCGTAAGAACCGCCGCCCATGGGGCCGGCCCCTACGATCTCTCTTCGGTTAACGATTATCTCGCTCAAATCCTGTCGTCATGCGGGCAAAAGCCCCATGCGCCTGGACGCGGCGTTATACTGCCGCGCCCTGATGGCGTCAACACCCGACAGGGGCAATTTCCCCTTTCGGGCCGTTATTCTCCCGCCAAAGGCCTTTAAGGACGCTCCGCCACAGCAAGAGCCGGGGAAAAGGGGGAGAAAAGCCGGGAAAAACAGGCCTATTCGTCCTTGAATTTCGGCTCCCGTTTTTCCGTGAAAGCCGTCATGCCCTCTTTCTGGTCATGCGTGGCGAACATGGAATGGAAGACCCGGCGTTCGAAACGCACCCCTTCGGACAAGGTGGTCTCGTAAGCCCGGTTCACGGTCTCTTTCGTCATCATGGCGATGGGCAGGGATTTATCGGCAATGGTGCTTGCCGCCTTCATCGCCTCCTCAAGCAGCTCGCCTTTCGGCACGATGCGGCTGACGAGCCCGGCGCGCTCGGCCTCTTCGGCATTCATCATCCGCCCGGTCAAGCACATTTCCATCGCCTTCGACTTGCCCACGAGACGGGTAAGGCGCTGGGTGCCGCCAATGCCCGGCATAACGCCGAGATTGATTTCCGGCTGGCCGAATTTCGCATTGTCACCGGCCAGAATGAAATCACACATCATGGCAAGCTCGCAGCCCCCGCCCAGCGCATAACCGGAAACGGCGGCGATGAGCGGCGTGCGGGCCTCGGCAATGCGGTCGGCTTTCGTGAAAAGATCTTCTTTGAAAACATCCATATAGGATTTGGGCTGCATTTCCTTGATGTCGGCGCCCGCCGCAAAGGCCTTTTCCGAGCCCGTGAGCACGATGCAGCCAATGGCCGGGTCGGCATCGAACGTGCCCACCGCCTCGATCAGCTCATCGAGCAGTTGATTGTTCAGCGCGTTCAGCGCCTCGGGGCGGTTGAGGGTGATAAGGCCGACATTGCCCCGCGTTTCCACCAATATCGTTTCATAAGCCATGACACTCTCCCTCGCGGTCTTTTGACCGGCTTTATTTATTTCCCGGCTCTGCCGCCTTTATGGCGTTCATCCATCTTATAGGCGGGCATCTTATAGGCAGGACGGGTCAGCGCTGGCAGGTGCCGCAGAAAAAGCTCGACCGTCCCGATTGTACGATGCGCGCCACCCTACCCTTGCAGCCGGGCTTTGAACAGCTTTCCCCTTCCCGGTCATAAACCGCGAAACGGTGCTGGAAATAGCCAAGCGTGCCGTCGGTATGCGCGTAATCGCGCAAGGTCGAGCCGCCGGCCTCGATCGCCTCGGCAATGACCTCGCGGACCGCGCGGGTGAGCCGCTCCAGCCGCTCGGTCGGCCGGCCGCCCTTGGCGCTCAAACTCTGAGCCTGGCGGCGCGGGGAAAGCCCCGCCCGGTGCAGCGCCTCGCAGACATATATATTGCCGAGCCCGGCCACCACATGCTGATCAAGCAGCGCAGCCTTGAGCGGCACTTTCTTGCCCTCAAAACGCTGCGCCAAAAATTCGGCATTGAATTCATTGCCGAGCGGCTCCGGCCCGAGGCTTGCCAAATGTTTCGATTGCGGCAGCTCCGCCTCGCCGATGAGGTCCATATAGCCGAAGCGGCGATGATCGGAATAAACGATGCGCGTGCCGTCCTCCATATCGAGGACGATATGATCGTGAGGGCCTGCGCCGTCCGGCCCCGCCATCGACCCTTCCAGCGCGAAATCGCCGGGCGAGCTTGCCGCCCCTTCCCCTTTTGGAGGCCAGATCGTAAAGCGGCCCGACATGCCCAGATGCGAAAGCAGCACCTCGCCGCCATCAAGATGCACGAGAAGATATTTCGCCCGCCGCCCAAGATGCATGACGCGCCGCCCGGTCAGCCGCTCGGCAAAACGCTCCGGCAATGGAAAGCGCAGATCGGGGCGCTTTGCGAGCGCGCGGGTGATGCGCTTGCCCGCCATGGCAGGCTCCAGGCCCCGGCGGACGGTTTCGACTTCGGGCAATTCGGGCATAAGTTGTTCTTCGAGGCTGTTCTTTCGGGGGGCTGTTCTTCGGCTGACTTCGTTTAAGCAGACCTGGGCGAGGGCTAGTAAAAAGCCCGGCTGCGGCGCTTCGACACGATTTTAAAAACACCTTACCGTAGCGCGGCTTAGCCCGGTAGGCTATGGTCGCGCCCGGCCCGCCGGGTCACAAACGCGCAAGCGGCGAAACGAGGTATCTCATGGCACGCCCGGCCGAAAATCCCCCTGAGCATGGCGCCCGCGAAGAGGCAGAAGAGCGCACCACGCATTTCGGCTTCCGCACGGTGGAAGAAGACGCCAAGCAGGGCATGGTCCATAGCGTCTTTGAAAAAGTGGCCGAGCGCTACGACCTGATGAACGATCTGATGTCGGGGGGGCTGCACCGGCCCTGGAAAGACGCGATGATCGCCTGGCTCGCACCGCCCAAAAGTACGCGTCCTTATGCCCATATCGATGTGGCGGGCGGCACGGGCGATGTCGCCTTCCGGCTTCTGGACCGGGCCGGGCCGCATGCCCATGTCACGCTTTGCGACATCAATCCGCATATGCTCGGCGTCGGCAAGGCGCGGGCGGAAGCGGGCGGCTATAAAGAGCGCACGGAGATCACTTGCGGCAATGCGGAGAGCCTGCCCTTTCCGGATAAGAGTTTCGATTCCTACACCATCGCCTTCGGCATCCGGAACGTCACGCATATCGACCGGGCGCTCGCCGAGGCTTACCGGGTGCTGAAACCGGGCGGGCGCTTTCTCTGTCTTGAATTCAGCCAGATGATGCTGCCCGGTATCGACAAGATTTACGATGCCTATTCCTTTACCGTCATTCCGCGCATGGGCGGCTGGGTGACGGGCGATCCCGATCCTTATCAATATCTGGTGGAAAGCATCCGCCAGTTCCCGGACCAGGAACGCTTTGCCGCGATGATCCGCGAGGCGGGCTTTGCGCGCGTGCAATACCGCAACCTCTCGGGCGGGGTTGCGGCCATTCATTCCGGCTGGCGGCTTTAAGCGATGATCCGGGGTCTTCGGCATTTCCTAAGGCTGGTGAGCGCCGCCCGCGTGATGGCGCGCCATGACGCGCTCTTCGAGCTCGATCTGGCGAAAGACAATCTGCCGCCTGCAGCGCTTGCGCTCCGGCCCATCGCCAAATTGCGTTTGCCCTTCGAGCGCAAGGTGGAGACAAGCGGGGACATGGCCGAGCGGCTTTCCGCCGCGCTTGCCGAGCTTGGGCCCTCATATATCAAGCTCGGGCAGTTTCTTGCCACGCGCCCCGACATGATCGGGCCGGAACTTGCCGGCGATCTCGGCAGCCTGCGCGATCAATTGCCGCCCTTCGAGCAGGAAGAGGCGATCCGCATTATCGAAGATCAGCTCGGCGCGCCTATCGACACGCTTTATGAAAGTTTCAGCGAGCCCATCGCCGCCGCCTCGATTGCCCAGGTGCATAAAGCCACGCTGAAAAATGAGGATGGCAGCACGCGGGAGGTTGCCGTCAAAGTGCTCCGGCCCGATGTCGAGGCCCGTTTTCAGCGCGATCTCGATGCGTTTTTCTGGGCGGCGGAAAAACTCGAAACCCTGGTGCCCGAGACACGGCGCCTGCGCCCGCGCGCAGGGGTTGAGACACTTGCCAATTCCGTTGAACTGGAAAATCGATGCGGTGCCCGCCGGCGATGTCGAAGCGCTGAAGGCGGCAGGCCACGACATGAAGCGCCTCGGCAACCGGGTCATCCAGAACTTTCTTCTGCATGCGACGCGCGACGGCTTTTTCCACGCGGACATGCATCAGGGCAATCTTTTCGTCGACGGCGAAGGCACGCTCATCCCGGTCGATTTCGGGATCATGGGCCGGCTCGATGAACGCTCGCGCCGTTTCCTCGCCGAAATTCTCTACGGCTTCGTCAAACGCGATTATCAGCGTGTCGCGGAAGTGCATTTCGAGGCAGGCTATGTGCCGCCCCATAAAGACGTCGCCACTTTTGCCCAGGCGCTGCGCTCCATCGGCGAGCCGATCTTCGGCAAGGAAGCCAAGGACGTTTCCATGGGCAAGCTCCTGGCGCAGCTCTTTCTCGTCACCGAACAGTTCGACATGGCCATGCGCCCGGAGCTCATTCTCCTGCAAAAGACCATGGTCGTGGTGGAAGGCGTCGCACGCTCCTTCGATCCGGAACACAATATCTGGGAAGCCTCCGAGCCCATTCTGGCCGACTGGATGATGCGCCGCATCGGACCGGAAGCCCGCCTACAGGAAGCCGCCGACGGGGCAATGGCGCTGGGGCGCAGCCTCTCGCAATTGCCCGAACTGCTCGCCCGCGCCGAACGCACGCTCGATGCCGCCGGCAATCCGGAGGGCATGCGCCTTCACCCGGAAAGCCTGAAAGCCATCCGCGAGGCGGAAACCGAAGGCGGCCGCGGCACCCGCGCCGCCCTCTGGCTCGGCGCCCTCTCCCTCCTCGGCCTTCTGCTGCTTCAGATTTTCTGAAACCCGGAAAAGCTGCCGCCTCCCCCAAGATTCACGGAAAAGCAGGCGGATAAAAAATGATCTACAAATCCTTGGCGTAAAACCCTATATTCCCCTCATTGCCCGGAGAGGCCCGGTTTTGCTCTCTGGGCCGTTTCATGAGGAGTATCGGCGTGGCGCAGTCTCAAAACCTAGCCGGCCAAAACCTGACCGGTAAGCGCGTGCTTTTGATCATAGGCGGCGGCATCGCGGCCTATAAAACGCTCGACCTCATCCGCCGCCTGCGCGAGCGGGGGGCGGCGGTGCGCGCCATCATGACGCGCGCGGCCCAGGAATTCGTGACCCCGCTTTCCGTCTCCAGCCTGACGGGCGAGAAGGTGTTCAGCGATCTCTTCGACCTGACGGACGAAGCGGAAATGGGCCATATCCAGCTTTCCCGCTCCGCCGATCTCATTATTGTGGCGCCCGCCACCGCCGATCTTATGGCGAAGATGGCGACGGGCCGGGCGGACGATCTGGCCTCCACCGCGCTTTTGGCGACCGACACCCCGGTGCTTATCGCACCCGCGATGAATGTGCGCATGTGGCTGCACCCGGCAACTCAGCGCAACATTGCCCAGCTGAAAGCCGACGGCATTGCCTTTATCGGCCCCGGAGAGGGCGACATGGCCTGCGGTGAATATGGACCGGGGCGCATGGCCGAGCCCTTGGAAATCTTAAGCGCCGCCGAAGCGATGTTCGGCGCAGGCACCGGCCCCCTTGCCGGGCTGAAGGCGCTCGTCACCTCAGGGCCGACCCATGAGCCCATCGACCCCGTGCGCTATATCGCCAACCGTTCTTCGGGCAAGCAGGGCCATGCCATTGCCGCCGCGCTCGCCCGGCTCGGGGCGCAGACGCTGCTGATTTCCGGCCCGGTGAACCTGCCCGACCCGTTGGGCGTGTCCACGAAACACGTTGAAACGGCGCGCGAGATGCTGGCGGCCTGCGAGGCGGCCCTGCCCGCGGACATTGCCGTTTGCGCCGCCGCCGTTGCCGATTGGCGCGTTAACAATGAAGCCGGACAGAAAATCAAAAAGGAAAAGGGCGGGCTGCCGCAGCTCAGCTTCACCGAGAACCCGGATATTCTCGCCACGCTTTCCAAGCTCAATCATTCCCGCCCGCGCCTTGTCATCGGCTTTGCCGCGGAAACCGAAAACGTTATCGAGCACGCCACCGCCAAGCGGGCGCGCAAGGGCTGCGACTGGATCGTCGCCAATGACGTTTCGGTGGACGAGAGGGGCGGCGGCGTCATGGGCGGGGAGGAGAACACCATTCACCTCATCCGCGCGGAAGGGCGCGAGGACTGGCCGCGCATGGCCAAAAGCGCTGCCGCCGAAAAGCTCGCCCATGCCATTGCGCAGCATTTTTCATTATCAAACGAAGGACCCCGTTCATGAGCGCCTCCATTCCTGTCGATGTGCAGCGCCTCGACCACGGCAAGGATTTGCCGCTGCCGAAATACGAAACGGAAGGGGCGGCCGGCATGGACCTTCTGGCGGCGGTGCCGGAAGCAGAGCCGCTCGTCCTTGCACCCGGCAAACGCGCCATGGTGCCGACGGGCCTTGCCATCGCCCTGCCGCTCGGCTTTGAAGCGCAAGTGCGCCCGCGCTCCGGCCTTGCTGCGAAGAAAGGCATTACGGTGCTCAATTCGCCCGGCACGGTGGACTGCGACTATCGGGGCGAGGTGAAAGTCATTCTGATCAATCTCGGCGAGGAGGCCTTTACCATTCAGCGCGGCGAACGCATTGCGCAAATGGTCATCGCCCCCGTCACACAAGCCGTGTGGAAAGAGCGCGACAGTCTTTCTGAAACCAGCCGGGGGACGGGCGGTTTCGGATCGACCGGGGTTGCCGCGCGCTAAGACAAGAAGAGGGAGAGGTGGGACATGCTGCGCTTGTCGAAAAAAACCATGCTCGCGCTGGAAGCCGTGATCGATGTCGCCGTCAATGCGCGGCCCGATCCCGTCCAGTCGAAGGAAATCACGAAACGCCAGGGCATCCCCCAGCGTTATCTCGAACAGGTCATGCAGCAGCTCGTTCATGCCGGCATTTTGAAAGGCGTGCGGGGGCCGAAAGGCGGCTACCGGCTTGCCCGCGAGCGCCGGCGCATTACGGTGGGCGAAATCGTGCAGGTCGTGGGCGCGATGGAAGCGGCCGAGGAAGTGCGCTCCCAGCCTTCCGATCTCGGGCAGAAAGTCGTCGGCCCGCTTTGGGAAGATATTCAGACCGATCTGATGCAGCGCCTGAACGGCATCACCATCGAGGATTTATGCCGCAAGGCAGAACAGACCGGCGCCACGACCGCGGGCATGCCGGCAGCGGATTTCACGATCTAACATTCCGCTGCGCCGCTCTTACATAAAGAGGCAAGGCGCAGCCAACAGGTGGAGGACATTATGAGCCAGGCAGCAAACACAGGCGCCGCCCCCGAACACCGCCCGGGCCGCGGGCGCATTTACGACAGCATTACCGAAACGATCGGCGACACGCCGCTCGTGCGCCTCAAACGCCTGCCGCAGGAAGCGGGCGCGAAAGCGGATGTGCTGCTCAAGCTGGAATTCTTCAACCCGCTTGCCAGCGTCAAAGACCGGATCGGCGTTGCCATGATCGAGGATCTGGAACAGCGCGGGCTCATCAAGGAAGACACGGTGATCATCGAGCCGACTTCCGGCAACACGGGCATCGCGCTTGCCTTTGTCTGCGCGGCGAAAGGCTACCGGCTGATCCTGACCATGCCGGAGAGCATGTCCATCGAACGGCGCAAGATGCTGGCGCTCTTGGGCGCGGAGATCGTGCTTACCCCGCCCGAAAAAGGCATGAAGGGCGCGGTGGCCGAAGCCGAAGCTTTGATGAGCAAATATCCCAATTCCGTCATGCCGCAGCAGTTCGACAATCCGGCCAATCCGGAAATCCACCGCAAGACCACGGCGGAGGAAATCTGGAACGACACGGAAGGCAAGGTCGATGTCGTGATTTCCGGTGTCGGCACGGGCGGCACCTTTACCGGCGTCGGCTCGGTGCTCAAAGCGCGCAAGGCCTCGCTGAAAATGATCGCGGTGGAACCGGAAGACAGCCCCGTCCTTTCCGGCGGTCAGGCCGGCCCGCATAAGATCCAAGGCATCGGCGCGGGCTTCGTGCCCAGCAACCTCGACAAGGCTCTGATCGACGAAGTGGTGACGATCGGCAACGAAACCGCTTTCGAGACCGCCCGCAAGGCGGCGAAGCTGGAAGGCCTGCCCATCGGCATTTCTTCCGGCGCGGCGATTGCCGCGGCGCTGGAAGTCGCTCAGCGCCCGGAAATGGAAGGCAAGACCATCGTCGCCATCATCCCGTCTTTCGCCGAACGCTATCTTTCGACGGCACTTTTCGACGGGCTTTGAGGTTTATCCGTATAAAGACAAAAGCCGCTCTCCGGAGCGGCTTTTTTATTGGCGGCGTTTTTCCGGGACGCAAGCGCTGCATGGACCCCGGGACAAGCCCGGGGTGACACGTGTTATTTGTGGCAAAGCAGTGCATCGCATAGAAGCCGTCACCCCGGCCCCCGAGCCGGGGTCCACAGGGTTTCATCAAGAATGCGCGAATCAAGCAGCTTGATGCCTTCCCCAAAGGACCCCATCTTGAAGCTCAGTTCCGAAGAAGAGACATGCCAGGGGAGCCGCCATGCCCGTCAAACATGAAAAGGCCGCGCTGATCGTCGGCGCGGGGGATGCAACGGGCGGGGCGATCGCCAAGCGCTTTGCCAGGGAAGGTTATGCCACCGTCATGATCCGCCGCCATGCGGACGCGCTGGAAGAGCTGGCAAGCGCCATCCGCGCGGAAGGCGGCACCCCCTATCCGATGGGCGTCGATGCGCGCGATGAAGACCAGATAGTGGCGCTCTTTGCCCATATCGAAGAGGAGATCGGCCCGCTCGAGGCCGTGATTTTCAATATCGGCGCCAATGTGCATTTCTCCATCATCGAGACCACCGCGCGGGTCTTCCGCAAGGTCTGGGAGATGGCGTGCTTTGCGGGCTTTTTGACGGGCCGCGAGGCCGCGCGCCACATGCTGCCGCGCGGGCGGGGCACGGTGATCTTCACCGGCGCGACGGCAAGCGTGCGCGGGGGGCCAGGCTTTTCCGCTTTTGCGAGCGCCAAGCACGGGCTCAGAGCCCTTGCCCAGAGCATGGCGCGCGAGCTTGGGCCCAAAGGCATTCATGTCGCCCATAGCGTCATTGACGGGGCAATCGACACGGCCTGGATCGCGGAAAACTTTCCCGAACGCTACAAGCTGAAAGAAGAAGACGGCATTCTGGATCCCGCCGCCATTGCCGATGCCTATTGGGCGCTGCACTGCCAGCCGCGCAGCGCCTGGACGCATGAGCTTGATCTGCGCCCCTGGATGGAAAAGTTCTAAAGCCCCGCCCCACCCCCAAACGAAAGAGTCCTCATGAGCAAACAGGTTGAATTCTTTTTCGATGTCGGCAGCCCGACCACCTATCTCGCTTATACGCAGCTGCCGGAAATCGCCGCGCGTACAGGCGCCGAGATCGTCTGGAAGCCGATGCTGCTCGGCGGTGTCTTCAAGGCGACGGGCAATCAGACACCTGCCGCCATTCCCGCCAAGGCCGTGCATATGAACGCGGACCTCATGCGCTTTGCCAAGCGCTACGGCGTGCCGCTTGCCTTCAACCCGCATTTTCCGATCAACACCTTGCAATTAATGCGGGGGGCGATTGCCGAGCAGCAGGAAGGGCGCCTGCTCCCCTATCTCAAGCTTGTTTTCGATGCGATGTGGGTACACCCGCGCAATTTGAACGATCCGGCAGAACTTACCCGGCTCCTCGAAGAAGGCGGGCACGACTCTGCGGCCTTTGCAGCTCGCCTTCAGGCAGAGGCCGTCAAAGAGGGCCTGAAGAAAAACACCGAAGAGGCGATCCAGCGCGGTGCTTTCGGCGCGCCCACCTTCTTTGTGGGTGAGGCAATGTTTTTCGGCCAGGACCGGCTCGATTTCGTGGAAGAGGCGCTGAAGGCGGGGTAGGCCCGCTCCTGCCTTGAATAGAGGCAGGAATTGGTTCTAAAGGCCTTAGGACCCGCGCCCCCACGGATAAAGTAAATAGACCTGTCACAGTTCCCTCAGATAGTCTGACAAGGAAAACGATCCGCTTCAGCCTGAGGAGACGATGATGCGCGGCCAAGTCACAGCGATGGCCCCGAAAACGGCCCCCACACGGCGCGACACGCTGAAAACGCTGACCGCCGCCGGCGCGCTGCTGGCGCTTGGGCCCCTGGGCTGCGCGGGCGCGGAGCCGGTCTATTTTCTCCACGGCGTTGCGAGCGGCGATCCCTTGCAGGACCGGGTGATCCTCTGGACGCGGGCGCAGCCGGAAAACGGCGAGCCCGTGGCTTTAAGCTGGGAGATGGCGGCGGAAGAAGATTTCGCCACCATCGTCCAGGCGGGCACGGCAACGGCGCTGCCGGAAAAAGACTTCATCGTCAAAGTGGATGCGGGCGGGCTTACGCCGGGCCGCTCTTACTTTTACCGCTTCAAAGCGGGAAGCCATGTCTCACCCACCGGGCGCACGCGCACGCTCCCCGAAGGCGATGTCTCCGCCTACAAGCTTGCCGCCATGTCCTGCTCCCATTACGCGACGGGCTATTACAACGTCTATAAGGTTATTGCCGAGCGCGAGGATATCGATATCGCGCTGCATCTTGGCGATTACATCTATGAATACGGCATGGACGGGTATGGCGGGGCGACGGGCAAGGAGATCGGCCGTTTCGTCGAGCCGGACAAGGAAATCCTCACCCTGGAGGATTACCGCGCCCGCTACGGCCATTACCGGCTCGATGAGGATTTGCAGGCACTGCATGCGGCCAAACCCATGATCGCCGTCTGGGACGATCATGAAACCGCCAACAATACCTGGAAGGACGGCGCGGAAAATCACAGCGAGAATGAGGGCCCCTTCCGCGCCCGCGCCGCCGCCGCGCTGCAGGCCTATCTGGAATGGCTACCCATCCGCGAAAACCCGCAGGACAGCGAGCAGATTTACCGCGCCTTCGATATCGGCAATCTGGCGCGGCTCATCATGCTCGACACGCGGCGCATCGGGCGCAGCAAACAGCTTGAATATTCCACCGATATTCCCAACCGCTCCTGGCCTTTCGATGTGTCGGACCCGGAAAACCCCATCGCCCTTGCGCCGGGCGATGTACCGAGCGGCAAACCGATCGCCAGTTTCGAGGTGCCTTTCGACATCCGCACGAGCCCGCCCACGCCGGTGACGGACCTTGCCTATGTGAGCACGCTCGATCCCACGTCGCTGCCGGACGGTATCCGCTATCTGCCCGATGCAGGCCGCTTCAAGGAAGAAAAGCTCGCCGACCCGGCGCGCTCGATCCTCGGCGCGGATCAGGAATTATGGCTTGCCCATACGCTCGAAGCCTCCGCCGAAAAGGGGCAGATCTGGCAGGTGATCGGCCAGCAAGTGGTGATGGGCCGCACGCCCGCGGCGGATTTTTCCGAGATCATCGACTGGAGCAAAATTCCCGAAGAGCGCAAATCCCGTTTCCAGCAAATGAGCGTGCTGGCGCGCGAGAACCTGCCGGTCAATCTCGATGCCTGGGACGGTTATCCGGCAGCGCGCACCCGTGCTTATGCCGATTTTACCGGCAAGGGCCGCAATGTCGTGGTGCTGGCGGGCGATACCCACGCCTCCTGGGCACTCAACTTGCAGGACGCGGAAGGCGCGCCCGTCGCCGTGGAGTTCGCCGCGCCGAGCGTCACCTCGCCGGGGATCGAGGCTTTCGTGCCGGGCGATCCCAAAAAGATCGCGGAGGCTTTTACCGCGGCAAGCCCCGATCTCATCTGGGCCGATACCGCCCATCGCGGCTATGTGCTTGTGACGCTGAGCCCTAAGGAAGCGCGCGGGGAATGGTTCTTCGTCGATACGGTGAAAAGCCGGGACTTTAAGGTGAACCGGGCGAAAGGCTTTAAAGTCATGCCCGGCGCGCACAAGCTTGCCCCGCTTACCTGAGCAAAGATGTGAATGCATGACAAAGGCGCGGCGGTTTTTTCCGGCGCGCCTTTTCCTATATAAGCAGCACAAACTAAAGAGCCGGATGGGACGGATAACAGAATGGCGCTGAGCGACACGCAGCTTGAACGGTATGCCCGCCATATCGTTTTGAAAGAAATCGGCGGACCGGGGCAGCAGAAGCTGCTGGGCGCCCGCGTGCTCGTTATCGGCGCGGGCGGGCTCGGCTCGCCTGCCCTGCTTTATCTTGCCGCTGCCGGTATCGGCACGCTCGGTATTATAGACAATGATAAAGTCTCGCTCTCCAATCTGCAGCGCCAGATCATTCACGATACGGATCATCTGGATGCCGCCAAAACGCAAAGCGCGGCGGCCACCATCGCGCGGCTCAACCCGGATGTAAAAGTGGAGCTGCATGAAGAGCGGCTGACGGCGCAAAACGCGCTTGAGATCATTTCCCGCTACGACATCGTGGCCGATGGCTGCGATAATTTCGCCACCCGCTTTCTCGTTTCCGATGCCTGCTATCTTGCCCGCCGCCCACTCGTCTCCGCCGCTGTCGGACCCTTTGAAGGCCAGCTTGCGACTTTCAAACCTTACGAGAAGGACGAAGAGGGCACGCCGCTTCCGACCTATCGCTGCCTCGTGCCGGAAGCCCCGGCCCCCGGCTCCATTCCGACCTGCGAGAGCGCAGGCGTGCTCGGCGCACTCACCGGCGTCATGGGCTCATTGCAGGCGCTTGAAGTCATCAAGGAAATTACCGGCGCGGGCGAGAGCCTGACGGGCAAGCTTCTCATCTATGACGCGCTCGACACGCGGTTCCGAACCATCAAGCTGAAACACGACCCGGCCAACCCGCTGAACGGTGAGAACGCCTCGATCAAAGATCTTTCGCACCACGCGTGAGACCCCTCTCTACCTCTTTACAAATGTCATCCCGCGACTTGATCGCGGGATCCATTGGCCTTTCAAAGCATCCGGGAATGAGTGGTTTTTTACGGCGCTGCCACATATCCCTTTTCGCTGTGCCAGAGGCAATGTGAGTGGGTCCCGCGATCAAGTCGCGGGATGACAAAGGGAAAGAATGAAAGAAAGCCCGCTTAGAGAATCGCAGGGATCACCCGGTCCGGCGGCTTCTCGCCGTCCATCCAGACGCGGATATTGATGAGGACGCGCTCGCCCATCTCGCTGCGCCCTTCCACCGTCGCCGAACTCATATGCGGCAGCAGCACGACGTTTTCCAGTTTCAGAAGGCGCGGGTCGATGGCCGGTTCCCGCTCGAAAACATCGAGCCCTGCGCCGCCGAGGCGGCCTTCTTCCAGCGCGGTGATCAGCGCTTCCTGATCCACCACCTCGCCGCGCGCCGTGTTCACCACATAAGAATCGGGCTTCATGATGGCGATGCGCCGCTCGTTCAGCAGATGAAAGGTCGCGGGCGTGTGCGGGCAATTGATCGAGAGAATGTCGATCTCGCGCAGCATGCGGTCAAAACTGTCCCAATAGGTCGCCTGCAATTCCTTTTCGATGACGGGATTGACGGGCTTGCGATTGTGGTAATGCACCTCGAGGTCGAAGGCGCGGGCGCGGCGCGCCACCGCCTGGCCGATACGGCCCATGCCCAAAATGCCGAGCTTCTTGCCGCCGATCCGGTGGCCGAGCATCCAGGTGGGCGACCAGCCCGGCCACTTGCCTCTGTTGTTGCGCAAAAGCCGGGCGCCTTCATTCAGGCGGCGCGGCACGGCAAGAATAAGCGCCATGGTCATGTCGGCGGTATCTTCGGTCAGAACGCTCGGCGTGTTCGTTACGGTGATCTTGCGTTTTACCGCCGCTTCCACATCGATATTGTCGACCCCCGTGCCGAACTGGGCGATCAGCTTCAGCTTCGGCCCGGCTTTCGCCAGCAGCGCCGCATCAAGCTTGTCCGTCACGGTCGGTACCAGCACATCGGCCTCGGCCAGTGCAGCGGCGAGCTCTTCCTCGGTCATGGGAATGTCGGTCCGGTTGAACCGCGCCTCGAACAGCTCGCCCATGCGCGCTTCAATCACCTCCGGTAATTTGCGCGTCACAATGACAAGCGGTTTCTGCGGCATGAACGTCCCCGGTCTGGCCGCGCCGGCCGAATAAGGGGCGGAGCGGCGGTTTCCTCACTCCATGTCTAGCAGAGCCCATGCGCCAAAAGAAGAGGGAGCATGAGCGCCCGCCCTCCCCGCGCCGCCCATTCTTGACCGCCAGCGCCCGGCCTTGTCATATGATCCGGTGATGCGAATCGACGTCCCGGAAATCTCAACGGCCCGCCCCTTCTTGCCCGCCCGCTTTGCGCGGGCAGCCGGGCTCTGGGCGCTTGTCCTTCTGGCTCTCGGGGCCGGCGGGCTTTCCGGCGAGGTTTTCTCCCCCGCCCTCGCGCAGGAAACATTGACCGGCCCGGTCACCGGCCTGCCGCTGCCCCGCTTCGTCAGCCTGAAAGCGGATACCGCCAATGTGCGGCGCGGGCCCAGCACCGAACATGAAGTGCAATGGGTCTATAAGCGCCAGGGCCTGCCGGTGGAAATCGTAGCCGAATTCGAGCGCTGGCGGCGCATCCGCGATGCCGATGGGGAAACGGGCTGGATCTATTACAGCCTGCTGGGCGGCGAGCGTACGGCACTTTTGACCGGCAGCGAGGAAGTGCCGCTTTATGCCGAGCCCGGCCGCGGCCAGATCGTGGCGCTCGCCGAGCCCGGCGTCATTGGCGCTTTGCAGCTTTGCCGGGCGCGCTTTTGCCAGATCACCGCGAAAGGCTATACGGGCTGGGCCGCGCGGCGGCACATCTGGGGCGTCTATCCGGGCGAGACGCTGCAATAGCGCCTTGCCTCCCACCTTCAAACGCGAAAGCCGATTTCATGCCTCGACCGCAATTTCATGTCTATATCGCTCTCAGCGCCGATGGCTATATCGCGCGCGCGGACGGCGCGATCGACTGGCTGGCGCCGTTCGACTCCGAGGAGTATGGCTATGACGATTTTACCGCCGAGCTTGGCGCCATCGTCATGGGCCGCACCACCTTCGATCAATTGCTCGGTTTCGGCGAGTGGCCGTATCAGACGCTGAAGACCTATGTCATGACATCGAGCCCGCCCGGCGAGCTACCGGAGGGGGTGGAAGCAGTGAGCGAGAGTCCTACTGCACTTGCCGAAAAACTCTCCGGCAAAGAGCCTCAGAATATCTGGGTGGTGGGCGGCGGCGCGCTCATCCAGAGTTTTTTGAAAGAGGGCCTCATCGACCGGATGGATCTTTTCGTCATGCCGCTCATGCTGGGTTCCGGCATCCGCCTTTTCGGCGCGGACGGACCGGCGCAGGAACTCAGCCTGAAAGATTCCAAGACATATGAAAACGGCGCGGTCATGCTGCGCTATGAAACATGACCGCGCCTTATCTCAGGTGCCTGGAATTCAGGTTTGTGGAACTCAGGTTCGCGCAATTCAGGCGCTGAAATCCGCGGCAAGCGCCTCGCGGGTCGGGCCCGCCAGCAGCGCCATGTGACCGTAATTCTCGTGGCCGATGCCAAGGATCACGTTCAAGGACGGGTCCTTGAATTTCGCGATCTGCTCCGGCGTGAAACGGAAATGCAGGAAATGCACGGAGGAGGTTTTGCCGTCCTCGGTGGTGCGCTCTACATCGTCCTCCGCATCGGCCATGATTTTTTCCTCGCCCACCTGCACATAGACATGCTCTTCCACATGCGCGAGGCGGCGCAGCACATTGTTGCGGCGGATGGGATCGTCGATCTCGAACATCAGGGTGCAGACGAGGTCCTTACCCTGCGGGATAAGCGGGTTGTAAGCGCTCAGCTCGTCGGCAATCTGTTCTTCCCCGCCCTTTTCGATGAAAAGCATCTCGTGGATCTGCTGAAACATCGTGTCGTAATTTTCGAAATAGAATGTCGCGTAAGGCCCCACTTCCACACGCCGGTTCTTTTTCATCTGCGTGATGCGGGTTCGGCGCTCCTTGCGCTCGGCGGCATATTTTTCAAGCGGAAGAATATCCTCGCGGGTGATCTGTTTCTTTGCGGCGGACATGACAGCCTCTATTCAATCAGCCCATAGGCACGGGCAATGATTTCAACGGGGTGCTGAGCCGTGGGCAGCGGCGGCGCTTCGGCCTCGCCGTTCATGCTTTCGATCTCATGCACCAGATGTTTGGCGGCAAGCGGACAGTCGGAGGTGACGTATTTATTCTCCCCCTTCTTGACGTTGCGCGCGGCGGTCTTGCCGACTTTCATGGCAAGATCGTAAGTCTCCTTCATGACGCCGAACGTGCCGCCATGACCGGAGCAGCGCTCGACGACGTCGATCTTGGTATCGGGAATGAGCCGCATCATCTCGACCGATTTCGGCCCCATATTCTGGGCGCGGGCGTGACAGGCAAGATGCGCGGAGACACCGCCTTCCACCGATTGCAGGCCGGGCGTCAGCCCTTCTTTCTTGGCGATGTCGACAATATATTCGTCGATATCGAAAACGGCTTCGGAAAGGCGTTTGACGTCTTCATTCTCCGGCAGGATGAGCGGCCATTCGAATTTCAGCATCAGCCCGCAAGATGCGGTGAGCGTGACGATGTCGTAGCCCGCCTCGATATGCTCCTTCATCGCGGCGGCGACTTTCTTGGCGTTGTCCGCCACTTTTTCGATATTGCCGCTTTCAAGATGCGGCATGCCGCAGCAGCCGGGATAGGCGACGATGCTTTCCACCCCGTTATGGGCAAGCACTTTGCGCGCGGCGGCGCCGACGCCCGGATTGTTGTAATTGACGAAGCAGGTCGCATAGATCGCGGCCTTGCGCCCGAAGGCAGGCGCCTCGCGGTTCACATTGATGAGCCCTGCCGCGTCATCCTTGCGGGCGCGGCGGGTGAAGGTCTCGCCCGCGAATTTGGGCAAGTCGGCGCGGGCGTCGATGCCGGCGGTCTTTTCCAGCGCCGGGCGCGTCAGGCCATTGCCGCGTTTCGAGCCCCAATTGGCGAGCGGGGCGATTTTTTCAGCCATTTTGCCGTTGCGGTCCATCTGGGCAAGCTGGCTTTGCACGAAAGGAAAGCCGCCTTTCGCTTTCGCCTCGGCGGCACGGGCACGCAGCATCAGATGGGGGAAATCGAGATTGAATTCGTGCGGCGGCACGTAAGGACACTTGGTCATGAAGCACATATCGCAGAGCGTGCAAGCTTCCACGACCGGCGCGAAATCGTCGCTCGAGACGGTGTCGAGCTCGCCGCTTTCCGACTCGTCGATCAGATCGAAGAGGCGCGGAAAGCTCTCGCACAGATTGAAGCAGCGCCGACACCCGTGACAGATGTCGAAAACGCGGCGCAATTCCGCATCGAGATTTTCAAGATCGTAAAACTCGGGATTCTGCCAATCGATCGGATGACGGGTTGGCGCGTCCAAACTGCCTTCTCTGCTCATCAGGGGTCCTCTTCCTGATTAAGGGGGCATCTTATGCGTAAGAGAAAAGCCTGCCGGGGTGCGGACCGGCAGGCTTCCGTTCTTAGCTGTCGAGGCTGTCGAGCGCTTTCTGGAAGCGGCCGGCATGGCTCTTTTCCGCCTTGGCCAGCGTTTCGAACCAGTCGGCAATCTCGTCGAAACCTTCTTCGCGGGCGGTGCGCGCCATGCCCGGATACATATCCGTGTACTCATGGGTCTCACCGGCAATCGCCGCTTTCAGGTTTTTCGAGGTATCGCCGATGGGCTCGCCCGTTGCCGGATCGCCCACTTCTTCCAAGAATTCCAGATGGCCGTGCGCGTGGCCCGTCTCGCCTTCCGCGGTAGAGCGGAAAACGGCGGCAACATCGTTGTAGCCTTCCACGTCCGCTTTCTGAGCGAAATAGAGATAGCGGCGGTTCGCCTGGCTTTCACCGGCAAAGGCTTCTTTCAGATTTTCGAGAGTCTTACTGCTTGCAAGCGACATGTCGTCCTCCTCACCTGTTAGACCCCCCGGGCATGCTCATCAGCATGGGCCGGATGGTGCGGGGTCGGGCTGCTTCAATCATGCGGGGGAGGGGGAGCGCTTATTGTTTTGCCCCCATCCCTTGGAATCAAAGATTAAGCGCACGAAAGGGGTTCGTCAACTCTTTAGAGCAATTCTAAAAAGTTGAGAACGATTTGCACAAGTAACAAGCAGAAGGCTTAGGAGGCCGATTTCAGCCGCACGATAACATCGACACGGGCGACTTCGCTGCCATCCGGGGCCTTGGGCAGGCCCGCCACCTCGATATGATCGCCGGGAATATCCATCAGCGAGCCATCATCTTCCTTGAAGAAGTGATGGTGATCGTCGGTGTTCGTGTCGAAATAGGTGCGCGAGGCATCCACCACAACCTGCCGCAGGAGACCCGCATCGGTGAATTGATGCAGCGTGTTGTAAACGGTCGCCAGGGAAACGGAAATCCCCTGCCCCGTCGCTTCTTCGTGAAGAACCTCGGCCGTGACATGGCGCTCGCCGCCATCAAAGAGCAGCCGCCCAAGCGCCAGGCGCTGGCGTGTCGGCCGCAGCCCGGCGTCGCGGAGCCGGTTGAGGGTCTGGCTGAAGGGGCGCTCTTTTTCCATGTCCATAACTCTGGTCCGTCACTCAGGCCCCAAATCCAGGGCCATTGCACCTTGCAATACCCTGCGTCCTTTACGGGCCGAAAGCCCCTGCTGCGGACGCAGTTTGTAATCATTACAATCTGACACAGAATGTGGGTAAATCCGCGCCCATGTCAAGGTCCCGTCAAATAAGCCCTTAGGCGCCGGGCCCGGGCGGCCTCCCAGGGCCTATCGTGAGGGTTTGCGCGGCCCCCCGGGTGTGTTAGGAAGCGCGACAGAATAATTAAACATGAGCCGGTCTCTTTAAAGGGACCCTTGCAGGCTCGCTGGCCAGGGATTGGGCACAGGATGGCGGAACAGAAGTCGAGCTACTCATACGAAGATTTGTTGGACTGCGCGCATGGCAAGCTTTTCGGGCCGGGAAACGCGCAATTGCCCCTGCCGCCGATGCTGATGATCGACCGGATCGTCAATATTTCCGCCGAGGGCGGGGAATATGGCAAAGGCCAGATCATCGCGCAGTATGAGATCAACGAAGACCGCTGGTTCTTCCCCTGCCATTTCGAAGGCGACCCGATCATGCCGGGCTGCCTCGGCCTCGACGGCATGTGGCAGCTCGTCGGCTTCTTCCTTGGCTGGATGGGCGCCAAAGGCAAGGGCCGGGCAATCGGCGTCGGCTCGGTGAAATTCTCCGGCATGGTCACGCCGAAGACCAAAGTGCTCGAATATGTGATCGACCTGAAGCGGGTTATCAACCGCAAACTGGTGCTGCTGCAGGCGGACGGTGTTTTGAAAGCCGACGGCGAACCTATCTATAAGGCAGAGGATTTGCGCGTCGTCGTTGCGGGCGGCGAAGAAGCCACGGCTTAAAGCCCGGGCCTTTTGCCTCTGCTATTCGTGCGTTCGGTAAGGCCTGCTTTGGCTCGCAAGGCATCGCAAATCAAGGTACATTTCGCCCCCGGCTGGCCGCCTTTGAAATAGGCGGCTTACGGGACTTCCGGCCAGGCAAAAGCCGGTTGAGCAAGGGAGAGTAATCATGAGGCGTGTCGTCATTACCGGGATGGGTGTCGTTTCCTCCCTCGGCAATAACACGCAAGAAGTGCTGGCCAGCTTGCGCGATGCGCGCTCCGGCATCGTTCATGCGGAAGATTACACGAAATACGGGTTCCGCAGTCAGGTCCACGGCTCCTTGAAGCTGGACCTGGAAGAAGTGCTGGACCGCAAGACCCGCCGCTTCATGGGCGACGGCGCAGCCTATACCTACATCGCCATGGAACAGGCGATCCGCGATGCGGGTCTGGAACCGCACGAAATCTCCAATGAGCGCACCGGCATGGTGCTGGGCTCGGGCGGGGCTTCGACGAAAGCCATCGTCGCCGCCGCCGACATCACCCGCGAGAAGAGCCCGCGCAAGATCGGCCCGACCTCAGTGCCGAAAGCCATGTCGAGCACGGTCTCGGCCAACCTTTCCACACTCTTCAAAATCAAAGGCCCGAGCTATTCCATCTCGTCCGCCTGCACCACTTCCACGCACTGCATCGGCAATGCGGCGGAGCAAATTCAATGGGGCAAGCAGGACATGATGTTTGCCGGTGGCGGCGAAGAGCTCGACTGGACGCTTTCCTGTCTCTTCGATGCGATGGGCGCCATGTCCTCGAAATATAACGACACGCCGGCCAAAGCCTCACGCGCCTATGACGTGAACCGCGACGGCTTCGTGATTTCCGGCGGCGGCGGCGTTCTGGTGCTCGAGGAACTCGAACATGCCAAGGCGCGCGGCGCGAAAATCTATGCTGAGATCATCGGCTATGGCGCGACCTCGGACGGCGCGGACATGGTGGCGCCCTCCGGCGAAGGGGCGGTGCGCGCCATGAAGCTGGCGCTCGAAACGGTGAAAGACCCGATCGACTACATCAATCCGCATGCGACCTCGACGCCCGTCGGCGACATTCCCGAGATCGAGGCGATCAAAACCGTGTTCGGCGACAAGATGCCGCCGATCAGCGCGACGAAATCGCTCTCCGGCCATGCGCAGGGCGCTGCCGGGGTACATGAAGCGATCTATTCGCTGCTCATGATGGGCAATGGCTTCATTTGCGAATCCGCCAATATCGACGAAATCGACCCGGCCGTGGCTTCCGCCAATATCGTGCGCGAGCGCCAGGACACCGAGGTCAACTGCGTGATGTCCAACAGCTTCGGCTTTGGCGGCACGAACGGCTGCCTGGTGATGAAAAAGCTGGATGCCTGAGTAAGACCGGTCTGCATGCCGCCCGGTGGTTGGGGCGATGTTTGCATATCGGAATAGGGGAAACTGGGAGATGTCCCGTTCTGGGACGGAATAGCGAGAGCGAAACGACATGGACGGGGCAGTTACGCGTGGAAGCGCTTTCGAGCAAGGCGCGCTTTTGGCAGGCAAACGCGGCCTGATTATGGGGGTCGCCAACGACCATTCCATCGCCTGGGGGATTGCCAAAGCCGCCGCCGCGCATGGCGCCGAGCTGGCCTTCACCTATCAGGGCGATCAGTTCGGGCGGCGGGTCAAGCCGCTGGCGGACTCGCTCGGCGCAAAATTGCTGCTGCCTTGCGATGTCATGATCTGATGAGCGAAGGCGGCTCGCTGATCACGCTGACTTATGCAGGCGCCGAACGCGTCATGCCGAATTACAACGTCATGGGCGTTGCCAAAGCCGCGCTCGAGGCAAGCGTGCGCTATCTTGCCGCCGATCTCGGCCGGGACGGCATCCGCGTCAATGCAATCTCCGCCGGTCCCATGCGCACGCTCGCAGGCTCCGCCGTCGGCTCTGCACGGCTCGTGTTCAAATGGAACAAGACCCATGCGCCGATCAAGGAAACGATCGAGCTGGAACATGTGGGCGGCGCCGCGCTTTATCTTCTCTCCGATCTTTCCACTCGCGTGACGGGCGAAGTGCACCATGTCGATGCGGGCTACAACATTATCGGCATGCCGAAGGCGAGCGATCTGGAAGAATTGGTTGCGCCGGGTCCGGCAAACGGCGACAAGAACGCCGCCGAATAAGCGGAAGAAACTCCAAACATGCAAAAAGCCGCGTCGTGACGCGGCTTTTTTGTTGTCCTGAAAGAGCGTTCTTAAAGATTATCGAGAGAGCGCAGCTCGAGCACGGTGTAGCTCGCCTCCAGCGCGGGCCAGGGAAAGAGAATGCGCAAGCGCCCGTCTTCAAGCTGATTGAGCACGCCCACCGCGTTTTGAATTTGCGGGTCGGTGTTTTCATCCGCCTCGCTCATATAAGGACGCTGCGGCGCGTCATTATAAGTCGGCGCGGCAAGCAGAATGCGCGAGAGCGCATCGTTCTGGTATAGCCGCCCGCTCATGCGCTGCGAGCCCGAGCGCTTTTCGAAAAAGAGAAAACCGTCCACGACGGTGATACGGCAATCGAAAAAGGGATAGACGGCAAGCCCGGCAAAGCGCCCGCCGACCTTGATCATGCGGCAGCCGCGCCAGCCCAGAAGATGGCTGTCATCGACGGGAACGGCTTTCGCGTCCATGACGGATTTCAGCGCCAGACGGTCGTCATAGCTCACGCCGTCGGCCGCCGCCGCCTCTTCATTGCCGAGCGCAAGGGCTTCATCCGCCCGCTCCAAACGGCTCTTATCGAAATCGGTGATGACGTTTTCCCAGCGGTATTCGTCCGGGATGGAACGCTGCGCCGCATCTTCCTGCGCGCGCGCCGGCCCCGAGGCCGTTGCCCAGATCAGCGCCGCCAGAAAGCCGGCACCGGCTCCCAAGGTTCTTGCCTTAAACCGCATCGACCTCTCGCCCTTTCAAAATAAAACGGGGCGATCCGAAGACCGCCCCTTTTTTTGCCGTGTTTGGCGGGCTCAATGCAAGAGAATTGCGCCCGCTCTCACGCTTGTGCTTAAGCAAAGCTTTTAATCGGCATCCGCTTTCTTGCGCGGACGGCGGCTGCGGCGTTCGCCGCCATCATCGCTGGCATCTTCCATACCCTCGATCAGCTCGCCCGTTTCCTGGTTCACGACCTTCATGGAAAGACGCACTTTACCGCGGTCATCGAAGCCCATGAGCTTCACGAAAACCTCGTCGCCTTCCTTCAGAACGTCGGAAACGGCACCGACTTTTTCCTGCTTGAGCTGGGAAATATGCACCAGCCCGTCGCGGGGGCCGAAGAAGTTCACGAAAGCGCCGAAATCGACGACTTTCACGACCTTGCCCTTGTAGATCATGCCGACTTCCGGCTCCGCGGTGATGCCCTTGATCCAGGCCAGCGCCGCATCGATGGCTTCCTGGCTGGAAGAAGCGACCTTGATCGTGCCGTCATCGCCGATATCGACCTTCGCGCCGGTTTTCTCGACGATCTCACGCACGACCTTGCCGCCCGTGCCGATCACTTCGCGGATCTTGTCCTGCGGGATCTTGATCATTTCGATACGCGGCGCATGAGCACCGAGTTCGGGCCGCGCTTCGGTGAGCGCTTTCGACATCTCACCGAGAATATGCATACGCCCGCCCTTGGCCTGGTTGAGCGCGGTTTCCATAATCTCTTTGGTGATGCCGGTGATCTTGATGTCCATCTGCAGCGAGGTCACGCCTTCGGAGGTGCCGGCCACTTTGAAGTCCATATCACCCAGATGGTCCTCATCACCCAGAATGTCGGAGAGAACGGCAACGCCGTTATCTTCCTTGATGAGACCCATGGCGATACCCGCCACCGGGCGCTTCAGCGGCACGCCTGCATCCATCATGGAAAGCGAGGAGCCGCAAACCGTTGCCATGGAGGAGGAACCGTTGGATTCGGTGATCTCCGAGACGATACGGATCGTGTAGGGGAACGCATCGCGCTCCGGCAGCACGGCGCGCAGCGCCCGCCAGGCAAGCTTGCCGTGGCCCACTTCGCGCCGGCCGGTGAAGCCCACGCGGCCCGTCTCACCCACGGAGTAAGGCGGGAAGTTGTAGTGCAGCAGGAAGTTTTCCTTATAGGTGCCTTCCAGCGCGTCGATGAACTGCTCATCGTCGCCCGTGCCCAGCGTCGTTACGACAAGCGCCTGGGTTTCACCGCGGGTGAAAAGCGCCGAGCCGTGGCTGCGCGGCAGGATATGCGTTTCGGAGACGATGGGGCGCACCGTTTCCAGATCGCGGCCATCGATACGCTTGCCGGTCTCGATGATCGAGCCGCGCACGATGTTCTTTTCCAGCTTCTTGAAGGCGCCGGAGACTTTCGTGCCGACTTCCGGGCCGTCATCTTCGCCCACAAGTTCCGCGATCACTTTGTCTTTGGCTTCGGCGACCTTGTTCTGGCGCTCGCCCTTGTCGGCGATCTTATACGCGGCGCGCAGATCGGCTTCGGCAATCGCCTTCACTTTGGCTTCAAGTTCGGAATTGTCCACGGCTTCGACCGGGCGCGGTTCCTTGGCGGCTTTTTCCGCCAGGCGGATGATCATGTCGATCACCGGCTGGAACTGCTCATGGCCGAACATCACGGCGCCGAGCATGACGTCTTCGGAAAGTTCCTTGGCTTCCGATTCCACCATCATCACGGCATCGCCCGTACCGGCGACGACGAGGTCGAGCTGGCTTTCCACCATCTCGTCGATCATCGGGTTCAGCGAATATTCGCCGTTGATATAACCGACACGCGCTGCGCCGATGGGCCCCATGAAGGGAATGCCCGACAGGGTCAGCGCCGCGGAGGTCGCGATCATGGCAACGATATCGGGATCGTTTTCCATGTCGTGCGAGACGACGGTTGCGATGATCTGCGTTTCGTTTTTGAAAGCGGAATGGAAGAGCGGACGGATCGGACGGTCGATCAGCCGCGAGACGAGCGTTTCTTTTTCGCTCGGCCGGCCTTCGCGCTTGAAAAAGCCGCCGGGGATTTTACCGGCCGCATATGTCTTTTCCTGGTAGTTCACGGTCAGCGGAAAGAAGTCCAGACCGGGTTTCGGCGCGCGCTCGGCAACCGCCGTCGCCAGCACCGTCGTTTCGCCGTAAGTCACCAGCACCGCGCCGTCCGCCTGACGGGCCACTTTACCGGTTTCGATGATCAGGGGCCGTCCGCCCCATTCAATTTCTTCGCGTGTAATATCGAACATTATCGTTTCCTAATCTGTGCCGCTGCTTCCATGCGTTTATCCAACTCCATGCAGCCAGCACATCATTGTGCCGCGTTTCCTCGCGGCCGGACGGGTAAGGGGGATCGGGGGCTTACTCCAGGAACCGGCTTTTTCGAGACGTGAAAAAAACCGGTCCGCTCCCTGTCCGCTTACCTTTATCGGACACATCGTCTCTCTTCGTAGCGGGCTTTCGCCCGTTTGCCTCAAGACAGTTTCTTGAAGCCCGTTCTTTGCGCCATCAATCGGCTGGCGCAGGACCTTTGCGCTGGTACATGGACACGAGGGCCAAGGGCACAGGGACCACAGCCGCCGGGCCCAAAGCACAACGCACGCGCCTTACGGATGAAGGCACGTGCGCTTGCCATGTTCCATGAACAAAAGCCCTTATCTCCGGATACCGAGCCGCTGGATAAGCGCCTGATACCGCGCCTGATCCTTGCCCTTCACATAATCGAGAAGGCGGCGGCGCTGGCTCACGAGCTTGAGCAGACCGCGGCGCGAATGGTTGTCCTTCGCGTGGGTTTTGAAATGCCCGGTGAGATTAGCGATCCGTTCGGTCAGGATGGCCACCTGCACTTCCGGCGAACCCGTGTCGCCCGCGCCTGCGGCAAATTCTTTGATGAGCTCTTGTTTACGCTCGGCCGTAATCGACATCGTCACTCCTAATGAGAAAGGTTGAAAACACGCACGGGCCTCAAACTTCCCCGGTCATATTCGGTGAGTGCCACCGGCTCGCCCTTATGCAGGGTCAAAACCGGGCCGTCGAATACCGGGGCATCACGCCCGCGCAGCAACACTGCCTGCCCTCTTTTCAATTTCGCCGTATCGCTGCCGTCTAAGGCCAGAGCCGGGATGTCGTCCAGCGCGGTCTCGATCGGCAGCAAAAACGCCTCCAAAGGGCCGGAAGCGGGCGCACTATGGCTCAAGTCTTTCAGTTTTTCCAGAGGAATCGACGCCGCTTCCGCAAAGGGCCCCGTGGCGGCCCGGTGCAGCTTGACCACATGCCCGCAGGTGCCCAAAGCCTCGGCCATATCCCGGGCAAGGGAGCGCACATAGGTGCCTTTCGAGCACAAGATCTCGAACTCGGCATGGGCCTCGTCCGGCATGCCCGTCAGCTCGATCTTGAAAATCGTGACCTTGCGGGCCTTCAGCTCCACCTCAACCCCGGCGCGGGCCAGATCATAGGCCCGCTCGCCCTCCACCTTAATGGCGGAAAATTGCGGCGGCACCTGCTCGATTTCCCCGGTAAAGCGGGACAAAACGGCCTCTATCTCCGCGCGGGCGGGGCGCAGATCGCTGCGGGCGATCACCTCACCCTCCGCATCGTCCGTCGCCGTCGCCTCGCCCCATTTCACGGTGAAGCGGTAGGTTTTGCGCGCATCCATGACGAAGGGAATGGTTTTCGTCGCCTCGCCCAGCGCCACCGGCAAAATGCCGGTCGCCAAAGGATCGAGCGTGCCGGCATGGCCCGCTTTCTGGGCATCGAAAGCCCGGCGGACGATATTGACGACATGGGTGGAAGTGGGCCCTACGGGCTTGTCGATGATCACCCAGCCGCTGACGGGCCGGCCCTTGCGGCGGCGCGCCATCTATTCTTCCTCGTCGCGGGGCAGGTCGTCTTCATCCCCGCCCTCCCAATCGTCATCCGCATCGAGATCGCGGGCGACTTTCGGCGAGCGCAGCAGGCCTTCCACATTTTCCGCATAATCGAAAGACGTATCGGAAGCGAAACGAAGTTCAGGCATATACCGCAGATTGACCTCGCGGGCGAGCTCGCCGCGCAGGAATTTGCGGGCCCGTTTCAGGGCATCGATGACGGGGGCGGGGTCCTGACGGCCGAGCGGCACCACATAGGCCGTTGCATTGCGCAGGTCCGGGCTCATCTTCACCTCGGAGACCGAGATGATGGCGGTTTCCAGCACCGGGTCTTGCACATTGCCGCGCGAGAGCACATCGGAGAGCGCATGACGGATCAGCTCGCCCACCCGCAGCTGACGCTGAGAAGGGGGACGGCCGGCCTCGGGGCCTTTCGCCTTACCGGATGTTCGCCGTTTCATTTTCGTATCCATTTCTTCCGGCGGCCTTCAAAGAAGAGCCGCCGCCCCGGTATCGGCCGGGGCGGATCGCATCTCATCAAGGCCGGTGATATCCGGTCTTAATCCAACGTACGGGCAATCTCTTCCACGTCGAAGCACTCGATCACATCACCCGGACGCATGTCCTGATAGTTCTCGAAGGCCATGCCGCATTCCTGGCCGCCATGCACTTCCTTGACCTCGTCCTTGAAGCGTTTGAGCGTGGAAAGCGTGCCTTCGTGAACCACCACATCGTCGCGGATGAGGCGGACTTTCGAGCCGCGGCGCACCGCGCCTTCGGTGACCCGGCAACCGGCCACCTTGCCGACCTTGGAAATGTTGAAGACTTCCAGGATCTCGGCATTGCCGATAAAGGTCTCGCGCATTTCCGGCGAGAGCATGCCGGACATGGCCGCCTTCACGTCGTCCACCAGATCGTAGATCACCGAATAATAGCGGATCTCGATGCCGGCGGCACGGGCCGCATCGCGGGCCTGCACATTCGCGCGGACATTGAAGCCGATGATCGGCGCGCCGGAAGCTTGAGCCAGCGTCACGTCGCTTTCGGTAATACCGCCGACGCCTGCATGCAGCACACGGGCCTTGACCTCGTCGGTGCCCAGCTTGTCGAGCGCCTGAACGATCGCTTCGACCGAGCCTTGCACATCGCCCTTGATGACGATCGGCACTTCGTGGCGCTCGCCCTCTTTAAGCTGCGAAAGCATCTGGTCGAGCGAGGTACGCACCACGCCGACACGAGCTTTGCGCTGCAGGCCCTGACGGTATTCGGTCACCTCACGCGCGCGCGCTTCATTTTCGACGACAACGAATGTGTCGCCCGCATCCGGCGTGCCGTTGAGACCCAGCACTTCGACCGGCACGGAGGGACCCGCATCGTCGACATTCTTGCCGCGGTCGTTCAGGAGCGCACGCACGCGGCCCCATTCGGCGCCCGCCACGATAATATCGCCGACCTTCAACGTGCCGCGCTGCACGAGCGCGGTCGCGACCGGGCCGCGGCCCTTGTCGAGCTTGGCTTCGATCACCACACCCTCCGCCTCGCGGTCCGGGTTGGCTTTCAGCTCCAGAAGTTCGGCCTGCAGAAGAATATTCTCTTCCAGCTTGTCGAGGCCCATGCCGGTCTTGGCGGACACTTCCACCGCCAGCACATCGCCGCCGAAATCTTCCAGAATGACTTCATGCTGCAGCAATTCGTTCTTCACGCGGCTCGCATCGACGTCGGGCTTATCCATCTTGTTGATCGCCACGATCATCGGCACTTCGGCAGCCTTGGCGTGGTGAATGGCTTCGATGGTCTGCGGCATGACGCCGTCATCCCCGGCCACCACAAGAATGACAAGGTCCGTCGCCTTGGCGCCGCGCGCACGCATCGCCGTAAAGGCGGCGTGGCCGGGCGTATCGAGGAAGGTGATCTTGTCGCCTGCCGGCATCGTCACCTGATAGGCGCCGATATGCTGCGTGATGCCGCCGGCTTCACCAGCCACAACGTCGGTCTTGCGCAGCGCATCGAGCAGCGAGGTCTTGCCGTGGTCGACGTGACCCATGACCGTGACCACCGGCGCGCGCGGACGCTTGAACTCATCCGCATCGTCTTCGGTCACGAGGCCTTCTTCCACATCCGCTTCGGAGACGCGCTTGACGTTATGGCCAAGCTCTTCGGCCACAAGCTGCGCGGTATCGGTGTCGAGCGTGTCGTTGATCTTCACCATCACGCCCTGTTTCATCAGGAGCTTGATAACGTCGACAGCACGTTCGGCCATGCGGTTCGCCAGTTCCTGCACCGTAATGGCTTCGGGAATGACAACGTCGCGGGCAACTTTCTGACGCGGCTCCTGGGAGCGGGCCTGGGCGCGTTTCTTCTCACGCTCCATGCGCCGGCGCATGGAGGCCAGCGAACGCTGACGTCCGCCCTCATCGTCGTTGAGCGCACGGGTAATGGTGAGCTTGCCTTCGCGGCGGCGCGCTTCGCCTTTGCGCGCAGGCACCGGCTTCGGCGCTTCGGGAGCCGCTTCCTCGCGCTTGCGGGCCGGCCCTTTCGCGTCGCGCCCGGCTTCCGGCACATCGTCGGCGGAGCCCGGCGCTTTGGCGCGCTCGATCTTTTCTTTTTCGGCCGCGCGGCGTTTCGCCTCTTCTTCGGCTTTCAGCCGCTTGGCTTCCTCGGCCGCGCGCAGTTCCGCTTCCTCGGCTTCGCGCCGGGCGGTTTCTTCGCGTTCGCGGGCAAGGGCCGCGTCTTCCTCGGCCCAGCGCTTGGCTTCTTCCTGGGCTTTGCGGCGTTCGCCCTCCTCGCGCTCTTTCGCCTCTTCAAGGGCGGCGGCGCGGGCCTGCTTTTCTTCATCCGTCAGGGTGCGCAGCACCATGCCGCCGCGGTCGGCGGTTTTGGATTCAGCTTTCTTGGGCGCGGGCTTTGCGGGCTCGGGCTTTTTCGCTTCTGGTGCCGGGGCGGCCTGCTTCGGCGCCTCCTCGACAACCTGCCCCTCGCCTTCGCCGGAGCGGATCGTGCGTTTGCGTTTCTTCTCAACCACCACGGACTTGGTGCGCCCACGGGAGAAGCTCTGGCGCACCTGGCCAGTCTCCACTGTGCGCTTCAGGCTCAAAGTCTTGCCGCCTGATGCCTTCTTGCGGTCGCCGGTTTCCGTCGAGTCGCTCATTCGCTTCCTTTACCTCCGGAGCCCGAAATCGGCTCCCACGTCGTCCATCTGGCGAGGTCCGCCAGAACTTTACTTTTCATGCGCTGATCTGTCAGCGCAGCATGTACCACATTTGTGCGCCCCAATGCCAAACCGAATTGTTCGGCATCCGGGCCCGTCACAACAGGTAAGTCCTGCTGATCCAGCGCCTTGAGCCGGGCTCTGAGGCGCTTTTTCCCATCGGCGCCCGCATCGCGCGCCTCGATCACCGCCAGGGCCTTACCCTTGACGATCAGCTCGAAAACCCGCTCCTGCCCCGCCACCAGCACGCCGGCGCGCCGGGCGAGACTGAGGCTGTCGAGGGCGCGGCGGGCCAAAAGCGCGCCCACTTGCACGCCCAGATCCTCCGGCGCCTCCACCTTCTGGCGGGCGGCGCGGGAGAAAAGTCCCTTTTTCAGCGCTTTTTCAAGCGCTTCGCGCCGGGCTTCCAGCCAAATGCCGCGGCCGGGCAGCTTTTCGGCCAGATCCGGCACGAGCTGACCCTCCGGCCCGACGACGAAACGGACAAGCCGCTCCGCCGGCATCACCTCGCCGGAAAGGATGCATTTGCGCTCTTTTCCGGCTCCGGCCATGGACAATCCCAAAAAGGCTAAAGACAGGGCTCAAGACGAGGACTCAAGGCGAAGCCTCAAGCGTCCGCCCCGGCCTCCTCTTCGCCGCCTTCCTCGCCCTCTTCCGTCTCATCTTCTTCGGCGGGGCCGGCGCGCATGGCGTCCAGTTCTTCCTGCGTGATCCAGCCAGCGCGCACGCGCGCTTCCATGATCATGTTTTCCGCTTCCTCGCCGGTTACATCGTAACCGTCGAGAATGCCTTCCATGCGCTTGCGCTCGCCGCCGACATTCTCGAACCAGCCGGTCAGATCGTCCGTGGCGCAGCCGGCGAGATCTTCCATCGACTTCACGTCGTTCTCGCCGAATGTCACGAGCATGGCGGGCGTCACGCCCGGCACTTCGGAAAGATTGTCCTCGACACCCAGCTCCTTGCGCCGGTTGTCATATTCCTCGTTCTGCTTGTCGATGGCATCGAGCGCGCGGTTCTGAATTTCCTGCGCGGTTTCTTCATCAAAGCCTTCGATATCGGCAATTTCCTCAAGCGGCACATAGGCCACTTCTTCCACGCTCGCAAAACCTTCGGAAGCCAGAAGCTGGGCGATCACCTCATCCACATCCAGCGCTTCCATGAAGGTCGCCGAGCGCTGCGCGAATTCAGCCTGGCGGCGCTCCGATTCCTCGGCTTCGGTAAGAATGTCGATGTCCCAGCCCGTCAGCTGCGAGGCAAGACGCACGTTCTGCCCGCGCCGGCCGATCGCCAAAGACAATTGGTCATCGGGAACCACAACTTCAATACGCTGGGCGTCTTCATCGAGCACGACCTTGACGACTTCGGCCGGGGCAAGCGCATTCACGATGAAGGTGGCGTGGTCGGGCGACCATTGAATGATGTCGATCTTCTCGCCCTGCAGCTCGTTCACCACCGCCTGGACGCGGCTGCCGCGCATACCCACACAGGCACCCACCGGGTCGATGGAATTGTCGTTCGAGAGAACGGCGATCTTGGCGCGCGAGCCCGGATCGCGGGCAACGGAGCGCACTTCGATGATGCCGTCGTAAATCTCCGGCACTTCCTGCCCGAACAGCTTCGCCATGAACTGAGGATGGGAGCGGGAGAGGAAAATCTGCGGACCGCGCTGCTCGCGGCGCACATCGTAAATATAGGCGCGGATGCGGTCGCCGGTGCGGAAGGTTTCACGCGGCAGCATTTCATCGCGCCGCACGATCGCCTCGCCGCGGCCGAGATCGACGATCACATTGCCATATTCCACACGCTTGACCTGGCCATGGACCACTTCGCCCACGCGGTCTTTATATTCTTCATACTGGCGCTCGCGCTCGGCATCGCGCACTTTCTGCACGATCACCTGTTTGGCGGTCTGCGCGGCGATGCGGCCGAAATCGACGGGAGGCAACTCATCTTCGATGAGATCGCCGACCTGAGCTGCCGGGTTGCGCCGCTGCGCGCCCTTCAGATCGATTTCCGTGGCATCGCTTTCCACCTGCTCGACGACTTCGAGCAGCCGCACGAGTTTGATCTCGCCGGTCTTCGGGTCGATACGCGCGCGGATTTCGTTTTCCGAACCGTAGCGCGAGCGGGCCGCCTTCTGAATGGCCTCGGCCATTGCCTCGAGCACGATTTCCCGCTCGATAGACTTTTCGCGCGCCACTGCATCGGCAATCTGCAAAAGCTCCAGCCTGTTTGCGCTTACCGCCTGTGCCATCTGCTCTCTCCGCCTTCGCCGCTTATCCGTGCGGCCGTCGTTTCAGACTCTCTTCGATCAATGCATCGGTCATGACGAGTTTGGCTTCGCGCAACTGCGCAAACGGCAGGCCGATCACCTGCGGCTCGTCATAGCCTTCCACATCCATTTCAAGCAGCACTTCGTTTTCTTCGAAGCCCTGCAGAATGCCCCGGAACCGCTTGCGCTCGGCGAGCGGCTCGGACAATTCGATTTTCGCCTCAAAGCCCGCCCAGGTCTCGAAATCCTTGGGCCGGGTCAAAGGCCGCCCGATACCGGGCGAGGAAACTTCCAGATGGAAGGTCCCGTCAACAGGGTCCTCCACATCGATCAGCGCCGAGACGGCGTGGGACAGCTCTTCGCAATCTTCCACTTTCATCGTCCCGTCGGGGCGCTCGGCCATGATCTGCAGCGTGCGCCCATTGGCGCCCGACAGATGCACGCGCACGAGCTCATAGCCCATGTCGGCCGCCAGCGGGGCGATGAGACCGGCAATGCGGCGCTCCAACGCACCCGTAGCGATCATATGCGATTGAACCGGCGTTTCGGCCCCGTTCATCTCACTCAAACCATTCGTCCCGACAATTCCGATCCGCTTCTCTTTCGCTTGTCTGCCGGCCCTTCGGCAGCATCACGCACCAAACAGGGCTCCAGATAACAAAAAAAGCGGGGCCCAACTTTTCCGAAAACGGAACCGTCAGGGCATCCCACTCTCTTTCATCCGGTCTAACCAGCGCCAGACCAGCTATATGAGAAGCAAGCGCTCCCTCCAATATAGCCATAAACGGCTGATCAGCAAGCGCTTTCTGGCCGTTTCGCCCCAATGGGGCCGGGGCCGGGGCTTCTTCCGCCCCCTACCAGCTTTCGCCGAAGGGCCGGATTTCCACATTGAAAGACCAGGCCGACCGGGGCTGGTGGGCGGTGTGAAAACATTCCGCGGCGATATCCTCAGGCTCGATGAAGAACTCCCGGGGCTTGTCCTTGAACATTTCGAGCGCCCAGGGCACCGCGATCACCGCATCGATGGTGATATAGGCGACATGGACGCCTTTCGGGGCAACGGTCCGGGCAATGGATTCCGCCAGAATGCGCTGCGCCGCCTTGGTGGGGGCGAAGCCTGCAAAATTCGGCACGCCGCGATGGGCCGAGGTATTGCCGGTACACAGAATGACGCCGCTGCCCCGCTCTATCATGGAAGGGGCGGCAAGCCGGGCAAGATGGTAGAGGCCCATCGTGTTGGTGCGGAAATTACGCTCCAGGATATCCGGCTCGACATCGAGAAAAGAGCCGAAGGCGCCGCCCGGCGCATTGTGAATGACGATCTCGGGCGTGCCCATTTCCTCGCAGACCCGGCCATAGGAAACGGCGAGGTCCTCCGGGTTGCCGATATCGCAGACATAAGCCCTGGCGCCGGGCACATCTTTTTCATAGCCCGCCAGACGCTCGGCGCTGCGGGCGAGCATTGCCACCTCATAGCCGCCCTCTGCAAAGCGGCGGGCAAGCGCGAGGCCGGTGCCCGGCCCGACGCCTGCAATGAGACAGGTTTTCTTATCGCTCATCACTTTTGCTCCTCAAGCTGCCTGGCGCTTCAAAGCGTCTTCCAGAAACCCGAGCCGGTCATTGCCGAAATAAAGCGTCTCGCCCAGCAGGAAACTCGGCGTGCCGAAAAGGCCTTTTTCGGCGGCAAGATCGGCTGCTTTTTCCAGCTCATCCGCCCGGGCAGCATCGCGGGCCTCTTCCATGAGCCGGGCGCCCGGCAGGCCCGCCGCATCCAATACGGCGGCGATCAGCGCGGGTTCGGAGAGGTCTTTGCCCTCGCCCCAAAGCGCCTCGAAAATCAGATGGGTATAGGGCGCGATGAGGTCTTTATCCCGCGCGGCCAGCGCCCCGCGCAAAAGGAGCCCGGCATCGGTCTCACGCAATTTCGCGCCGGGGCCGAAAGGAATGCCGTATTGGGCCGCCCAGCGCCCCATATCCTGCATCGCGTAAGCGAGCTTGTTCTGACACTCCATCGTGGTCGGCCTATTGCCCACCCGCTCCATCAGTCCGCGCACCGGGACCGGCTCATAGCGCAGCACCGCGCCCGTGCGCGCGGCCAGCGGGCGGAGTTGCGACTGGGCGAGATAGGAATAGGGGCTCATGAAATCGAAATAAAATGCCAGTTCTGCGGCCATGACTCGTCCTCCTTTGGTTGCGTAATGAAACCATTAAAGATTTGAGTTTTGTTTTGCAACCAAAATCCGCCTATACTCGCCCCATGGCCCGCAAACGCTTCAATGATATGCCCTGCTCCATCGCCCAGACCCTCAATCTGGTCGGCGACTGGTGGACGCTGCTCATCATCCGGGATGCGTTTTTCGGGGCGCGGCGCTTTGCCGAGTTTGAAAGCCGGCTCGGCATCGCCAAGAACATTCTGGCAAACCGCCTCTCTCAGCTCGTCGACAACGGCATCATGCAGAAAGTGGATATCGGCCAGACCGGCACCCATTACGCTTATGAGCTGACGGAAAAGGGCCGCGATCTTTTCCCCGTGCTCACGGCCTTGCGCCAATGGGGCGATAAATGGGTCTATGGGGAAGGCTGCGCGCCGATGGACATCATCGAGCGCAAATCGGGCCGTCCGCTGGCGCGAATGTTGCCCCTCGGCGCGGACGGCGAGCCCGTCGCGCTTGGCGATCTTGAAATCCGCTTGAAAGAAAAATCCTAGCGCGGGCGCCGGCGGTAGGTGAGATAAGAAGGTACGCGGCCCGCTTTCAGCGCCTTTTCCTCATAGCGCGTGCCGGGCCATCCTTCGAAAGGCTCGCGCCAGTCGGCCGGGCGTTCCGCCAGCCAGTCGAATTCCGCATGGCGCACCATATGGGCGAGCGTCCAGCGCACATAATCGGGAATGTCGCTGGCGAAATGAAAGAGCCCGCCGTCTTTCAGCACGCGGGCGAAGCGCGCGAGATTATCGTCACTGACGAAACGGCGTTTCTTGTGCTTCTTCTTCGGCCAGGGGTCGGGATAGAGGAGAAAGATCCGCTCGACACTCGCCTCGGGCAGCGCGTCCAGCACATCGCGCGCATCGTCGTCATGAAGGCGCACATTCTCAAGACCGCGCGCGTCCACTTCTGCCAGAAGTTTCGCCACGCCATTGACGAAGGGCTCGCAGCCGACAAAGCCGGTCTTCGGATTTTCTTCGGCACGGAACGCCAGATGCTCACCGCCGCCGAAACCGATTTCCAGCCAGAGCGCCTCCGGCGTGAACGGGAAAAGCGCGGCAGGCTCGATGGGCTTTGAGACATCCACTTTGAGGCGCGGCAAAAGCTCATCGACGAGACGCTGATGATGCGCGCGCAATGTCTTGCCGCGGCGCCGGCCGTGTAGCGTCTTTTGGGGCAGCGTTTTTTCAGGCGGCGGTTTCTGGGATTGAGCGGTCATTGCTCTGTTCAGCTTATGGCTCTCCTTGCAAAGAAGAAGAGCGTGCCTTCTCGCAAACTCATGTTGTCACCCCGGGCTTGTCCCGGGGTCCATGCAGCTGCCCGGCATGCGCCAAGCGCGATGGATCCCGGCACGGGGGCCGGGATGACAGCTGCGGAAAACCGGCAGACCGGTGCGCCTACCGCTTCCTTCCAAAAGAAACGCCGCGCTTACGGCAGTTCCTTCTTGATCGTCTCGGCGAGATCCGTCTTCTCCCAGGAGAAGCCGCCATCGGCATCGGGCTCGCGGCCGAAATGGCCATAAGCGGCGGTGCGCTCATAGATCGGGCGCGAGAGCTGCAGATGCTCGCGGATGCCGCGCGGCGACAGATCCATGGATTTGCCGAGCGCGGTTTCAAGCGCGCTTTCTTCCACCTTGCCCGTGCCATGCGTGTCCACATAAAGCGAGAGCGGCTTCGATACGCCGATCGCATAGGAAAGCTGGATCGTGCATTTTTCGGCAAGACCTGCTGCCACGACGTTCTTGGCAAGATAGCGCGCCGCATAAGCTGCCGAGCGGTCGACCTTCGTCGGGTCTTTGCCCGAGAAGGCACCGCCGCCATGGGGCGCCGCGCCGCCATAAGTATCGACGATGATCTTGCGGCCCGTCAGACCCGCATCGCCGTCCGGCCCGCCGATGACGAAGAGGCCCGTGGGGTTCACGTAAAGCTCTTCTTCCGGACAGGCCCAGCCATCGGGCAGCACTTCGGTGATGTAAGGACGCACAAGCTCGCGCACTTCTTCCTGCGTCAGCCCTTCGGCATGCTGCGTGGAGACAACGGCGGAGGTCACGCCCACCGGCTTGCCGTTTTCATAGCGCAGCGTCACTTGGCTCTTGGCATCGGGACCGAATTCAGGGCGCTTGCCCGAATGGCGGTCCTCGGCCATACGCTTCAGAATGCGGTGGGAATAATAGATCGGGGCCGGCATCAGCGTCGGCGTTTCGGTGCAGGCATACCCGAACATGATGCCCTGGTCGCCCGCGCCTTCGTCCTTGTTGCCATCCGCATCAACACCCATCGCAATATGCGCGGACTGAGCGTGGAGATAGATCGAGACATCGGCGGTCTTCCAATGGAAGCCGTCCTGCTCATAGCCGATTTCCTTGACGGCGCGGCGCGCCACTTCCTCGATCTGCGCATCCGTTACACTATCCGGGCCGCGCACCTCACCGGCGAGCACGATACGGTTCGTCGTCGTCAGCGTTTCGCAGGCGACGCGCGAATAAGGATCGGCCGCCAGATAGAGATCGACCACGGCATCGGAAATCCGGTCGCATACCTTGTCGGGATGCCCTTCGGAAACGGATTCACTGGTAAAAAGATAACTCGCGCGCGCCAAGTGCCTCTCCCTCGTTGGCTGCCGGGCCCAAAGGCGGGCTCAACAGAAAACCGGCGCAACCTGCGCCGGCGCCTGCGTGTTGTGGCAAGCAATGGGGAAGCGGTCAAGACCGAAAGGACGCCAATCGCGCTGAGACCCGCGCCATTAGCAACCGCCTTACCTAGAGGCTTTCGCCCAGCTCTTCGCTCTTGCCGAGGGTTTTGACGAGATCGAGCACCCGTTTGCGTACGGCGGGCTCACGGATGGAAAAGAAAGCCGAATTGAGCTGAATACCTTCGGACGTCGCCAGCACATCGAGATCGAAACCGGCTTCCTTCGTGTCGGAAAAACCGTTCGAGGCACCGTTATGCGCCGCCGCCTCCAATCCTTCGAAGAAGAAATCCACCGGCACGCCCAGAATGCGCGAGATTTCGAACAGGCGGCTCGCGCCGATCCGGTTCGCGCCCTTTTCGTATTTCTGAACCTGCTGGAAGGTCAGCCCCAGCTGCTCGCCCAGCTTTTCCTGGCTCATGCCGATCAGCATGCGGCGCATCCGCACCCGGCCGCCCACATGAATGTCGATCGGATTGGGAGATTTTCGTACCACCGCTGACCCCTTTACTACTGCCCCGGCAGCCGGCGCCTTGTCCGCTCCGGGCATTCCCGCATCTATCGCCAAATTATCCATGCCTCCCGCTCAACACAACCTAAGGTTTAGCTGCCGCGCGTTTTCTTCCACCTCCACCCCGGCACAGCATGGAAGAATCACGAGTTTATGTCGTTGTCAGTAAAACACAACCGCCGAGACAGGACCGGGTGCAATCGGCCGGACGGCAGTCAACTTCCCGTTATGCCCATATCCTCAGGCCCGCCGGAGCCGGGCTTCCCGGCCGAGCACCAGGCTGAGCGCGGAGAAAAGCATGAGGAGGAGGAGCCAATCGCCGAACCTTGCGTATGGCGTCGGCGCCAGGGCCTTGGGCAGCGGCCGGTCGAGCACGCCCTCGGTCTCGATGCCGATGGTCCCGAGGAGCCGGCCGTAAGGATCGATCACGGCCGAGATGCCGGTATTGGCGGCGCGCACCACGGCTAGCCCCTCTTCCACGGCTCTCAGGCGCGCCTGGGCAAGATGCTGGTAAGGCCCGCCGGACGTGCCGAACCAGGCATCGTTCGTCACATTGACGATCCAGCCGGGGCGGGGCCCGCGGGCCGTCACCTTGCCGGGAAAGATGATCTCATAACAAACAAGCGGGCTGACGGCGGGCGCATCCGGCACGGCAAGCGTCATAGGGCCCGGCCCGCTTGCATAGCCGCCGCGCAGGCGCGTCAATTGCTCAAGGCCAATCGCCTCCAACAGCCCCTGCATCGGCAGATATTCGCCGAAGGGCACGAGATGCGCCTTGTCGTAGGTCGCCAGAATGTCCCCTTCATCGCCGATAACGTGAACGGCGTTGAAATAATGATCGCGCTGGCCGGGCTCTTCGGCAGGTTCCGAGCGCACCGCACCCAGAATAAGACTTTGGCCGGGCTCCAGAAGCCGCCCGAAAGCGCGGCGCAGGATCGGCTCACGCTCCAGCAAAAAGGGCAGCGCCGATTCCGGCCAGATGAGATGGGTAAAGTCGGAGGGCGCTGAAGCGCTGAGGCGCATATATTGGCCGACGATCGAGGTGCGGTTTTCCTTCAGCCATTTCTGGTCTTGGGGAATGTTGGGCTGAACGACGCGCAGGCGCACCCCCGCCACCGTTTCCTCCCCCGCCGTTGCAAGACGCAAGGCCCCGCCGATCCACAACAGCGCCAGCACCAGCAGCGCTGCCATGGGCGCCTGCCAGATCGCCCGCGAAAGAGCGCTGCGCTCATACGCAAAACGCGGGTCGTAAGCGGCAAGCCCGCAAGCGGCCAGAAACACCACGAAGCCAAGACCGTAGGGCCCCAATAGCGCCACGGACTGCATCATCGCATCGCTCGCCACCGTGCCCTGCGCCATCGTGTTCCAGGGGAAGCCGGTCAGCACATGGCCGCGCAGCCATTCCCCCGCCGTCCAGCAAACGGCAAGGACCGCAAGGCGGCCATAGCCCGCCACCCAGAAAAGGCGGGCGAGGGAACAGGAAAGCCCGGTGAAGAGGCCAAGGCCGATACTTAAAAAGAGAACCGCGAAAGGCGCCATCCAGCCGAAGACATCCGCCTCGACATAAAATGCCTCGGCCACCCAATAAAGGCCGAGGAGAAACGTGCCGCTGCCGAAGGCCCAGCCAATGGCAAAGGCGCTGAAGAAGGACCGCCAGAAGCGCGCCTTCTCACTTTCCGCCGCCATGCCCGCCCCTTTGCTTTCGGGGGCCCAGCGGCCGAAGGGGGCGACCCCGTCCAGCATCCAGACGAGGCTCGGCAGCGTGAGAAAGAAAACCGGCGGAAAAGAAAAAGGTTCGAAGGCCAGCGCGCTGAGCGCCCCGGCCAACAATGCCAGCCCCATGCGCACGAGAAGCGAGCGGCCCGACAACCAAGCCGCATAGGTCTCGAGCCCGCGAGCCCACCTTTCCGCCCCCTCATCGCGCTGCATTCATGTCTGCCCGTTTTCCGGGGAGGCGGGCTTACCGGCCTCGGCGTCCGCCTCGCCGGGCGCGTCCTCTCCTGTGCCATCGGCAGAGGCCGCTTCCTCTTCTTCCTTGCCGCGGGCGGGCAAATGAATGCGCAGCCGCTTGATGCGGCGCGGATCGGCATCGCGCACTTCGAACTCGAGGCCGAGCGGATGGGAGATCAACTCGCCGCGCTGGGGCACACGGCCGACCAGCGTGAAAAGCAGGCCCGCCAGCGTGTCGGCATCGTCCTCGAATTCCTCATCGACCAGCTTCATGCCGATCATGTCTTCCAGATCCTCAATCGAGGCGCGGGCATCGGCCATCAGCGTGCCATCGTCGCGCCAGACGAAATCGGGCGCTTCGGGCTCGTCATGTTCGTCTTCGATATCGCCGACGATTTCCTCGACCAAATCCTCGATGGTAACGAGCCCGTCCGTGCCGCCATATTCATCGATCACGAGGGCAAGATGCACGCGGGTCGATTGCATCTTCAACAAGAGGTCGAGCGCGCGCATGGAAGGGGGTACGAAAAGCGCATCACGGCGCAGAGAAAGAAGCGAAAAGGCGCCGCGTTCACTTTCATCCTTCGCCATCCAGGCCAGCACGTCCTTGATATGCAGCATGCCGATGGGATCATCCAGCGTCTCACGGAAGACGGGCATGCGCGAATGGGCGCTGTCCCCGCAGATACGCAGGATTTCTTCCAGGCTGGCATTTTCCTCGATGGCCACGATGTCGGCGCGCGGCACCATGACATCGAGCACCCGCTTCTCCCCGAAGGAGAGCGTGTTCATGAGCATGTGCCGCTCGATGGGCGTCAGCCGCTCGCCTTTATCATCGCGCATACGCACGAGATAGCGCAGCCGCTCGCGCAGGCTTTTTTCCTCGCCGCCGCGCAGAAGGGTGAGCAGTTTTGAAAATGGCCCGCGCGGGCGCGGGGCGGGCGGGGTTTGCGCGGTGAGTTTCACACCGGCCAGATGCTCACGGGTCAGATCGCTCATGCCCGCTCTCCTGCTGCGCGTACTGGACCAGGCGCATCATCGGCATAAGGATCGCCGACACCCAGCTTTGCCAGAATCTGTCTTTCATACGCTTCCATCGTTTCGGCTTCGTCATCCGACTGATGGTCATAGTCTAGCAAATGAAGCAGCCCGTGAACGGCCAAATGCTGCAAATGGGCATCGAATGTCTTGCCCTGCTCGCCTGCCTCGCGCGCCACCGTCTCAAAACCGAAGACGATATCGCCGAGCGCAAGGCCCGCTTCCCCGCCAGGAAACGCGGGCGAGAGCACAGGCGGCGCGGGAAAGGAGAGCACGTTGGTCGGCTTGTCCTTGCCGCGGAATTTGCGGTTGAGACTTTGCACGAAAACATCGTCGGCCAGCAGCACCGAAAGCTCGGCGCGGCCCGCCTCTGGCGGCCAATGGGTTTCGGGGAAGGCCAGCGCCTCGGCGAAAGCCGTTTGAAAGGCGCGCAGGAGAAGTTCTTCCGTTTCGATCTGCCAGCCGCCGCTTTGGTGGCCGATTTCCGTTTCAAGCAGGGGCGCCCGGCTTTGCGTGCCGGGCGGGCGACTGCTTCCAGACCCGTCTTCCATCACTCTCCCGCCTTCGCTTTGCCGCCGGTCCGCGTGAGCAGCGTTTGTTCTTGAGCACCGTATGCCTGAACGATGCGCGTGACCAGCGGATGGCGCACCACATCCTCATTGGTGAACTGGACGGTCGCAACGCCTTCCACCCCTTTGAGAATATGCAGCGCCTCATTCAACCCCGATTTGGCGCCGAGCGGCAAATCCACCTGGCTCGGATCGCCGGTGATCGCCATGCGCCCGTTTTCGCCGAGCCGGGTCAGAAACATTTTCATCTGCACCGGCGTGCAGTTTTGCGCTTCATCGAGAATGACGAAGGAATTGGCCAGCGTGCGCCCGCGCATGAAGGCGAGCGGGGCAACTTCGATCTCACCGGATTCGATCCCCTTCATCACCTGCTCGCCGGGCAGCGTGTCGTAAAGCGCATCGTAAAGCGGGCGCAGATAAGGATCGATCTTCTCGCGCAAGTCGCCGGGCAGGAAGCCGAGCCGCTCACCCGCTTCCACCGCCGGGCGCGAGAGAATGATCCGGTCCACTTTCTTCTGCATCAGCATGGATACGGCCATGGCGACGGCAAGATAGGTTTTCCCCGTACCGGCCGGCCCCACACCGAAGACAAGCTCATGGCGTTTGAGCGCGTCGATATAGGTCCCTTGCGTGGGTGAGCGCGGGGCAATGAGCCGGCGGCGCGTGACGATCTGCAGCGCTTTATCGGAGCCCGAGCCGCGCGCCTGATCTTCCTTCGGCGCCTTGGCCATGCGGATGGCGCCGTCGACCTCGCCCGCCGTCACTTCCAGCCCTTCTTTCAGGCGGGCATAAAGATCGCGCACGATCATCTCCGCCTGATCGCGGGCATCCGGACTGCCGGAAATAACGAGCTGATTGCCGCGCGCCGTGGCTTCCACGCCAAGGGCGCTTTCGATCCGCGCCAGGTTCGCATCATGCTCGCCGAACAATTCGGTCAAATAGCGGTTGTCGTCGAAATCGAGAATGAGGCTGCCGGAGCTGCTTTGTGTCGTCGCCTGAGATGCCGTCAATAGACCCTCACGATATTAGGCCCGGAACGAGGCGGGAGCCCCGCGATCATTCCGCTGCCGCTGCCGTTTCAACAAGTTCACCGTCCAAACTGTTCGCCCCGCCGCGCAGTACCTTGACCGGCACGATGGCGCCGAAAACGCTTTCCGGCGCGCTCACCACCACCGATTGCAGATAGGGGCTGCGGCCTACAAGCTGGCCTTGCTTGCGCCCGCGCCGGTCGAGCAGAACCGGCATGATGCGGCCCTCGCATGACGCGTTGAAGACAAGCTGCTGCTCGTTGAGCAGCGCCTGCAAGCGCTGCAGGCGCTCGGATTTGACGTCCTCGGGCAATTGCTCTTCTTCGCCTGCTGCGGGCGTGCCGGGGCGGGGCGAATATTTGAAGGAATAGGCCTGGGCGTATTTCACTTCGCGCACAAGATCGAGCGTTGCCTCGAAATCGGCTTCCGTCTCGCCTGGAAAACCGACAATGAAATCGGACGAGAGTGCGATGTCGGGCCGCGCCGCGCGAATACGCTCGACAAGCCGCACATAGCTTTCCGCCGTGTGCTGACGGTTCATCGCTTCCAGAATCCGGTCCGAGCCCGATTGCACCGGCAAATGGAGATAAGGCATGAGCTCGGGTACATCGCCATGCGCTTCGATCAACGCGCCGTCCATGTCGCGCGGATGGCTCGTCGTGTAACGGATGCGCTCGATCCCATCGACCCTGGCCAGATGCCGGATCAGTTTGCCGAGTGGCCAGTCCGCCCCGTCCGGCCCCCGCCCATGAAACGCATTGACGTTTTGCCCCAGAAGCGTGATCTCGCGCACGCCCGCCTCTGCAAGGCGGCGCGCTTCCGCTTCGATGCGCTGAACGGGACGGGAAAACTCGGCACCGCGCGTATAAGGCACCACGCAGAACGTGCAGAACTTATCGCAGCCTTCCTGCACGGTCAGGAACGCGGCGCGGCCGCGCGCCAGCGTCTTTTTCTGTTCGGCGGCGGGCAGCGCATCGAATTTGTCTTCGACCGGAAAATCCGTTTCCACCTGGCCGCGCGTACCGCGCTGGGCCTCGGCCATGAATTCAGGCAGGCGGTGATAGGCCTGGGGCCCGAACACCATATCGACGACGGGGGCGCGGCGGATGATCTCCTCGCCTTCGGCCTGCGCCACGCAGCCGGCAACCCCGATCATGGTTTTCAGACCTTTGGCGGCACGCTCTTCTTTCAGAACGCGCAACCGGCCGAGCTCCGAATAAACTTTTTCGGCGGCCTTTTCGCGGATATGGCAAGTGTTCAGTATCACGAGATCGGCGTCTTCGGCCGTTTCCGTTTCGCTGAAGCCCATAGGGGTGAGAACGTCCGACATGCGCTCGCTGTCATAGACGTTCATCTGGCAGCCATAGGTCTTGATGAACACTTTGCGCCCCGAAGGGGCCGGGTCTTGCGGCAAATGATTTGCCTGGTGCGCCGCGTCAGAACGATCCGCCACTGTTGGCTGTTACTCCTGTTGCCGTGATGCGCCGCGGGCAGAGCCGGAGGCGCTGGAATGCCATTTCGGGCACATATAACCGCCTTGCGCCCACATTACCATGGCGCCGGGTGAGAAACGATAGGGGAAAGGTTAAGGGCGGGCCGTACCGGCTTTACTCCGCCGCAAGGCGGCCCGGCTCGGAATCGCCGAAAAACGCCTCTTTTTGACCGCTCACCGCAATTTCCTCGCGGCCCATAATGGCATTCACTACCCCTGCCGCCGAGCAGGCCTGGCAATAAGCGGCCAATTGCTTGCGGTTGCCCCCCTGGCCCAGATGCACCGGCTCATGAAACGCCACCACCACATCGATGGGCCCGAGGCTGAACGCCTCCCAAAGATGAGGGAAAAGGTCCATATCGCCGTACCAGGCAAAGAAGGGGCGGAACTTGCGGGTCATAGGCAGGCCGGCGAGCCTCGTATAGGCAACCGAAAGCGGCTGCACAAGGACCGGTTCCGCCTCCTCGCCCTGCCCGACGGCCAGCTGAGCCACGCTCATCAGCGCGCTTTTGAAGGGGAGAACCTGATTGCCGTCCCCGGAGGTGCCTTCCGGGAAAAGCACCAGCGTGTCGCCATCGGCAATGCGCTGGAAAATCTCGTTGCGCTGTTCGCCCACCTTGGCGCGCGCGTCGCGGTCGACAAAGACGGTGCGCTGCAGCCGGGCGAGCGTGCCGAAGAACGGCCAGGCGCCGACTTCTTTTTTGGCCACAAAGGAAAGCGGCAGGACAGACCCCAGCACCGGAATGTCGAGCCAGGAAACGTGGTTGGAGGCAAGCAGACAGGCGCCGTCCCGGAAGGGCTCGCCTTCCACATGCACCCTGATGCCGATCAGGCGGCAGAGCCAGCGGTGAAAGAAATTCGGAATCTTCTTGGCGACAGGCAGATCGAGTTTCAGCGCCAGCCACTGAAACGGCATGGCCAGAAGCGAAGAGCCGATAAATCCGGTCAGCAGGATCGCTGCGCGAAATGTGCCCATCGAAGCGGACCCTCCCCAGGCCCTGTTTCCGTCCGGCCCGTCACCTTACTGACCGCGGGCCGTGAAACGCCGTTTCAGCCGGCTCAGTTCTCCGGCTTTTTCAGCGGAACCCCATAAAGCTCCAGCCTATGATCTACCAGCTTGAAGCCAAGCTCGCGTGCGACAATTTCTTGAAGCTTCTCGATTTCCTCATTGTGGAACTCGATCACCTCGCCAGTCTGCAAATTGATCAGGTGGTCGTGATGGTCTTCCGTCACCTGTTCGTAGCGCGAGCGCCCGTCGCGAAAATCGTGCCGCTCCAGAATGCCCGCTTCCTCGAAAAGGCGCACGGTGCGGTAAACGGTGGCGATGGAAATGCGGTCATCCACCTTGGAGGCGCGCCGGTAGACCTCTTCCACATCCGGATGATCGTCGGCAATGGAAAGCACGCGCGCAATCACCCGGCGCTGGTCGGTCATGCGCATGCCTTTTTCCATGCACAGATTTTCCAGCCGGTGGCTGTCATCGGTCGTGTGTTCAATGCGCTCCGTCGATGTCATGCAGGTTCCGTTCGCTGTTGCATCGTTAATCCAAGCCCGGCTCCGGCGGCGCTCGCCGTCAAAACCGCAGGCGGGTGAACCCCGGCGGAATTAGACCATTAGTTTACCGCCTGTAAAGACGGATGTCACCCAAACCGGCTGTCCATCCGTTTTGGGATAAAACCCTCAAAAAGCAGAGGTTTTTAGCTCTGCGCGCACCCCGTGCCGCCGCCATCCTTTGCAAGCGCGCGGCGCATGATCAGCGCGTTCGCTCCCGCGCCTTCTTCGGCGCTGTAATAACCTTCCCGCTTGCCGCTCACCTCAAAGCCCGTTTTGACATATAGGGCGCGGGCAGGCGCGTTTTCCTCGGCGACTTCCAAAAAGCAAACTTCCGCGCCTTTATCCTGCGCGCGGCGAAGCGCGGCCTCGACAAGAAGGTTCCCGAGACCCGCGCCCCGGCGGTCCGGCAGCACCGCGATGGTGAGAATTTCCGCTTCACCGGCTGCGGCGCGCATCAGAATGAAGCCGCAAGGCGCCTCACCGTCGAAACCCATCAGCGCAAAGGCGCCGGGCATCGCCAGAAGCTCGGCCAGTTCCTCTCTGCCCCAGGGACGGGGAAACGACATTTTATGAAGCGCCGCCATGACGGGAATGAGCGCCGGACCCGCCTCTTCCACACGCAGGCTCATCTGAGCGCCCCGCCGGCCTTGGGCAGCTTGGCATCGGCCTCGCGCAGGTAAAGCGGTTCGGGCGGGGCCCCGAGGGCGGGCAGCCCGGCGCGGGCCACATGCGCCTTGGCAAGGCGCGCGGCGGCAGCGGCCTGCGGCAAGGCCGGGGCGCCCGAGGCACGCAGCGCGTGGCTATCTTCCAGTACCTCGGCGAGCAACGCCGAGCCTGTGCCGACAAGGCAAAGCGGGCGGCCCGACAGGTCGCCGGGCAGCGTCAGCCCGTCCAGCTTTGCCAGCGCCGGGGCGCTGGCGGGGGTCAGGTCCGGTTCGAAAAGCTGCAGATAGATTTCCCCGCGCCTGGCATCGAAAGAGGCGGCGATAAGTTCGCCCTCGCGCGCTACGGCAGGTTCCGCCAGTACCTCGAGCGAGGTTAGGCCCAGAACGGGCAGACGCAGCGCCGCGCCGAGGCCGCGGGCAAAGGACAGCGCCACGCGCGTGCCGGTAAAAGTGCCGGGGCCGATGGTGACGGCGATAAGATCGAGATCGGCGGGGGTAATCCCTGCCTCTTCCAGAACTGCCTCCGCCATCGGGGCAAGGGCTTCGGCATGGCCTTTCGTCATTTCTTCAAAGCGCGCGAAAAGAGCGCCGCCCTCCATCAGAAGAGCGGCGGAACAGGCCGGCTGGGCCGTATCGAGGCCGAGAATGTTCATGCGCATGCCATGCAGCGGGGCGGGGTCAGACCGCGCGCACTTCCGTTACTTCCGGCACATAGTGGCGCAGCATGTTTTCAACGCCGTTTTTCAGCGTTTGCGTCGAGGCCGGGCAACCGGCGCAGGCACCTTGCATATTCAAAAGCACAACGCCGCTGTCATAGCCGCGGAAGGTGATGTCGCCGCCGTCTTGAGCCACGACCGGTCGCACCCGCGTTTCCAGAAGCTCGATGATCTGGTCGACGATCTCCGCTTCTTCTTCGGTGTAATTGGCCTGCGGCACGGCAGGCTCTTCCGCCCCGCTTTCCAGAAGCGGCGCGCCGGAGGTGAAATGCTCCATGATGGCGCCCAGAATGGCCGGCTTGATGTGCTGCCATTCCGCATCCTGCTTCGTGACGGTGATGAAATCGGCGCCGTAAAAGACGCCCGTCACGCCTTCGATCTCGAAGAGGCGGGCGGCGAGCGGCGAGCGCCCCGCCGCATCGGCATTCGGGAAATCGGCGGCCTGCCCCTCGCCCAGCACGTCCCGGCCCGGCAGAAACTTCAGCGTGGCGGGATTGGGGGTCGATTCGGTCTGGATAAACATCGCTAAAAACCTTTTTGGGGTTAAGGACTTACGTCCGTTTCCAGGGCCGCTCGGGGCCCATGCCTTAGATGGCCCAAAAGAGAGCGGGTTTCAAGCAAGCGCTTCGAGCTGTTCTTGCGTCAGATTGCCCGGCACCACGGTAACGGGGATCGGAAAAGCGTTGTCGGAGGCCGCCGCAACCAGCGAAACGAGCGGGCCCGGCCCCTCCTTGCCCGTGCCCGCGGCGAGCACGAGAATGGCGATCGAACGGTCCTCGCCGATGAGCTGCTTGAGTTGCTCGGCCTTCTTGCCTTCGCGGATGACAAGCTCGGGAAAGCGGCCCGTCTGCTCGTTCACTTGAGCTGCAAGGCGGTGCAGCACGGCCTCGGCCTCCTGTCGCGCTTCCTCGCGCATGATGCTTTCCACGCCGAGCCAGTGCTGAAAATCGCCGGGCTCGAGAATGGCGAGCAGCGTCACGACCCCGCCCGTATGCAGCGCCCGGCGGGCGGCGAATTGCAGCGCCACTTCCGCTTCGGGCGTGCCGTCCACGACGACCAGAAACTTGCGCATGGCGCTGGCGCTTTCCTGCGCGCCCTCTCCTTCCGGAGCGGCGCCGGGCATGTCTTTTGTATTCATGAAATCATGCTGCCTTGGGCCGCGCGATCCGGCAAGAATTTTGATCGCCGCCTACTTCAAGAGAATGTTGGTGATTTCGCGCAGCTGCGTGCGCGCCCTGAGAAGGTAAAAACCCTGCGCGGCCAGATGGTTAGGCACGATGACGCCGTCAGGCGCGCCGTTCGTCACAACCCACGGGTCAAGGAGAGCGGCTTTCCTGAAAGAGGTCAGCATTTGCGCCCAGGGCTGGTCGAGGCCGCGTTCTTCGATGACCGGCGCGAAATCTTCGCGCAACGCGGAGAGGATCAGGTAATAGGCGTAAAGCTGGCCCTTCACATTATAGAACGTGTCATCGGCGCCGAAATCGATGAAGAGCGCGGGATCGTCCACCGCCGTGTCGAGCGCGGAGGACGACGAGCCGATATCCGAGGCGATCCGGTCCAGTGTCGAAAGAAGGTTGTCGGAGCGGCGGTCGAACACCGCCTCGCCCGCCGCCAGACGGCTGTTATAGCTGAGAAGCGCGCGGCGCGCGTCGCGGTACTGGCTTTCCGCGCTGGCCCGCGGCCAGAGCGAGACAGCCGGGTCCCATATCCAGGTTTCGGCGGGGTATTGCAGAAGGCCGCTCACCTTCGAAAGGTCCGCATCGGCCTGGCTCGAGCCGCGCAAGCGCCCGAGCTGGTCCGTCAGCTCGAAGGAGAAGCGGGCGAGCGCCGACATCACACCCGTCTGGTAATTGGGCATATTGTCGAGCAGCGCGCTTGGAATGAAAAAAGGATCGTTCGCGGTCCAACGCTTGTCGTTCACCTCGCGCTGAATGAGCGCGGCCATCATGGAAACGGCCTTGGAGCCGCCATCCGCCACATCTTCCGCAGGCGGACGGAAATCCACATCGTCTTCGATATCGTGAATGATGAAGGCGCCGCCGATATAATAAAGGATGAGAAGGCCGGCAAAGATTGTGAGGCTTTTGCGCAGCCAGCCGCTTGCCTTCACCTTCTGCCAATCGGGCTTCGGGGATTCTGTCGCCAAAATCGGAAAAACGCTCGCGCAAACCCATAAATCTCATCCTTTCATTCCCATGCTCAAAGATGGGAATTGGCCGCGGGAAGGTCAAGCAAGGCCGGGCAGGGCCCGAGGCAGCATCCAGCCTATCAGATAAAGCCGACGATGCGGCGCACTTCCGCCATGACGGGCTCAGTCATGGCGCGGGCACGCTCGGCACCTTTTTCGAGCACGCTGTCGAGATAAGCCGGGTCGGCCTTCAGGCGCGCCATTTCGCCGGTGAGCGGGGCAAGTTTTTCCGCCGCAAGTTCGGCAAGCGCCGGTTTGAACGTGCCGAAGCCCTTGCCGCCGAATTCGGTAATGACGGCGGCTTTGTCCATGCCGGCAAGCGCGGCATAGATACCGACGAGATTGTCCGCTTCCGGGCGCTCTTTCAGCCCTTCGACATTTTCCGGCAGGGGCTCGGGATCGGTTTTCGCCTTCTTGATCTTCTTGGCAATGTCGTCGGCCGTATCGGTCAGCGTGATGCGGGCCATGTCGGAGGCGTCCGATTTCGACATTTTCTTGGAACCGTCGCGCAGCGACATGACGCGCGTTGCCGGGCCCATGATGAGGGGCTCAGGCTGCGGGAAGAACACTTCTCCCTCGCCCAGAAAGTCATTGTTGAATTTCTGCGCAATGTCGCGGGCAAGTTCCAGATGCTGTTTCTGGTCATCGCCCACCGGCACATGGGTCGCCCTATAAGCCAGAATGTCGGCGGCCATCAGCACCGGATAGGTGTAAAGGCCGACGGAAGCGTTCTCGCGGTGCTTGCCGGCCTTTTCCTTAAACTGGGTCATGCGATTCAGCCAGCCGATCCGCGCCACGCAGTTCAATATCCAGGTCAGCTCGGCATGGGCCGCCACTTTCGACTGGTTGAAAATGATGTGCTTTTCCGCGTCGATGCCGGCGGCGATATAGGCAGCGGCCACTTCGCGCGTATTGGCGGCAAGCTCGGCCGGGTCCTGCCAGACCGTGATCGCATGCATGTCCACGACGCAGTAAACGCATTCATGGGTGTCCTGCAGGTTCACGAAATGGCGGATCGCCCCGAGATAGTTCCCCAGGTGCAGATTGCCGGTCGGCTGAACGCCGGAAAAGACGCGGTTGGCGGGCGCTTCCATCAAGCTGGCTCCAATAGGCGCTGGCGCGCGGAAAGTCATCGAAATCCGGGCGGGTTATCGCCTCTTTGCCCGCCAGAGGCAAGAGGTGTGGCAAGAGGTGAGGCCTTCCTCAAGCGGCCCGGCGCTGAAAGCCCCGGCGGAACTCGCCCCAGGTCATGGCGCCCGTCAGCTGGCAGAACGCGGCAAAGAGCCCCGCCCCGCCCGCAACGAGCGCGCCGAGCGCCAGCACCTTCACCGGCAAGGACCCGGCAAGATAAGGCGCGGCGAGCCCCGCGCCGAAATAGAGCACAATGCTCATAAGCGCACAGGCCAGCACCAAAAGCGGCAGGCGCTTTTTCAGCCGGGCATCGGCCTTGAAATGACCGAGCGCGCGCAGCCGCCACCCCAAAAGCCCTGCATTCACCCAGGCCGAGAGCGTGGTGGCGAGCGCGATGCCGACAAAGCCGATGAGATAAAAGAGCGCGAGCGAGCCTGCGATATTCACGCCGATGCCGATCGCGGCATAGCGCATGGGCGTCACCGTATCCTCGCGGGCGAAAAAGCCGGGGGAGAACACCTTGATGAGCACGAAGGCGGGCAGGCCGAAAGCATAGGCCCCGAGCGCCAGCGCCGTTGCCTCTGTATCGGCGGCGTCAAACGCGCCGCGCTCGAAAAGCACCTGAATGATGGGCCCCGCGATCACCGCAAGGGCGGCGGCGGCGGGCAGCGTCAGCAACATGGCGAATTCGAGCGCCCGGTTTTGCACATTCATCGCCCCCGGCCCGTCTTCAGCGCGCAGACGGCGGGAAAGATCGGGCAGGAGCACGATCCCAATGGCGATGCCTACCACGCCGAGGGGGAGCTGATATATGCGGTCGGCATAATAAAGCCAGGAAATGGCCCCCGCCTGCAGCGAGGCGATGATGGTGCCGACCATCAGGTTGAACTGGGTGATGCCGCCCGAAACGACGCCGGGCACCCCGAGACGGACAAGACGGCGCACACCGGGGGTCAGCCGGGGCCAGCGCAGGCGCAGCGCCATGCCCGCGCGTTTTGCCGCCCAAAGCAGCATCAGGAACTGGGCAATGCCCGCGATGGCCACGCCCCAAGAGAGCACATAGCCCGGATTATCCGTGTAAGGTGCGCCGATAAGAATGGCGCCGACGAGCACGATGTTGAGGAGGATCGGCGCGGCGGCAGCGGCCATGAAGCGGCCGAGCGAGTTCAACACCGCCGAGAAGAGCGCCACGAGCGACATGAACATGAGATAGGGAAAGGCGATGCGGGTGAAGAGCACCGCCATGTCGAACTTATCGGGGTCGGCCGCAAAGCCCGGCGCGATCACATACATGAGCCAGGGCATGGCGATTTCGGCAAGCGCGGTCAGCAAAATAAGTGCAGTCAGAAGCACCGCCAGCGCCTCTTCCCCGAAACGGCGGGCAGCTTCCGGCCCCTCCCCTTCCAGCCTTTTGGCAAAGAGCGGCACGAAGGCGGAATTGAACGCGCCTTCGGCAAAAAGGCGGCGGAAGAGATTGGGAAATTTGAAAGCGGCGAAAAACGCATCCGCCACCGGCCCCGTGCCGAGGAAGCCTGCAATCAATATGTCCCGGACGAACCCCAACACGCGGGAGATCATGGTCATGCCGCCAACCGTGGCGGCCGCGCGGGCCAGGTTCATGACAGGTCTTCTTCCTCAGATAGGCCGTTGATGGCTTTGCGCGCAGCATAGCCGGATTCGAAAAGAGCGCCAGAATCGGAATACCAAAGTTGCGGCGGAACATGGGCCGTGCCCGACCTCCCCTCCCTCACTTTATCCAACAGTCCATCTAACAGATTGTCCTGTGACCCGGCAGGCACAGCGGGCGCATAAAGACGCGCCGTGCGCCCATCATGAAAGAAAAGTCTCGGCCTGCGCATTGACCTCTTAATCAGGTCCGGCTATTCCCACGCTCATGCACATGAAACCCACATATTCGATCACCCGCGGTACCGCGCGATGTGGCTGGAGGAAGGTTTCGACGTGCTGAAACGCCTGAGAAAATCCGTCCGACAAGCCCCATCCATCCGGTAGGGGCTTTTTTCATGCCTCTGCCGGAGCTGCAGCTCTGACAGAGGTTATGATGATTACGCCGCCGCCTGCCCAAAGACCGACCGCCTATAACCGGACCGCCGCCACGGGGCTGGGTCTTGCGCTTTATCTTTACGCTGCCCGGCGCTTCGAGGCGCCCGCGCCCGCCGAGCTCGCCTTCTTCATCCGCGCGCTGTGCCTTTTGACCGCCTTGGAAGTGAGCCTTGTTGCCGGGCTCGCCGCGCTTTACTTCGACACGAGTGAAGAGCGCGACTGGGGCGAAGAGCGCGCAAGGCACCCTGCCCTTCTCACCGCCGCGCTCTGGACGGGCGGCGTTTTTGTTTCCAATTGGCTGGTAAGCGCCTTCGTGCGCGCGGGCACCGAGGCCTATGTGGCCTTCGGCCTGCCGCCGCTTTACGGGCCGGTTATGTAAGGGAAAACGAAAGACAGCAAAGCTCTAAGCAGCGCTTTGCTTGTCTTTCTGTTTTTGCGGGCGGGCTTTTTTCATCGGGTCTTCCAGCGCCTCGACGAGATGGCGCTCGACGGCTTTGAGCTTGTTGGTGTTCGTCACCTTGTGACCGACGAGATCCTTCACATAGAAAACGTCGACGGCGCGCTCGCCGAAAGTTGCGACCTGGGCCGAGCCGATGGTCAGGCCGAGATGGAAGATCGTGCGGGTAAGCGCATGAAGGAGCCCCGGCCTGTCGAGACCGTTCACCTCGATCAGGGTAAATTCATCCGACCCCTGATTATCAATATAGACTTGCGGACTGATGGAGAAGGCTTCCACACGCTTCTGGCGTTTGTAGCGGCTTTCGATCGCATCGGGTGCGAGAATGTCGCCGGAAAGCACCTTGCGGATCGTCTCTTCCAGGCTTTTGAGGCGGCGCGGCTCGGAGATCGCGCCCATCTCCGCGTCATGCACCCAGAGCGTGTCGAGCGCCATGCCGTCTCGGGTCGTGAAAATTTTCGCTTCGAGAATTTCCGTTCCTGCCGCAGCGCACGCCCCGGCAAAGCGGGAGAAGAGACCCGGATGGTCCTGCGCGTAAAGCGTAACCTCCGTCGCATCGCTTTTCGGGTCGGGCCGCGCGATAACGGCAAGGCCGTTATCGGCCGCCTCATGGATCATTTGCGCATGGCGCAGATGCGTGGCGGTATCGAAGGAAAGCCAATAAGAATCCGGGTGGCGGCGGAAATATTTTTCCCGGCGCGTTTTCGGCCAGTCGCCGAGCGCCTTTTCCAGTTCCGCCTTGGACTGCTCGATGCGCTGCTTGCGATTGATCTGCTGCTCGCCGCCCATCACCGCATCGGTTTCATAATAAAGCTGGCGCAAGAGCTGGCTCTTCCAGCCGTTCCAGGTGCCCGGCCCCACGGCACGGATATCGGCCTCCGTCAGAATTTCCAAGAGTTTCAAGCGCTCCGGACTTTGCACCAGCTCGGCAAAATCCTTCAAGGTCTTGGGGTCGGAAAGATCGCGCTTCTGGGCTACATCGGACATGACGAGATGGTTCTCGACGAGCCAGGCAACGGTTTCCGTTTCACCGGGGCCCATGCCGAGGCGCGGGCAAAGCTTCTTGGCGATCTTCGCGCCGGCTTCCGAATGATCTTCCGGGCGGCCCTTGGCGATGTCATGCAGGAACATCGCCGCATAAAGCACATTGCGGTTGTTGATCTTCTGAAAAAGCTCGGCGGCAAGCGGGTGTTCGTCCGCGAGCTCCCCGCGCTCGATCTCGGCAAGAATGCCGATGGCGCGCAGCAAATGCTCGTCTGCCGTATAATGGTGATACATATTGAACTGCATCAGCGCGACGATACGGCCGAAATCGGTGACGAATTTCCCAAGCAGGCCCACCTCGTTCATCTTGCGCAAGGTGCGTTCCGGGTCCTTGCGGCTTGAAAGGATTTCGAGGAAGAGCCGGTTCGCTTCTTCATTGGCGCGCAGCTCCGATTTCACGAGTTTTAGCGAACGGGTGACGAGCTTCAGCGCGTCGGGGTGAATGAGCAGACCGTGCTCCTGAGCGACATGAAAGAGCCGGATGAGATTGACCGGGTCTTTTTCGAAGAAATCCTCCGAGGTGACGGTGAGCCGGCCCCTGTCCACGGTAAAGCCCTGAATATCCTTCTTGCGGCGCAGCGCCTGCATGAAGCGGCCGATACCCGGCTTCTTCTTTTGCTCCTGCTCTTCCAGCACCGTGCAGAGAATGCGGGTGAGATCGCCCACATCCTTCGCCACCAGAAAATAGTGCTTCATGAAACGCTCGACGCCCTTCAGGCCGCCATGCCCGTGATAGCCGAGGACGCGGGAAAGCTCGGGCTGAATGTCAAACGTGATGCGCTCTTCCGCCCGGCCCGTGAGGAAATGCAGCATGCAGCGCACGGCCCAGAGAAAATCATCCGCGCGCACCAGCGCATTGAATTCCTTGCGCGTGAAAATTCCGACCTTGGCAAGCTCGTTCGGGCTTTTGAGCTGATAGATATATTTAGCGATCCAGAACATGGTGTGGATGTCGCGCTGGCCGCCCTTGCCGTCCTTCACATTGGGCTCGACGAGATAGCGCGAGCGCCCGGAGCGCTCATGGCGCTCGTCCTGCTCGGCAAGCTTCGCCTCGACAAACTCCACCGCACTGCCCTTGGCGACATCTTTAAAGAAGCGCTCTTCCAGCTCCTCGAAGAGCTTGTGCTCGCCGATCAGAAAGCGCGCCTCGAGAATGGTGGTGCGGATCGTCATGTCTTCTTTGGAAAGGCGCACGCTTTCATCGACCGAGCGTGTGGCATGGCCGACTTTGAGCCCGAGGTCCCAGAGGATGTAGAGCATGTATTCGACGAGGCTCTCGCCCCAGGGGGTCTGCTTGTACGGCAGCAAAAAGAGAAGATCGACGTCTGAGCCCGGCGCCATGGTGCCGCGGCCATAGCCGCCTACGGCCACGACGGCAAGACGCTCGGCCTCGGACGGGTTGGCGACGGGAAAGATCCGGGCCGTGGCAAAGTCATAAAGCGAGATAATGACGCTATCCATGAGCTCAGCCAGCGCGCTCGCGCAGGCCCGGCCTTTGAAGACCCCCTCTTCGAGCCGCGCCCGGCAGAGCGCCCGGCCCTCTTTCAGCTCGCCCCGCAACCGGTCCACCACCTGCCGGCGCACCGCCATTTCATCGCCGCCCTGATCGGCAAAGCCGATGAGCTCAGCGGTCAGCGCCTCGCGGTCCGAAACGGGCTCCAATGCAGGCCCGGAAACTGGGTTGGGCGCGGCAGATTTTTCGGCAGGTTTCGCTGCAGCTTTTGCGGCTTTGGGGGACATAAAAGCTCCGGTGGTCGGATGGTCCGTTTGTCAGACCGCTTTCAAGGGCGGTTCTTTCTTATGTATAGCACGCCAGCGGCTTTGCGAGGCCGCTGGCGCGAGGGAGGAGAGAGAGGCAGCCTTACGAGGCAAGCAGCCTTTATGTGCTTCGCAAGCCCCGCGCCAAAAGCAGCCTTGCGGCAAGGGCGCGGAAATGCGCGCCTTTTTCGCCGGAACCTTCATTCCGGTATCGCAACAATGACGAAAACTTGGGCGCAGCCGGTCCCTTCCGCCCAAAATCCGGGCAGCCGGCCGTGTGAGGAAATGGCCAAGCACGGCGCAGAGGCTTTTCCACTGCCCCCGCGCCTTTTCTTCGCCGGGTGTGAATCACAGTCACAGGCTGGCTTGCGCTTTCAGCGAGTCATCCAAGCGTAGCACGCGCATAGTCCGTCCACGGACTTATCCACAAGTGCGGCAAAAATCCCCTTTTGACACGTTTTTGCGTCCAAAAAGCGGTTTATTCGCCGTTTTCGGCGAGTTTTTGCGCTTTTAGCTCATAAAGCAGATCGAGCGCTTCTTTCGGGCTGAGCTCGTCCGGGTTGACGGCCTCGAAGGCCTCTTCCAGCGCGCTTTTCTTCGCCCCGCGCGAATCCGCAGGTCTCGGCGCAGCGGAGAAAAGCGGCAAATCATCCACAATGCGGCCCGCGCCGCGCGTTTCCGCCCCGCTTTCCAGCACATGCAGCACGTCATTCGCCCTTGCGATCACAGCGGGCGGCAGGCCGGCGAGTTTGGCGACCTGAATGCCGTAAGAGCGGTCGGCGGCCCCCGGCCCCACTTCATGCAGGAAGACGACATCCCCCTGCCATTCCTTCACCTTCATCGTCGCATTGGCGAGGAACGGCAGCTTTTCGGCAAGGGCGGTGAGCTCGTGATAATGGGTGGCGAAAAGCGCCCGGCAGCGGTTTTCCTCATGCAGATGCTCAACCGCCGCCCAGGCGATGGAAAGCCCGTCAAAGGTCGCCGTGCCCCGGCCGATCTCATCCAGAATGACCAGCGAGCGGGGCCCGGCCTGATTGAGAATGGCCGCCGTCTCCACCATTTCGACCATGAAGGTGGAGCGCCCGCGCGCCAAATCGTCCGCAGCGCCCACGCGGGAAAAGAGCCGGTCCACCACCCCGATATGGGCGGCAGCGGCGGGCACGTAAGAGCCCATTTGCGCCAGAATGGCGATGAGCGCGTTCTGGCGCAGGAAGGTCGATTTACCGGCCATGTTGGGGCCGGTCAGAAGCCAGAGCCGGCGCGCCTCGCCCTTGTCGCCGGAAAGATCGGCGTCATTCGGCACAAAAGGCCCCTCGCCCGCCTTTTCCAGCGCCGCTTCCACCACAGGATGGCGACCGCCCGTCACTTCAAAGGCAAGGCTGTCATCGATCCTTGGGCGCGTGTAGCGCCGTTCTTCGGCAAGATCAGCCAGCCCTGCGGCCACATCGAGCCGGGCCAAGGCTTCGGCGGCCTGCGAAATCGCTGCCGCTTCCCCTTTCACTGCCTCCGAAAGCTCCGAGAACAGCTCCATCTCAAGGGCGATGGCGCGGCCCGCCGCCTCGGTAATGCGCGAGGCAATGTCGGAAAGCTCGACCGTGGTAAAGCGCACGGCATTCGCCAGCGTCTGGCGGTGAATATAGGCGTCCTTATGAACGCCGGTCATGAGCGGGTCGGCATGGCGCGGCGAGACCTCGATATAATAGCCCAGCACATTGTTGTGCTTGATCTTGAGCGCGCCGATGCCCGTCTCTTCGGCATATTTCGATTGCAGGCCCGCAATGACGCGGCGGCTTTCATCGCGCAGCATCCGGCATTCATCGAGCGGGGCGGAAAAGCCTTTGGCGATAAAGCCACCATCACGCGCCAGAAGCGGGAGATCGGGGCTGAGCGCCGCCGTCAGCCTGTCCTGAAGGGCAGCGGCCCGCCCTTCCAGCGCCGCGCGCTCGCGGGCGATTTCCTCTGGCAGGGCCTGGGAGGCAGACGCCAAAAGCGCGGCGATCCTATGGGCGCCTGCAAGCCCGTCTCTTGCGGCAGCAAGATCGCGCGGACCGCCGCGACCAGCAGTCACGCGCGAGAGCGCTCTTGCCATGTCCGGCACGGATTTAAGCTCGGCGCGCAGGCGCGTGCGCAATTCCCGCGCCTCCAGAAACCAGCTCACCGCATCGAGCCGGGCGATGATGGCGGCAGGATCGGTCAGCGGCGCCTTCAGCCGTTCGGCGAGCAGCCTTGCGCCCGCGCCCGTCACCGTGCGGTCGATAACGGAAAGAAGGCTGCCGCGCGCCTCGCCCGACAGCGTGCGGGTGAGCTCCAGATTGGCGCGCGTTGCCGCATCCATGGCGAGAAACGCGCCGCTGCGCGCCGGGCGCGGGGCTTTCAGGCGCGGCATCTGACCGACCTGGGTCAGCTCCAGATAATCGAGCAGCGCGCCAGCGGCGGAAAGCTCGCCCCGGCTGAAATGGCCGAAACCGTCAAGCGCGCTTACCTCCAACAGCTCTTTGAGGCGCCGCTCGGCCCGCGTGCTGTCGAAAAGGGAAGGATCGAGCGGGGTCAGCGCGGCGCGCGTCTGGCGCAAGGTTTCGGCCAGAGCGGGGTCGGTGAAAAGCGGGTCGGGCAGGAGAAGCTCGCCCGCCTCGAGCCGGGCAAGCTCGGCGCCGAGCTCGCCGGGGGCGATGCTGGTCACCCGGAAATCGCCCGTCGAGATATCTGCCCAGGCAAGGCTGAGCGTGTCGCTCGCCCCGAGACGGGAGAGCGCGGCAAGATAATTGTGCCGGCGGGCATCGAGCAGCGTGTCTTCGGTCAAGGTGCCGGGGGTAACGAGGCGCACCACCTCGCGGCGGACGACGGATTTCGCCCCGCGCTTTTTCGCCTCCGCCGGATCTTCGGTCTGCTCGCAGATCGCCACTTTGAAGGAGAGGCGGATAAGACGCTCGAGATAGGCATCGGCGGAATGGACCGGCACGCCGCACATGGGGATATCTTCCCCCAAATGCTTACCTCGTTTCGTAAGCGTAATGTCCAGTGCTTCGGCGGCCTTCACCGCATCCTCGAAGAAGAGCTCGTAGAAATCGCCCATGCGGTAGAAGAGGAGGGCGCCCGGGTGATCCTTCTTGATCTCCATATATTGCGCCATCATGGGCGTGACGGCTTTCACCGGCTCACTGCCGGCGGCCCCGGCAGCTCCCGCCGCGCCCGCGCGCTTTTCCGTCCCCTCGTTTTTCTCGACCGCCGCCATGCTTACCCTCGAAATGAAGAGGCGCAATCTAGCAGATTCCCCCTCATCTGCATCTAGCCTGCATCCAGCCCAAGGCGCCCCGCCGGTAAAAACCGCGCGCCTTAACCGTCCAGTCAGGCTCTTTTGCGAGGCTCTCTCCCGCTTTCCGGCAAAAAGATTGCGGCGGGGGGTAGCGGGGCAGAGCAATATGCGTTAAGAACGCCGCGCCCGATCATTTCAAAAGTTGCGCAGATTGGCCATGACGAGAAACAAAAAAGCATTTACCGACGAAGAAGCGCTGCGTTTCCATGCCCGGGGCAAGCCCGGCAAGCTGGAAATCAACGCCACCAAGCCCATGGCCACGCAGCGGGATCTCTCGCTCGCCTATTCGCCGGGCGTCGCCGCGCCGGTGCGCGCCATCGCCGAGAACCCGGACACTGCCTACGACTACACCTCCAAAGGCAATATGGTCGCGGTGATCTCCAACGGCACGGCCATTCTCGGTCTCGGCAACCTGGGCGCGCTTGCCTCCAAGCCCGTGATGGAAGGCAAGGCGGTGCTCTTCAAGCGCTTTGCCGATGTCGATTCCATCGATCTTGAGATCGAAACGGAAGATGTCGACGCCTTCATCAATTCCGTGCGCTATCTCGGGCCGTCTTTCGGCGGCATCAACCTGGAAGACATCAAGGCGCCGGACTGCTTCATCATCGAAGAACGCCTGCGCGAATGCATGAACATTCCCGTCTTTCATGACGACCAGCACGGCACGGCGATCATTTCCGCCGCCGGTCTCATCAACGCGCTTTATCTGACGGGCAAGGACATCAAGGACATTACCGTCGTCGTCAACGGCGCGGGCTCGGCGGGCATTGCCTGCCTCGAGCTCATCAAGGCAATGGGCCTGCCGCATGATCAGGCGATCCTTTGCGATACGAAAGGCGTCATCTATCAGGGCCGCGAAGAAGGCATGAACCAGTGGAAGTCGGCCCATGCGGTGCCGACCGACAAGCGCACGCTCGAAGAAGCGGTGAAGGGCGCGGATGTCTTTCTCGGCCTTTCCGTGCAAGGCGCGCTCACCCCTGAAATGGTCGCCTCCATGGCCGACAAGCCGATCATTTTTGCAATGGCGAACCCGGACCCGGAAATCACGCCGGAAGAAGTCGCCGAAGTGCGCGACGATGCGATCATGGCGACGGGCCGCTCGGACTATCCGAACCAGGTCAATAACGTTCTCGGCTTTCCTTACATCTTCCGCGGCGCGCTCGATGTGCGCGCAACGACGATCAACGAAGCGATGAAGATCGCCGCCGCCGAAGCGCTTGCCAAACTTGCGCGCGAAGATGTGCCCGATGAAGTAGCCGCCGCCTATCAGGGTGAGCGCCCGCGTTTCGGCGCAAGCTACATTATCCCTGTGCCTTTCGATCCGCGCCTCATTCGCGAGATCCCGTCCGCCGTTGCAAAAGCTGCGATGGATACCGGCGTGGCGCGCATGCCGATCGTCGATATGGACGGGTATAAGAACAAGCTCTCCGCCCGCCTCGATCCGACGCAAGGTTCGCTGCAGGTGATCTACGAGCATGTCAAACGCGATCCGAAACGCGTGGTCTTTGCCGAAGGCGAAGAAGAACGCGTCATCCGCGCCGCGCTCACCTTCCGCGATCTCGAGCTCGGCCATCCGATCCTGATCGGCCGGGAAGAGCGCATCCGCGAGACGATGCGCTCCATCGGATTGGACTCCGGCACGGCGCTCGAAATCGTCAACTCGCGTGTCTCCCACCGCGCCGATACGTACGCCGATTTCCTCTATAAGCGTTTGCAGCGGCGCGGCTATCTGCAGCGCGACTGTCTGCGCATGGTGAACAACGACCGCAACGTTTTCGGCGCCTGCATGGTCGAACACGGCGATGCCGATGCGATGGTGACGGGGGCGACGCGCAATTATGCCGTCGCGCTTTCCGAAGTGCTGCGCGTCATCGATCCCTTGCCGGGCTCGCGTGTCATGGGCATTTCCATGATCATCGTGCGCGGGCGCACCGTGCTTGTCGCCGACACGAACGTGCACGACATGCCGAGCGCCGAAGAGCTTGCCGATATCGCGATGCAGGCAGCCGAAGTGAACCGCCGCCTCGGCCAGGAACCGCGCGTTGCCATGCTTGCCTATTCCACCTTTGGTCATCCTTCGGGCGAGCGCTCGACACTGATGCGCGAGGCGACGGAAATTCTCGACAAGCGCGGCGCCGATTTCGAATATGACGGGGAAATGGCCGCCGATGTGGCGCTCAGCAAAGAGGCGATGGCGCTTTATCCGTTCTGCCGCCTTTCGGGTCCCGCCAATGTGCTGATCATGCCGGCCATTCATTCCGCTTCCATCTCAACGAAGATGCTGCAATCGCTGGGCGGGGCGGAAGTGATCGGCCCGCTTCTGACCGGTCTTTCCCGGCCCGTGCAGATCGTCAATCTGGGCGCGACGGTTTCCGACCTCGTCAATATGGCCGCTTTCGCCGCTTACGATCTCGACAGCACCTCGCGCCTCGTGCGCTAAACATTCCTGCCGGTATTTCCCGTGAAGGCGTTGCCAGAGCCTGGCAGCGCCTTCATAGTATCCGCACCCGTGACAACACATCACAAGCGGAGGCCCATCATGCGGCTTGCATCTTTCTTTACGCTCGCACTTGCGCTTGCCCCGGCTCTTGCCGGCGGCGCGCTTGCCGGTGAAACACCGGCACCCGAAGGGGCGGAAGTTTATTTCATTACGCCGGAAGACGGCGCGACGGTTTCAAGCCCCGTTACCGTACAATTCGGTCTGAAAGGCATGGGCGTTGCGCCTGCCGGGATCGACAAGGATCATACCGGCCATCACCATCTGCTCGTCGATACGCCGATGCTGGAAGGCGAAGCGCTGGATTATTCTATTCCCGCCGACGAGAACCATGTGCATTTCGGCGGCGGCCAGACGGAAACGAAAATCGAGCTGGAACCGGGCACGCATACGCTGCAATTGCTGCTGGGCGACATGAACCATATTCCGCATAACCCGCCCGTCGCTTCCGAGCAGATCACCATCACGGTCGAATAGACCGGGACGGCGCGCAGACATGCAAAAGGCGGCCTCTTGAGGCCGCCTTTTCATTTGCGCAATGGCGCGTGGATTACTTGTTCGCGAATTTCGTGAAATAGCGGTCGTTGATGCGCGAGACGGGGAAGAGGATCAGCACATCGGTGGTGCCGAACTGGCTGTCCACCACCGCGCCATCGCCAATATAGCAGCCCGCGCGGATATAACCCTTGATCATGGGCGGCAGGGCGCGCAAGGCACCGCGCAGATCGATCTCTTCGCGCGTCATGCGGTTCATTTCCACATACTGATCGTCGAGCGCGCGCACATACCACTCATCCGGCGTCAGGAACTCGTGATAGAGATAGGAGAGGGGCAGGGCGAGCTCGTCCGGGTCCGTCGTTTCGAAACTCGCACAGCCGAACATCACATCAAGCCCATGCATGGCGATGTAATGGCCAATGCCGTGCCAGAGCAGCTCCACCGTCGGCTTGTTGCGGTAGGCGGGCAGCACGCAGGAGCGGCCGAGCTCCAAAAAGCGCAGGCCTTCTTTACGGGCGCGGGCGAGCAGCGGCTCGATGTCATATTCCCCGGCCGTATAGAAGCCGCCATGGGCATCCGCCACCTCCTGGCGCAGCAGGCGGTAACAGCCGACCACCGCTTGCGGGGGCACGCCGTCGCCTTCCCAGCCTTCGGCCAGCTTGTGGTCGATCACCAGAAGGTGGTCGCAAATATCGTCGAACCGGTCCATGTCGCGGCGGGTCGCCAGCGCCGTGGGGTCCGGGGTCGCAGACATTTCTTCGTAGAAAACGTGATAGCGCAGTGCCTGGGCCGCATCGATCTCTTCGGGCGTCTGCGCCAGACGCACTTCAAGCGCCCCGCGCCGACCGAAGGTCGCCGTGCTTGCGCTTGCGTCTGTCTGGGATAGCTGCGCGCCCTGCCCAGATACCGCCTCTTTTGACCGTGCCATGCCCGAACCCATACCAACTCCAGGGGCTGTTCTTTCGGCGGTGATCGTAGTGAGACTGCCCGTCATTTGCACTATCCTTTCATTAACTAGGCTAAGCGTGCAAGGAGCCTGTCTCTTATTGAACCCGAATTGTGACCCTGTGATGTCACACTTAAGGTCCTGATTCTACTTTTAATTCTCCGCTCTCTGCTGCCCTCGAGGCCGATTCGATAGCACCGCGCCGCTGCAGCCAGGCCAGGAAAAGAAGGCCGGGCAGGGCGGCGAGCGCGGTGAGCGAGAAGAAGACCGCCCAGCCGCTCAGCGCCACCATGTAGCCCGCGCCCGCCGAAAAGACGGTGCGCCCCGTCGCCGCCAGCGCCGTCAACAGCGCGAACTGCGTCGCCGTTACATCGCGGGCCTGACAAAGATGCGAAAGGAAGGCGACGAAGACCACCGTGCCGAGCCCGCCCGTCACCTGCTCGATGGCCACCGCGCCCGCGAGCACAAACGCATCGTCGCCCGCAAGCGCCAGCACCACGAAGGCAAGGTTGGAGAGAAGCTGCAGGATGCCCGCGATCCAAAGGCTGCGGGTCATGGGCAGGAACTTCATCATCGCCCCGCCGAGAAAGCCGCCGACCAGCACCATGGGAAAGCCCACCCCATTGGCGATGCGCGTATAGGTTTCTTTTTCAAACCCGATGTCGAGCGCAAAAGGCCCCATCAAGGTGCCTGCCAAAGCATCACCGAGTTTGAAAAGCAGCACGAAAAGAAGAAGCGAAAACCAATCGGGCTTTTGCGCGAACTCGGTGAAGGGACGGATCACCGCATCTTCAAAGCGCTCCTTCGGGCTCATATGCGCCTGGCGCGCCTGCACTTCCGCATTGCCTTCCGGCTCGCGCGCAAGCAGCACGGCAATCATGCACAGCGCGATAAGCGCGGCCATGGCTGCATAGCCCGCGCTCCAGACCCAGTCCTGCGAGACACCAGCGCCTTGCAAGGCCGAGACGATTTCCACCGTGCCTGCACCGGAGGCCAGGAGCGCGATACGGTAAGCGGCGACGTAATTCGCCATGCCCGCCGCATATTGATTTTCATCGAGGCTTTCGATGCGGAAGGCATCGATGACGATATCCTGCGTTGCCGAAACGAACGTCACCCCCAGCGCGGCAAGCGCCATGACGACAGGGGCGGCGGCCGGGTCCACCAGTCCCATGACCGTAATGGCAAGGACGAGCAGAAGCTGACAGCCGAGCAGCCAGCCGCGGCGGCGCCCGAAAAACCGCGTCAAAAGCGGGAAGGGCAGCGCATCGACGGCGGGCGCCCAGATGAATTTCAGCACATAAGGAATGCCGACCAGCGCGAAGAGGCCGATCGTGCCGATATCGACGCCCGCCTCGCGCAGCCACAGATTGAGCGTGGAATGGGTGAGCGCCAGCGGCACCCCGGCGGAAAAACCGAGCACCAGGATAACGAGCACGCGCGGCTCGGTATAAACGCTCCAGGCCCGCAGCCAGTTTGCGGCAAGGCGGCTGGGCCGGGCAGGTTTTTGCGGCTCGTCCATATTCTTCCCCCAAAAGCGGGGCTACCATACGTGCCCGGCTTCAAAACCGCGAGGAAAGATCATAGGCAAAATGGCAGAACTTTGCTTGAGGCGGGCAGGGGAGGCGGATTGCAAAACCCTCTCTTCCATCGCCTTCACCGCCAAAGCCCATTGGGGTTATGACGCAGCTTTCATGGAGGCATGCCGCGCCGAACTCAGCTTCGATGCGGGCCGGGTCAAAGCCGAGCATATCGTCATTGCCGAACGGGCGGGGGAGCCTGCCGGATTTTACTCGCTCGTTGCGAGCGAGGCGCCGGGGGTAGGGGAAGTGGAAGACATGTTCGTCCTGCCCGGCCATATGGGCGCGGGCATCGGGCGCGCCTTGATGGCGGACCTTACACGCGAGGCGAAGACGCGCGGGATGACACGACTCGAAGTCGATGCCGATCCTAATGCGCGCGCCTTTTACGAGAAGATGGGGTTCGAGGTCTTTGCCACCTCGCCTTCCGCTTCAATTCCGGGGCGCGAGCTGCCGCGGCTTTACCTCACCCTTTAAGCGGCAGCGTAGGCCGAACGGCGGCCCGCCCAATGATTGAGCGCGGCCTGCAATTCTTCGGGCATGACGGGTTTGGAAAGATAATCGTCCATACCCGCATCGAGACAGGCCTGCCGGTCCTCGACCATCGCATTGGCGGTAAGCGCGATGATGGGCACATCGGACCATTCCGGCCCCAGCGCGCGGATGCGTTTCGTTGCCTCGAAGCCGTCCACTTCGGGCATGTGCAAATCCATCAGCACGAGATCGAAATAGCCGCCGGGCTCGCCTTTCAGCGCCTCGACGACTTCCGCGCCATTCTCCACCATTCTGACCTTGTGACCCTGGCGCTCCAAAAGCGTGCGGGTGAGAATGGCGTTGAGCTCATTATCCTCGGCAACAAGCACGCTCAGCCCCTCGCCTTTTTCGGCGCTGGCCTGAGGCACGGCGGCGGACACTTCTTCCACCGTCTCCACCTCGCCCGCCAGCAAGCGGCGTTTGAAGGAGGAATGGCGCACCGGGCGCACGAGATAGCCGTCGAACGCTTCAGGCGCGGCCGTGCCCGGCGCCACGATGACGAGCGTACGCGTACCCGCTTCTTCCAGAAGTCTGGTGATCTCTTCGCGCCGCGCCTCGGCATTGCGCTCGCAAATGAAGGCAATGTCGGCGGGGCCGTCTTCCATGGCGGCAAAGCCCTGGGCGACTTGAGCGCCCATATTTTCCAGAAGATGCTGCAAGGCGCGCGCGGTCATGGGTGAGGAAACGGCGACAAGCGCGCGCCGCCCGTCAAGATCGCGGGCCGAAGGCAGCGCTGCCTCTTCCACATCGCATTCGATCGTAAAGGCAAAAGTCGAGCCCACGCCCTTTTCACTTACGACCGAAATCTCGCCGCCCATCACCTCGACAAGGCGTTTGGAAATGGCAAGGCCAAGTCCCGTGCCTTCAAAGCGGCGGGCAAGGCTGGAATCGGCCTGCGAGAATTCATCGAAGATGCGTGCGGCATCCTCCTCGTTCATGCCGATGCCTGTGTCCTCAATGAGGACTCTCAGCCGCGCGCGCCCGGTCGCCGCCGGCATATCGTCCGCCAGGGACACATGAATGAGCACGCCGCCTTTTTCCGTGAACTTCACCGCGTTACCGGCCAGGTTCATGATGATCTGGCGCAGGCGGATTTCATCGCCCTTGAGAATGCGCGGCACATCCGGATCGACGATGGAAGCAATGTCGATGTCTTTTTCAAAAGCGCGGGCGGCCAGAAGCTCGGTCACGCTTTCGATGAATTCATGCGGGCTGAAGGGCTCGTTATCGAGATGGATCTTGCCCGCCTCGATTTTCGAATAATCGAGAATGTCATTGATGATGGCGAGCAGCGAGCGGCCGGAATCGCGCACCGCCTCGGCATAGGAGCGCTGCGCGGGCACAAGCTCGGTGTCGAGCAGAAGCTGCGTCATGCCGAGCACCGCATTCATCGGTGTACGGATTTCATGGCTCATGGTCGCCAGGAAAAGGCTCTTGGCCTTGTTGGCGCGCTGGGCCTCTTCCAGCGCCTCGCCAAGCTGCTGCTCGACGAGTTTGCGGTCGGTAATGTCCCGGCCCATGGTCTGAATTTCCGCAAGCCGCCCGTCTTCATCGCGGATGGCGAACTCTTCCCAGGCAAACCAGCGCGGCCCCCGCGTGGTGACGACATGCTGGTCATAGCGCACCCGGTAAGGCGGCAAAGCCAGCCCTGCGAAGTCACCGAAATAGGCGGGGATTTCACCTTCGGGCACATCGGGAATAAAGACCGAGCCGATCACCTCATCGCGCGGCACGCCGAAGGTCTGGCAAAACACTTCATTGGCGTAGGTGGTAAAGCCGCGCAGGTCTTTTCTGAAAATCACATCGCCCTGCGCATCGATCAGCGTGCGGTAGCGCTCTTCGCTTTCTTTCAGTTCCCAATTGCGGTCGGACAATGTTTCGAAGCGCGCCTCGAAAGCCGCGCGCTGGCGCGCCGCCTTGCGGCGTTCCTGCAGATAAAGCAGACCGAAAACCGAGGCCGCCCCCGCCCCGATCATCCCGGTGCCAGCCATCAGGCCGAGCAGCATATCCGCGCCCATCATGAACTGCGTTCCCCTTTACGCCCCCGCCTATAGCTCAAGCAGGGTCTGCCACGCCGCCTAGAGCCGCGGCGCCGCGCGCCCGGCTCTTCAGCGGCCCCTCCAGCCTCGCCCGGAGAAGTTACAAAGGGCTTAAAATGCCCCGGATTGTGCGGGTTTTGGCCTCTTCCGGCCTGTCAGGCGGCGGCCCCCAGCCTTCCTGCGGCAAGCTGGCGGTAGGAAAGCGCCTCGGCGATATGGAGGCGGCCGACGGAGGGAGCGCCTTCGAGATCGGCAAGGGTGCGGGCGACGCGCAGCACGCGGTGATAGCCGCGGGCGGTGAGTTTCATGGCTTCCGCCGCCTCGCCCAAAAGCGCCCGGCCGGCGTCATCGGGGCTTGCCACTTTTTCCAGAAGCTCGCCCTCGGCCTGGGCATTGAGGAACGTGCCTGCCTGAAGGAGCGTGCGCGCTTCGTCCTCACCGGTTTTGTGACTAGCAGTCACATCGCCGTAGCGCTCTGCCTGGATTTGCCGGGCAAGAGCAATGCGCGCGGCAATATCGGCAGAGCTTTCGGCAGGCGGCGGCAGGGCGAGATCGGCGGCAGAGACGGCGGGCACATCCACATGAATGTCGATCCGGTCCATCAGCGGGCCGGAAAGTTTGGCCTGATAGTCGCCCACGCAGCGCGGCACCCTTGCGCAGGCCTGGCTCATATCGCCGGCATGGCCGCAGCGGCAGGGGTTCATCGCCGCGATGAGCTGGAACCGCGCCGGATAGGTGATATGGGCATTGGCGCGGGCGACGACGGCCTCGCCCGTCTCGATGGGCTGGCGGAGCGAATCGAGCACCTGGCGGGAAAACTCGGGCAGCTCATCGAGAAAGAGCACGCCCCCATGGGCAAGCGAAACCTCGCCCGGCTTTGCCCGGTGCCCGCCGCCGATAAGGGCGGCCATGGAGGCGGAATGGTGGGGCGCGCGGTAAGGGCGCCGCCGCGTCAGGCGCCCGCCTGCAAGCTGGCCCGCCATCGAGGCGATCATGGAGGTGTCCAGCATCTCACGGGCGCCGAGCGGGGGCAGAATGCCGGGCAGGCGCGCGGCAAGCATGGATTTGCCGGAGCCAGGCGGGCCGACCATCAGCATGTTGTGCCCGCCGGCCGCCGCCACTTCCAGAGCCCGCTTGGCGCTTTCCTGGCCCTTGATGTCCTTCATGTCGGGAAGGGGGCCTGCCGCGTCTTCCGCCTTTAACGGCACGGGCTCGGAAAGGGACTGGCTGCCCTTAAAGTGATTGATGAGCTGGATGAGGTTTTTGGGCGCAAGCACGCCTGCCGTTTCGGACCCGAAACCAGCCCAGGCCGCTTCCGAGCCGCAGCCATGGGGGCAGATCAGGCCCTTGCCCCTTCCGTTGGCGGCAACAGCGGCGGGCAGCGCCCCCGTCACCGGGGTCAGCGCGCCGTCAAGCGCCAGCTCCCCGATCGCCACGAAGCGGGAAAGATCTTCGGCGCCGATCACATCCATCGCCGCCAGAAGGCCGAGCGCGATGGGCAGGTCGAAATGCGAGCCTTCTTTCGGCAGGTCCGCCGGGGCGAGATTGACGATGATGCGTTTGGGCGGCAGGCCGAGGCCGAGCGCGGCAAGGGCGGCGCGCACCCGCTCGCGGCTTTCGCCCACCGCCTTATCCGGCAGGCCGACAATCGTGAAGGCGGGCAGGCCCGGGCCCATCTGCACCTGCACATCGACCGGCCTTGCGTCCAGCCCCCAAAAGGCCACCGTTTCCACATGCGCGACCATGGCTGCTCCGCTCCCGCGCGCCCCAAACGCGCGCTTGGCAAATTCCCCATTTCGCCAAGGCTAGCGAAGCGGGTCGCGCCAAACAAGAACATTTTGGGAACATAGACGTGTGCAGCGGGCCGTGCACACGCATCGGGCGAGGCCGGGTCCCGCGCTGCTTAAGGCTCCAGCGGCGGGCCTTTCAGCTCGACGACATTGCCTTCCGGGTCGCGGACATAGATCGAGGGGCCGTTGCCTTCCGCGCCGTAGCGGATGCCTTCGCCTTCCACCGGCACGCCGAAATGGGAAAAATGCGCGGCGAGCACGCTTTCGCTCCAAGGCTCGATGCGCAGGCAGAGATGGTCCATGTTCTGCGCGCTTTCCGGCACCGCTTCCGCGCCCGCTGCGGCGGGAACGAGGTCGATGATCGAGGCGCCGGCGCGCAATTGCTTCATCCCGATTTCCGGGATTTCGCGCTCAAGCTCGGCGCCGATCACATCGCGGTAGAAAGTCAGCGTCTTTTCCATGTCGCGCACACGCAGCACGACATGATCGAGACGCAAGGGTTTGAAAGGCGGCGGCATGGCTTCCTCCTTTCTCCTGAATGAAGACGCGAGGGCGCCAAGCGGCTCAGCGCTTTTCCTCGATCGCGTCCCAGACAAGACCGGCAAGGTTGGAGCCGTCGAAACGGTCGATCTCCTGAATGCCGGTCGGGCTCGTTACGTTGATCTCAGTGAGATAGTCGCCGATCACATCGATACCAACGAAGATCAGCCCGCGCCGTTTCAATTCCGGGCCGATGATTTCGCACAGTTCCTGTTCGCGCTTCGTGAGGCCCGCTTTTTCCGGCCGCCCGCCCACATGCATGTTGGAGCGGGATTCGCCCTTGGCCGGCACGCGGTTGATGGCGCCGACGGGCTCACCGTCCACCAGGATGATGCGTTTGTCGCCCTTGCGCACATCGGGCAGATATTGCTGGGCGATGAGCGGCTCGTTGGAAAGATTGCCGAAAAGCTCCAGAAGCGAGGCGAGGTTTTCATCACCTTCGGAAAGGCGGAAGACGCCCGCCCCGCCATTGCCGTAAAGCGGCTTGACGATGATGTCCTTGAACTCATCGCGGAAGGCGCGGATTTCGGCCTGATCGAGCGTGATGAGGGTGGGCGGCATGACGCCCGGAAATTCCGTCACGAAGAGCTTTTCCGGCGCGTTGCGCACCTCGCGCGGATTGTTGACGACCAGCGTCTTGGGGTGCACGCGCTCCAGCATGTGGGTCGCGGAAATGTAATTCATGTCGAAGGGCGGGTCCTGGCGCATCAGCACCACGTCCATCTCCGTGAGATCACGCGGGGCAAATTCGCCGAGGGTGAAATGCGCGCCCTTTTCCCGTTTCACGGAAAGCTGCGCCATGCGGGCATAAACCCGCCCGTCGCGCATGGAAAGCTGATGGGGCTCGTAATAGAAGAGCGCGTGGCCGCGGGCCTGCGCTTCCAACGCCAGGGCGAAGGTGGAATCGCCGTTAATGTCGATCCCCGCAATGGGGTCCATCTGGATGGCCGTCTTCAAGCCCATGATCCGTCGCCTTCTTTTCTTTCAGCCGCGCGGGCGGTTTGCCGGAATGCAGTGGCGCACAAGATGGCGACGGGCGCGCCCGGATGCAAGGCGCTTGGGCGCTCACAAAATCCGGCGGGGCAAAATCCGGCGGAAACAAAGAACCGGCTCAGTTCAGCTTCTTGCGCAGCCGCTCGAGGATTTGCGCGGCCTCGGTGGCGAGCGTCCAATTGTCCTGGGCGCGGGCAAGATCGATCGTTTGGCGGAAATCCTCCAGCGCATCGCCGTAGCGGGCAAGGCGGGTGTGGAGCTTGCCGAGATCGTAGCGGATGGCGGCCTCATCGGGCGCGATCCAGCTCATGCGGGCGAGATATTCGGCGCCTTTTTCCTCATCCCCGGCCTGGAGGGCGCGGGTGAGAAGATTGTTCTGGAGCCGTAACAAAACCAGGCGCGGCGTGACCGGCTGATAATAATCGGGGTCGAGCCGGGCGCCGGGGCCCATCGCCTGTTCCAGCAGAAGGCGCAGATCGCGGGCGCTCATTTCCGCGCCTTTATTGAAGGGATCGAGGATCGCCATTTCCCCTGCCGCTTCCAGGCGCAGGACAAAATGCGCCGGGAAATTCAGCCCCGTAATATCGAGGCCCGCGGCGTGGCCCGCATGGAGATAAAGAATGCCGAGCGCCACGGGCAGGCCCTTGCGGCGGGTAATAACATCCACAAGATTGGCGTTTTCCGGGGCGTCATACTGCGCGCGGTCGCCTTCATAATGAAAGCCGCGCCCGAGAATTTCCGAAAGCGCCTCCACCCCTTCGCGGGCGGAAAAGCTCTGGCCCGTGAAGCGGGCCTTGGCGGCGGCGGCAATGTCGCGCAGATGGCGCTCGCAGGCGGCAAGGTCGGCATCAGGCCGGTCGAGCGCGCCCAGCCAGAGCGCGGCATCGGCCAGAAGATCGGCGCGGGGCTCTTGCCCCCAATCCAGCAATGCCTGCCTGAGTTCGCCCCGATGCATGGCCTGCTCCCTTAGCGCGGGCACGCCGGGGCGTGCCGCTTTACTCGTCCTACTTCTGCTCCGGCCAGACGGGCATTTACCCTGATCTACTCCTCAAGCGCCGCGCGCCGGTCCGGATCGTCCTTCAATTGTACATGGCTTATGATGTTGCGCACACCCGAGATATCGCGGGCATGGTTAATCACGCGGGTCAGCTCGCGCTGATCCTGCGCAATGCCCATCAGATAGACCCAGCCGCGCACCGTTTCGATGGAGTAATTGATCGCCACGATGTCGGTGTCGCGCATGATCTGCGAGCGCAGCTTGGAGGAAATCAGCGTGTCTTTTGCCGCCTGCACAAGGCCCGCGCCTTCCTCGATGCGGATTTCGCTGATCACTTCGCGCACGGCCTTGACGCTCCAGGCGATGCGCACCGCCTCCACCCGCTCTTCCGGTTTGTCCACGACGCCGGTGAGCAGCACGCGCCCTTCGCTCACCTGCGTCGAGACACGGGAAAAGAGCTTGTCGTCTTCGGCGAGCAGGCGGCGGTTGATCTCAACCTGTATGGAAAGATCGTCGGCCGCCGCTTCCAGCCCGCGCTCCTGTGAGGCGCCAATGCCGGCCGCTGCGCCCGCACCGATTACCGTGCCCGTCACCGTGCAGCCGGCAAGGCCGAAACCCAGCATCGCCAAAAGCGCTGCCCGAAGAAAAAATGAGGGAGAAGAAAATGCGTGCCCGCTTCCTGCCATTGCCTGTTTCACACTCCGCTAAATTGCCCGCGAATCATCCCCGCTCCGGAGCCTTGCGGCCCCGGCAAGCGTAGCATAGTGCAAATTGCGGCGGGAGTTGGGAGAAGCTAACGGCAGACGGCATTCAGCTCGGCAAGCAGGGCTTTGAGATCGGTGCGGTAATTTTCCGCCGCCTCGGCCAGCGTCATGAAAGGCGCCATGGGGCAGCCGGGGCAATGCATATGCCGGCGCAGAAAAACGGGCAGGGTGGCCGGATGCAGCCGCATCACCTCGCCCACGATACTTTGCGCGGTCAGCCCCGCGTCCTGAAACTCCGTTTCCTTGAGATGTCCGTCCATGAGAGCACTCCTTCCCCCAGCTGCCGTAGAAGTATGAGGCGGGCAGGAGCGGGCGTCTTTGCGCGCGCGCAAGCTCTGGCGGGAATCACTCTTTAAGGGGCAGGTCTTCGGCAATGACGACAAGCGCATGCGGGTCGCGCACGGTCAGTTTCTGGCGGCCCAGCTCGACGACGCCGCGTTCTTGCCAGGCGGAAAGCGTGCGCGAGACGGTGTGAAGCGTCGTGCCCGTTAACTCGGCAATATCCTGCCGGGAGACGGGAAAGTCGATCAGAATGCCGCCCTCCACGCGCCGGCCCGCCTGCGCCACGAGCCGGGCAATGCCATGGGCGATGCGCCGCTCCACCCGCTCCGTTTGCATTTCGCGCAGGCGCGACTGGGTGTCCTGCAAACGCCCGCCCATGGTGCGCATGGCGTTGAGCGCAATGCCGGGATAGGTCTGCGCCAGCTCGCCGATAGTGGCGCGCGTCCAGCCGAGTGCCCAGGAATCGGTGACAGCCGTTGCGGTGCCCGGATAAGTCAGCCCGCCGCAAACGGCGACGCAGCCGAACATTTCCTTCGGGCCGATATAGCGGATGATGATTTCCTGCCCCTCGGGCGTGATCTGCGTGACTTTCAGCCGCCCGGCGGAAAGCACATAAAAAGCATCGGCTTCCTGATCCTGCTCGAACGCGCGCTCGCCCGTTTCAAGCTTGCGCCAATGAGCAGCGGCGAGCGCCTCATCCTTGCCGGCAGGATCGAGATTACCGAACACGTCCACCGCATCGAGCAGCGCCGGATCGAGCTGTTTTTCCTGCGTGGGCATAAGCACGCCTCTCCCCAGTGAAGGCTCCACGAATTTTGCGGTGCCCGGCAATCTGCCGGTTCTTTGTCCGCCCGCAAAGACGGAAGAACCAAGGCTTTCTATCTTCGCCTCAAGTCGGGGCCGCATTCAACCGCTGCCTGCCTTGCAAAGGAGAATTTAGATGATGAAAACCGCTTTCCGTGCCGCCATGGCCATTCTGGCTCTCACTGCCCCCGCGCAGGCCGCCGAGGTGGAAGTGAAAATGCTCAACAAGGGCGAAGCCGGCATGATGGTCTTCGAACCGGCGCTGGTGAAAGTCGCGCCCGGCGACACGGTGCGTTTCGTGCCCACCAATCCCGGCCACAACGCGCAGTCGCGCCCCGGCATGCTGCCGGAAGGTGCCGAGCCTTTCAAAGGCGGCATCGGCAAAGAGATCGCCGTTACCTTCGAGAAGGAAGGCGTCTATGGCTATGACTGCATGCCCCATTACGGCATGGGCATGGTCGGACTTGTCGTGGTGGGCGATCCCTCCGCCAACCTTAAAGAAGCCGAAGCCGTTAAACAGCGCGGCAGGGCCGCAGACCGCTTCGAGGCGCTTTTTGCCGCACTGAAAAACTAACTCCTTCGTCAAGCACCTCCTCCTGCTTAATGAAGGCTCAACGGCCCGCTTCTCCCGGCGGGCCGTTTCTTTATCTGCCTACGGACAAAGTGACGCACCGCCTCTGAATGCAATGCCTCTTTGTCGGGGCGCAAATAAGCCTCTCCAATCTTCCCTCATAGTGGCCTCAATCAGCGACGACGACCCGGTAAATGAGCCGCCGCCAGCTGTATGACCGAGCTAGATGAGGAGTTGAAACGATGAAACCGCTGCTTGGAAAAACACCGCTTGGCAAAACATTGCTTGGCACCGGAGCCGCTCTGATCCTGACGGGCATGACCGGATGGGCGGGGATGGCAAATGCCGAAGAGGTGAGCATCACGCGCGACCCTGCCGAAGTGCCCGCCCCCATCGCCCGCAACGAACCTGCAACCATTCAGGTCACGCTGGAGACGATCGAACGCGTCGCCAAGTTGAATGACGGGAGCGACTACCGCTTCTGGACCTTCAACAATCAGGTGCCTGGCCCGATGATCCGCGCGCGGGTGGGCGACACGGTGGAAGTGACGCTGACCAACAATGAAGAAAGCTGGCTGCAGCACAATGTCGACTTTCATGCTGTGACGGGCCCCGGCGGCGGCGCGCATGCAACGCTTGCCATGCCCGGCGAGACGAAGTCCTTCTCCTTCAAAGCCATGAAGCCCGGCCTTTATGTCTATCACTGCGCCACACCGACCGTTGCCCAGCATATCGCCAACGGCATGTATGGGATGATCCTGGTGGAGCCGGAAGAAGGGCTGCCGGCAGTCGACCGCGAGTTCTATGTGATGCAGGGCGAGCTTTACACGGTCGAGCCCATCGGTACGAAGGGCGAACTGACGGAAAGCTATGAACGGCTGATCGACGAGCTTCCCACGCACTATGTCTTCAACGGCAAGGTGGGCGGCCTGATCAAAGACAAGCCCTTGCAGGCGAAAGTCGGGGAAACCGCGCGCATCTATTTCGGTGTGGGCGGCCCGAACAAGACCTCCAGCTTCCATGTGATCGGCGAGATCTTCGATAAGGTCTACGATATGGGCGGCGTGAAGGCCCATACCGAAGATGTGCAGACCGTCACCGTAGCGCCGGGCGGAGCGACGATCACCGATCTCAGCTTCGAGGTGCCGGGCACCTATCTCCTGGTCGACCACGCGCTGAGCCGGGTCGAGAAGGGGCTTGCGGGACACATCAACGTGGAAGGTGAGGAAAACCCCGAGATCTTCCGCGAAAGCCTGCCGCAAAAACAGGCGATGGCCGACTAAGCAAAGATAACCCCGGCGGCACAAACCGCCGGGGTTATTGATTCACGTCATGGCGGAAATTTGCCGTTTGCCTAAATTGGCAATTATGGGATTGCAACACGGAACCTTGAAGATGGCCTTTGACGGCGCCCATAAAACAGCCGCCCCTGCAGCCGCGCTCAAAAAAGAGAGCGGCGATGCGGCGTTTCTGCGTGAGGTGCGCGCTTTTCTTGATGAGGCGTTAACGGAGGATTTGCGCGCCGCAGGCCGGGCGACAACCGGCACCCATTCAGATATCGAGGCCTGCCGTCTCTGGCACAAACGTCTTTATGAAAAAGGCTGGATCGCCCCTGCCTGGCCGAAAGCCCATGGCGGCACGGGCTGGGATGCGCGCCAGCGGATGCTGTTCGAGCGCGAGTGCGCCGAGCGCGATGCGCCGGTACTTTTTGCCGGCGGCCTGCGCAATGTCGGCCCGCTTCTTATCGAAATGGGCAGCGAGGCGCAGCGGGCGCGCTATCTGGAACCGATCCTGAGCGGCGCGCATCTTTGGTGTCAGGGCTATTCGGAGGCGGGCGCTGGCTCCGACCTTGCCGCGCTTTCGATGAAAGCGGTGCGCGAGGGTGATGCCTATATTCTAAACGGCACGAAGATCTGGACGACGGGCGCGCATCTCGCCACCCATATGTTCGCGCTGGTGCGCACCGCTTCTATCGGCAAGCCGCAGGAAGGCATCACCTTCCTGCTGATCGATATGAAAAGCCCCGGCATCGAGATCCGTCCTATCCAGACACTCTCCGGGGAGCCGGAATTCAACGAAGTGCATTTCACCGACGTGCGCGTGCCCGTTTGCGAGCGCGTGGGCGAGGAAAACGAAGGCTGGCTCGTTGCCAAGCGGCTCATGCAATATGCCCGCAAGAGCAATACAACGACGGGCCTTCTGCGCCGCACTTACCGCCTTGCCAAGGAACTTGCGGCGCGGGATGGGCTGGAGAAGGACTTTGCGGGTGCTTTCGCGGAAGCCGAGATCGGGCTCGACGCATTGGAGCGGGCCGAGGAAGCCGCCAATATGGAGCAGCCCGGCGCGCTTAATTCCTCGATGATGAAACTGCTCGCAACCGAGCTGCATCAAAAGCTGAGCGCGCTTTATCTCGATCTTGCAGGTCCCGGCGGACTTGAGGCGCTCGGGCCGGAAGAAATTTTGAAAGAAACGGCGACCGCGCCGCCGCTTGCCCATGCCGGCGCGAAATATTTCGCCACCCGCGCGGCGAGCATTTATTCGGGCACGAACGAAGTACAGCGTAACATTCTGGCAGCAAGCGTCCTTGGGCTCGGTAAAGCCGTTTGAGCGAGGCCCGCAAGCGAAAGCAAGATGCAATGGATATGACACGCACCGCTCCAAAACTTCTCTGGCTCGACAGTTTCGAGATGGGGATTCGCGAGCTCGATAAAGAGCACAAGCAGCTTTTCACGGAACTGAACGAGCTGATGGACTGTCTGGAACAAGTACCGGCTGATGAAGAAGAACGCGCGGCGCTTACCGCACGCCTTGCCGCCGTCATCACCCATCACAAAGCTCATTACGCTCACGAAGAAACACTGATGGCGCGGCGCAAATATGCCGGGCTCGAGACCCATGCGCGCGAACACCGGCGCCTTGAAAAAGAAAGCGACATGATGTTCGAGACCTTCACCGCGCTGCCGCCCAGCGCCAATGAAGGACGGCGCACACTTGCGCTGCGCATTCGCGACGGGCTGCTCGATCATTTTCTGCATTACGATCTGCGCTACAAATCGCACATGCTGGATGCAATGGGGCGCTAGGCTCCCTCAAAGAAACCCATGCGCCCCGAGCACCGCCGCACCGATGGTGACGGCGCTTAGCGTCAAAAGCACGATATGCGCCCTGTGCACGAGGCGGAACGTTGCCTCCGGCGCCGCTTCCGCCCTGCTATGGAACCAGGCATGCAGGAAAAGCGGCTCGCCGATAAAAAGCACGAAGGTGAAGATCGCCCAGACCAGCACCATGGCATGCATCCACCAGAAGGCAGGATCGAGAAACCGGCCCCAGGCCCCCAGAAGCCAGGTCATGTAAAAACCGCTGAGCCCGGCGAGCGTGACGGAAATTTTCGCCTGACCCGAAAAACGCCCTTCCACTTCCTCGAAAAGCCGTAGCCGGTCTTCCGGGCGCGCGAAACGCCGCACGGCAGGCAGGATGACGAGCGTCACCATGGCGACACCGCCCAGCCAATGCACGAGCGCCAGCACATGCAGCGCCCGCGCCAAGGTCAATTGCTCGAACATTCCCGCATTTCTTCCATTGGTCTTTAAGGAACTTTCCGCCGCTCACCCTGCGGCAATTGGTACCTGGCAGACAAGCATATAATATGCATACTAAATGCATCTATTACGCACCCAGCCTTTCCTGCCGGGTGTCCCGCCTGTTCTCAGGAGCCGCGCATGACATCGTCAGCCAAGCGGATACGCGCCTATCAGGGACCGGCATTGCTCAGCTTCGGCTTCCGGCCCTTCTTTCTCTTTGCCGGAATGTGGGCCGTTTTGGCGCTTTGTCTCTGGATTCTCATGGTATCGGGCGGCCTGACGCTTCCCAGTCACCTCGCCCCCGCGGACTGGCATGTCCATGAAATGCTCTATGGCTATATTCCCGCCGTCATTGCCGGGTTCCTGCTCACCGCCGTGCCGAACTGGACGGGCCATCTGCCCATAACCGGCGCGCCGCTTCTGGCGCTTGTACTGCTCTGGCTCGCCGGGCGCCTCGCGCTTTTCTTTTCCGCCTTTACCGGCGGGCCGGTCGCCGCCGTCATCGATGCCGCTTTTCTCTTCACCCTTGCCGCCGTGATCGGGCGGGAAGTGATCGCGGGCAAGAACTGGCGCAACCTGAAAGTCCTCGTGCTGCTCTGTCTGCTCGGCGCCGGCAACGTGCTTTATCATGTGGAAGCCATGCAGCCCGGCGCGGCTTACGGCTATGGCGCGCGGCTCGGCACCGGCGCCATTCTCTTTCTCATCATGCTGATCGGCGGGCGCATCATTCCAAGCTTCACGCGCAACTGGCTCGTGAAGCAAGGGGAGGGACGGCTCCCCGCGCCCTTCAACCGGTTCGATATTACCGCGATGGTGGCGGCAGGCATCGCGCTCTTGAGCTGGATCGCACTTCCTTTTGAGGCGGCGACCGCCTGGCTTTGCCTGATCGCAGGAAGCTTTCATCTTCTCCGGCTTGCCCGCTGGGCAGGCGAGCGCAGTTTTGCCGAACCGCTCGTGAGCGTGCTCCACGCAGGCTATCTCTTTGTGCCGCTCGGTTTCTTCGCGCTTGCCGCCGCGCATTTCTTTCCCGCCTTTCTCTTTTACGGCGACGGGCTTCATGCCTGGACCATCGGCGCGATGGGCGTCATGACGCTGGCGGTGATGAGCCGCGCCGCGCTCGGCCATACGGGCCATCCTTTGACGGCAGGGCGCGGCCTTGCGCTTATCTACGTTCTCATCGTGCTTGCTCCCTTCGCGCGGCTGTTCATGTCGATCTCGGATGCGCCGCAAACGCTCCTTTATCTCAGCGCGTTTGGCTGGATCGGCGCCTTTGGCGGTTTCGTCATTCTCTTTGCGCCGCTTCTTGCTGCGGCGCGCAAAGGAAAGGCGGGATAATTTTGCACCGCACACGGATAAATATTTCTATCAAACCACCTGGAAATTCCCCGCCCGCACTGGACGGGCCGAAAGGACTTGTGTCAATTTTCCTATCGGGAGAAATGTCGGCCGCTCCCGCAAGGCGCCCCGGCGCTCTTTCCAGGCAGCGCGGGGCCCTCCCGTGCGTGCGGCCTTACCCGCATTTCCCCTTCATCAGAAGCGTACCGCGTATCGCACCGCTTGGTGCCGTCGGACAAAACGCGCCGATACCACCACCCGGCAGCAACAGATCTCACCCGGCCCGCACGGGCCTGACGGACATCTAACGGCCGCAAGGCCAGAGGAACGAGAGAGCGCTTGCCATGACCAATACAAAAAAACTCTGGATATCCCTCGCCATTCTTCTCGTTGCCAGTTTCAGCGTGCTTTTGCTGATGGGCCGCGAGATTTATCAAAAAGCCCCGCCCATGCCCGAGCAGGTGGTCTCCACCTCGGGCGAGACGATTTATACCCGCGCCGATATGGAGCTCGGCCGGCGGGTCTGGCAATCCATGGGCGGTATGCAGCTCGGCTCGATCTGGGGGCATGGCGGCTATGTGGCGCCCGACTGGAGCGCCGACTGGCTGCACCGCGAAATCATGGCGGTGCTCAATGCCTGGGCGGCGGAAGAAGGCGCGGAAAATTATGCAGCGCTTTCTCCCGAACGCCAGGCAGCACTCAAAGGCCGCCTCGAAGGGCTCTTCCGCACCAATACCTATGACCCTGCCACCGGCACCATCACGCTTGCCGAGGAACGCGCCCGCGCCATCGAGAAAGTCTCGGGTCATTACGAACAGCTCTTCGGCAACGATCCCGCCTTCGAACCCTTGCGCGAAGCCTATGCGATGAAAGACGACACGGTGCCGGATGCCGATCACCGCAAAGCGCTCGGCGCCTTCTTCTGGTGGACCGCCTGGGCCGCCGGGACGGAGCGGCCGGGTGACACGATCACCTACACGAATAACTGGCCGAGCGAGCCCCTGATCGAAAACCGCCCGCCCGCCAGTTCCTTCGTCTGGTCGGCCTTCTCGGTGCTCTTCCTCCTGGCCGGGATCGGGCTTTTAGGCTGGCATTACGCCGTCTCTCATGGGCGCGAAGAAGAGCCGCACGATCTGCCGCCCTTCGATCCCATGCGCGGCACAGTGGTCACGCCCTCGATGAGCGCCACGGCGAAATATTTCTGGGTGCTGCTCGCGCTCTTTCTCGTGCAGATATTACTCGGCGCCATCACCGCGCATTATCAGGTCGAAGGCCAGGTGCAATACGGCTTCGAGCTTGCCAATGTGCTGCCCTATTCGCTGAGCCGCACCTGGCACACACAGCTTGCGGTGCTCTGGATCGCAACCGCCTGGCTCGGCACCGGGCTTTACATTGCGCCCGCCATTTCCGGCTATGAGCCGCCCTATCAGCGGCTCGGCGTCAACTTCCTCTGGATCTGCCTCATCATCATCGTCGTCGGCTCCTTTGCCGGGCAATGGTTCGCGGTGATGCAGACGCTCGGCCTTGAGAACAATTTCTGGTTCGGCCATCAGGGCTGGGAATATGCGGATATGGGCCGCTTCTGGCAGATCTTCCTCTTTATCGGGCTCGTGCTCTGGCTCGTGCTTGTCGGGCGGGCGCTCTGGCCGGCGCTGCGGCCGGGGGCACCGGGCCGCTCGATCACGGGCCTTCTTTTCCTTTCCACCGTCGCCATCGGCCTTTTCTTCGGGGCGGCGCTGGCCTGGGGCGAGAATACGCATATCTCGATGGTCGAATATTGGCGCTGGTGGCTCGTCCATCTGTGGGTGGAAGGGTTCTTCGAAGTCTTCGCCACCGCCGTGATCGCGTTCCTTTTCACGCGGCTCGGCCTTCTCAAATTGCAGACGGCGACGGTCGCCGTGCTCTTCGCCACCATCATCTTCATGGCAGGCGGCGTGCTCGGCACCTTGCACCACCTCTACTTCGCCGGCACGCCCACCGTGGTGCTGGCGCTGGGCGCAAGTTTCTCCGCCCTTGAAGTGGTGCCGCTCGCCTATATCGGCTTCGAGGCCTATCACACGTTCCGCCTGAGCAAGGCAACGCCCTGGATGGAACGCTACCGCTGGCCGATCATGTTCTTCCTCGCGGTTTCCTTCTGGAACCTCGTGGGGGCAGGGCTCTTCGGCTTCCTCATCAACCCGCCGCTCTCGCTCTATTACATGCAAGGGCTGAACCTCACCCCGCTGCATGGGCACACGGCGCTCTTCGGGGTCTACGGGATGCTGGGGATCGGCCTCGTGCTCTTCTGCCTGCGCGGGCTCAAACCCGAGCTTGCCTGGAACGAAGGGTTGCTGAAAGTCTCCTTCTGGAGCTTCAATGTGGGCCTTGCGATGATGGCGCTCTTCACGCTTCTGCCGCTCGGCACGATGCAGCTGATCGAGGCGATCAATAACGGTTATTGGTCGGCCCGCTCGGCGGAATTCATGCAGCAGCCCATTGTCGACCTTCTGGTCTGGATGCGGGTACCGGGCGACACGATCTTCTCCATCGGCGCGCTGGCCCTCGTGGTCTTCGTGATCGGGCTCTGGGTGCGTCCGCGCTATCAGGGCGTGCCGACGGAAGAAGAAGAACGCGCGGCAACCACCAAGGCCCGGGCATAAGGCCCGCGCATGTTGCGTAACAACGGTATGCACGGCAGGATTTTGAAATGATCGAGTTTTATTTTGAGATCCGCGCCGTGCATATCGGCTCCGTCATCCTGAGCGGCCTCATCTTCTTCTTGCGGGGGGTGGGGCTGCACGCTTTTAAAGCAAGCTGGCCGATGGCCGCGCCGGTGCGCTTTACAAGCTACACGGTCGACACGGTGCTGCTCACCTCCGCGATGATGCTGACCGTCATCCTGCAGCAATATCCTATCGCCGATCACTGGCTGACCGTGAAGGTCACACTGCTCATCATCTATATCGTGCTCGGCGCCTATGGGCTGAAATACGCCAAGACCCCGCGCGCACGGCTCGGTTTCTGGCTCGCCGCGCTTGCGCTTTATCTTTATATTGTCTCCGTCGCCCGCGCCCATGACCCGCTGGGCGTCTTCGCGCTGCTTCTCTAACAATCCCGCCAGTCAAAAAAGCCAGCGGAAGGCGCGCTCCAGAAAGGTGCGCGCACCGGTGCGCACGGGCGCGCCATGGGCCATCAGTACCTGGGAGGCGGGCCAAGCGAGCACCCGGCGGAGCGCCTCGCGCGCGGCGCGGCGGCGGATGAAAGCGCGGCGGAATTTGCGCGGCACATGGGGCTCATCGCCCGTCATCAGATCGAGCTTTGCGATCAGCGCCCGCCAGCCGGAAAACCAGCCGGGCGGGAAATGCTGCAAGAGGTCGGTGAAAATCACCGTGCCGCTTTTTTCATGAAAGAACACCGCCTCATCGGTGATGAGATTGCCGGTGACGAGCACCTGGTCGATCTCCCCTTCCCAGGCGGCAGGCGGCGCATCTTCCAGGATGCCATCAAAGGTAAGGTCTTTGCGTTTTGCGGCGAGGCGCGCGGGCCCCCAGATCTCAGCCTCCGGAAAGGCGCTCTTCCACTCTGCAAGATAAAGATGATGGAGGGAATTGGGCGCTACGAGAAAACGCACCGTGCCCAAGGCCGCCACGTCTTCCCGCACGCCTTTGTCCAGCGCAACGGGCGACCAGATGAAAAGGCTCCCGCCGCCCAAGCGGATTACCGCCATGCGGAGAGGATAATGGAAACCGGCAACCTCAACTTCCGGCCCTTCCGCCGTCCATATCTCTTCTCCGATCGGCGCGAGCATCCCCATCTCCCCTGTCTTTGCAAAGCGCGCTGACCTGCGCGGCAAGCCTGTCTGCATACTTACATAGGAAAGCGCGGCGGGGTACTTATATGAAAAGCGCTATACGCAATGGGGCGCAATGGGGATGAGAAAGAATGAGCGAGAAAGACCGGCGGTTCTGGGACAAGGCCGCGCGCAAATACGCCGCTTCCGCTATCGCCGATGAGGAGGCCTTTGCCAGAACGCTCACCCGCGTGCGCGAACTGACGCCGCCTGGCGCGCGGGTGCTGGAGCTTGGCTGCGGCACGGGCACGGCGGCGCTGCGCCTGGCGGATGCCGCCGAGAGTTATCTTGGCACCGATATATCCGGGGAAATGATCGCCATCGCGAAAGAAAAGCTGGCAGATGCCGAGAACCGCGATCTTGCCCTGCGCCTCCGCTTCCGCGCCGCCACCGCCGAAACGCTCGCCGAAGAACCGGACTGCTATGACATTATTCTGGGGTTCAACTACATTCATCTGGCGGGCGATCTACCGGGAGCCCTGGCCCATATTCGCGCACTGCTTGCGCCGGGCGGGCTCTTCATTTCCAAAACGCCTTGCATCGGCGAGGTCAATCCGCTCCTCCGCCCGCTCATTCATCTTGCCATTCCGGTGATGCAGCTTTTCGGCAAAGCGCCCTCCGTCACCTCGCTCACCGCCGCTTCGCTTGAGGACGCGATCCGCGCCGCCGGATTCAGCATCGAGGAAACCGCGTATCACAGCGTAAAGAAAAACGACTGGCGGCCCTTTATCGTCGCCCGCGCGCCGCAATAAGAGAGCGGCTTAACGCCAGGCATCTTCGATATGGCGGGGCAGGGCGCGCGGGGAAATCAGCACCGCATCGAAGCGGATGTCTTTTCCCCAATGCGTCTTATGTTGAGCGATAAAGGCTTCCGCCGCCCTTGCAATGCGCGCTTGCTGGCGCGGCTGGATCGCCTCGCCCGCCGCCGCCTTATCCTCCCGGCGCTTGACCTCGACAAAGACAAGAAGCTTGCCGCGCGTCATGACGAGATCGGCCTCGCCGACCCCGCGCCGGTAATTGCGCGCGAGCAGGCGGTAGCCTTTCGCCCGCAGCCACCAAAGGGCAATCGTTTCGGCGCGTGCACCTCTACGCTGTGCTTCCTGGCGCTGCGTCTTGCGGCGCGCCTCGCTCATTCCCGCCCGCTCTCTTTCAGCTCGAGCGCGCGGCGGTACACCTCCTTGCGCGGCAGGCCGGTCATTTCGGTGACTTCCTTTACCGCTTCTTTGAGTGAGAGTTCGTCCATGGCCGAGGCAAGCAGTGTGTCGAGATCGCCTGCCTCGGGCCCGGTTTTGTCCGGCGGGCCGACCACCAGCACGATCTCGCCCTTGGGTGCGCCCGCCTCTTCATAATGAGCGGCAAGCTCAGCAAGGCCCGCGCGGCGCACCTCTTCGAATTTCTTTGTGAGCTCGCGCGTCACCGCCGCCTCGCGGGGACCGAACACATCCGCCATATCTTTCAGGCAGGCGGCGAGCCGGCGCGGGCTTTCGAGAAAGATCAGCGTGGCGGGAATATTTTTCAGCTCTTCAAGCACCGTGCGGCGCGCGGCTTCTTTAGGTGGCAGGAAACCTGAAAAGAAAAACCGGTCGGAGGGAAGACCGGAAAGAACAAGCCCCGCCAGCACGGAAGAAGCGCCGGGCAGACAGGTCACAGTATGTCCTTCCTCCTGCACCGCGCGTACGAGCTTATAGCCCGGATCGGAAATGAGCGGCATCCCGGCATCGGAGACCAGCGCCAAAGCCTCGCCCCGCGCCAGGCGGGCGAGGATACGCGGGCGCATTTCGGCGGCATTATGCTCATGGTAAGGCAGGAGCTGCACTTTCAGCCCGTGGATCTGCATCAGCCCGCCGGTGACGCGCGTGTCCTCGCAAAGCACCGCATCGGCTTTGGCGAGCACATCGAGCGCGCGCAGGGAGATGTCTCCCGCGTTGCCGATCGGCGTTGCGGTGACATAAAGGCCGGGGGCGAGGGCCCCGCGCGGCGCTAGTGCCTGTTTCTTATCTGTCACGGAGCACCCTTGCCTGGAAGAAATCCAGTTTTCGTCATCAAGGCGCCAAAGTGCCCGGCAATAGAGAAAAGCGCAATCACCGGCGCGCGGGGGCGGGGCTCCTTATGCAAAACGGGTCCACCTTCGCGGGAAAATGCGCTAGGCTGCGCGCCAGATGCAGTTTGAGAACAGGTTCAGGAGCCGGAGGCAGATGCCGGCTCCGGGTAATTCGGGCGGTTTTACAAGATGATGGTTTCCCGGGCAGTTTCCGCCCTTCTTTCCGCGGCACGCAGCAGCTCTCTTCTTCTTTCTCTTGGCCTTGCCGGTACGGGGCTTGCCCTTTCCGGCTGCGGACAAACGCCCAAAGACGTGCAAGTAACGCCGCCGCCCGGCGAGCGGCCCATTGCCGTGACCCCGCCGCCCGCCGATCTGCCGAAACTCGATACGGGCTCTTTCCTTACCCCGCCTCATATGGAAGGGCGCGAGCCGGTGCGCGTCGCCCTGCTTTTGCCGCTCGGCGCCTCGCAGAGCAATGTGCGCGCCGTGGCGGACGCACTGGCGAATGCCGGCCAGATGGCGCTTTTTGAAAGCGGCAATGCCGATATTCTGCTGATGCCGAAAGACACGCGCGGCACGGAGGCAGGCGCGGCAGCGGCCGCCGAAGAAGCGCTGCGCGAGGGGGCGGAAATCATTCTCGGGCCGCTCTTTGCCCATTCGGTAAGCGCCGTTGCCCCGCTCGCCGAGGCGCGCGGCGTGCCCGTCATCGCCTTTTCCACGGACAGCAATGTGGCCGGCGGCAATACCTATCTTCTGTCCTTCCTGCCCGAAGACAGCGTCACCCGCGTCATCGATTATGCAGGCCTGCAATCTTACGAAACCTTCGCCGCCTTCCTGCCGCAAACGGCGTATGGCGAGCGGGTGCGCGCGGCGTTCCTGCAGGCGCTCTCGGCCCGCGCGCTGCAGATCGACCGGGTGGAAACCTATCCCGCCGACGCCCAGGCCATGTTCGATCCGGCCCGCCGCCTTGCCCGCTATGACGAGCGGCGGGCGGCGCTGCGCGCGGAAAAAGCCCGGCTCAAGGAGGCGGGCGATACCGCCGCCCTCAAACGCCTTGAAGGGCGGGACACGATCGGCGATGTGCCCTTCGACGCGGTGCTTTTGGCCGCGGGCGGCACGGAGCTGAAATCCGCCGCGCCGCTTTTGCCCTATTTCGACATCGACCCGCGCAAGGTGAAATTCCTCGGCACCGGGCTTTGGGACGATCCTTCAACGCGGCTCGAGCCTGCCGTGCAGGGCGGCTGGTACGCCGCCCCGCCGCGCGAGGCGCGCGATGCCTTCTCCGCCCGTTACCGCTCTTATTTCGGGGAAACGCCGCCGCTCATCGCCTCGCTCTCTTACGATGCGGTGAGCCTGACCTCGGCGCTCGCGCGCGCGCCCGGCAAAGACGATTTCACCCGCGAGGCACTGCTCATCGAGGACGGCTTTGCCGGGGTGGACGGGATTTTCCGTTTCCTGCCCGACGGCACGAATGAGCGCGGCCTTGCGGTCTTCGAGGTGCAGTCTTCCGGACCCGTGCTGATCGATCCCGCACCGGCCAGCTTCCGCCCCCGCGCCTTTTAAAAGCGGCACGCGGGATGGTGCTTCGGCTTTATAATTTCTTCCGCAATTCGGCAGGACACCGGGTGCGTATCGCGCTCTCGCTCAAGGAGCTCGGCTACGAGTATGTTTCAGTCAATCTGCGCCCCGGCGCAGCGGAGCATCTGACACCGGAACAGGTGGCGCGCAACCCGCAGCGGCTCATTCCCGCGCTCGAACATGACGGCCAGATCATCGCGCAGTCCATCGCCATCATTGATTATTTAGAAGAGCTGAAGCCGGCGCCGTCGCTTTATCCTGAAGACCCTGTTACGCGCGCGCAGGCGAAGGCCTTTGCGCTTGTGATCACAAGCGAGGCGCATCCACTCAACAATCTGCGGGTGCTTCTTTATCTCGGTCGGGAGCTAAAGCTTTCAGACGAGCAGCGCGACGCCTGGTTCCGGCATTGGGCGGATCAGGCCATGTCCGGCCTTGAAAAAACGCTCGAGGCACGGGATGAGAAAACCCAGTTCGCTTTTGCCGATTATCCGACTGTTGCCGAAATTTGCCTTGCCGCACAGGCGACACGCATGAGCCAGGCGGGTATGACGCTCGACGCCTATCCGCGGCTCAAGGCACTGAATGAAAAATGTGCGGCGCTGCCCGCGTTTCAGAAAGCGGCGCCCGAAGCCCAACCCGACTATGTGGCGGGTATGTAAGGCTCACTCCACCAACAATTCACCGAGCAGCTTGTCGAGCACCATGCGTCCGCGCGCCGTGGCATAAAGCTGGCCGCCGCGCCGGGTGATGAGCCCGTCCTTTTCGAGCAGCGCAAGGCGTTTTTCTTCGATAATCCGTCCACTGAGTTTCTCATAACGGGCAAGCGGCACGCCTTCGGAGAGTCTCAGCCCCATCATCATCATTTCATCGCCCTGCTCGGCGGGCGCGATTTCTTCTGTCCGCGTCAGGCCGTGTCCGGCGCGCATCACCGCCGCCTGCCAGCGGGACGGCAGGCGTTCGGTTTCCGTCGCGATTTTTTTTCCTTCAACACTGAGCCGCCCATGCGCGCCAGGGCCTGCGCCCGCATAATCGCCGTAGCGCCAGTAAACGAGATTGTGCCGGCATTCGGCGCCGGGCTTTGCATGGTTCGAGACTTCATACGCCCCGAAGCCCGCCTTGGCGCAGACCTCTTGCGTCACCTCATAAAGCGTTGCCGCATCGTCCGCGCTGGGGGGCAGGAGCGAGCCTGCCTTAAAGAGTTTTTCGAAAGCCGTGCCGGGCTCGATGGTGAGCTGATAAAGCGAGAGATGATCGGCGGCATAAGAGATGGCTTCTTCAAGTTCGCGCCGCCAGGACGCCGGTGTTTGCGCCGGCCTAGCATAGATAAGATCGAAAGAGACACGCTCGAAAACATCGCGCGCGAGTTTGACCGCTTGCAAAGCCTCGCCCACCGAATGAAGCCGCCCAAGGAAGCGCAGATCATCGTCGCTCAGCGCCTGCACGCCGAGCGAGATGCGGTTCACGCCGCCGCCCTTATAGCCTTTCAGATAGGCCGTCTCGACGCTGGTCGGATTGGCCTCCATGGAAATTTCCGTGCCCTGGGGCATGTGCCAGAGTCCGGCCACCGCATCGATGAGCCTTGTGACCGCCTGCGGCGTCATCAGCGAGGGCGTGCCGCCGCCGAAGAAAAGCGAGGTAAGCGTGCGCGGCCCGGAAAGTGTGCGGAAATATGTCAGCTCACGGATGATGGCATCGATATAAGCCTCTTCCGGCACATCGCGCATGACATGGCTGTTGAAGTCGCAATAGGGACATTTCGACAGGCAGAAGGGCCAATGGATATAGACCCCGAAACCGCCTTCGGTTTCGGCGGGGGAAAGAGAGGCGGCGCGGGCGCTATCGTCCAGCGGCAAAGCAGGCATCCGTCAATTGCTTGAAAGCATCGGCCCGGTGCGACATGGCGTGTTTGCGCGCCGGGTCCATCTCCCCGAAGGTAGTCTCATGACCCTCCGGCTGAAAGACCGGATCGTAGCCGAAGCCTTTTTCCCCGCGCGGCGGCCAGACAAGCTGGCCATCGACGCGGCCTTCGAAATACTCCGCATGCCCATCCGGCCAGGCAAGCGCCAGCCCGCAGACGAAATGCGCGCTGCGGTCGCTCGCGCCCTTTTCGGCAAGCGCGCGCTCGACCTTTTCCATGGCAAGGCGGAAGTCTTTTTCCGGCCCCGCCCAGCGGGCCGAATAAATGCCGGGATCCCCGCCCAGCGCGTGGACGGCCAGGCCGCTATCATCGGCCAGCGCCGGCAGGCCTGAAGCTTCAGCAGCGGCACGGGCTTTCAGCTCCGCATTTTCGCGGAACGTGACGCCCGTTTCTTCCGGTTCCGGCAGGCCGAGATCGCCCGCCGATACCGTTTCGATACCGAAAGGAGAAAGCAAATCTCCGATTTCCCGCACCTTGCCCTGATTATGGCTCGCCACGACAAGTTTCGGTTCGGTGAAAAGACGCGCGCTCATAGTTGCTCCTTAGAGGATCCGCTCCTTATGCAAGCCCGCTTACTTGAGCCCGGCCGCCTCGTTCTGCAGGCGCACGAGATCGGCGATGGAGTCTTTAGCAAGGCCCATCAGCGCGGAAAGCTCGTCCTGCGAGAAAGGCTCGCCTTCCGCCGTGCCCTGGATTTCCACGATGCCGCCCGTGCCGGTCATGACGAAATTCGCATCCGTATCGGCGGTGGAATCTTCGGCGTAATCCAGATCGCAAACGGGCGTGCCTTCATAAATGCCGCAAGAGATCGCCGCCACATTGTCCTTGATCGGCGAGGCGGTGAGCATGCCGCGCTCCATCATCCAGGCGACGCATTGCTGCAGCGCCACCCAGCCGCCGGTGACGGAGGCCGTGCGCGTGCCGCCATCGGCCTGAATGACATCGCAGTCCACAGTGATCTGCCGCTCGCCCAGCGCCTTCATATCCACCACCGCGCGCAAGGAACGCCCGATCAGGCGCTGAATTTCCTGGGTGCGGCCCGACTGCTTGCCCGCCGAGGCTTCCCGGCGCATACGTTCATTGGTGGAGCGGGGCAGCATGCCGTATTCCGCCGTCACCCAGCCCTTGCCCTGGCCTTTCAGCCACGGCGGCGTGCGCTCTTCAAGGCTTGCGGTGCACAGCACATGCGTGTCGCCGAAGCGCACGAAGCAGGAGCCTTCGGCTTTTTTTGCATAGCCCGGCTCGAGGATAACGGGGCGCATTTCATGGGGGGCACGGCCGGACGGACGCATGGCATCTCCTGCTTTCAAGATGTGAGACTTTAAGGGGCGCACAAGACCGGGCGCGGGCTTATGTGTCAAGCAGGAGCGCACGCATAAGGGCAGGGCAATTGACGCAGCCCCATGGGCTGCCTAGATTTTTAGCCGTCAGATCAAGGCCTTCCGCCTTTTCCGGGGGCCGTTTCGAAGGAAAGCTGGTTCACGATGGTGGCCATCAGGGACATAAACGACCGCTCCCGCGAGATTTTCCGCGGGATCGTGGAAACCTATCTGGAGACGGGCGAGCCCGTGGGCTCGCGCTATCTCTCGCGCCATCTCGGCGTCGATCTGTCCGCCGCCTCGATCCGCAATGTGATGTCGGATCTGGAATCCCTCGGCCTGCTCTTTTCCCCGCATACCAGCGCCGGGCGCATCCCCACCGATGCGGGGCTTCGCATGTTCGTCGACGGGCTCTTGCAGGTCGGCATTCTCTCCGAGGACGAGCAAAGCCAGATCGAGACCCAGATCACTCAGTCCAATCAGGGCGCGGGCAGCGTGGAAGACGCGCTCAGGGAAGCTTCGATGCTGCTCTCGGGCCTCTCGCGCTGCGCCGGGCTGGTGCTCGCGCCCAAAACCGAATCCCGCCTCAAACATGTCGAATTCGTGCCCATGGATGCGCGCCGCGCGCTGGTCGTCATGGTCACCGAAGACGGGTCGGTGGAAAACCGCGTCATCGACCTTCCTCAGGGCCTGCCGCCTTCCGCACTGCAGGAGGCGACGAATTTCCTCAATGCCAAATTGCGCGGCCTTTCCGTCGCCGATGCGCGCCGCCGCCTGCAAGCGGAGATCGAGCAGACCCGGCGGGAGATTTCGGAACTGACGAGCCGCATCGTCGAGGAAGGCTTTGCCACCTGGTCGGGCGCTGGCGCACCGGCCTCGGGGCCCGATGCGCTGCTCTCCCGCTCGCTCATCGTCACCGGCCAGTCGCGTCTTCTCGATGATGTCACCGCGATGGAGGATCTCGAGCGCGTGCGGCTGCTCTTCGAGGAGTTGGAAAACAAGACCGATGTCGTGCAGCTTCTCGGCCTTGCCGAGGAAGCGGAAGGGGTGAAACTTTTCATCGGCTCGGAAACGAAACTCTTCGGCCTTTCCGGCTCTTCCGTCGTCGTCAAACCGTTCCGCGACCAGGACCGGCAGATCGTCGGGGTGATCGGCGTCATCGGCCCGACGCGTCTCAATTACGCGCGCATCATCCCCATGGTCGATTATACGGCCGGTGTCGTCAGCCGCCTGCTCAGCCGCGGACCCTTAAGCTGAAAGGCGCGTGGCAGGCCCATGCCTTGACACGGGCGGTGAGGAAGCGCATCTCTTGCCCGTCTTTCACCGGACACGTTTCGAACCGTTAAGAACAGGACGCTTTAAAGCCCATGAGTGAGGAAAAACCGGCCAAGACCCCGTCTGACGACACGCCGCAGGAAAACGGCGAAAGCGCGCCGGACGCCGGTGCCCAGATGGGCGCGGAGGCGGCGGCTGCCGTCAATGAGGACCCCTCCATTCTGGAAGGCGAGGAGGGCGGCAAAGACGCGCTCGAGGCCGAGCTTGCCGAAACCAAGGACCGGCTTTTGCGCCTTGCCGCCGAGCTTGAAAACACGCGCCGCCGCGCCGAGCGCGAGAAGCAGGACGCGGCCCGTTACGGGGCTGCCAGCTTTGCCCGCGACGTCCTGTCCGTTGCCGACAATCTGCGCCGCGCTATCGATGCTGTGCCCGAAGAAGAACGCGCCAATGCCAGCGCGATCATCGAAGGCGTGGAAATGACCGAGCGCGCGCTGCACTCGGCCTTCGAGCGCCATGGCATCAAGCCCATCGCGCCGGAGCCCGGCGACAAGTTCGACGCCAATTTCCATGAAGCCATGTTCGAGATCCCGAATACGGGCCTGCCGAACGGCGCCATCGTGCAGGTGGTGGAGACCGGCTACATGATCGGCGACCGGCTTTTGCGCGCTGCCCGCGTCGGACTTGCCAAGGGCGAGGCAGGCGGCAATGGCGGCGGCGCCGGCGGCAAGGTCGACACGACCGTCTAAGCCGGCCCGCCTTACCGGCCATTCTCCCGGCAGCGTCATCAAGGTGACATAGAAGAAAGCTAGGAAGGGACCCCGCGAGTGACCCCCGGTCACTGTCATCTGTCCTGCGCGAGGTCCCTATGGAACGCACCGCCCCTGCCCGTCCGCTTTTCGAGGAACGCGAGAGCGCTATTCTCACCGCCGCGCGAGAGCTTTTTCAGCGCGAAGACTGGGAACTCGTAACGATCGACGAGATCGCGGCGAAAGCACAGATCGGCAAGGGCACGGTCTATAAGCATGTGGCGAGCAAGGACGAGCTTTATGCGCGCCTTGCCATGGAGATCGACCGGCGCCTTCTGGCGCGGATCGAGGCGATTGACGATGCAGCTCCGCCGCTCGATCAGCTTGCCGCTTATATCGCCGCCTTCTGGCAACTTGCGGACCTGCCGCCCGAAGAGCGTAATCTCATGCAATATTGCGGGCGGGTCAGTTTCCGCCGCCGCCTGCCCGTGCCCATGCGCGCCAATTGGGGGATGACCGAGCAGCAATTGCGCGACCGGCTGCTTGCCATTTTACGCGCCGGGGTCAGCGCCGATCTTATCGAACCGCGGCCCGACGATTTGCTGCTTTTCGGCGTCCAATCCGCCCTGCACGGGGCGGTGCGCCTTGCCTGGCGCTCGGGCTCCGGCAGCGGGCGGCCGGAACGGGCGGGCGAGCTTATCCGCTTCATCCTGACCGGCATTGCCACGAAACAGGGCCGCAAGCACCTCAAAAAAGGCCTCGCGCTTTCCGCCTGACGCGCCCATTCCCCCGCCTTGCCGCACAATTGCACACCTGCCTGCGCGGGGATGGGCAAAGCCATGGCTTGAATTCGCGCGCCTCAACCCGAAGAATGATCCGGACCCGGCACGTGCCAACGAGATTCACGCCGGGCGAGGGGATGAGGAGGACCTTTCATGCAGGATATGACCGAGCTCTATCTGGCCGCCGCGCTTTTCATGGGGCTGCACCTGGTAATTTCCGGCACCGTGCTGCGCCGGATCATCACCGATATGATCGGCGAGAAAGTCTATATGGCGCTCTTCTCGCTGGCCTCGATCGGCGCCATCGTCTGGCTCGCCGTGAGCTACAACGAGGCCGTGGTCAGCGCGGACAATACCGTCTACTGGCAGGCGCCGGTGTGGCTTGCCCATTCGGGCGCGCTGATCCTGCTGGTGGCTTTTCTCATCGGCGTGCCCGGTCTTTTAACGCCGAACCCCACCTCCGTGGGCGGGGAAGCGGCGGCGGAAAAAGAAGATGCCGTGCAAGGCATGGTGCGCATCACCCGCCATCCTTTTCTCTGGAGCGTCATTATCTGGGCGGCGTTTCATTTGGGGGTGAACGGGGACCGCGCGTCGCAGGCGCTTTTCGGCACCTTTCTCACCGTTGCGCTGGTGGGCACTTTTTCCATCGACCGGAAACGAGCCAAGAAAATGGGGGAGAGCTGGCGCAAGTTTGCCGGGCAAACCTCGAACCTGCCATTCGTAGCGATTCTGAGCGGGCGCACAAAACTCGCGCTCGGCGAAATCGGCTGGTGGCGTCCTCTGGCTGCGGTGGTGCTTTGGGCGGCGGTGCTGATGACCCATGAAATGGTCTTCGGCGTTTCGCCCTTCCTGCGCTAAGCGGAAGGGCGCTGCAGCGCGCTTTAAAGATAGACGATCATGTTCTGGGGGGCAGGCTCGCTGGGTTCCGCCGGCACACTTGCTACAGGCGAATCCGTACGCTCGCCCATCCTGCGCGGCAGGCGAATCTTGAACGTCGAGCCACGGCCGGGCTGGCTTTCCACATCGATCGTCCCGCCCAGCCCTTCGACCAGTGATTTGACGATGGCAAGGCCGAGCCCCGTGCCGCCCGCATCATTACCCTGGCGGGCCACCCGGTAGAACGGGGTAAAGACGCGCCGGCGCGCGTCTTCGCTCAGCCCGCAGCCCGTATCGCTGACGCAGAGCAGAAGCCCGTCCGGCCCATCTTCGTTCAGGCGCACATCGACATAACCCCGGTCGGTAAACTTGATCGCATTGGAGACAAGGTTCGTCACGATCTGGCGCAGCGCCTGCGTATCCGTGGTCAGCGGAATGGAAGGGCCGGGCTCGAACTGCACCGAAATATCGGGCTTGGCCTCGGCAAGCGGCGCGATCAGGCGCAGGCTTTCGGAAACGACTTCACGGGCCTCGGCTTTTTCGAGCTTCAGATTGATCTCGCCCGCCTCCATGCGCGAGAAGTCGAGGATCTGATTGATGAGGCCGAGCAAATGGCGGCCCGAGCGGCGGATGTCGCCGGCATATTCGCCGTAGCGGTCGTCGGAATGGGACCCATAGGTTTCCCGCTCGATCACTTCGGCAAAGCCGAGGATCGCATTGAGCGGCGTTCTCAGCTCATGGCTGATATTGGCAACGAAGCGGTCGCGCATACGCATCGCCGCTTCCGCCGACGTGCGCGCTTCTTCCGCATCGCGCCGCGCGCGGTCTGCCTGCTGGGCATAGCGGATCATTTCTTCGGAGGCATGCTGCCAGACTTTCGCGCGCTGGCGGTCGGCCAGCTGCTCCTGGCGGAAGACCGAGAGCACATAAAGCACCGAGATCGCCGCCGCCTGGCTGCCCAGAATGCTGACGAAGGTCACGGTCAAGGGATCGGTGAGAATGTCCGCGCCGGTATAGACGAGAAAAAAGACCGAAATGGCGCAAAGCGAGGCGAAGCCGCTCCAGCACATCATCTGCGCGCGCCGCACCGGCTGCGTCGCCACCGCGATCAGATAGGCGATCACCGCCCAGGCGGCAAAGTGAATGCCGTAATCGGTCCCGAGCCCCTGGCTCAGCGAGTTGAGAAAGCCGGTGCCGATATAGCCCATGATCCCCCAGTAAAGCCAAAAGATGACCCGGGGAATATGTTTGTGACGCGCCGGATTGACCGTGAAATAGAAGATCGTCGGCGCCACGAATACGACGAAAAGCGGTACGGCAATATATTCGAACAGGCCCGCACGGCCCGTCATGACGACGAAGACGGATTGATGGATAACCGAGATCAGCGCCGCCGCGGCCACGATATTCAGCATCTTGGCGAAGAAGGGCGGCACCTGCTGGCGCGCGGTATCCGGCGCGCCGTCCGTTTCGAGCGGCATGGCCTCTCCCGGCTTTACGCCGGGCGCGGACTCGGGCACTTCCCCGCGCGCGTCATGCGCCGGGTTGAACCGCCCGTTTTTGATGGCCGTTAGGATCACTGCGCCACTCGCCAAATTTTAATCGAATGGCATCTTGGCCCCTAAGCGGTTACGGCAAGGCAAAGAAAACTGGTTAATAACCTGTTTTTTCATAGGTCTATTGGGGGCTTATTGGCGGATTTCCTTAAATCACGGCCTTAACCCTTAAATTCTTTCAGCCGGTGCTCTCTTTGCCGGGGGCCTTGTTGGCGGGGGCCCAGTTGACGGGGGCTTTGCCGCCATGTGCTTCTTCCAAGAGCCAGGCGCAAAAGGCGCTCACATCGGCGCGGGTCTCGCTCACGGGCGCGGTGACGACGTAATAAGCGGAGCTCGTCTCCAGCATCAGATCGAAGGGCCGCACGAGCCGTCCATCCTGCAAGGCTGCCGCCGCCAGCGCCTCATCGGCGAGCGCCACGCCCTGACCCATCGTCGCCGCCTCGAGCGCCAGGTGCCCGTCATCGAAGATCGGCCCGCGGGCCGCGTCCACGTCCTCCGCGCCCGCCGCCTTCAGCCAGGCCGCCCAGTCTTCGGTCGTATCCTCGTGAATGAGAGTGAAGCGGGAAAGATCATGCGGGCTTTGCAGCGGCGTTTCCTCACCGATCAGCGCCGGGCTGAGCACGGGGAAAGCGGCGGCGCCCATGATCTTTTCCGACTTAAGGCCCGGCCAGGTGCCGCGCCCGTAGCGGATCGCCACATCCACATCGCCCTTCGTCAGATCCACCATTTCCGGGGTCGGTACGAGATGAAGGCGCAGATTGGGATGGCGCTGATAGAAGCGGTCAAGACGGAGCACCAGCCAGCGGGCGGCAAAGGCCGGCTCGACGCTGACCACCACCGCCCGGTCCTCGGCCATGCGGGTGACGGCGCGCACCGCATCGTTCATCCCGTCAAAGGCGCGGGTCAGCGGGCCGAGCAGGCGCTCGCCCGCCTGGGTGAGATGCACCGCGCGGCCCGAGCGGCGGAAAAGCGCGCAGCCCAGCCACTCCTCCAGCCCCCGGATCTGATGGCTGATGGCGGAATGGGTCACGGAGAGCTCTTCGGCGGCGCGGCTGAAACTGAGATGACGGGCCGCCGCTTCGAAGCTGCGCAGCATGGATAAGGGCGGCAAGCGTCTGCTCATGATCTTTCTCCGGGTTTCACCACGCCCATCCATAGCCTGCGCCGGGATGTCGCACATGTGAAATTACCTCACATATATCATGAAAAATGATCGTTTGTCATTTTTTGAATGAACCGCCATATAAGCCCCGTAGAGACGAGAGTGCTTTACTCTCAAAGGAGATTATCATGAACCCAATTCGTGGATATATGGATGGAATGGCGGCGAGCTACGCCACCGCTACCTTCCTTACCCCGGTTCAGCGCATGCCCCAGGGCGCGCATGTACCGGCGCGGGCCGCGATGCGGGATGTGACGGCCCGCCCGCAAGGCTCGGCCCTTCGCTTCCTGACGTCGCACGCGGCCTCGAAACTGGCCTTGCGTACGGGTGGTGCGGCTCTGGCCCTTCTGGCCGTCGCCGCACTGATCCAGTAAGCGGCGCTTAAAACACCTATAGACCGGGCACCCCCCAACGTTTTGCGTTTGTCCGGTTCTTTGAAACCCCTGGCCGGTTCCCCCAATCCCCGGCCGGGGGTTTTTTCATGCGCCCTTCAAGGCGCCGTCACCCGGCGCAGGGTGAGGTTGAGCCGCCCGCCGCCGGGCAAAAGTCCGCTCGAACCGCCCAATATCCGGTCGATGCCGTGAAAACGCAGCCGCGAGGGGCCTTCCAGGATCAGCACATCGCCTGAATGCAGGAGAAGCTGGCGGGAAGGGTCGGACCGCTTCAGCCCGCCAAGGCGGAACCTTGCCGAATCCCCGAGCGACACCGAGAGAACCGGCGCATCGAGCGCCGCTTCGTCGCGGTCCTGATGGGCACCCATTTTCGATCCGGGTCCGTAATAGTTTATCAGACAGGCTTCCGGCGGGCCGGGATAGGCGGTCAGCCGCGCCCAAAGCTCCAGCAGAAGCTCAGGAATAGGCGGCCAGGGCGCGCCGGTTACCGGGTGGCGGGGCTCATAGCGGTAGCCTTTTTCCTTATCCGTCAGCCAGCCGAGCGGGCCCATATTGCTCATGCGCACGGACATTGGCTTGCCGGAGCGCGGCAAGCGCGGCTCATAGAAAGGTGCTTCTTTGAGAGCCGCTTCCACCGCGCCCCGCAGCGCCTCCTGGCGGCGGCGGCCCAGAAGAGATGGGTAATAGCGCACCCCTTCCGGCAGGCCCGGAATGGGCTGGGGCAGATCAGCCAAGTTTTGCAAAAAGCTTAAGGACATGGGGGCCTGTCAACTTTCTCACTACTTTTTGATGCAAGACTAGCTTCTTGGGGGATGAGGGTGCCAGCGGCGCCCGAAGTGAGTAAAGATGCTGGACCAGAACAAGCGGTCACACAATAAGCGCGCGCGGATGCGGGATTTCGAAGATGCCCCGCTCGCCGCCTTTCTGCACAAGGTGCTGACCCGGCGCGGGATCACCCAGGCCACCTTGTGGCTGACGGTCATGGTCGTCGCCTTTGCGACCAGCGTCACCGGTCTCTTCTACTGGCTGATCGATGCGCCCCTGCAATATATCCTGATCGGTGTCGGGCTCGCCTTTTCCATGACGGCAGTTACGACGCCGCACCTGGGGCGCATGAGCTTCAAGCGCATGCTGCAGCTTTACGATGCCAATGGCGCGCTGCGCGAGGCGGTGGCGCGGGCGGAAGCCGCCGACGCCTCGAAATCGAAACTGCTTGCGACCGTCAGTCACGAAATCCGCTCACCGCTTTCCGGCATGTTGGGTCTCGTCGAGCTTTTACAGAAGCGGCGCAATGATGAAAGCCCGGATGAGCATCTGGCGGTGCTGAAGGAAACCGGCGAAGGCATGCTGCGCACGCTGAACGATCTGCTCGATCATGCCAAGCTGGAAGCAGGACAAATGGAGCTCGATCCCGACGCCGTAAACCTGCCGCGCTTTCTGGCGCGCACGAAACTCTTCTGGGAAGGGCGGGCGGCCGAAGCGGGCCTGCATTTCGAACTGCGCCTTGCGCCCGGCACACCGGAGCAGATCCATACCGACCCGCACCGCCTCGGCCAGGTGCTCAACAATCTGATTTCCAATGCGCTGAAATTCACCAAGCACGGCACCATCACGCTGAGCGCGGGACCGGCGGGCGATGAGAGCGGCGAGGGGGCAAGCGCTTTCAGTCTCGCCGTTACCGATACGGGCATCGGCATGGACGAGGCGGCGCAGGAACGCGTCTTCACGCCTTTCAGCCAGGCCAGCGCGCAGACCGCCAGCGCCTATGGGGGTACGGGGCTCGGCCTTTCCATCTGCCGCTCGCTGACGCAGCTGATGGGCGGGCATTTGAGCCTTGAAAGCGCGCCGGGCAAAGGCACGCGCGTGCGCCTTCTCCTGCCGCTGAAAAGCCCGCAGGCGGAAGCGCAGGCAACCCTGCAAGGCGGGCGCATCCGGCACGTGTGACCGGATGGCCGCTTAATTTTCCATCCTGAAAGAGAAAACCGTCAGCCGGTGAAGCGGCCGATCGTGCGCTGCAGGCTTTCGATCTTTATCTGCGTCTTCGATGAAAGAAAGACTTCCGTCCCGGCAATATCGTTGCCCCGCTTGGCCAGCGCATCATATTCGCGCTGCTCGGCGGGCGAGAGCTCGTTGAAAAGGCGCGGCGGCACCAGCGAGGCGATCTGCCGTGTCGTATTCGTCAGCTGGCGAATGTTCGACTCGTTTTTCGGGTTGCGGAAGAACTGGCGCTGATAGTTCTGCTCCAGCTTGCGCAGGCGTTCCAGCCGCGCCTGCTTTTCCCCGCGCAGCGGCGGTTCCAGGAGCGCGTCGATCTTGTCCTGGATTTCCTTTAGCTTCGGGTTGGAATCGATGTCCACATAGCGCTTGCCGAGGATTTTGTAGGATTCCTCGAAAAGCTGGATGCGCCGCTTTTCGAGCCTGTCGGAGAGGCCCGCCGGGCTCTGGTTCCGCTCGATCTGCTGGATCTCGGCCCGCGCCTCGGCAAGGCGGCGGGACTGCGGCTCGGAAATATTCGGGTTAAAGCCCTGAAGGCGCTGGATCTGCTTTTCGATGCCCGAAACGATCAGCTCGTTCTGACCGGCCGCCTGGGCGCCGATCGTGATGCTGGTGATGTTGGAGAGAAGGGCGCTGCCTTTCAGCCCCGGCGCGCTTTGCGCCAGTCTTGAAAAGACCGATCCGCCGCCCAGTCCGGAAATTGCCATATCTTATAGTCTCCGCGTCTTTCGCCGCTCATCCCCATTTATCCAATGCCGACGCTACCGCTGAAAGATTAATCGGATATTTACCCCAAAAGCCCGTTAACGCCCCCGCGCTTTTGGGGTATGAGAGGCCCCAAGCTGCCCCCTGCCTTTTCGGGCATCTGCGGAGTTGCCCGGGAAAGGCTCAAGGAAGGCGGCAATGTGATTAAATTGTCTCACCTGTGGCCTGAGAGCCTTGCGGGGCCCGGTCCGCCTTCATATATACGCCCTAACCGGTTGAAACCGTTTCCAAATCCATTTAGGGGACCGGCATGGGTGCTATGAAGGCCCAGGCGGTCTGCCGCAAACAATGAGGAAAGATATGGGAAAAGTTATCGGCATCGACCTTGGCACGACGAACTCGTGTGTCGCGGTCATGGAAGGTACGCAGCCCAAGGTTATTGAAAATTCCGAAGGCGTCCGCACGACCCCGTCGATGGTCGCCTTTACCGAAGACGGCGAGCGGCTTGTCGGCCAGCCGGCGAAACGCCAGGCGGTAACGAACCCCGAAGCCACGCTTTTCGCCATCAAGCGCCTGATCGGCCGCTCCTATGACGATCCCACCACGAAAAAAGACAAGGACATGGTGCCTTACGCCATCGTCAAAGCCGACAATGGCGATGCGTGGGTGGAAGCGCGCGGCGAGAAATATTCGCCGCAGGAAGTTTCCGCTTTCATTCTTCAGAAGATGAAAGAGACCGCCGAAGCCTCGCTCGGCGAAAAAGTGACGCAGGCCGTCATCACCGTTCCCGCTTACTTCAACGACGCCCAGCGCCAGGCAACGAAAGACGCCGGTAAGATCGCGGGCCTTGAAGTCTTGCGCATCATCAACGAACCGACCGCGGCGGCCCTTGCCTACGGCCTCGACAAGAAAGACGGCAAGACGATCGCCGTTTACGACCTTGGCGGCGGCACGTTCGACATTTCGGTTCTGGAAATCGGCGACGGCGTCTTCGAAGTGAAATCCACCAACGGGGACACGTTCCTCGGCGGTGAAGACTTCGATATGCGCATCATCGATTATCTTGCCGACGAATTCAAAAAAGAGAACGGCATCGATCTGCGCTCCGACAAGCTGGCGCTGCAGCGTCTGAAGGAAGCAGCGGAAAAAGCCAAGATCGAACTTTCCTCCGCCACGCAGACGGAAGTGAACCTGCCCTTCATCACCGCCGACCAGTCGGGCCCGAAGCACCTGACGATGAAACTGACCCGCGCGAAACTCGAAGCGCTGGTCGAAGACCTCGTCAAACGCACCATCGAGCCGTGCAAGAAGGCGCTCGCGGATGCGGGCCTGAGCGCCGGCGATATCGACGAAGTGGTGATGGTGGGCGGCATGACGCGCATGCCCAAAGTGCACGAAGCGGTGAAAACCTTCTTCGGCAAGGACCCGCATAAAGGCGTGAACCCGGACGAGGTTGTCGCCATGGGCGCGGCCATTCAGGCCGGCGTGCTGCAGGGCGATGTGAAGGACGTGCTGCTGCTCGACGTCACGCCGCTCTCGCTCGGCATCGAAACGCTGGGCGGCGTCTTTACCCGCCTGATCGAGCGCAACACGACCATCCCGACGAAGAAGAGCCAGGTCTTCTCCACCGCCGAAGACAATCAGTCGGCCGTGACGATCCGCGTCTTCCAGGGCGAACGTGAAATGGCCGCCGACAACAAGCTGCTCGGCCAGTTCGATCTCGTCGGCATTCCGGCGGCCCCGCGCGGTGTGCCGCAGATCGAGGTGACCTTCGACATCGACGCCAACGGCATCGTTTCCGTCGGCGCCAAAGACAAGGCGACCGGCAAGGAACAGTCGATCCGCATTCAGGCCTCCGGCGGTCTTTCGGACGATGACATCGAACAGATGGTCAAAGACGCCGAAGCCCATGCCGACGAAGACAAGAAGCGGCGCGAGGAAGTGGAACTGCGCAACCAGGCCGAAGGGCTGGTGCATGCCACGGAAAAAACCCTCGAGGACAATGCCGACAAACTCTCCGATGACGTGAAGGGCCCGGTTCAGGACGCGCTCGGCGAACTGAAAACCGCGCTCGAAGGCACGGACATGGACGAAGTGCGCGCCAAGCTCGAGGCGCTGACGCAGGCTTCCATGAAACTCGGCGAAGCGCTTTATGCCGCCAGCCAGGCGGAAGAAGGCGCGGAAGGCGACAACAGCTCCGAGGAAGCTCAGGGCGATGACGTCGTCGATGCCGATTTCGAAGAAGTCGACGACGAAAACAAAAAGGACGCCTCCTAAAGGAGGGGACGCGGCGCGGGGCGGGAAACCGTCCCGCGCGCCCTTTCTGACGGGTGAATGAAATGTCCAAACGCGACTATTACGAAGTCCTGGGTGTCGAGCGGTCCGCCAATGCGGATGAGCTGAAAAAAGCCTATCGCAACCTCGCCAAAAAATATCACCCCGACCGCAATCCGGGCGACGCGGAAGCCGAGCACAAGTTCAAAGAGCTGAACGAAGCTTATGACGTGCTGAAAGACGAACAGCAGCGCGCCGCCTATGATCAATACGGTCATGCCGCTTTCGAAAACGGCATGGGCGGCGGTTTCCGGGGCGGGCCCGGCTTCGGCCCGGATTTCTCGTCCTCCATGTCGGATATTTTCGACGATCTCTTCGGCGAATTCATGGGCGGGCGCCGGGGACGGCGCGGCGATGGCGGCCGGGCGCGCGGCGCGGATTTGCGCTACAATATGGAAATCACGCTCGAGGAAGCTTACGAGGGCAAGAAGGCGCAGATCCGCGTGCCCACGCAAGTGGCCTGCGAGACCTGCTCGGGCACCGGCGCCAAGCCCGGCTCCAGCCCCGTCACCTGCCCGGCCTGCCAGGGCGTGGGCAAGGTGCGCGCGCAGCAAGGCTTTTTCACCATCGAGCGCACCTGTCCGCAATGTCATGGCCGCGGCCAGATCATTCAGGACCCTTGCACCGATTGCGGCGGGGCGGGCCGGGTGCAGACCGAACGCACGCTGGCGGTCAATATTCCCGCCGGGGTGGAAGACGGCACGCGCATCCGCCTTGCCGGCGAAGGCGAAGCCGGGCTCCATGGCGGGCCGGCGGGCGATCTCTACATCTTCCTCTCGCTGCAGCCGCACAAGCTCTTCCAGCGCGACGGGGCGGACCTCTTCTGCCATGTGCCGCTCTCGCTGACGACGGCGGCCCTTGGCGGTGAGATCGAGGTGCCGACGCTTGCGGGCACCAAGGTGAAAGTAAAAATCCCCGAAGGCACCCAGGCGGGCAAACAGTTCCGCCTGCGCGGCAAAGGGATGCCGGTGCTCCACGCGCGCCAGTTCGGCGACCTTTATATTCAGGTGGGTGTGGAAACGCCGATGAACCTCTCCAAGCGGCAAAAGGAATTGCTCAAAGAATTCCAGGAGGCCTCCAGCGAGGACACGAGCCCGGAAAGTTCCGGCTTCTTTGCCAAGGTCAAAGGCTTCCTCGACGGGCTGCAAAACAATTAAGGGCCGCCTCAAGCGGCCCTTTTTCTTTGTCCAGCCCCCCGTCCCCGGCCCGCATCAATCTCAGGCAAATTTTATGTGTTTCCTGTCACACGATTGTTAGCCCGCCGTCACACAGGGTGCCTACACCTCCTCTCGACCGGGGCAATTTCCGCCTTACGAGGAGATAGATATGTTTAAGAAAGCTCTGCTGGGGGGCGTTGCGTTTGCTGCGCTTTCTCTTGGCACCGCCGGTGCCTCCTTTGCTGGATACGACGTGAATGCGCGTATCGATGCACTTGAAAACGAACTTCGCGCACTCAAGTCGCAGGTCGACGCGCGCGATGCGAAAATCGAAGCTCTGGAAGCCAAAACCACGGGCATCGAAAACTTCCCGAAATTCGACGGCAAGAAGCTGAAGATCACGTCGGCTGACGGCAAATACTCGATGGAACTCTTCGGCCGCATTCAGATCGACGCGTCGATCGCGGACCAGGACGACCTGCAGAACGGCCATGACATCGGCGCCGGCGTTGAACTGCGCCGCACCCGTTTCGGCCTGAAGGGCAAGCTCGGCGGCGATTTCGAATATAAGATCGAAGCCGGCTTCGATGCCGCCAACGACTCCGTTGATCTGGAAGAAGCCTACATCTCTTACGTGGGTTGGGATCCGGCAGAACTGACCGTCGGTAAGTTCAAAATGCCGTACAGCCTTGAAGAGCAGACCTCTTCGCGCTTCATCTCGTTCCTTGAACGCGGCAACAACAACGTCTTCGCACCGGGCAAAAACCTCGGCGGCGGCGTGAGCTTCGGCGGCGACAATTACGGCGTCAGCGTTGCTTACATGTTTGCCGGCGATCTCGTCGACGGTTCGGACGATGGCTTCGAAGAAGACAACGGCATCGTGGCCCGCGCCACGGTTGCGCCGATGTTCGACAAGAAGGGCGGCTCGCTCCTTCACCTCGGCCTTTCGAGCTACTACCTGAGCGATCAGGACGGCACGGCCCGTTTCCGTCAGCGCCCCGGCATTCACAATGCCGACCGTCTGGTGGACACCGGCACGATCGCCAATGTGGACGACACCTGGTCGATCAACCCGGAAGTCGCCTTCGTGGCAGGCCCCTTCTCCGCACAGGCTGAATATGCCTGGACGCAGGTCGGCCGCACCAACGGCAACTCCGACATCGACCTGCATGGCGGCTATGTGTACCTGAGCTACTTCCTGACCGGCGAATCCCGCGCCTCCACCTACAAGGCGGGTTCGGGCAAATTCGACCGTCTGAAAACGGAAGGCGCCTGGGAAATTCTCGCCCGTGTGTCTTACCTCGACCTGGAAGACAATGGCCTGGTCGCCGCCGACCGCGGCGAGCAGACGGATTACACGCTCGGCTTGAACCACTACTTCAACCCGAATGTCCGCGCCATCGTCAACTACGTCTATGCCGATGTGGATCACCCCACCGGCGCAACGCAGGACGAAGAAGCCCACTCCCTCGGCGCTCGCCTCGCTGTGGACTTCTAAGAAGCGACCCCTCGCAGTCAGTCGCTTTGCCGCCCGGTCTTCGGACCGGGCGGTTTTTTATTGAGTAATGACTAGCGCTTTAAGCCCGGAAATTAACGAGCCCTTACTTTTGAAACGACCGTTGTTCACTTCATAAAATAAATGTCCTCCGGTCACGGAGGATTTAAGCCGGTCTTAACCCGCCCCGTTACAAAACTGTCACATTCCCGGCATCAAGCCGAAACGAGGGATGGGACAGATGAAGAAAACGAACGCTGTGCTGGCGGGCCTTGGCCTTGCAAGCATGCTCGCAAGCCCGGCCTTTGCCGGCTATGACGTCAACTCGCGCATCGATGCGCTCGAAAACGAGCTGCGCGAACTCAAAAGCCTGGTCGTGGAACGCGACGCTCGGCTGCAGGAACTCGAAACCCGCACGGCCGATCTTTCCGATCTGCCGAAGTTCGATTCCAAGAAACTCCAGATTTCCAGCCGTGACGGCAATTGGTCGATCCGCTTCGGCGGCCGCCTGCATCTCGATGCAACGATCGTTGATGACGATGTGACGCAGATCGGCAATGGCGCCGAGATCCGCCGCTTCTGGTGGGATGTGTCGGGCAAGGTCGCGGGCGACTGGAAATATAAACTCCAGGTCGGCCTCGAGAACGATCAGGTCCGTATCAAAGACGCTTATATCGCCACGGATGTGGGCGGCGTGTCGGTGACCGTGGGTAACCACAAAGAACCTTATTCGCTCGAAGAACTGACCGGCTCCAACTACATCACCTTTATCGAACGCGCGCTGCCGAACGTTTTCGCGCCGAGCCGCAATATCGGTATCAGCGCCAATACGGGCGGTGACAATTGGGGCGTGGCCGCCGGTTTCTTCACCGACGGCATCAATAATGGCGGCATCAACAACCAGACGACCGACTGGGCCGTGACGGGCCGCGCGCATTACGCGCCGATCGCCGAAGCGACCCGCGCCGTGCATCTGGGTGTTGCCGGCAGCTACCGCGGCGTTGAAAACGACACGGTCAGCTTCAACCTGCGCCCCGAGTTCAACGATGGCCGCGGCATCATCAATACCGGCGCCGTCAACAATGTGGACGAGATGATCCAGGTCGGCCCGGAAGCCGCCGTGGTCTTCGGCCCCTTCTCGCTGCAGGGCGAATATCACTGGACGACGGTCGAGCGCACCGCCGGCCTCGGCGATGCGGACCTGGAAGGCGGCTATGTTTTCGCCAGCTGGTTCGTGACGGGCGAGTCGCGTCCCTATAACGCCAAGAAGGGCACCTTCGGCCGCGTGAAGGCGGAGAACGCCATCGAGCTTGCCGCCCGCTATTCCACCGTCGATCTGTCGGAGGCCAGCGCCGCCGCCACGAATGGCGAGGAAGACAACTACACGCTCGGCGCCAACTATTACTTCAACCCGAATGTCCGCCTGATGCTGAACTACGTTCATGCCGAAGTGGACCGGGTCGCCGCCGGAACGGATGAAGATATCGACGCTGTGGTTTCGCGTATCCAGCTCGACTTCTAATAGGAGCGGGCAGGGAGCCTTCCCCGCCCGGACCCAAATCAGGATCAGCCGCCATGCCGTAAGGTATGGCGGCTTTTTCTTTGGGGCGGCCTCAGCCCCCGGGCGCCCCTTAGCGGATTTACGCCTTCCCCTTCCCCTGATATACCGCCCGGGCGCCTTTTGAGGCGCGATGTGAGATATCCGGGGTATTCCCATGAGCGAGATCAAGATTGCGATTGCAGGAGCAGGCGGGCGCATGGGCCGGCAATTGCTGGCGCAGGTGCTGGAGACCGAAGGCTGCACCCTTTCCGGCGGCACGGAGCCGGAGGGCTCGCCGCATATCGGCGCGGATCTGGGCCTTCTTGCCGGGCGCCCCGAGCCGCTCGGCATCGAGGTTTCCGCCGATCCCTTGGCCGTTTTCAAGGATGCGGATGCGGTGATCGACTTCACGGTACCCGAGGCGAGCTGCGAACATGCCGCGCTTGCCGCTCAGGCGCGCATCGTCCATGTCATCGGCACGACCGGCTTTTCCGAGGAGGACAACGCGAAGATTGCCGCTGCCGCGCGCCACGCGACGATCATCAAGGAAGGCAATATGAGCCTCGGGGTCAACCTGCTGGGCTCGCTGGTGCGCCAGGTGGCCGCCATTCTCGATGCGGACTGGGACATCGAAATTCTGGAAATGCACCATAAGCACAAGGTCGATGCGCCGTCCGGCACCGCGCTTTTGCTCGGCAATGCGGCGGCGAAGGGGCGCGGCGCCGATCTTAAAGAAGTCAGCGACCTCGACCGGCATTCGCAAAAGGGCGCGCGCAAGAGAGGCGATATCGGCTTTGCCACGCTGCGCGGCGGCTCAGTGGTGGGCGAGCATTCGGCGATTTTCGCGGGCGAAAAAGAACGCCTCGTGCTCTCCCATGTGGCCGAGGACCGGGCGATTTTCGCGCGCGGCGCGGTGGCGGCGGCCAAGTGGGGCCAGGGCAAGGGCCCCGGCCTTTTCGGCATGGCCGACGTGTTGGGCCTTAAAGAGCTTTGAAGGATGAGCCCGGCGTAGCTTTAGCCATCCGGGCGGTTTGATAGAACGGAGTGGAATGTGGGTAATTTGCTGGTGCTGGTCCGCCATGGGCAGAGCGATTGGAACGAGAAAAACCTTTTCACCGGCTGGCGCGATCCGGACCTGACGGAAAAAGGCATCGAGGAAGCCAAAGCCGCCGGCCGCGCGCTTAAAGAGGCGGGCTACACATTCGATGTTTCTTATACATCCGTTCTTACCCGCGCTCAGCATACGAACGATCTCATTCTTGCCGAGCTTGGCCAGGAGGATTTGCCGATCATTCGCGACCAGGCGCTCAACGAGCGCGACTACGGCGATCTTGCCGGGCTCAACAAAGACGATGCGCGGGAAAAATGGGGCGAGGAGCAGGTGCATATCTGGCGCCGCTCCTATGACATTCCCCCGCCCGGCGGCGAAAGCCTGAAAGATACCGCGGCGCGTGTGCTGCCCTATTTCGAAAAGGAAATCCTGCCGCGCGTCCTGAAAGGCGAGCGTGTGCTCGTCGCCGCCCATGGCAATTCGCTGCGCTCGCTCGTCATGCAGCTCGACAAGCTGAACCAGGACGAGGTGATCGCGCTCAATATCGCAACGGGCGCGCCCATCGTTTATGAGCTCAGCGATACGGGCGAAGTGATTTCCAAGAAGATCCTGATCGAGCGGGATTATTCTTAAGCGCGGTTCTTAAACCGGATTGCTGGCGCGGCGCGCATCGCCAAGACCTTGGCGGATCGCCTCGCCGAGCTCCTTGCGCTCGAAAGGCGCAAGGAAGCCGCCCACCACCACGGCGCGGCCATGAGAGATCAGCGAGAGGCGGGTGTTTTCCTCCGCCTCTTCTTCCTCGTGAAGATCGACACGGGCCCAATAAGGCGGCGCGCTCCAGGCCGTGACATTGCCGCGCGCATCCACCTTGCGCACCCGCACTTCACCTTCCGAAATCTGCACCGTCTCATACGCGCGGGCGGCGCGGTAATTCAGGCGGAAGGCGAAATAGATGAGCGCCGCATCCAGCCCGAAAAACCCGAAGACCGGCCAGGCCCCCATCATCAAAAACGCCATGCCGGAAATGAAACTGACGATCCCCACCAGCCCCATCATGACCAGAAAGCCGCGCGGCGAGAGCGAGCGGTGCGGCGTGAGCACGGCATCGAAATAAAGCGGGGGGCGGAGCGGCGCCTGATCTTCCATGGGCTGCATGGGCCTGAAAATAGGCCCGCTCTCCCCGCCCGGCAAGCCCCGCCGGGGATCAGCGAAGCCGGGGTTTGACTCATCCCCCCCGGGGGGATATGACAGAGCCATGAGCCACGCCAATGACCCGGATATCCTGAAACGGCTGAAGCGCGCACAGGGCCACCTTGCCAGCGTCATCCGCATGGTCGAGGAAGGCCGGGACGGGCTCGATATCGCCCAGCAGATGCAGGCGGTGATCCGGGCGCTGGAAAACGGCAAGAAGACCATGATCCTTCATCACATCGACCATCACCTGACGGAAATGACAGGCCCGCTGCCGCCGGAGATGGAAGAGGAACTGACCAAGTTCCGCGAGATCGCGAAATATCTTTAAGGAGACCCCATGCAGAGCCCGAAGGCAGAGAGCGGCGCGCATGATCACGTCTTTCTCGGCGCCGACCACGCGCGCAACGAACGGCGCACCTGGGCCGTCATTGCGCTGACCGCCGCCATGATGGTGGGCGAGATCGTTGCCGGGATCGCCTTCGGTTCCATGGCGCTGCTGGCGGACGGCATTCACATGGCAACCCATGCCGGCGCGCTGACCATTGCGGCGCTGGCCTATCTTTATGCCCGCCGCCACGCGCATGACCCTGTTTTCGGTTTCGGCACCGGCAAGGTGGGGGATCTCGCAGGCTTTGCCAGCGCCGTCATTCTGGCGGTCTTCGCGCTCGGCATTGCGGCCGAATCCGTTTCCCGGCTGATCGATCCCATCGCCATCCGTTTCAACGAGGCCATTGCCGTTGCCGTGCTGGGGCTCGGCGTCAATCTGCTCAGCGCCTTTCTGCTGCATCAGGGCGGGCATGATCATGGGCACAGCCATGGGCACGGGCACGGGCACGATCACGGCCACGCGCATCACCATCACGCCCATGACACCCGCGACAACAATCTGCGCTCGGCCTATTTCCATGTGCTTGCCGATGCGCTGACCTCGGTGCTCGCCATTCTGGGCCTGCTTGCCGGGCGCGCTTATGGCTGGGTCTGGATGGATCCGATCATGGGGATTGTCGGCTCCATCGTGATCGCGCGCTGGTCCTGGACACTGATGCGCGATGCAGGCGCGGTGCTGCTCGACACGCTGCCCGATGAGGATTTGCATGCGCATATTGCCGGGCGCATCGAGGAAGAGGGCGACAGGCTTGCCGATTTTCACCTCTGGCGCGTCGGGCCGGGGCATATGGCCGCGATCCTTTCCATCGAGACGGACCGGCCCGAGCCGCCCGCCTATTACAAGCAGAAGCTTGCCGGCCTGCCGCAGCTTTCGCATCTGACCGTCGAGGTCGCGCCGCGCGGCTGAGGCACGCGCATCAGGCTTGCGGGCGGAGCGGAAATGGCTAGGCTTTGCGCATGAAAAAAGCCGATATCCATACGTTCTTCTCGCGCCTTGCCGCGGCCTTGCCCGAACCCAAGACCGAGCTCAATTACACCAATCCCTACACGCTGGTCGTGGCCGTCGCGCTGTCGGCGCAGGCAACGGATGTCGGCGTCAACAAGGCAACGGAAAAGCTTTTCAAGACCGTCGATACGCCGCAAAAAATGGTGAAGCTCGGCGAGGCGAAGCTGCGCGATCAGATCAAGACCATCGGCCTTTACCGCAACAAGGCGAAGAACGTCATCGCGCTCTCACGCAAACTGATCGAGGAATATGGCGGCGAGGTGCCGCGCGACCGCGCCGCGCTGGAATCGCTGCCGGGCGTCGGGCGCAAGACGGCAAATGTCGTTCTGAATGTCGCTTTCGGTGAGCCGACCATCGCCGTCGACACGCATATTTTCCGCGTCGGCAACCGCACGGGCCTTGCCCCCGGAAAGACGCCGCTCGAAGTGGAAAAGAAACTGGAAAAAGCCGTGCCCGCCGAATTCAAACTTCACGCGCATCACTGGCTGATCCTGCATGGGCGCTATACATGCAAGGCGCGCAAACCCGATTGCCCTGCCTGCATCGTCGCCGATCTGTGCCGTTTCAAAGGCAAGACGACGGCGGCCTGATTTCACTCAGGCCCGGTTTTACTCAGGCATGATATGAAGTGCGAGCCAGACGCTCGGGCTTTCCGGGTCCGTCCAGGTCACCCGGTGGCGGCAATGGGCGGGCAGGAGAAGACAGTCGCCCGCTTGCATCTCCCGCGCTTTTTCTTCGCCTTCGATAAGAAGCGCGGCGCGGCCCGCGGCAAGCATTACCCACTCGTCTTGCCGCTGGTCGTACCACTCGCCCTCGGGTGTTGCATGAGCGAGGGAGACGATCCGCTCGAGCCGCACGCCCTTGCGGGCCAGCAGCACCTCAAGCGTTTCACCCGGCCCTTCCGGGCGCGGTACATCCAGAAAATTGAAAAGAGGCGGCGTCTTCTGCGTCATGTTGCTGCCCCATTTCCAGTCTCGGTTCCGGCTTCAGGCGGGGCGGGCGCCGAGCTGCAGCGCCTTGTTGACGGAGGCAACACAGGCGCCTTTATCCGCCGCGCCGCCGCCCGGCGCGCGCGCATCGATATGGGAGGCGCGCATTTGCGCTCCCTCTTCATAAAAGATCACAAGCAGCGTGCAGGCTTCCCCGCCATAGCGCCAGATTTCTGCGCCGGGCTCTTTACGCACGAAATCGGGCGCGCCGAGCTTGGCGCGGATGCCCTCCGCTCCCGCCCCTAAAAGCGAGGCCGGCGCAGGGGCGGGGTCAAGGGCGGGCGGCGCGCTTGCCTGTTGCTGCGGCGCAGCCTCGGCGCGCGGGGCAAGCTGCGCGCGGCCCGGGCTTTCACAGGCGGCAAGAAGGAGGGCAGCCGCCATAAGCGGGGCGGCGAAAGAAAAAGATGAATTACGCAAGCCGGATGATCCTCTTATAAACATGCACCATGAAAGCGGTGGCAAAGAGCGGCACGAAAAGATTGAGCAGGGGCACGCTGGCGAGCGCCGCCACCAAGAACCCCGCAATGAGAAGCCGCAGCCGATGCGTCCGGCGCAGGGAAGCGGCCTCCTTCGGCTCCAGATGACGCAGCGCCACAAGCTCGAAATATTCCCGGCTCAGCAGATAGCCGTTCAAAAGCCAGAAGACCGCGACCCCGACGATGGGAACGAAGTAAAGCGGCAAGGCCAGAAGATTGAGCACGACGAGCACGGCGGTGAATTTCAAGGCGAGCCAGAGCCCCTGCCAGAAGGGCTGATCTTTGCCCGGCGGGTCGGCGGGATAGTTCTTGTCTTCCACCGCGCCTGCGATCTCTTCCAGAAAGAGCCCGGCAAAGAGCGAGGAGACCGGCATCAGCATGACGACAAGCACGATGACGAGAATGAACTGCGCCAGAAGATCGACCGTGGTGTTCGCCCAGGCCCATTCCATATCCGGAATGGCGGCGATGCCCCACTGCGCCCCGTAACCCAGCGCGACGAGCAGCGCCAGCGTCAGGGCCAGCGACTTCCAGAGCACGGCGCGGAAGGGGGGCGAGAAAATATCCGACGCGGCGGTCAGAGCGGCTTTGAACATCGGGTCGTCATCCTTCGCTTGTCCGCCTTGGGCCCGGATCGCAGAAGATCCAGGCCGCGGGAGCGGCCAGCTTAGCGGCTTTGGCCTTGATGACAAGCCGTGCGGGCCCCCGGCTGGCACCTGCCGCGCCTGGGAGGATCGGCGCTTGTTCCTTGGCGCTGCGTCCCTATACTGCCGCTCCAGTAAACTAAAGACGCAATTTGACGGACAGGATACGGAATGAGCACAGCCCGCTTCGATGTCGCCGGGATCGGCAACGCCATTGTGGATATTATCGCCGAAGCGGGGGACGACTTCCTGGTCGCCAACGGCATTCAGAAAGGCGGCATGACGCTGATCGACGAGCCGCGCGCTGAAGAGCTTTACGCGAAGATGGGCCCGGCGGTGGAAGTCTCCGGCGGCTCCTGCGCCAACACGATCGCGGGCATCGCCTCGCTGGGCGGCAAGGGCGCTTATTTCGGCAAGGTACGCGACGACCAGCTCGGCAAAGTCTTCCAGCACGATCTGAAATCCATGGGCGTGCATTTCGACACCGTGCCGGCAACGGACGGCCCGTCCACCGCGCGCTGCTACATTCTCGTAACGCCGGATGCGCAGCGGTCGATGAACACGTTTCTGGGCGCTGCCGGCGGCATCGGCCCGGACGATATCGATGAAGACCTGATCAAGGCCTCCGCCATCACATACATGGAGGGCTATCTCTGGGACCCGCCCCGCGCGAAGGAAGCTTTCGTCAAAGCTTCGGGCATTGCCCATAAAGCCGGGCGCATGGTCTCGCTCACCTTGTCGGATTCTTTCTGCGTCGACCGCTACCGCGACGAGTTCCGCAAACTGGCAAAAGAAGAGGTCGATCTTCTCTTCGCCAATGAAGCCGAAATCATGTCGCTTTATGAAGTCGACACGTTCGACGCCGCGCTGCAGGCCGTGCGCAAGGATTGCAAATTCGCCGCGCTGACGCGCTCCGAGGCCGGCTCCGTCATCGTGGCGGATGGCGAGGTGCATGTGGTGGATGCGGTGAAGATTCCGAAAATCGTCGACAGCACGGGCGCGGGCGATCTTTATGCGGCCGGCTTTCTTTTCGGCCTGGCGCGCGGCTACGGGCCGGTGCGCTGCGGCCAGCTCGGCTCGCTCGCGGCATCTGAATCCATCAGCCATTACGGACCGCGGCCCATGACCTCGCTGAAGGAACTGGCGGAAGAAAAAGACCTGCTCTAAAGCTTGCGCAGGTAAACATCCTTGATCGAGTGATCCGTGCCCTTGCGCAGGATAAGGTCGGCGCGCTGGCGCGTCGGAAGCACGTTCTGATGCAGGTTCGCCAGGTTGATCGAGGTCCAGATACCGTCGGCGACCTTCACCGCTTCTTCGTCTGTCAGATTGGCATAGCGGTGGAAGTAAGCGTCCGGATTCTGGAACGAGGTTTTGCGCAGGTCCAGAAAGCGCTGGATATACCAGTCGCGGATCACCTCTTCATCCGCATCGATATAGACGGAGAAGTCGAAGAAGTCCGAGACGATCAGCTCCGGCGCGCCGCCATCTGAAATGCGCGGGCCTTGCAGCACGTTGAGCCCTTCGACGATGAGCACATCCGGCTGCTCGACCACCACTTCTTCTCCCGGCACGATGTCGTAAGAGAAGTGGGAATAGACGGGCGCCGCCGCGCGCTTGCAGCCCGATTTCACATCGGTGAGAAAGCGCACCAGACGCTTGATATCGAAACTTTCCGGAAAGCCCTTGCGGCCCATCAGCTCGCGCTCTTCAAGCACCGCATTGGGATAGAGAAAGCCGTCCGTGGTGACGAGATCGACTTTCGGATGGTTCGGCCAGCGGGCAAGAAGCTCGCGCAGAATACGCGCCGTCGTGCTTTTCCCCACAGCAACGGAACCGGCAATCCCGATAATGTAGGGCACCTTGGCGTGGTTCTGGCGCAGGAACTGCGAGGTGACGCGGTAAAGGTCCTGGGTCGCGCCCACATAAAGATTGAGGAGGCGGGACAGCGGCAGATAGACCTGGCCCACTTCATCGAGCGAGATACGCTCACCCCAGCCGCGCAGCACCTCAAGATCGGCCTCGGACAGGGTGAGCGGTGTGTCCTCGCGCAAATCGCCCCAGTCGGCGGTTTCGAAATGCCGGTAGGGGGACAGATCGCTCGTCAGGTTGCGCTTGGCTTCTTCGGCGCTTTCCTGCTCTTTGCTTTTGGAGCTGGCCGCACCGGCTGCCGAAGACTTTTGTTCCGCGCTTGTCATAAGGCGGCCCCTTTCAGTTTTTATTGGGCGCAGCGTTCTTGTCAGTCTTCTGGCGCGCTGCTTTTTCGGCAAGACCGGATGTACCCTCGCGGCGGGCAAGCGCGGCGTAGACTTCCTGCGGCGTCACACCGGCGGCGGCAAGAAGCACCAGCCAATGATAGAGAAGGTCGGCGGATTCCGAAATCACGCCCGCTTTATCGCGCGCGGTGGCCGCGATGATGGTTTCCACCGCTTCTTCGCCCATTTTCTGCGCGCATTTTTCAACGCCGCGATGCAGGAGCTTGGCGGTATAAGACGCGTCCGGGTCGGCGCCCTTGCGGGCGGCGATGGTCTCGAACAAGCGGTCGAGCTGACGGCCGTCACCGGCTTCCTGCGCCATCTTATCCTGCCTCTTCAGTTCACTTTAGAGTTCCAGACCGGCCCAAAGCCGCGGGAAACCCGCCTTGCGGGGCGCGTCTTCGTATCAGATTTGTGGCAGAAGCGCCAGCGAAGGGCAAAGGAGGAAAGGGCCCAATGTTGAGGCCGCTTTTTCAGGGCTGAAACGCGCTTAGACCCCTGGGGAATGCCGTTAGGGAAGGGGGAGAGGGAATGCCGAGGGCGGCCTCAGGCACGGGTGGCAAGCCCGGCTTCCCCGATCCGGCCCTGCAGCACATCGTCAAGCAGCGCATTGGCCAGATGCGCGCCGCGCAAGTCGGCGCCGCGCAGGTCCGCCCCGCGCAAGTCCGTGCGCAGCAGCACGGCGTCCCGAAGATCGCAGGCGGCAAGCACTGCATTGGAGAGGTCCGCGTCCGTCAGCACCGTGCCCCGCAGGACGGCGCCCGCCAGAACCGCTTTGCCCAGATAGCGCCCGCTCATGTCCATCTGGCTGAAATCGGCCCGCGCGCCGGTCTTTCCGCCGCTCTGGGCCCAGGCAAAATGGGCTTTCAGAATATCGGGCAGATCGTCGGCGGAAGGGCCGGGACGGGCGCGCTGGGCCCGCATCAGGCTGGTGCTTTGCTCGGTCGCCTCATCGAGCGCGGCCTGGCGCAGATCGGCATCGATGAGATTGGCGCCCTGCAGCACCACCTCGTTCATCTCCGCGCCCTTGAAGCTGCAATAGCGCATATCGGCGTTCTGGAAGCTAACGCCTTTCAGCCGGGCGGCGGCGAAATCCGCTCCACCGAGCCGCGAGCCCGAGAGTTCCGTCCGCTCCAGTTGCGCCGCCTTGAAGGAGGTTTCGGGCTGCCCGGAGAGCAATTTACCCTCGGTACCGATCACCTCGCCCCGTCGCAAATCCGCTTCCTTGAAAACGGTATGCGCAAGGATCGCTTCGTCGAATTTCGCCCCCCGCAGGTCTGCGCGGGAAAAATTGGCGCGGGTCAGATCCGCCTGGGTAAAGGAACAGCCGAAGAGATTCGCCCGCTCGAAATGCGTATCGACCAGCACCGCGCCCTTGAAATTGCAAGCAATGAATTCGGAATCGGAAAAGTCATGGGCCGTGATGACGAGATCGGAGAGATTGCAATCTTTCAGCACGGCGCGCCGCCCGTCGCGCATCCCGCGAATATAGCGGCGGTGCAGAACGTGCAAACGGCGCAGGAGCTCGGGCGTTACCCGGTATCCGGAAAGTACAGTCATGGAGGAGCGGCCACCCATCTTCGGCATGCCGGCCTCCCCCCAGAGCCGGGCAATTCGTCTATGGGTCAATTTGCCCGAAAGGTTCTTAGAAAGTACGACAAAAACAGGCAGGTTTTGCTTAAAAACTGCGACTTTTAGAGTTAAAGTGCCAAGGTGACGCTGCGTCTGCGGCCCGCTCAGCCCTGCCAGAAGCGCGGGGCCTTCTCAAATTTTTTCCAAAGTTTTTCCGCCGCCTTCAGGTCCTGTTCAGCGCGGCGGCCGTGATAGCCGAGGATAAAGCCACCCGCTTTGGCGGCCGCCGTGCGGTGCTGGGCGGCGACGGGCAGGCGGGCCAGCGTTTCCTCCGCCGCCGCGACATCGTTCAGCGCCCCCAGACTGTCCTGCAAGGCGCCGAGATGGGTGAGATACGGTGCGGTTTTGCCGGATTTGAAAAGCGGCTCGAAGACTTGCGCCGCATACCGCAGTTTTTTCAGCCTCTTGCGCAATTCATGGCGCGCTGGCGGGGGAAGTGCCGCGAATTTCCGTCCCAGCTTCCCGGCCCTGGCTGCGGCCTTTTCCAGCCTGGCCGCACCCGCCTCCCGCGCCGCAGCGCCCAAATCCCCTCCCTTTCCTGCCTCACGCAACGCTTCGATCTCACAGGCCAGGGTGAGCAGGAATTTAGTGAACTCTGGTTCACTTAGAGCGGCGCGGACATGCGTCCAGGCGGCTTTACGCGCCCGCTTCAGCGCCGAGACGATGGGCGCCAGATCCACGTCCAGGAGATCGAGCGCGGCGACCGGACTTAAAATCTCTTCCTCGAAGACATCGAGATCGCGGGCCTCGCCGAGGATTCCGGCATACTCCTTCGCTTTAGATGAAAGTTTATTCAGTTCTTCGGAATGGTCTCCCAGAAGGCCGACCATGGCACGGAGCCGCCGCAGGCCCACCCGCATCTGGTGAATACCTTCCGGATCGCCTGCTTCCATGATGGCCGGCTCATTCGCCAATATCTGGGAAAGCGCGCTCGACAGCGCCGCCTCCAGGGCCTCACCGGCGGTGGCGGTGGCTTCAAGCTCGATGGGCGCAGCCTTGACCGGAGAAATCGCGCCGCCCGAGGAAAGTCTGAACCCGCGTTCAGCTTTTGAGCGCAGCGACAGACGCAGCGACACTTCTTCAAGAAGCCGCAAGGCCTCCCGGTAAAGGGCAAGCGGCGCGCCTTCTTTCAATTCGAGTTCCAGCTCGCGCAGCGGCTCTTTTTGCGTATCTGCCAGAATGGCCCCTTCATCGAGCGCCAGTTCGATCAGCGCGTCCGGGGTTTTTAGGTCGGCCGTGCGGCGGCGGATATCGGTGGTGAAAACGGGCCGGGGCGGCGTAGCACCGCAGAGCTTTTCGATGGTGCCTGCCACCTCTTCCGGTAAAAGGCCGAGATCGGGCAGCGCGGCGGCGGCCCCGACCGGGCTTTCATATTCGGCCCGATCAAGGGCGAGGCCCGTGCCGCGCGGCTTTGCCTTGACGGTCTGGAGGAGGTCGCGGCCCGCCTCGCGCACCCGAAGCGTGAAGCCTGCCGCTTTAAGCGCGAGATCCGGTGTGTCGAAATAGGTGGAGCGCAGGCGCTTGCGCTTTACTTCGGCCAGATTGCTCCGTCCCGCCCAGGCCGTTTTCGGCAAGCGGGCAAGAGCGCGCGTATCCAGCAGCAATTTCAGTTCAATCTCGCGCAAGGCCTACCCTGCCTCGTTTCACATGCCCTGTTTTACATGACAGGACTATGACGCGGGCTTGAAGAGGGGCCAAACGGAAATCGGCTGTGACTTGCAGTCAGTGCGGCATGCGTCTCAAAGACGCATCGGTATCCCGGCCTTCGACATGTGGACTTTCGCCTCGCCGATCGTGTGATCGCCGAAGTGAAAGATCGAGGCGGCAAGAACCGCGCTCGCGTGACCCTCGGTCACGCCTTCCACCAAATGATCGAGCGTGCCGACACCGCCCGAGGCGATGACCGGCACCCGCACCGCATCGGAAATGGCGCGGGTGAGCGGCAGGTTGAAACCTTCGCGCGTGCCGTCCCGGTCCATGGAGGTGAGAAGGATTTCGCCCGCGCCGAGCGCGACGACTTTTTTCGCGAACGCCACCGCATCGATGCCGGTGCGCTCGCGCCCGCCATGGGTGAAGATTTCCCATTTGCCGGGCGCAACGGTTTTCGCATCTATGGCCACGACGATGCACTGGCTGCCGAATTTCTCCGCCGCTTCGCGCACGAACTCCGGATTGGTGACGGCGGCGGTATTGATTGAAACTTTGTCGGCGCCGGCCAGAAGAAGACGGCGCACATCATCCACCGTGCGCACGCCGCCGCCGACCGTCAGCGGCATGAAACATTGCTCGGCGGTGCGCCGCACGACATCGATCAAGGTGCCGCGTTTTTCATGGCTCGCGGTAATGTCGAGAAAGCAAAGCTCGTCCGCGCCCGCCGCATCATAGGCTTTCGCCGCTTCCACCGGATCGCCCGCATCGCGCAGGCCGACGAAATTGACGCCTTTGACGACGCGCCCGTCCTTCACATCGAGACAGGGAATGATGCGGACCTTCAACATCAGGCAGCCTCTTTCAGGAGCGCGATAACTTCTTTCGGGTCGAGACGGCCATCGTAAAGCGCGCGGCCGGAAATCGCCCCTTCGATGTTTTTGCAGCCTGTCTTCAAAAGCTCTTTTACATCCTCGATAGAGGCAAGACCGCCGCTTGCGATCACGGGAATGGAAATCGCATCGGCAAGCGCCACCGTTGCCTCGATGTTGAGGCCCTGCAGCGCGCCGTCGCGGGAAATATCGGTATAGATGATGGCGGCAACACCGGCATCTTCAAAGCGGCGCGCCATATCCAAGGCGGTGAGGTCGGAAACTTCCGCCCAGCCTTCCACCGCCACACGCCCGTCTTTGGCATCGAGCCCAACGGCAATGCGGCCCGGATATTTTTTGCAGGCCTCGATGACGAGCTCCGGGTTCTTCACCGCCGCCGTGCCGATGATGATGCGGGTCACGCCTTTTTCAAGCCAGGCCTCGATGGTGCCCATATCGCGGATGCCGCCGCCGAGCTGCACCGGCAGATCGATCTCTTTCAGGATCGCTTCCACCGCGCCGGCATTGACGGGTTTGCCTTCGAAGGCGCCGTTCAGATCGACAAGATGGAGATAAGAAAAGCCTGCATCCTGAAAGGCGCGGGCCTGCGCTGCCGGGTTATCGTTGAAGACCGTTGCCTGATCCATCAGCCCGTGCACGAGGCGCACGCATTGGCCGTCTTTCAGATCGATGGCGGGAAAGAGGATCATCTCAGGTCTCCAAAACGTTACGGCTTCCAGTGAAGGAAGTTACGGATAAGGGACAGGCCGAGTGCCTGGCTTTTTTCCGGGTGGAACTGCGTGCCGATCATATTGTCGCGCGCAACGACGGCGGTAAGCCTGCCGCCATAGTCCACCTCGGCCAGAACCTCTCCCGGGTTTGCCGCTTTCAAATGATAAGAGTGCACGAAATAGGCATGGGTGGCGCCAAGGTCTTCCAGCACCGGATGCGCCCCATAAATATGAAGCTCGTTCCAGCCCATGTGAGGAACTTTCAGGTTTTCATCCGCAGGCTCGATGGGCACGACATCGCCTTCGATCCAGCCAAGGCCGGGATGCGTGCCATGCTCATGCCCGGCGCTTGCCATAAGCTGCATGCCGACACAGATGCCGAGAAAGGGACGGCCTTTTTTGATGACAGTTTCTTCCAGCGCCTCGATCATGCCGGCCAGTTTGCCGAGCCCCTGGCGGCAATCGCCAAAGGCGCCGACACCGGGCAGCACCACACGGTCTGCGCTCAGCACTTCTTCCGGATCGGGCGTGACCAGAATATTGGCGGCCACACCTGCTTCACGCGCCATGCGCTCGAAAGCCTTTTCCGCCGAGCGCAGATTGCCCGAGCCGTAATCGACGATTGTTACTTTCATCTGCCCCATCCGGAAGGTTCGGGAAAGACGCCGAGCACGTCATTGCCGCCGCGTTGTTCCCGCCCATGGGGCGAACGCGAGGTATCTTGCGCTTTAGCAGCCGCCCGCTCATGTGCCGCCGGCCAGACGCCGCCTTTTAGCGGCAGGCCCCAGGCGGGGGCGGGGTGGGGCGCGGGCAAGGCGCCGTCATAATCGCGGAAGAACCGTTCCTCGGCTTCTTCTTCGCTGGCCCCGCGCACGATGGCGGCAAAGCGCGCGCCTTTACGGGCAAGCGCCAGACGGCGCAGCTCATTGCCTTCCGCCGCCACCAGAAGCTGGAGGGCAAACGAGGCGATCATGATCGGCGTTTCGCCATAGCCCAGATAGACGAGACCAGCGGTTAAAAGAAGTGAGAGGCCGAAATAGCCTGCCGCCTCGAACCAGAGCCGGTGATAGAGCAGCCAGAGCAGCGGTATGGCAAGCGCCGGCCAGGCCATGCCTTCCTTGACGAAGACGATCTGGCGCGTCTCACGCGTTTCCGCGTCATTGAGATGGACGGTGTAGAACTTCATCCGGAACCTTTGGCGGCGCATCCGGCGGGCGGCCCAAAAGCGCGCCCGGTGCGTTGCGGGTTTCGCGCTTTACTTAGGCGATCGGCGGCGAAAAGACCAGCCCCGCAACGGGCCCGTTGAGCAAACGCTGCCTTAGCCGTTCGTGCCCAGCATGCCCTTCGTCGAGGGGATGGCATCGGCCTTGCGCGGGTCGATCTCAATCGCATCACGCAGCGAACGGGCAAGCGCCTTGAAGCTCGATTCCACGATATGGTGATTGTTCTCCCCATAGAGGTTTTCCATGTGGAGCGTGATCCCGGCATTGAAGGCAAAGGCCTGAAACCATTCGCGGAAAAGCTCGGTATCCATATCGCCGAGCTTCGGTTTCGTGAAATTCACCTTCCAGATGAGATAAGGCCGGCCCGAGACATCGATGGCGCAGCGGGTCAGCGTCTCATCCATGGGGATGAGCGCGGAAGCGTAGCGGCGGATGCCCTTCAGATCGCCCAGCGCGCGGCGCAGCGCTTCGCCGATAACGATGCCCGTGTCTTCGGTCGTGTGGTGAAAGTCGATATGAAGGTCACCCTCGGCGCGCACTTTCAGATCGATCAGGGAATGGCGGGAGAGCTGCTCGAGCATATGGTCGAGAAAGCCGATGCCGGTATCGATGTCGTAATCGCCGGTGCCGTCCAGATCCAGGGAGACGAAGACTTCCGTCTCTTTCGTTTTGCGTTCCACCGTGGCCGTGCGGCCGCCCGTCTCGGCGAGCATGGGAGCATCCTTCATTCAAAGTCCCGGCAGGCCCCGCAGTCTGCCAGTTTCGACTGCTTCTAACATGGGCGGCCTGCCGCCGCCACTGAGTTTTGCCCGCCCAGGACGCGGGGCCCGGCAGACAAGACAAAAAGCCTAGCCGCTCAAACGGTTAGAAAAGGTTAACCATAATAGTCCGCGGCGAGACATGCGAGGCGCTAAAACGCGCGATTCCAGATTAAAACATGTACTCAAGGCCTTATAATTAACCAAAGGTGAATCTGCGCAGGGGGCGGAATTCGCTGCGGACTCATTTGCTTAGGGCACAAAGCTGAGAAAGCCCGGATTTGCGCCTTTCACTTAAGCGCGCAGCCAGGCGCGCAGCCGGGCGCGGGCGGTGCGCCGCGCATGCTGAACGGGCTCGGCGGAGCCGTGAATTTGAGCGAGCACGGTCGCGCCCTCCTTCAGCACCATGAGCTCACCGGCCAGATCTTCAGCTTCCAGATAGCCCGCCAGTTCCACGGCGGAAACGATCGTCGCGCGCAGGTTCTCTTTTGCTTCCGCCGCCGCCTTGTGGATGGGGTCGGCGAGATCCGGAAACTCCCCCGCCGCGCGCACGAACATGCAGCCATTGAAAGGGCCGAGCTCGGTTTCCCCGCCGATCCATTCTTCCAGCGCATCGAAAAGCGCCAGCGGGCGGTCCGGCGGCGGCAGGTGGCTTTCAGCAAGTTTGCGGCCGAACCAGGCGAGGATCTGCCGGTTGCGCGCTTCAAGGGAGGCCAAAATAAGCGCCTGTTTGGAGTCGAAATGACGGTAGAGCGTCATTTTCGCGAGCCCGCCCTTGGAGAGAATGCGGTCGATGCCCACCGCATGAAAACCTTCTTCGGCGAAGAGTTTCATGGCGCTGTCCACGACATCGTCGCGGCGGGAAGGGCGGGGCATCTCGTATCTCCTCGGGCTTGGCACCGGCGAAACCGGATAAAATCAGTCTAATGAGACGGAGCGGTCTTGTAAAACATCTTTTGGAGCTATAAATAGACCAAGCCGTATCAATTAGGAAAACTCCCATGCCCTTCGACGCCGCTTCCCCAATAGCCACCGCACCCGTCCGGCCCGGCGTGCCGCCGCTCAAACGCATTGCCTGGGCGGGGCTTGGCTCGTTTTTGGCCATCGGGGCCTGCGGGCTGCTTAGCGAATGGAGCGGCCTTGCCTGGCTGATGGCCCCCTTCGGGGCAAGCTGCGTGCTGGTTTTCGGCCTGCCGGAAAGCCCGCTTGCCCAGCCGCGCCATGTGATTGGCGGGCATTTAATTGCGAGTATGATCGGTCTCATTTTGGCGGGCCTGCTACCCGCCTTGCCCCTGGCACTTGCCGCCGGCATGGCGCTGGCGCTCGTCGCCATGCAGCTCACGCGCACCGTGCACCCGCCAGCCGGCGCCGACCCCTTGGTTTTCATGATGGCGGGCCAGGGGCTTGCCGAAGCCTGGCCGCAGCTTCTGCATCCGGTGCTCGCGGGCAGCGCTCTCATTGTTTTGATCGGAATTGGCGTGAATTGGCTCGCAGGCCGCCGCCCCTATCCGCTTTATTGGGTCTAAAGGAACGGAGGACACGTTATGAGCGAAGAACGCCGCTATATTACCGATATCGGCTTCACCCCCACGGTGAAGGCGGAGCAGGAGCGGCTGGGCAGCCGCACATTCTACGAAAGATATGAGCAAACCATGGGTTGGCGCGGCGAAGTGAATGAAGATCTGATCCAAAGACTAGCGAATACGGATTCGTTTTATTTTTCCACCGCCAATGCGGAGGGCCAGCCTTATATCCAGCACCGGGGCGGGCCGAAAGGCTTTCTGCGCCCCCTAAACAAACATGAACTCGGGTTCGCAGATTACGCCGGGAACAAGCAATATATTTCCATCGGCAATCTGAAAGACAATCCGAAATGCTTTCTCTTCCTGATGGATTATCCGACAAGGCGGCGCGTCAAAATCTGGGGCCGCGCACGGGTGGAAGAACGCGACAACGAGCTGATCCGCAGCCTGAAGCCAGAGGGCTATAACGCGGCCGTGGAGCGGGCGATCATCATCACGGTGGACGCCTGGGACACGAATTGCCATCAACACATTCTGCCGCGCTATTCCCCGGACCTTCTGGAGCCGGCTTTCGCGCGGCTGGAAGCGCGGATCAAACAGCTGGAAGCGCAAGTCCGGGAATTGGGGGGCGATCCCGGCCCGTTCGAACATGTAGGGCTGACATAACACCCGGCGCAACCGGCGGAAGCGGCCGGTGCCGCCCCGCCTCTTATGGAGGACAAACGATGCGGAAAACTCTTTCCCTTGCCACCGCCTTGCTCGCGGCGACGGCCGGCCCCCTTTTGGCACCTGCTCAAGCGAATGCCGCAGAATTCAAGGACTATTACATCACAACCGTCCATGTGGACGGCAAGACCAGCATCCATGGCGATGGCAATCACGGCGCCGAAGCCTTTCCGGAGAGCCCGCTTCCGGCGGGTGCCGGCCTTGTGCGCACACCGCCCAATGAAGAAGGCGCCTGGAAAATGCGGGCCTTCATCTTCGAGCCTTCCCAGATCGTGGTGCGGGAAGGGGCATATATCCGGTTGAACTTCGTCGGTGTGCAGGGCATGCATCACTCCATCCGGGTGGAGGGCGAGGGTATCGATACAAGCCTGTCTCTTGACCGGGGAAACGTGCAGAGCGTCGAGCTTGCTGATGTGAAAGCTGGAATGATCCATATCATCTGCGACGATCACCAGCCCTCGATGAATAGCGAAGTGGTGGTGCTGCCTGCCGGATAAGCCCGGCAGCAGGACTGCCTGCAAACGGCATAAGGGGGCGGGCAGCGCGTCTTGATCTTGGCGGGAAGGGCGCCACATGTTAGGCCGTGCGGGCCGGGAAACCGGCCGGCCTTCCTCGCCCTTCCACCACCCGGACATGACATATGCCTCACGAAAGCTCGCCCCTTCCTTCCTGGCACGGCACCACGATCCTGACGGTCCGCAAGGGCGGCGAGGTGGTGGTCGCGGGCGACGGCCAGGTCTCCCTCGGCGACACGGTGATCAAAGGCAATGCCCGCAAGGTGCGCCCGCTCGGGCCCGGCGGCAAAGTGGTGGGCGGTTTTGCCGGGGCGACGGCGGATGCGATGACGCTCTTCGAGCGGCTGGAAGCCAAGCTCGACCAATATCCCGGCCAGCTCACCCGGGCCTGTGTGGAACTTGCCAAGGACTGGCGCACCGACCGCTATTTGCGCCGGCTTGAGGCCATGATGATCGTTGCGGATGCGGAAGCATCCTTGGTTCTTACCGGTAATGGCGACGTGCTGGAGCCGGAGGCCGGGGTAATCGGCATCGGTTCCGGGGGCAATTTTGCCCTGGCCGCGGCCCGCGCGCTGATGGATACCGACTTTAGCGCCGAGGAAATCGCGCGCCGCGCCATGAAGATCGCCGCCGAGATCTGCGTCTATACCAATGAGAATATCGTGGTGGAGAAACTTCCCTCCGCCCGCTAGACGCGCGCCACCTGCTTTAAAATTCAGCCGTTCCGACACCAGGCAATCCCCAGGCACTCAAATGACCAGCTTTTCTCCCCGCGAAATCGTTTCCGAACTCGACCGCTATATTGTCGGCCAGCATGAAGCCAAGCGCGCCGTCGCCATTGCGCTGCGCAACCGCTGGCGCCGCCAGCAGCTCGACGGTTCCCTGAGAGAGGAAGTGCTGCCGAAAAACATTCTGATGATCGGCCCCACGGGCGTCGGCAAGACGGAAATCTCCCGGCGGCTCGCGAAACTTGCTGAAGCACCGTTCATTAAAGTGGAAGCGACGAAGTTCACCGAGGTCGGCTATGTCGGCCGGGACGTGGAACAGATCATCCGCGACCTTCTGGAAAGCGCCATCACGCTGATGCGCGAGAAGCGGCGCAAGGAAGTGGAAGCGCGCGCGCATCTGGCCGCCGAGGAACGGGTGCTGTCGGCGCTGGTCGGCGCCGGGGCCTCGGAAGCAACGCGGGAGGCCTTCCGGCGCAAGCTGCGGGCCGGCGAGCTCGACGATAAAGAGATCGAGGTCGAAGTGACCGAGAGCGCCAGCGGTATGCCCATGATGGACATACCCAGTATGCCCGGCGGTCAGATGGGTATGGTCAATCTCGGCGATATTTTCGGCAAAGCCTTTGGCGGGCGCACAAAACCGCGGAAAATGTACGTCAAAGACTCCCATGACATTCTCATCGCCGAGGAATCCGACAAGCTGCTCGACCAGGACGCCCTGGTGCAGGACGCCATCCGCTCGGTCGAGAATGACGGCATCGTCTTTCTGGACGAGGTGGACAAGATCTGCGCCCGGGCCGACCGGCAGGGCGCCGATGTCAGCCGGGAGGGGGTGCAGCGCGACCTCCTGCCCCTTATCGAGGGAACGGCGGTCAGCACCAAGCACGGCACGGTGAAGACCGACCATATTCTCTTCATCGCCTCGGGCGCCTTCCACCTCGCCAAACCGTCGGACCTGCTGCCCGAATTGCAGGGGCGCCTGCCGATCCGCGTCGAGCTGCAGCCGCTGGCGAAGGAAGAATTCCGCCGTATCCTCACCGAACCGGAAGCCAGCCTCATCAAGCAGTATAAAGCGTTGTTGGAGACGGAAGGTGTGAATCTGGATTTCACAGAAGACGGGATCGACGCGCTGGCCGGGCTTGCCGCCGAAATCAATACGAGCGTGGAAAATATCGGCGCGCGGCGGCTCCATACGATCATGGAGCGGGTGCTGGACGACATCTCTTATACGGCCTCCGACCGGAGCGGGGAAACCGTGACCATCGACAAGGCCTATGTGGATGAGCATGTGGGCGAGCTGGCGAAAAACACGGACCTGACGCGCTTTATCCTCTAGATCCTCTCGCTCGCTGGCTTTTCAATCCGGTAGCGGAACAAGTTGGTGAATCCATCTTCCGCGCCCCTTTCGCAAGGCGCGAATCCAAGCCGCCTTCAAAGGTGGCGCTGCGCCATTATTCCGTGCGCCTTCACCTTCCCATTTCTTCGCTGAAAACGAATCCGGCCGAGGATCATCTACCGCTTAGCGCGAGTCAGACCCGGATTTGCGTGCTTTTTCGAGGAGACGCAAAAGCGCATCGAGGTCTTTTTCAGGCAGGAAACGGATCTCTTTGGCAAGCAGATTGGCCGCCTCCGTCGCCTTTGGATGAAGGCCGGCGGTGTCGATCGTGACCTTGGGATGAGAGAGGCGGGCAAGGGCAACCAATTCCTCCGCCTCATCCCAGATAATGCCGAGCGTGCCGATAATCCGCTGGACGAGATCGAAGCCGGGCCGCCCCCGGTAGCCGTGCTCGAGGGCAGACAGATAGGCCGCGCTTACCCCCACCGCCTTGGCAAGTTCCGCCTGGCTGAGGCCCTTGCGCTCCCGGTGGGCGCGGAGCTTTTCGCCGAAGGGGGTCATCGCTTGCGTCTCAGCCAGACATAAAGCGCGCCGCCGCCGCCATGGCGGGGATGGGCAGGCTGAAACCCGGCGACGAGCCCGCGCAGCCGGTCCCCATGCAGCCAGTCCGGCACGAGTTGGCGCAGCACGGCTTTGCGCTCGGGCGTGTGATAAAACTCATGCCCGTGCAACGTGTGGCGGGAATGGGGCGCGTTGCCCTTGCCCGTGATCACCAGGACAACGCGGGTGCCGCGGGCGCGCTCATCCTGCAAAAAGCGGGTGAGGCGCATTTCGGCGGTCATTTTCGTTTCGCCGTGGAGGTCCAGATAGGCTTCCGGTTCGATCTGCCCGCGGGAGAGGCGCTGGGAGGTGCGCCGGTCGAGGCCCGTGAGCGGCGGCGGGCTCGGCGCGCGGACAATTTCGCTCCGGGCGAGTCTTTGCGGGGGCTGAGCCTTCGCAGAGGGCGCGGGTGTGCCGCCCTTCCGGCTCATGCTTTTTACGGCAGACTTGGGGGACGGATTCGCTTCCGTATCGATTTTACCGGAGGTTTTCTCCCCGCCTTCTTCCCCATCGAGCAGCGGGGCCATACGGCCCGGCGCGGGGATGACGGTCTCCGTCACCTCTTTCCAGAGTTTCTTTTCTTCCGGTGACAGGGGGCGGGCGGGGCGCTTGCGGGCCATCTCAGCCTCGCGGGGCGCTCAAGGACGCGGCAGCGCCCGCAGATTTCGGCAGGAGCAGAAAGAGCCGGCCTTCCTCTGCCATCTTGCCCGCGATCTCACCTGCCGTATCGCCCGAGCCCATGAAGATGTCACCTCGGATGGGCCCCTTGATGGCCGAGCCCGTATCCTGCGCCACCATGAGCTGGCGGAAGGGCTGACCGCCCGGCAATGCCGTCTCGAGCCAAAGCAGCGCGCCGAGACCATGGACCGCCCGGTCCACCGCCAGCGAGCGCCAGGGGGTAAGCTGGCGGCCTGCGGCGCCCACCGGCCCAAGGGCCGGATCGGAGCCTTCGATTTCCTGGAAGAAAATATAGGAGCGGTTCTCGTTCAAGATTGCCTGGCGCTTTTCCGGATTGTTTTTCAGCCAATCGCGAATCGACTGCATGGAGATATTTTCGCGGGCGAGGAATCCGCGCTCTGCCATGACCCGCCCGATGGGCGTATAGGGCCGCCCGTTCTTTGCCGCAAAGCCGACCCGCATGGCCGTCCCATCTTCCATGAGAAGGCGGCCCGAGCCTTGAATATGCAGGAAAAAAGCGTCCACCGGATCGGCGAGCCAGACGAAGGGCTTAGCGCCCGGGCCGACATTGCCCGCTTCGATGCTCGCCCGGTCGGGATAAGGCACGAAACGCGCGCCTTCCACCCGGCCCCGGATGCGTTTGCCTTCAAGCTCGGGGTCGAACGCACCAAGATCGATGGTCTGAAGATCCACCGGCTTGCCGCGCAGAGGTGTTTGATAGGCACCGCCCGGCGCGCGGGCCGCTTTAAACTCCGGTTCGTAATAGCCGGTGAACAGGCCTGTCTCTTTTCCGCCTGCTGCCAGCGCATAAGGCGTGAACTGGCTCTCGAAAAAGGCGCGGGCCTCTTTCGCGGCAACCCGCTCGGCCTGCGCGCAAACCCCGGCCCAGGCCCCGGCGGGACCCGAAAGCCCGGCTTTGCCGTCCATGCGCGGGTCGAGCGGCGCGCCGGCGGGGCGGGCGGCAATGACGGGGCAGGTGCGGCGGAAGACGGCCAGCGCTTCGGCATGATCATCGCCCTGCCAGCCAGGCAGCTCGGCAAAGGAAATCCGGGTAAGAGAGGTTTCCGCCACCGCCTCAGGCCCCTTTTGGGCAGCAGGCGGCTCGGTCTTCTTTTCCTGCTCGGCACAGGCGGCAAGCGCCAAAGCGATTATAAAGGCGGCCGCAAGCGCCGGTTTGGCGGGGAAAAGGCGCGGCGCGGCCCATCGGCAGATCATCGCCTCAGGCGCCGGCTTCCGTCGCCACGACCTGCCAGTTCGGGTCGCGGCTGCGCGTGTCACGCTCGAAGGTCCAGATATCGGTGACGGTATGCACGGTCACCGGATCGCCTTCGACAACGATACCGTCTTCGTTTTTCGTGACGCTCGATTGTTCGGAGACGAATTTGACGCCGATCCGCGCTTTCGTATCGGCAAGCTTGGCGGTTTTGATATCAGCCGATTTCAGTCCGATCAGAGCGAACTCGACCTTCAGTTTCTTTTCTTCGCGCGCGCTGATCGCCCCTTCGAAACTTGCATAGACGCCATCGGAAAGCAGCGGGCGCAGCGTCTCGCGGTCACCTTCGGCATAGCCTGTGACGATCATTTCATAAGCGGCGCGCGCCCCTTCCAGAAAGGCTTCCGGATCGAACATCCGGTCGGTCAGCGCGATTTCCGTCAGGCCCTGCTGGGCGCCGGGCTCGACATGCTGCAGGCGCCCGGAAAGCGGGCCTTCCTGCGCAGGCGGCACGGCGCGGCCGGGCATGGGAATGACCTTGCCGTCGCTATCCGCTTTGCCATCGGCTTCTTCCTGCGGGCCGCGGCCATTCGAGGCCGAATAAGGATCGTAAGGCCGGCGCTCATGGCCGGTGCGCTGGCCGAGCACGGAGCGCAGCCGCCAGAAGACCACAACCGCGGCGATCAGCAGAATGAGATTGAGTAGGTCGAAGCCGTTTCCCATGAAACCGTTCCTTTGGTGCGTTTCAAGCGCGGGGCTTCGCGCGAACGCTCGCTTGCTTTCGGCTCTTTCCTCTGGGCTTTTGCCAGCGGCTTTTGCCAGTGGTTTTCAAAAGAGCCCGCGCGCCGTCTTCTCTTAATCAACGGCTCACTCGCCGTCCTGTGCTTGGCACGGTCCCTTTTTCACCACATATGTTCTCTATAACCTAGGCCAAGTAGCGACCTAATGCCAGATTATCCGCAGAAAAGTGCGCCCCGCTGCCGCAGGCGCGCAAAGTGCGGCTTTTCCGGCCCGATTTGGCGCAAAAGCCTGCCGCATGGCGCGGCGCCCGAAACGACAGAAAGTCCCTGATCTTTATGCCCTTACTCCTTTTTCTTCTTTTCGTTGGCGTTCCGATCGCGGAAATCGCGGTCTTCATCGAGGCAGGCTCCGCCATCGGCGTGGTGCCGACGCTTGCCATCGTTATCGCCACCGCCTTTGCGGGGACCTGGCTTTTGCGAGCGCAGGGACTTGCGACCTTCGCCAAGGCGCAGGCCTCGATGAATGAAGGTCAGTTGCCGGTGGAGCAAATGGTGCACGGGCTTTTTCTGGCGGTCGCCGGGATTTTGCTGCTGACCCCCGGCTTCATCACTGACACGGTCGGTCTTTTGCTTTTCGTGCCCGGCATCCGCCTGGCGCTCGGTAAAAAGATTTTACGCGCGCTGATGGCGCGCGGGCAGGTGCATGTCTATGGCGCAGGTCCCGGTATGGGTCCCAGGCGCCAACCACCCGGCCACGATCCTTTTGCTCACGATCCCTTTGGCGGCAAGCCCGGCCCGGGCGGACCCGTTATCGAAGGGGAAGTCATCGAAGAAGAGGGCGAGGAGACGCCGCCCGGCAAAGGCAAACCCAACCCCAATTCCCCCTGGCGGACTTGAGTTCACGCGTAGCTGGTAGAGCGCTGCGCGCTTGTGAGGCAGCCCGTTCCGTGTTAGCCAAACCTCCTTTCCTGCAATCGAGAGGCGGATCAGGCAATGAGTGAAACGGATACCAACGCGGTAGAAGAAAACGGGCCGCAGCTGCGCGTCGTAACCCAGTATATCAAGGACCTGTCCTTCGAAAGCCCGAACGCGCCGCACTCCCTCACTCAGCAAAGCGGGCCGCCCCAAATTTCCGTTCATGTGGATGTCGGCGTGCGCAAGCTGGCCGAAAGCGACTATGAAGTCGATCTGAAGCTGAACGTGGATGCGAAATCCGAGGACAAGCAGCTCTTCATCGTCGAGCTCGTCTATTCCGGCATCTTCCGGCTCGCCAATATTCCCCAGGAAAGCCTGCAGCCGGTGCTGCTTATCGAATGCCCGCGTCAGATCTTCCCCTTCGCGCGGCGGATCGTTGCCGATGTGGTGCGCGATGGCGGCTTCCCGCCGCTGATGATCGACCCGATCGATTTCTCCGGTCTCTACCGTCAGCAAATGGCGCAGGCGCAGGCCGAAGCAAGCGCCCAGGCAACGCCTGACGCGTAATAGCTGCGGCGCCTGATAGGGGTTTAGTTTTTCGAGCTGGTCCAGAGCGCGGGCGCGCCGAAGCTTGCAACGAAAGCGGCATGGCTTTCCCGTTCCGCCTCGCTGAGGCGGGAGCTAAGCGGTTTGGGCCGGGGCTCGCGTTTCGGCAGGCGCGAGAGCATATGCATGCCGGCCTCGCCGCCCGCGTCTTTCTGGCCGGCAAGGCCGAGGCCGAATTGCCGCCCGCCCACCAGCTCCAGGTAAACTTCCGCCAGAAGCTCGCTATCGAGCAGCGCGCCGTGTTTCGTGCGGTTGGAATTGTCGATGCCGAAACGGCGGCAGAGCGCATCGAGCGAATTTTGCGCGCCGGCAAATTTGCGCCGCGCGATAGCCAGTGTGTCGATGGCCTGTTCATCGGGAAGCGGCGGACGGCCGAGCCGTTTCAGCTCCGCATTAAGAAAGCCCATATCGAAAGCGGCATTGTGAATGACGAGCGGCGCATTGCCGACGAATTCCAAAAACCGGTCGGCAATATCGGCAAAGAGCGGCTTGTCGGAGAGGAACTCGTTGGAGAGCCCGTGCACTTCCAGTGCGCCTGCATCGACCTCGCGCTGGGGGTTCAGATATTCATGAAAGACGCGGCCCGTCGGCACATGATTGTCGAGCTCGACGCAGCCGATTTCCACCAGCCGGTGCCCGTCCGCCGCGCTGATGCCCGTCGTTTCCGTATCGAGAACGATTTCCCGCATGGTTTCCCCTCATCTCATCGTACCCGCGCGCACCCCCGCGCGGGATCCGAGTCTAGCCCATTTGCGCCAGCATCTTGGGCAAAATCTTGCCGGGCCGGCCCTGCAATTTATTCACGATTTCTTTGACCTGCTCGAACGCATGCTCGAGGCCCTTGTCGGTTTCGACGATGAAATCGGCCCCGGCACGCTTCTCCGCGTCGGGCACCTGCTTGGCATGGATCGCATCGAATTTTTCCGCGCTCATGCCGGGCCGGGCAAGCACCCGCTCGCGCTGCACCTCGTAAGGGGCGGAGACGACAACGATGACATCCACCCGCTCGCGCCCGCCCGTTTCAAAAAGAAGCGGAATGTCGAGCAGCACCATGGGCTGATCCTCAGCCATGGCTTTTTGCAGGAAAGCGCGCTGCACCTGGCCCACTAGCGGGTGGACGATGGCTTCGAGTTTTTTCAGTTCTTCCGGTTTACCGAGCACGCGTTTGGAAAGCTCCTCACGGTCGACCGTGCCGTCCTTCACCGTGCCGGGAAAGGCTTTTTCAAGCGGGGCAACCGCCGCGCCGCCCGGCGCATAAAGTTCGTGCACGGCGGCGTCCGCGTCATAGACCGGCACGCCGAGCCTTGCGAACATTTTAGCGGTTTCGGATTTTCCCATTCCGATCGAGCCCGTCAGGCCGATGAGAAGCACATCGTTTTTCATAGCGTTCTTCTTCGTTCAGTCTTCTTTTTGTCCAAGATCGTCCAGAATGAGTTTGCGCAGCGCAGGCGTGACTTCCGGGCGCACACCGAACCAGGCCTCAAACCCAGGCACCGCCTGATGCAGCAGCATGCCGAGCCCGTCGACAATGGGATTGCCGCGCGCGCGCGCCGCTTCAAGCAGTGGCGTGATGAGCGGGGTATAGACGATGTCCGTGACCACCGCTTCTTTGCTCAGCCCGCTTAAATCGATATCGAGCGGCTCGCTTCCCTTCATGCCGAGCGAAGTCGTATTGACGAGAAGGCCAGCGCCCGGCAGCGCCTGATTGCGGTTTTCCCAATCGACAACGAGAAGCGGGATGCCGAGATCACCTGCCAGTTTTTCCGATTTCAGCCGCGTGCGGTTGATGAGGCGGATATCGTTGACGCCTTCTTCCCAAAGCGCGGCGATAACGGCGCGCGAGGCGCCGCCCGCGCCGACAATGACAGCCGGCTTGTTCTTCTGCCAATCGGGCGCGCCTTCTTTCAAATTGGCTATGAACCCATAGCCATCGGTATTGCGCCCTTCCCATCCCTCATCCGTTTTGACGAGCGTGTTCACCGCGCGCACGCGGGAGGCCATTTTGTCGTGGCGGGGAATGGCGGCGAAGGCCGTTTCCTTATGCGGGACGGTGACATTGGCGCCGATAAAGCCGCGCGCATCGAGACCCTGCAACGTTTCCTCGGCTTCTTCCGGCGGCACGGCGAGCTTTTCATAAACGGCGTTTTTAATCCCGTGCTCGGCGATCCAGTGATTATGGATCAGCGGCGAGCGGGAATGGTCCACCGGCCAGCCGATGACACAGACGCGGCGTTCGGCCTTGCTGTCCATAGAGATGCCTGCAGATTTCTCACTCATGCGAGGATCACTTTTCTGGCGCGCAATTCTTCCAAGAGCGGCAAAAGCGGCAGGCCGAGGATCGTGAAATAGACCCCGTCGATTTTCTCGAAGAGCTGCACGCCCACGCTTTCGAGCTGATAGCAGCCCACGCTTTTGAGAATTTTCTCCCCCGCCTGGCGCAGATAATGATCGAGAAAGGCATCGGAAAAATCGCGCATGGTCAAATGCGCCCGGTCTCCATGCGACCAGACAATCTCGCCATCAAGCGCCAGGGTGACGGCGGAATGCAGCGTATGGGTCTTGCCCCGGAAGAAGGACAGGTTCTTACGCGCTTCCTTCATGTCGCGGGGCTTGTCGAATTTTTTCCCCTCACAAGAAAGCACCTGATCGGCGCCGATGACAAGGGTGGCAGGCGTGTCAAGGGAGACCGCACAGGCTTTCAGTTTTGCAAGCTCCATCGCCAGCGCATCGGGCTCGCGCGACAGGCGCTGCTTGGCCTCGTCCTCATCGACGGGCGAAACGCAAATATCGAAAGGCAAGCCCGCCCCATGCAAGAGATCGGCACGGACCTGGCTCGCGGAGGCCAGAAGAAGCGGCAGATGATCCCCCATCACGCATTCTCCTTGCGGGTATAAAGATTGAGCACGGCGGCGGCCGTTTCCTCGATCGAGCGGCGGGTCACATCGATCACTGGCCAGCCGTTGCGGCTATAAAGTTTGCGGGCATGGGCGACTTCCGCGGCCACCGCCTCGCGGTCCACATAATCGGTTTCGGTTTTTTCGTTCAGCGATAAGAGCCGGTTGCGGCGGATCTGAATGAGGCGTTCCGGGTTGGCAACGAGACCGATGATGAGGGGCTTTTTCGCGGTACCCAGTTCCGGCGGCAAAGGAATGTTCGGAACGAGCGGAATATTTGCCGCCTTGATGCCGCGGTTTGCCAGATAGATGCAGGTCGGGGTTTTCGAGGTACGCGAGACGCCGACGAGAATGACATCCGCCTCGTCGAGATCGCCAGGGCTCTGGCCGTCATCATGAGCCATGGTGAAATTGAGCGCGGCGATCCGGTCGAAATATTCCTGGTCCATAATGTGCTGGCCGCCGGGCTTGTGCGAAATCTCGCGGCCGAGATAAGAGCCGAGCGCATTGATCGCCGGATCGAGCACACTGATGCAGGGCACTTCAAGCTCCAAGCAGCGCTTTTCAAGTTTCGCGCGCAAATCGTCATTCACCATGGTGAACATGACCATGCCCGGCGCTTCTTCGATTTCCCCCAAAGCCCGCTCGAGCTGCTTCGGCCCGCGCACCAGGGCATAGACATGTTCGATCGCCCGCACATCTTCATATTGCGCGCAGGCCGCGCGCGCGACCGCGTTCAAGGTTTCCCCTGTCGCATCGGAGACCAGATGAAGATGAAAGACGCGCCGTCCGGCCATGCACTCTGTCCTTGAATACCGGGCAGGGCAGAGCCGCACCCGGAAATGTCATTGGGAGAGAAGCTACTGATTGAGACCGGTAGGTGCCAGTTTTTTCCCCGGCGTTCTTATTTGCGCCAGTTGAGGACGGCGCCGTGCATATTGGCGCCCGGCTTGTGGAAAACTGTGGGTAACGGGGGCAAGGCGGGAGCGAAAGAGGTGGCCAATTTTTCATCCCCGGCAGGACCTTTTCGGCGAACAGACTCGTTCCTCTCTGAACAGATGCGTGCGTGCCCTTGGGGATAAAGAGGATAAGTGCGTAACCGAAATTCCGGCTCCGGTTCATTCACGTCCTCCCCGTTTTCCACAATCGGGAGCCTCATATTCAAACCATTGGAATCCGGCCTGCTTTTTCACCTCCTGCAGCTTTTGCACAGCCGGACCAGAGAAGGCGCAGAAGATTTTCACTCTGCGCTTGATGTGAGCGGAATCCGGACCAAATTTGATCCTCACCATCCACAGGCAACCACTACCCACCACATCCTTCTAAGAGATATTTAGATTAGAAGAAGACTCGTGGATAAGCCGGGGACCTCCAATAAGTGCTTCTAAGGAAGCGTGCTTCCGAAGGAACCCAGCAAGGGATGCCTGCGGCAACCTGCAAGCTCGCAATTCAAGACGCGAGCATGTAAGCAAGACGGGAAATGAAGACGGCCAGTCCTTCCCACCCGGCTGGCGTGACAAACAGGCAATGACGTGACCGAGCCCAAGAAGAAATTTCTCGCCGCCCTGGAGGGCCAATCCTTCGATGTGCCCCCTATCTGGATGATGCGCCAGGCAGGGCGCTACCTGCCCGAGTACAGGCAGGTGCGCAAAGAGGCAGGCAGTTTTCTCGATCTTTGCTATACGCCGGATTTCGCGGTTGAGGTCACGCTGCAGCCGATCCGCCGCTACGGCTTCGATGCTTCGATCCTCTTTTCCGACATTCTGGTCATTCCCCATGCGCTCGGCCAGGACGTGCGGTTCGAAGAGGGGATCGGCCCGGTGCTGAAGCCCGTGACCAATCCGCAGGAGCTCTCCGCCTTGAGCAAGGAGGGGCTGCTTGAACATCTCTCCCCGGTCTTTGAAACCGTGCGCCGGCTTTCCAAGGAATTGCCCGCTGAGACGGCGCTTATCGGCTTTGCCGGGGCGCCCTGGACCGTTGCGACCTATATGGTGGGCGGGCGCGGCTCGCCGGATCAGGCGGCGGCCAAGCTCTGGGCCTACCGCGCGCCGGACGAGTTTCAGGTGCTGATCGATCTCCTCATCGAGGCGACGGGCGATTATCTTCTTGCTCAGATCGAGGCGGGGGCGGAAGCCATTCAGCTTTTCGATACTTGGGCAGGCTCCCTGCCGCCGGCGCATTTCGAGCGCTGGTGTGTCGAGCCCGTGCGCCAGATCCGCGCGCGGCTGAAAGAGGCAGCACCCCATATCCCCGTCATCGCTTTCCCGAAAGGGGCAGGGCCGGCTTATGCGGACTATTTCAAAGCGACGGGGGTGAGCGCCGTCAGTCTCGATACCGCTATCGCGCCTGAATGGGCGCGGGACACTGTCCAGCCTTTGGGCCCGGTGCAGGGCAATCTCGATCCGCTGCTTCTCGTGGCGGGCGGCGAAGAAATGAAAACCGCTGCCGCGCGCATTCTCGAGGCGCTGGGGGACGGGCCTTTCATTTTCAATCTCGGCCACGGCATCGTGCCGCAGACCCCGCCTGAGCATGTAAGTGAGCTTTTGGACTTCATCCGTAATTTCAGATGAGCGATCCCATGACCGGACGGCGCAAAGTTGCCATCGTATTGATGAATTTGGGCGGGCCGGACAAGCCCGAGGCGGTACAGCCCTTCCTGTTCAATCTCTTCAATGATCCGGCGATCATCCGCATTCCCAATCCGTTCCGCTTTTTGCTCGCCAAGCTGATTTCAAAACGCCGCGCGCCAATTGCCCGTGAGATTTATGCGGAGCTCGGCGGCGGCTCGCCCCTCGTGCCGCTGACGGAGGCGCAAGGACGGGCACTTGAAGAGGTACTGGCCGGCCGCGGCGCGGCAGGGGAGATCGAGGCGAAAACCTTCCTTGCTATGCGCTATTGGCATCCCTTTTCGGATGAAGCGGCGGCGCAGGTGAAGGCCTGGGGCGCCGATGAAATCGTTCTCCTGCCGCTTTATCCGCAATATTCGACGACAACGACCGAATCCTCGTTCAAGGATTGGATGCGTGCGGCAGGTGAAGCCGGGCTGAAAGCGCCTGTCCATGTGGTCTGCTGTTATCCGACCGAACCAGGTTTCATTTCTTCCTATGCGGTGCTGATACGCCCGGCCTTGCAAGAGGCGGGCGGGCCGGAAAAAGCCCGGGTACTCTTTTCCGCCCATGGCTTGCCGAAAAAGGTCATCGAGGACGGGGATCCTTATCAGGCTCAGGTCGAGCAAAGCTGCGCGGCGATTGTCAATGAGCTGGCCATTCCCGGCCTCGACTGGCAGACCTGTTATCAAAGCCGGGTGGGGCCGCTGGAATGGATCGGGCCTGCGACGGATAAGGAAATCGAGCGGGCGGGGGCCGAGGGTAAGGCGCTGGTCGTCGTGCCCATCGCTTTTGTCTCCGAACATTCGGAAACCCTGGTTGAGCTCGATATCGAATATGGCAAACTGGCGCGGGAAAGCGGGGTGCCGGCTTACGTGCGCGTTGCGGCGGTGGGCACCGAGCGGGGTTTTATCGACGGGCTGGCGCGGCTGGTGCTTGAGAGTCTCGCCAGCACCGGTGTGCTCTGCCCGGAAGATGCGCCGGGGCATGTGTGCACGGCCGAGCGGGCGATTGCCGGGATTTCCTGACGGAAGAAAAGCCTTCCAGCGGGGCTCTAGGGATTAAAACTTAAAAGAATCGAAACCGGAACGATGGAATTTCTGCAGCCCTTTTATCTCTGGATCAAGGCGTTTCATATCATCTCCGTCATCTTCTGGATGGCAGGAATGTATTATCTTCCAAGGCTTTACGTCTATCATTCCGAAACCGAAACAGGATCGGTGCTCTCAGAGAATTATAAGCGCATGGAAGAGTTGCTTTTAAAGCGCATCGTCAATCCGGCGATGGGCGCGACCTGGCTCTTCGGCATTTTGCTTATTCTCACCCTTCCCTCGCTTCTTTCCGAAGGCTGGTTCCATGTGAAGCTGACGCTCGTCATCGCCATGTCCGCCTATCACGGGGTGCTGACGAAATGGTGCCGGCTTTACGCCGCCGATGAGCGCCCGCACACATCGAAATTCCTGCGCATCGCCAATGAAGTGCCGCCGCTTCTGACCATTTTTATTGTCATCATGGTCATTGTGCGGCCCTTTTGACACAATTGTGCGTGTGAGACTGTTTGTAATCGGCAGCTTTTGACGTATATTTGCCCCGTTGGCCGATCACAACGGTCCGGCGCGCCGTTTCTTGTGGCGCCGCCGCTCATCTCCGGGACAGACATTTCATCACATTTCTGGGCCGGCTGGTGAGAGCGCGAGAGAGCTCACACAAGGTATTGGCTTTTGGTGGCATGTTAGCCATCTAGCAGCCGGGCCGGGTGAAGGGTTCCAACTTCCCGCCTTCAGACTTTTCTCAAATCATTCGAAACCGGTTCCGCGCGGTTTCTTTCAAGCTCAAGGTCAGCTTCATGCAGCAGATTAAACTGCAGGATCTCAAGTCCAAATCCCCCACGGAACTTCTGGCTTTTGCCGAAGAGCTGGAAGTGGAAAACGCCAGTACGCTGCGCACCCAGGACATGATGTTCGCCATTTTGAAAAAACTGGCCGAACAAGGCATCGATATTATCGGTGAAGGGGTGGTGGAAGTGCTGCAGGACGGGTTCGGCTTTCTGCGCTCGCCGCAGGCCAACTATCTGCCGGGCCCTGACGACATTTACGTCTCCCCCTCGCAGATCCGGCGCTTTTCGCTGCGCACGGGCGATACGGTGGAAGGGGAGATCCGGGGGCCGAAAGACGGCGAGCGCTATTTCGCGCTGCTCAAGGTCAATACGATCAATTTTGAATCGCCGGAAAAGACCCGCCACAAAGTCCATTTCGACAATCTGACGCCGCTATATCCGGACGAGAAGATCGAGATGGAGGTGGAAGACCCCACCCTGAAAGACCGTTCCGCCCGCGTAATTGATATGGTGGCACCCCTCGGTAAAGGCCAGCGCGCACTGATCGTCGCGCCGCCGCGCACGGGTAAGACGGTGCTGCTGCAGAACATCGCCCATTCCATCACCGCCAATCATCCCGAATGCTATCTGATCGTGCTGCTCATCGACGAGCGGCCGGAAGAAGTGACGGATATGCAGCGCTCGGTGAAGGGGGAAGTGATTTCCTCGACTTTCGATGAGCCGGCGGTGCGCCACGTCCAGGTCGCCGAAATGGTGATCGAAAAGGCCAAGCGCCTGGTCGAACATGGGCGTGACGTGGTGATCCTGCTCGATTCCATCACCCGCCTCGGGCGCGCCTATAACACGGTGGTGCCGAGCTCGGGCAAGGTGCTGACCGGCGGTGTGGACGCCAATGCTCTGCAGCGCCCGAAACGCTTCTTCGGCGCGGCGCGTAATATCGAGGAAGGCGGCTCGCTCACCATTATCGCCACGGCGCTGATCGATACCGGCAGCCGGATGGACGAAGTGATCTTCGAGGAATTCAAAGGCACGGGGAACTCGGAAATCGTGCTCGACCGGAAGGTGGCCGACAAGCGCGTCTTCCCGGCCATGGATATTCTTAAATCCGGCACCCGGAAAGAAGAGCTTCTTATCGACAAGGCCGAGCTGCAGAAGATGTATGTGCTGCGCCGGATCCTCAACCCGATGGGCACGGTGGACGCCATCGAGTTCCTGCTCGACAAGCTCAAGCAGACGAAAAACAACGCCGAGTTCTTCGACAGTATGAATACATAACAGGGCTTTTAATGTTCTTGTTGCGTTCCCATCGGCGAATGGTATGATTAACCGCCGCGGGGGATCCTAAGCCAATAGTAGTATATATGGCTGCAACATGGACAAGATATAGATGCCCCGTAAGTCACACGTCATTAGACGCCAGCAAGCTACGTTCACCAAACCAGCAATCGATCTAGCGGTGAAGTTAAATCTTCCCCTGAATCAGTTCGTCACGATTACTTTTGATAAAACGGCCTCATCACCTGAAGTCGTCGGCAAACAGTTTGCTAAAATTCGTGAATACTATGGGAAGTGGGCGAGGCGTCCGAGAAAAGGCGCAGGGCCAGCTTTCGCACCCACGCATATCTGGGTTGTTGAGAATACGGCTGTTGTGGCCGTCCATTGGCTCGTACATGTCCCAAAGAAGCGTCAGCGAGATTTCAAAAAGCGGCTAGACCTTTGGATCAGCAACGCGACCGAACAGGAACCTTTACCCGGTGCAGCACAATGTAAGACTGCTTATCGTCCCTATGGTGCCCGAAAATATATGCTAAAGGGCATCGACCCTGCAGTGGCCGATCTTTATAGGATAAGGCATATACCGCAAGGGATGGTTGTAGGAAAACGTTTGGGCTTCAGCAAGAATCTGGGACCTAGTCAGTGCAGGCTGCACGGCACAAAAAAGCCCTGGCGACGGCCAGGTTACACCACACATGACGGGTGGAAATTTTCGTCTATTGGCAGATCTAATATTCGCTTTTAGCGGATATTGAGATTCTTAGATTCTTCGTTTTAGGGGAATCTTTGGGCCTGTCGAAGACCAAAGATTCCCCTATCCGCCACTTAAGGCAGCAGCACGCTTGCGCCGGTGGTCTTGCGCCCTTCCAGATCCTTATGGGCCTGGACAGCGTCTTTGAGGGCGTAGCGCTGGTTCACATCAATCTTGATGGCGCCGCGGGCGACCGCATCGAAGACATCGGCGGTGGTGGCGGCAAGCTCCTCGTCGGTGACGAGGTAGTCCATCATCGAGGGGCGGGTGACATAGACCGACCCTTTTTGGGTGAGAATGCCGAGATTGACACCCGTGACGGGCCCCGAGGCATTGCCGAAAGTGGCAAGGAGGCCGCGCCGGGAAAGACAGTCGAGAGAGATTTCGAACGTGTCCTTGCCGACCCCGTCATAGACTACGGGCACACCTTTGCCGCCGGTGATCTCTTTCACCGGGGCCACGACATCTTCCTTGGAATAATTGATGACATGGGCCGCGCCATGGGATTTGGCGAGGGCGCATTTTTCATCCGAGCCTGCGGTGCCGATCAGCGTGACGCCCATATCCTTCGCCCATTGGCAGGCAATGAGGCCGACGCCGCCGGCTGCGGCATGGAAAAGCACCGTGTCGCCTTTTTTGAGCGGATAGGTTTCCTTGAAGAGATAGCGGACCGTCATGCCTTTCAGCATGAGCGAAGCGGCCTGTTCATCGCTCACCCCGTCCGGCACTTTGGCGATACGATTGGCGGGAGCGTTGATCGCCTCGGCATAAGCGCCAAGGGGACCTGCGCCATAAGCCACCCGGTCGCCTTCTTTCAGGTTCGTGACGCCGTCGCCCACCGCTTCGATAATACCGGCCGCTTCCAGCCCGAGGCCGACGGGCAAAGGCAGCGGATAAAGGCCGGTGCGGTGATAGGTGTCGATGAAATTGACGCCGATCGCTTTATGGCGGATGCGGACCTCGCCCTTGCCGGGGGCGGGCAGCTCGATCTCTTCGAGTTTCATGACGTCCGGTCCGCCGGTCTCGTGAATGCGGATGGCTTTGATCATGGGGCGGTTCCTTTGGAGGTGGGGCGGGGCAGAAGGAAAAGGGAGGCGCCTGCCTCCCTTACCGTCAATTGGCCGTCAGCCCAGATTTTTCTTGAAGAAATCGAGCGTGCGCGTGTTCGCCGTTTTGGCATCGGCGGGATCATAATGCGCGCCGCCTTCGCGAGCGAAAGCGTGGTCCCGTTCAGGATAAGTATAAAGCGTGACCTCAGGATGATCCTGCAGCCCGGCGATGATTTGTTCCTGGGCTTCTTTCGGCACGAACTCGTCCTTGCCTGCCACATGCAGCGCGAGCGGCTTTTTGATGTTCTTTGCTTCGCCGAGCAGGTTTTGAATATTGACGCCGTAATAGCCGACCGCGGCATCCGCGTTGGTGCGCGCGGCGGTGAGATAGGCAAGCTGGCCGCCGAGACAATAACCCACCGCGCCGACCTTTCCGGTGCAGGCATCGAGCCCGCGCAAATGATCGATCGTCGCCTGGATGTCGGTCACGCCTTTATCGACATCGAATTTACCGAAAAGATCGAAAGCCTGTTTCCATTCTTCATCCGTCTTGTCGGTGATCTGGATGCCGGGCTCGATGCGCCAGAAGAGATCGGGGCAGAGCGCCACGTATCCCTGATCGGCCAGCCATTCGGTGATGTCGCGCATCACCTGGTTGACGCCGAAAATTTCCTGAATGACGACGATGCCGGGGCCGGAGCCGGATTTGGGAATGGACAGATAGCCCGAAAAATCTCCGTCCGGGCCTTTGATGGTGACGTCCTGTCCTGGCAGAAAATTACCGGGCATGTGTATCTCCCTGTTATGGCTTTTAAGTACGGCGGCAGCGCAGGGCGCGCCGGTTCGGGTGTTGCTGCGCGTAGCTTAGCTGCTCGGCGCGTGCCCGTCAGCGGGCAGCGGCCAGTTGTTTTTCGAACTCTGCCAGCTCGGTGACCGGCAGGGAACAGGTGTCGCCGCGGCAAATATAGGCGGTGGGTTTTCCCTCCTGCTGGGTCTTGCCCTTGGCCGGGTGGGCGTCCGGCAAGTCCTCGCCCGGCGCAAGTTCCTCAAGCACATAATCGCCAAGCGGGGCGCGGGCGGCAGCGGCGCGGAAAGGGGCAAGCGCCTCGCCTTCGCCGATGAGCACGATCTGCACGAGATGAAGACGGGTGTCGAGGCTGGCAAGGAACGAGGCGAGCGGGAAGGCATTCTGCTCCGCTTCCCCTGCAAAGGCGGCAAGGATCTGATCGGCGCGCTCAAGATAATGCAGCTTGCCGGTCAGTGCATGAAGCTTAATGAGGAGGCCGGGCATCATGCCGTTGGCGGCGGGCGTTGCATCGTCCTGCGCGGTGCGGATGCGGGTGATGAGCGCATCGGCATCGTTGGGTGTGAAATAATAGCCGCCTTGTGGCTCGGCCCAGTAATGGGCGTCGAGCTCTTCCACCCAGGCTTCGGCCTGCTCGATATAGGCGCGGGCGCCCGTCGCTTTGAAGAGCGCAAGGGCCGCATCGATCATTGCCGCAAGCCCGTTCGCCATGGCGCGGTGCTGAAGTTTCGCCTGGCGCCAGGAATGGAAAAGCCGACCGCCCACGTACATGGTGCCGGTGATGAAATTGAAAGCGCGCTGGGCAAGCTCCACCCAGTCAGGCCGCTCGAAGGCAGCGCCTGCGCGGGCAAGCGCGGCGATGGCGAGACCGTTCCAGTCGCTCAAGACTTTGTCATCCCAGCCGGGATGCACGCGCTTCTCGCGCAAGGCAAGAAGCGTTTGGCGGGCGGGTTTCAGTTTTTCATCGAGGGCGGAGTCGAATGGCGCATCCGCCGCATGGAGGCGGTTCGGAATGTTCTTGCCTTCCCAATTGCCGGCAGGGCTGATGTCGTAAGCCTGTTTGAAAAGCGCTGCATCATCGCCAAGGGCGGCATCGATTTCGGCCTCAGACCAGACATAGAATTTGCCTTCCTCGCCTTCGCTGTCCGCATCGAGGCTCGCGGCGAAGCCGCCGCCTTCGGCAATCATTTCCCGGCAGATCCAGGTCACCGTCTCTTCGATGCGCGCGGCATAACGGGCATCGCCGCTCGTGCGCCAGACAAGGGTCAGAAGGTCGAGAAGCAGCGCATTGTCGTAGAGCATCTTTTCGAAATGCGGGACGAGCCATTCCGCATCGACAGAGTAGCGGGCAAAGCCGCCACCCAAATGATCGTAGATGCCGCCTTCGCACATATGGTCGAGCGCCTTGTGCACCGGTGCAGCAAAGGCCTCATCTTCCGTGTGCAGATAGTTGCGCCAAAGCAGCGTCAGAATGCCGGTTTGCGGGAATTTGGGCGCGCCTTGGATGCCGCCGTTTTGCGCGTCCATCACCTGCAGAAGTTTGCCCGCGACACGTGACGCAAGATCGGGGGGCGGGGTGCCGCGCGCGTCCTTCAAGGAGCGGGCATGGAGCGCTTTCGTCAGCGCGGTGCGATTGGCGTCGACTTTTTGCGGCTCTTCGCGGAAGATGCGCGAAATTTCCTGCAGGATTTGCGGGAAGCCCGGGCGGCCATAGCGCGGTTCGGGCGGGAAATACGTGCCGCCCCAAAAAGGCTCGCCCTCCGGGGTCAGGAACATGGTGAGCGGCCAGCCGCCCTGTTCGCCGAGCATATGCAGGGCGGACATGTAGATGGCATCGATATCGGGCCGTTCTTCGCGATCGACCTTGATATTGATGAAATGATCGTTCATGAGTGCGGCGATTTCGGCGTTCTCGAAACTCTCATGCGCCATGACATGGCACCAGTGGCAGGCGGCATAGCCGACCGAGAGCAGAATGGGCTTGCCCGAAGCTTTGGCCTCCGCCAGCGCCTCCGGACCCCAAGGCCGCCAATGCACAGGGTTGTCCTTATGCTGGAGAAGGTAGGGACTGGTCTGGCTGGCAAGCTGGTTCTGGGCGCGGGTCTGGGTCATGAGGTCCTTGACGTAAGAAGCGCGGGGACGTGAGGGGCGCAGGATCGGACACCCGTTGCGGGCGCCGGGGCAGGAAAACCGCCCCTTCGATATGTAGCGGACGGTATCAGGGCGGCAAGCTCTATGTCGATGAATTGATTGCGAAAATCCTGGAGCCGGGAGGCGCGGGATGAAGCCGGACGGGAAGGGCTCGATTCGGAATGGAAACGATCTTTGCGCTCTCTACGCCGCCGGGCAAAGGCGGGGTGGCGGTGATCCGGATTTCGGGGCCGGATGCGGGCACTGCCGTTGAAAAGCTGAGCGGCAAGGGACCGGGGGCGCCGCGCCAGGCGGTGCTGCGGCGGCTGCGCGATCCGGAAACCGGGGCCTGGCTCGATGAGGCGCTGGTGCTGTTTTTCAAAGCCCCGGCGAGCTTTACCGGCGAAGATGTTGCGGAGCTCCATGTCCATGGCGGACGCGCGGTTGTGGAGGCGGTCCTTAGTGCGCTGACGCGGCTGCCGGGGCTCGCGCCGGCGGAGCGGGGCGCGTTTACCCGGCGGGCCTTCGAAAACGGGCGGCTCGATCTCACGGAAGTCGAAGGGCTGGCCGATCTCATCGACGCGGAGACGGTGGGCCAGCGCGAACAGGCGCTGCGCCAGATGACAGGGGCGCTGAAAGAGAAGGCGGAAGACTGGCGGGCGCGGCTCATCGCTATGAGCGCTTATGTGGAAGCCGATATCGATTTCGGAGAAGAAGAGGGCGATGTGGGCGCGGGGCTTGGCGCCTCCATTCTGCCGGGGCTTGGCGCGCTCAAATCGGAGATCGAGGCGGTGCTTGCCGACGGCTACCGGGGCGAGCTGGTGCGCCGGGGCCTGGAGATCGCGATTGTCGGGCCGCCTAATGCCGGGAAGTCCTCACTTCTTAATTGGCTGTGTGGACGGGAAGCGGCCATCGTCTCGGAAGAGGCGGGGACGACGCGGGATGTGATCGAGGCGCGGATGGAGCTGGCCGGCCTGCCCGTGACGATTGCCGATACGGCGGGTCTGCGGGAGGCGGAGAACGCTGTGGAGGCGGAAGGCGTGCGCCGCGCTTTGGCACGGGCGGAGGCGGCAGATTTCCGGATTGTGATGGCGGCACTGGCACCCGATGGACACGATATATTGGGGTCTTTCGGAGATACCACGCCGGATGATGTGTGTGTGCTCAATAAGTCGGACCATCTGGATTCGGCTCCGGAACAGGTCCCTGAACCCGGGCTTTATGGACGTAAAATTCTCCCCATATCTGTAGTGAGGGGGGATGGGCTGGAAGAACTGGCTGCGCTGATTGAAGAAAAAGTGCGCCGTCTCGCCCCCGCTCTGGACAATCCAGTGATCAGTCGGGAGCGGCACCGCGTCGCGCTTCAGGACTGTGTGGCCGGATTGACCGGGGCCGAACGCTGGCTGGCACAGGATGACGTGGTGCTGGGCGGAGAAGAATTGCGCCAAGCGCTGCGTGCCCTGGGGCGACTGACTGGCCGGGTGGATGTCGAAGAATTGTTGGACGTGGTGTTCCGGGATTTCTGTATCGGGAAGTAGGAGATACCGGGTTCCGTGGCTTTGATGTTTCACGTGAAACAAAAGGAGTCCGGGTTTTGTGGAAAACTGCCGGTGGAGGACGGCGCGGCCATTCAGCCGCATTGACGCCTCCGCCAAAGGGAGTCAGAACGGGGCCGCACTCCCCATATGGGGTCCCCGGAAGCGGGTGATGAGATGAGCGACGTAATCGGTTCTTATAATGTGATTGTGATTGGCGGCGGCCACGCCGGATGCGAGGCCGCGTCTGCCTCTGCGCGTCTGGGTGCCCGGACGCTTCTGCTCACTCATAAGATCGAAACGATCGGGGAGATGTCCTGCAACCCGGCCATCGGCGGGTTGGGTAAGGGGCATCTGGTGCGGGAGATCGATGCGCTGGACGGCGTGATGGGCCGGGTAGCCGATGCCTCCGGCATTCAGTTCCGTCTACTCAACCGGCGGAAGGGACCGGCGGTCCGCGGGCCTCGTACCCAGAGCGACCGGAAGCTCTATCGCGAGGCTATGCAACGGGAAATGGAGGCGCAGCCGAACCTCGATGTGATTGCGGGTGCGGTCAGTGACCTGTTGGTCGAGAACGGTGTGCTGAAAGGCGTCATCACGGAAGATGGGCGGCGCTACGGGGCGCCGAAAGTGGTGCTGACCACAGGCACGTTTTTGCGGGGGATGATCCATATCGGCCGGGAGCGGATACCTGCGGGCCGTGTCGGAGAGGCGCCCGCGCTGGGCCTCTCCGACCGCCTGTACGGGCTTGGCTTTCAGCTCGGCCGGTTAAAAACAGGGACACCGGCGCGGCTCGACGGGAAGACGATCGATTGGGCCTCGCTTGAGAGCCAGCCGGCGGACAATCCGCCGACGCCGTTCTCGTTCCTGACAACGGCTATTACGGTGCCGCAGATCGAATGCGGTATCACCCGGACGGTCCAGGCCACGCACGACATTATTGCCGCCAATCTTGAGGAGTCGCCGGTCTATGGTGGCCGGATCGAGGGACGGGGGCCGCGCTATTGCCCGTCTATTGAAGATAAAGTCGTCCGCTTTGCAGAGAGGGACTCCCATCAGATTTTCCTGGAGCCGGAAGGGCTCGATGACGACACGGTTTATCCGAACGGTATTTCGACCGCGCTGCCGGAAGAGGTTCAGAAGGAATTTCTGAAGACCATTCCCGGCCTGGAGAAAGCGGTGATCCGGCGGCCGGGCTATGCCATCGAGTATGATTATATCGATCCGCGCGAATTGCTGCCGACGCTCGAAGCAAAGAAGCTGCCGGGGCTTTATCTCGCCGGGCAGATCAATGGTACGACCGGCTATGAAGAGGCGGCGGCGCAGGGCCTGATGGCGGGTCTCAATGCCGCGCGGGCAGCGGGTGGAGGTGGCGCGTTCATTCTCGATCGGGCGGATGCCTATATCGGCGTGATGATCGATGATCTCGTGACCAAAGGGGTGAGCGAGCCCTACCGGATGTTTACATCCCGCGCTGAGTACCGGCTGACGCTCCGGGCCGACAATGCCGACCAGCGGTTGACGCCAATGGGCATGGAACTGGGCTGTGTGGGCCGGGAGCGGCGCGCGGCCTTCGAGGAAAAGGGGGAGGCGAAGGCTCTTTTGACGTCACTCTCTTTGACACCCAATGAGCTTGTGAAGCGCGGCCTTAAAATCAATCAGGATGGCGTACGGCGGACGGCATTCGATCTCGCGGCCTATCCCGATGTGGGGCTGACCGGTATCGAAAAAGTATGGCCGGAACTCTCGAAACTCGACCCGGCGATCCTGGAGCAGGTCGGGATCGACGCTCAATATGCAGGCTATCTGGACCGGCAGGCGGCGGATATCAAAGCTTTTCGCCGGGATGAAGAGCTACAGATTCCCGCGGATCTGGACTATGGACAAGTACACGGAATTTCTGCGGAAATCCGGCAGAAATTGAAGGATGCACGTCCGGTGACACTGGGTCAGGCCGGCCGGATCGAAGGGATGACACCGGCGGCCTTGACGGCGCTTTTGATTCACGTGAAACGCCCCGAGAAGCGCCGGGCCGCGGGCGAATGAGCAGCCATACTAAGAATGTCCGGCAAGTCGTTGATAGGGAATCCTTTTCGGCGGTGATGCCTGTTTCACGTGAAACATTGGACCGTCTCGCCGCCTACGAGTCCTGCTTGAGGAAGTGGCAGCGCTCTATCAATCTCGTCTCTGCGAACACGCTGGACGCCCTTTGGGGCCGGCATTTTTTCGATTCCGCCCAGCTCCTTCCGCATCTGCCGGAAGGTCTGACGCGGCTTGTCGACCTGGGGAGCGGGGGTGGTTTCCCCGGCGTGGTGCTGGCCATTCTACTGGCGGACCGGGATGTCGAGATTCATCTGGTCGATAGCGACCGGCGTAAAGGGACGTTTCTGCGAGAGGCGCTGCGCCAGAGCGGCGCCCGGGCTGAGGTTCATACCTGCCGGATCGAGGATTTGGATACCGGGGCGCTTGGCCCGGTCGATGTCGTGACGGCCCGGGCCTGCGCCCCAATGACACAATTGCTGGACTGGGCGGCAGCTTTTTTCACTCCGCAAACGATCGGGCTCTTTTTGAAGGGTCAAGGGGTAGGGGACGAATTGACGGCAGCCCATAAATGTTGGACATTTAACGCAGAGGAAATACCCAGCCGATCCGATCCGGCCGGTACGATCGTCAAGCTTCAGGGGCTCGCACGTGGAAACACTTGATCAGAACACGGAAGCGCCTGCCAGCACCGGTAAGCAAATGCCGGATCAGGGCGTGAAAAAGCCCCGCGTGCTGGTTCTCGCCAATCAGAAAGGCGGGGTCGGCAAAACCACGACCGCCATCAATCTAGGTACGGCGCTGGCCGCGGTGGGCGAGCGGGTGCTGATCGTCGATCTCGACCCGCAAGGCAATGCCAGCACTGGCCTCGGCATCGATCGGCAGGCGCGTAAAGTTTCCACCTATGATGTGCTGACCGGCTCGGCGGTGATTGAGGATGCGATCGTCTCAACGCAAGTGCCGGGGCTCGACGTGGCGCCCTCCACGATGGACCTGCTTGGCGCCGAGCTCGAGCTTGCTTCCGTCGCGCGCCGCTCCCACCGGCTGCGCGATGCGCTGAACCGGATGCCGCCGGCAGGCCGCGCGCCGGAGCGGGACGCAAGCCCTATTCAGTCGCAGCCTTATTCTTATGTGCTGATCGATTGCCCGCCCTCACTCAATCTTTTGACCATCAATGCGATGACGGCAGCGGATGCCATCCTGGTTCCGTTGCAATGTGAGTTCTTTGCATTGGAAGGTCTCAGCCAGCTGTTGCGCACGGTGGAGCGGGTGCGCTCCAGCCTCAATCCGAAGCTGGAAATTCAGGGCATCGTGCTGACCATGTTCGACAAGCGCAACAATCTCTCTGGTCAGGTGGCTGAAGACGTGCGCGCCTATCTCGGCGATAAGGTTTATAAGACGGTCATCCCGCGCAATGTGCGGATTTCCGAGGCGCCTTCTTATGGCAAGCCGGCACTGGTTTACGATTTCCGCTGCTCCGGCAGCCAGGCTTACATGCGCCTTGCCTCCGAGATCATTCAGCGCGAACAGAAATTGCGCAACCGTCCGGCGGCGTGAGCGGACAGGCGGAGGCGGACGGGGATATGCAACTTAAACGAGTCTCTTAAGACTCTTAAGAAGCCGGGATAAGCTGCTGAAAAGATTCGGCTTTGTCCTACTTGGTAGCGCTGGCGCGGCATTGAGATGAAAAGCCCGGGCGCTTAAAGGGCTTGGCAGGTACTACCAAAAGTAGTGCTTTGGGGCTCTCAAATGAGATTTGGGCCGAATGGCCTGGCCGGTATCACGGGATACAGGCAAATGGTGGAGGTAGGCGGTGGCCGACGAAGCGCAGAGCAAAAGCCGGTTGGGACGGGGTCTTGCGGCCCTGATCGGGGAAGATACGGCAATCGATCTTGGGGATACGGACGCAGCCGAAGCGCGCGGTATCCGCCAGGTGCCGATCGAATATTTGCGGCCCAACCCCTTTCAGCCGCGTCACACGTTCCGTGAGGAAGATCTCGCCGATCTGACGAATTCGATCCGTGAGAAGGGGATTTTACAGCCCATCGTGGTGCGCCCGCTCGAAGGTGAGGAAAACGCTTTCGAGATCGTCGCCGGGGAGCGGCGCTGGCGCGCCTCGCAGGCCGCTCAGCTCCATCAGGTGCCGGTGATCGTCCGCGAGCTGACCGACCATGAATCGCTCGAAATCGCCATTATCGAAAACGTGCAGCGCGCCGATCTCAACGCGGTTGAAGAAGCGGCGGGTTATCAGCGCCTGATCGATCAGTTCCAATACACCCAAGACCAGCTATCCAAGATGATCGGTAAAAGCCGGTCGCATGTTGCAAACCTGCTGCGGCTTCTGTCGCTGCCGGAAAAAGTGCGCGCATATATTACGAATGGCGAGCTGACGGGCGGCCATGCCCGTGCGCTGGTTGGCCGGCCGGATGCCGAGGCATTGGCCAAGCAGATCGTCGAGCAAGGCCTTTCGGTGCGCGAAGCCGAAGCGCTCACCCGTAAAGACGACACGGCCAAATCCGGCGGCGGGCGCGGGACTGGGGCCGGCAGTGCGCCCAAGGAAAAAGACGCCGATACACGGGCGCTGGAAAAAAACATTTCCGATGCGCTCGGCCTCAATGTCGATGTCGTTCATAAAGGGGAAAGCGGCGGCGAGGTAAAAGTGCATTACAAGACGCTCGAGCAGCTCGATGAGATTTGCCGCCGTCTTGCCCATGGCGGCGGTTCCGGCGGCGGGCTCGTGCGCTGAGTTTTCTAGAGCCCGCACGGGCGGGGACTTGCGCGGCGGGTCCCGAGCCCTTAAGTTTTGGACATGATGACAGTAATCGCAATGAACCTAGCACTACGACTTATCGACCCGGCCGCATAAGGCGTGCCGGGCCCAGGGTCGTTTTGTCGTTTCATTGCTTGAGGCTGTTAATGTCTTCTCACATTCATTCGGTTCGTTTTCGCCCCTCCGCGCGCGCGGATATGCGGCATGGCGTCTTGTCTTCTCTCCTAGGCGGCCTTCTGCGACTTATCGCGGGCCGCCGGATCAAGTGGACAGCCGGCGGCTCGGTGCGGTCCGTCATTGCTCCTTCCCTAGGAGCGCCGGTATAAGACTTTCCGACATTTGGAATTGATGACATGACACAAGAAAAGAATTTGCCGCCGCGCGACACGGCTTTGCGACAACATAAAAGCGCGATGCCGATCCAGAAATACCGGGCCTTCGAGCCTATCGATCTGCCCGACCGGCAATGGCCGGGCCGTACCATCACCAAGGCGCCGATCTGGTGCTCGGTGGATTTGCGGGATGGCAACCAGGCTTTGATCGAGCCGATGGACAGCCGGCGCAAGCACAAGATGTTCGACGCGCTGGTGAAGATGGGCTTCAAGGAAATCGAGGTGGGGTTTCCGGCGGCCTCCGATACGGATTTCAATTTCGTGCGTGAGATTATCGAGCAGGGAAAAGTTCCTGCCGATGTTTCCATTCAGGTGCTCACCCAGGCCCGTCCCGAATTGATTGAGCGGACCTTCGAAGCGATCAAAGGCGCGCCGCGGGCTATCGTCCATCTCTATAATTCCACCTCGACGCTGCAGCGCCGGGTGGTTTTCGGCATGGACCGGGACGGCATTACCGAGATCGCGGTGAAAGGCGCCGAGCTTTGCAAGAAGCTGCGCGATGCGATGCTCGAGACGGAAGTGATGTTCGAATATTCGCCGGAAAGCTTCACCGGCACCGAGCTCGACTTCGCGCGCGATGTCTGCGCCGCTGTCATGGATGTGTGGGAGCCGACGCCGGACCGGAAGGTGATCCTCAATCTGCCGGCGACGGTGGAAATGGCGAGCCCCAATATCTATGCCGACCAGATCGAATGGATGCACCGCAATTTGCCGCGCCGGGACAGCGTGATCTTGTCACTGCACCCGCATAATGACAGGGGCACGGGTGTGGCCGCGGCCGAGCTTGGCATTCTGGCCGGGGCGGACCGCATCGAGGGCACGCTGTTCGGCAATGGCGAGCGCACCGGCAATGTCGATGTGATCAATATCGCGCTCAATATGTTCACGCAGGGTATCGATCCGCAATTGGAGATCGGCGATATCAACGAACTGCGCGATGTGGCGATCGAGTGCAATCAATTGCCGATCCATCCGCGCCATCCTTATGTGGGCGATCTCGTTTTCACGGCCTTTTCCGGTTCGCACCAGGATGCGATCAAGAAGGGCATGGCGGCGAAGGAAAAAGCCAATAGCGAGATCTGGGAAGTGCCTTACCTGCCCATCGACCCGCAGGATCTGGGGCGTAGCTACGAGGCGATCGTGCGCGTTAACAGCCAGTCGGGCAAGGGCGGGATTTCCTATCTCATTCAGCGCGATTTCAATCTCGATCTGCCCAAGGCTTTGCAGGCGAGTTTCTCGAAAGTCATTCAGAAGTACACGGATGAAACCGGTAAGGAAGTTTCCTCCGAGCTCATCTGGGATTTCTTCGAGAAGAAATATCTCACCCGCGCCGAGCCCTTCGAGTTCGTGACCTACCGTACGACGCCGGACCCGCATGCCAGCGAGCGGCGTCTGCTCACGGCGGAGATCAAGGACAAGGGCAAGCTGCGTGAAATTCACGGCAAGGGCAACGGGCCGATCGATGCCTTCGTCAATGCGCTGCGCAGCGACTGCAATGTCGATATACGCCTGAAGAACTACACCGAACATGCGGTGGGCACCGGCGCGGATGCAGCCGCTGTTGCTTATGTGGAAGTGGAAGGGCCGGACGGCTCGACGATCTGGGGGGTGGGCATCCATCCCAATATCGTGCAGGCTTCCTTGAAAGCGCTGATCAGCGCGGCCAATCAGGCCTCCGATATCTAACGATCTTTCCGCTTTCGGAAGAACGTGAAAGGCCGGGCGCTGCGCCCGGCCTTTTTCATTGCGCGTGCTTACCTCGTCAGCGTCTTCCAGCGCGTGCGCCCTGGCCAATGCGGAAGAGTACCTGGGCACACACCGCCCAATCGGGCATGCCCGTTGTTTTGCATTGCCGGTCGGCTTCTTCGAGCAGCATCAATGCCCGGTCGAGCCGCGCCCGTGTCCATAAGGAAAGCTGGCGTTTGACGGCGGCTTCTCTTCGGAAGTGAAGGGGCGGGCGGATGGTGCGCAAAAGCCCGTCGCGCGGCGCACCGGTTTCGGCCTGTCCTGTGAGAAGATGAAGCTGCTCGGCATGGCGGGTGACGGCGTTGAGCAGCATGACGGGGCTCGTGTCGGCCTCGCGCGCTTTGATGAGCGCCCGGTCGAGCGAGGGCAGATCGCCGCCAAGTGAGGCGTCCACCACTTCATCGACACTCATCGCCGCCGTATCCCCGACGCAGGCCTGCACGTCTTCCAGCGTCACTTCGCTTTGTTCGGATGAGCCCATATAAAGTATGAGCTTGTCGAGTTCCTGCAATGTCACGCCCCGGTCGCCGCCGAGATGGGCCTGCAGATAGTTGGTTGCGGCGGCATCGATGCTAAGCCCTGCTTCTTTCAGCCTTGTGCGGATCACGCCTTCCAGCGCCTGGGCGTCATCGGCATAACAGGCGATGGCGGCGCCGTTCTTTGCGTCCTCGAAGGCTTTGCGCAAAGAGGAGCGCGGCGTGAGCTCGCCTGCCGAAACGATGATCAGCGCATCGCCTGCCGGATTTTCCAGAAAGCTTTTGAAGGTTTTCGAAAGCCCGTCCGCCGCGCCGCGCACGCGCACGACACGCCGCCCGCCCATCATGGAAATGGCGGCGGCTTCATCGGCCAGACGCGCCGGGTCCTGGCGCAGATCCGCATCGCTTATATCGGTCAGGCGGAAGGGATCGGTCAGATCGTCAAGGACGGTCTTGGCAAGCTGGCGGCAACGTTCCTGTACCAGCCCCTGATCCGGCCCGAAAACGAGGATCGCCTGCACCGCCGGATCGGGCTTGCGGATAAAGGCGTCGATTTCCCTCGGCTTCAGCTTCACGGGGCGCGGGTCCTTCTGCAGCTTTCCGCGTCAGCTCCGGCCCTGACGCTCGAAGAAGATGCTGAGCCTCGTGTAGATATCGCGGGCAGTATCGTTCGAGACGCGCTCTTCGGCATCGCGCGTGGCGATGACATTGGCAAATTCGGAATCGACGCGGTTATAAGAGGCAACGCTGAGCGCCGTACCTTTAAAGACGACTTCGCCCAGTTCCTGATCGTAAAGGGAGAAGGGGGTCGTCATGCGGATATTGCTGCGGGTCACTTCGGTGTCCTGCTGCACGGCGATGTCGGTTTCATAAATGGTCGGGGTCAGCGAGAGCTGATAGCGGGTGCCCTGATTGCCTGCCGCGCCCATCAGGTCTTCGAGCGTGAATTTCAGATTGCGGCCATAAGACGTGCCGGGCGCGCTGACCGAGACGTTTTGCAGCTTGGCTTTGACGGGCGCACCGCCGGTGCGGTCCGCGTAAAGCGGATGGAAGCCGCAGCCGCCAAGGGCAAAGCTAGCTACCACGAGAAGAGCCAGAACGGCCCGGCGCTCTTTAAACCACGACATTCACAATCCGTCCCGGCACGACGATGACCTTTTTCGGCGTTTTACCGTCCAGGGCATTGCGCACCTTTTCCAGGCCGAGAGCGGCTTGCTCCACGGCGGCTTTATCGGCATCGCGGGGCACGGTCACTTCATCGCGCCGCTTCCCGTTCACCTGCACGGGCAGGGTAACGGAGTCTTCCACCAAAAGGCTCTCATCTGCAATGGGCCAGGGCGTTTCGGCGAGGATCGTTTCATGGCCGAGCGCCTGCCAGCTTTCTTCGGCCAGATGCGGCATCATGGGCGCGGCCATCTGCACCAGCATGTCCACGGCCTCGCGCTTCACCCATTTACCGGCTGCCTCATCCTGCGGTTTGAAGGCGGAAATGGCATTGGCGAGCTCGTAAATCCGGGCGACGGCCTTGTTGAATTGCAGCGCCTCGATATGAGCGGTAATCGCGGCAAGGATCTGATGCGCCGTGCGGTGCAGCGCTTCCGCCGCTTCATCGAGGGCCGGCATGGGCGTGCCGGGCGCGGCCAGGCTTGCCGGATCGCCCGTGACGATGCGCCAGAAGCGCTGAGTGAAGCGCCAGGCGCCTTCCACCCCTTCTTCCGTCCATTGCACGTCGCGCTCGGGCGGGCTGTCGGACAGCATGAACCAGCGGGCGGTGTCGGCGCCGTATTGATCGATAATGGCGGTGGGATCGATCGTGTTGCGCTTCGATTTCGACATCTTCTCGATGGCGCCGACTTTTACCGGTGTGCCTGCCGCTTCATCGAGGAAGGGTTTGCCGTCTTTCCAGAAAAGCTCGTCCGGCGCCACCCAGCGTCCGTCCGGGCCCTTATAGGTTTCGTGCGTCACCATGCCTTGGGTGAAAAGGCCGGTGAAGGGCTCATCGAGCCCCACATGGCCGGTCTCTTTCATGGCGCGGGTGAAGAAGCGCGCATAAAGAAGGTGCAGCACCGCGTGCTCGACCCCGCCGATATATTGATCGACCGGCAGCCAGTAATTGGCGGCGGCGACATCGGTCGGCGTTTCGGCTTTCGGCGAACAGAAGCGGGCGAAATACCAGGAAGAATCCACGAACGTGTCGAACGTGTCGGTTTCGCGCTCGGCCTTGCCGCCGCATTTGGGGCAGGCGACATGTTTCCAGGTCGCATGATGATCGAGCGGATTGCCCGGCTTTTCGAAGCTCACATCCTTGGGCAGTTCCACCGGCAGGTCGGCGCGGGGCACCGGCACGCTGCCGCAAGAGGGGCAATGGATGATCGGGATCGGGCAGCCCCAATAGCGCTGGCGCGAGATGCCCCAGTCGCGCAGGCGGTAATTGACCGTGCCCTCGCCGAGTTTCAAGGCTTCGAGCTTTTCGATGGCGGCGCGTTTGGCCTCGGTCACTTCCAGCCCATTGAGGAACGCCGAATTGACGGCAACGCCGTCTCCGTCGAAGGCGTCGTTTGCCTCGCCAAGTTCGCTCAGGAATGTTTCAAGCTCCGCCCCTTGAAGTTTTTTCGGCGCCACGACGGGCAAAACGGGCAGGGCATATTTGCGGGCGAAATCCATGTCGCGCTGGTCATGGGCGGGGCAGCCGAAAATGGCGCCGGTGCCGTAATCCATCAGCACGAAATTCGCGATGAAGACGGGAACGGAATGACCTTCGATGAAAGGATGGCGGGCGCGCAGGCCCGTGTCATAGCCTTTCTTCTCGGCGGTTTCGATCGCTTCCTCGCTGGTGCCGAGCTGTTCGCATTCGCGCACGAAGGCGGCAAGCTTGGCGTCTTTTTCCGCAAGCTCGCGGGTCAGCGGATGGCCGGGCGAGAGCGCGCAGAAGGACGCGCCGAACAGCGTATCGGGCCGGGTGGTGAAGACTTCAAGGGAATAGTCCTTAGACAGACCTTCCACGGGGAAGAAAACGCGTGCGCCCTCGGAGCGGCCGATCCAGTTGGTCTGCATGATGCGGACCTTATCCGGCCAGCGCTCCAGCCCTTCGAGCCCTTGCAAGAGATCGTCGGCCTTGTCGGTGATTTTGAAAAACCACTGGGTGAGCTCGCGCCGTTCGACGGGCGCGCCCGAGCGCCAGCCCTTGCCGTCGATCACCTGCTCATTGGCAAGCACGGTCATGTCCACCGGATCCCAGTTCACATAGCTCTTCTTGCGGGTGATGAGACCGGCCTCGACCATGTCGAGAAACATCGCCTGTTCGTGGCGGTAATAAGAAGGATCGCAGGTTGCAAATTCCCGCTCCCAGTCGATGGCAAGGCCCATGGCCTGGAGCTGGCCGCGCATGGCGGCGATGTTCTTATAGGTCCAGTCGGCGGGATGGACTTTGTTTTCCATCGCCGCGTTTTCCGCCGGCATGCCGAAAGCGTCCCAGCCCATCGGGTGGAGGACGTTGAAGCCGCGCGCGCGTTTGAAGCGGGCAATGACATCGCCCATCGCGTAATTGCGCACATGGCCCATATGGATGCGGCCGGAAGGATAGGGAAACATCTCCAGGACGTAATATTTGTCCTTGCCCGGCGCTTCGCTTTCCTCGCGCGTGCGGAAACAGCCTTGCCGGTCCCAGGTCTCTTGCCATTTGGGCTCGGCGGTCTTGGCGTTGTAGCGGGCGGTGTCGGTCGTATCCGGGCTGGCCATGGTCGGGTCGTGCTCTCGAAACTAGGGCAAACGGAAAGGCGGTCATCTTGCCGCGCGGGGCAGGCTCCTCAAACAAGAAGCGCGGCTCCTGCGCCGCGCTTCGTTTTGCCCCGTATTTGGCTATACGGCAAGAGGGCCGTCATAAGTTCCGCTTAGCCTTCGTCGGCTTCCAGCGTGCTGATACGCAATTGGCGGGCGCGGATCAGGATTGCGTTCTCCAGCTGGACATGGGTATTGGGATCGACGGAAGCATCCACCCAGCCGCGTTCGCTGTCGCGGGCCTGTTTGAAGACTGAAACTTTCAGCCCGTCGGCGCGCAGGCGGCGGTCGAGAATATAGACCGTCATTTTGAAGCGCTCGTCGGGGGCTTTGGGATCGGAATACCAGTCCGTGATGATGACGCCGCCAAAAGGATCCGCGGAGGCGAGCGGCACGAAGGCCAGCGTGTCGAGCGAGGCGCGCCAGAGGAAGGAATTGACCCCGATGCCTGCGCCGCCGCCGGAGGCTGCGCCGCCCCCGCCGCCGAATAGCGACAGGCCGTCTTCACCGAAAATGCTCTCCCGCTCCTGTGAAGGGCGGGGATTATTGGGCCCGTAGCCCTTGTCGCTCGATGAGGTGGGGTAGCTTTCGTCCTTGTCCGCGCCGGCACAGGCAGCGATGAACAGGCTCAGGAAAACGGCCCCGGCGATGGACACGAACGAGGAGGCACGAAACGCCAGTTTGGGCATGGGAATATTCTCTTCTGACTTGTATTCCTGTGGTCTGGCCCGTGGTCTTATCAGTCGATCTGGTCGGCCGGCACTCAATACCGGCTCGCCCATGGACCAAAGTCCCAGATTTGGCAGTTCTTATAGCCTGTTTGCCTTCTCCCGTCCAACATAAGCGGGGCCTTCACGTGTCTTCGGCAGGTTTCGGCGCCGGGGTTTGCGCCGGGAAGGGCGGCTTAAGAGAGGCTTTGAGGAGCGACGTCCCTCACAGGTGTGTGATAAAAACACCACAGATGCCCCCGCGCGAATGGCGGGCCTGTTGGAATCCCGGTCCTGCGGTTCAGCTTTCGCTTTTCGATTTCCTGCTAAGGTGTTGTGATCTTTACGCAACATAACCTCAAATTTCCCTCAATACCGGTCGGGTTTGCTTGACGTGTGGCCGGGTCATCTTGATTAATCGGGGTACGCGCTTGGGGGGGCATTGCAATTTGTCGCCCGGCGACGAGAGGATCCAAGAGCTGAAACGTTTGCGGAAGGACCGGTTGGACGACTGGATTGAGGGAACGGGAGCACATCCCGGCGACAGCAAGTCTGGTAAGAAAATCCGGTTCGCAAAAATACAAGGCTCCGAAGATCTCAAGTTAGACAGCTAACTGCTGAACTGCGAGGAACAGATGAAAAAGACTCTCCTTGGGACGACCGCTCTGGTCACCGCCGGCCTCGTTGCCGGTCCGGCCCTTGCTAGCGACCCGCTCAACGTCACCGTGAGCGGCTCCTTGATCACCGGCTTCTACTTCGTTGACTCCGACAGCGTCGGCGGTGTTTCCACCGACGACACGAAAGTCCCGGTTGTTGCCCGTGACCTGACCATCAACGCTGAAGGCACGCTGGATAACGGTCTGGTTGCCGGTGCCACGCTGATGCTCGAACTCGGCGATGACGAAGGCGCAGCCGTTCCGGCTAACGACGACGCAACCTTCCAGGAAGTGTTCGCTTACCTTGAAGGCGGCTTCGGCCGTACGGAAATCGGTGCTACCGACTCCGCTTCGTTCAAAATGCACTATTCGTCGCCCTGGTTCGTGCCGGGTAACGGCGTTGACAGCCCGAACATCTTCAACTCGCCCCGTACTTCGGTTCGTACGTCCACGTACGCTCTGCTGACGGAAGACGACAACAAGATTTCGTACTTCACGCCGCGTCTTGCCGGCTTCCAGCTCGGTGTGTCCTACACGCCGGACGCCGGTGCCAACAACCCGGTTGCGAACGGCTTCGGCATCAGCCCGCAGAACAGCGCTGTTGAAGAAGTGTTCGAAATCGCCGCCAACTACGCCGGTGAATTCGGCGCAGTGTCTGTCGGCGTTGACGGCTTCTACGGCACGGGCGATGCCCCGGCTGCTGGCGGTGGCGACCCGGAAGAATGGGGCGTTGGTGCCAATCTCGGTTTCGCCGGCTTCACGCTGGGCGGCGCCTGGTACCAGAACGAAGACATTGCCCGCGGCACGCAGAACACGGCTTTCTCGGGTGACGAAACCGAAGTCTGGACCGCCGGTCTGGCTTACGGCTCGGGCCCCTGGACCGTTGGTACCGCGTACCTGGAATCCACGGGTGAGCGTACCGGTCTCGGCGACACGGAAATCGAGTTCTGGCAGATCGGTGGCGGCTACTCGCTCGGCGCCGGTGTTGACCTCGGCCTCGACATCCAGCTGATCGAAGACAACAACGGCACCAACACCGTTGACTCCGAATCTGCTGGTATCGTTCTGGCGATCTCTTTCTAAGACTTCTGAAGTCTTGGGACGGAAGAGAGCGGGCTTTGCCCGCTCTCTTTTTTTGTGCCGTCGGCGGGATGGGCAGATGGCTTTTCCGCGCGCCCGGTTGTTGCTAAAAGCAGCGGGCATGCAATCGAAAGGCATCTGACATGGGCGGCATCATTTGGCTCGCATCCTATCCGAAGTCCGGCAATACCTGGCTGCGCTCCTTTCTCTACAATCTTCTGCGCAACACGCCGAAGCCGGCCGACATCAACGAGCTCGATCAATTCTGTCTCGGCGAGTCATCGGCCCAGTGGTATGAGCGGCATCTGCAAACGCCGGTGGAAGACGCCTCTCCCGAAGTGGTCATGAAAATCCGCCCCTTTGCCCATGCGGATATGACCCAGGCTTTCCCGGACTCCGTCTTCGTTAAGACCCACAACTTTCTGGGCGAATGGCACGGCATGCCGATGCACAATATGGATGTGACGGCAGGCGGTATCTATGTGGTGCGCAACCCGCTCGATGTCGTGCTCTCCATGACCCATCATTTTGGCCTGACGCTCGATGAAGCGATTGAGCGGCTGGGCAACAAGGGGGCGGCCACGTCGTCAGGCGGGGGGCACGTACCGGAGTTTCATTCCTCCTGGTCGGCGCATGTGAAAAAAGGCGCTGAAAGCGCAGGAGGAGAAGGCGGGCTTCAAGGAACGCTCGGAACATGCCAAGGCCTTCTTCCGTTCGGGCAAGGCGGAGCAGTGGCGCGAAGAACTGACGCCCGATCAGGTGCGGCTGATTATCGATCAGCATAAAGAGCAAATGGAACGCTTTGGTTATATTCCCGAAGATCATAAAGACTAGGCAGCGCTCAGCCTGACGTAAAACCGATCCCGGCAATGCCCGCAGCCTTTGTGGGGCAGAGACGGCGCACCGTTTCTCCATTTATCCCGCCCATTGCATACACGGGGAGCGCGGCTTCTTCGGTAAGCGCTGCAAAGCGCAAAAGCCCAAGCGCTCTCGCGCCGGGATGACTTTGCGTCGGAAAAACCGAGGAGAGGAGCGCGGCATCGAGCCCCACGCGGGCGGCGCGCACGAGTGCCTCGGCGGAATGAGCGGCGCAAGTGACAAGCGCGAAACGTTCCAGCGCCCTTGCCGCATATCCCCTTTTCACCTGCCATTCGGGCAGATGCATGCCGTCGGCGCGCAGATGCGTGGCAAGGCCGAAATCACCAGCCAAGAGAAAGAAGATGCCGCGCCGGCGCGCGGCGCGTTCTGCTTCTTTTGCCAGCTTCATGCGTTCTGCCCGCGCCAGCGAATAATGGCGGAAGATATAGCCGCTTCCCGCAGGTAGGCCCTCCAGCGTTGCAAGGGGGTGGGGCGCGCGCGCTTCATCCGACAGCGCCAGCAGATCGGGCAGGTGCGGGGCTTTCGCCCCGAGCTCCCGCACACTGCGCATCAGGCTCGCGGAGGGCCGCGCCATATATGTCTCCCCTAAAGAAAGGCCGAGATCGGTCTGGACAAGATTAGCAGAATGCCGTTCCTTTGGCCCATCCCCGTAAAGTGGCTTGGAAGGAGCGGCAGATGGCCGGCAGTGTGAGCGACAATCTGAAAACCGTGCAGAGTGACATCGCAAAGGCCTGCAAGCAGGCGGGCCGCGCGGAAGGCGCGGTGACGCTTGTTGCCGTCTCCAAAACCTTCGATGCGGAAGAGATACGCCCGGCGCTTGAAGCGGGCCAGCGCGTCTTCGGTGAAAACCGCGTGCAGGAAGCCCATAAGAAATGGCCGAAACTGCGCGAAGATTATAGCGGTATCGAGCTCCATCTCATCGGCCCGTTGCAAACCAACAAGGTGAGCGAAGCGCTGGCGCTTTTCGACGTTATCGAAACGCTGGATCGGGAAAAGCTCGCCCGTGCCTTTGCCAAGGAGCGGGAGAAGGGGGCGGACCTGCCCCGGCTTTTCATTCAGGTCAATACGGGCGAGGAAGAACAGAAGGCGGGTATTCTGCCGGACGAGGCAGATAGTTTCATCAAACTGTGCCGGGATGAACTTCACTTGCCGGTCGACGGGCTGATGTGCATTCCGCCTGTGGACGAAGAGCCCGCCTTGCATTTCGCGCTTCTGCGCAAGATCGCCGAGAGTAACGGGCTTAGCGCGCTTTCCATGGGCATGAGCGCGGATTACGGGACGGGCATCGAACTTGGCGCCACCCATGTGCGGGTGGGCAGCGCGATTTTCGGCACACGCACGTAATGTAGTCAGATTAGATGCCGATCCGCATCTGGCTATCGGGCCCGCAAAGCTGCAACAGTTTCAGCATGTCGGCGCGCGATACCGCGACGCAGCCTTCCGTCGGCCCGTAGCCGCCATCTTCCTCCTCACGGGCGAGGTGGAAAAAGATCGCGCTGCCTTTGCCGGGCACCGGCGGCTCGTCGTTATACCCCAGCACCACCACGATGTCGTAGAGCCCGTCCTCGCGCCAAAGCTTTTCGGCGCTGGCCGGGTAGGGCAGTTTGACGGGCCGGTTATAGGCCGGGTCCTCCGGCGCATCGCACCAGCCGTTTTCCGGATGGATGGGAGTGATGGGCAAATCGGTTTTCGGCGCATCCAGCCGGTCGGCGCGGTAAAAAACCTCGCGCAGCGGCCAGATGCCGATGGGCGTTGCCCCGTCCCCTTCCTGTTTTTCTTCCGTTAGGCCGCTGCGGCCCAGGGCACAGGCAAAGCGCAATGCGCCGATTTCCAGCTTGCCGCGATGCGTGCCCGATTTGGCGGAAACGGTAATGTCCATGATCTGTCTTGTCCGGCGCGCTCGCCGGTTCTCACCCTATAGGTTGCGCCTTAGAACCGCTTATCGGTGCGGGTGCCCGTCTCTCCGCTGAAGGCAGCGCCGAAGCCGGCCGCTTTACCCGCTTCATATTTGTCCAGGGAACGGGCCATGAGTGTCAATGGGTCGATGGCGCCGGGCTGGGGCGGCCAGGCGGGCAACTCATTGTCGGCTGGGGCGGCGGCGGGCGCGGCAGAGGCAAGCCGTTCAGGCTTTTCTGCGGTCTTTTCCGGAGCGGTCTGAATGGCGGCTTCTGCTGTTTCAGGGCGTTTCAGGGCGCCTGGATCGTTCACGGAGCGCAGCAAGGCATCCCAGCCTTCCTCGCTCAGGCTCGGCAGGCTCGAGGCGGCGGCGCTTTTGGCCTCAAAGGCGCCTTTAGGGACGGCGGGCGCTTCCGCAGCCTGCGCCGGGATTTGCGGTGCCGCTTCCTCAGCCTCGGCGGCGATCTGCGCGACCTGCGCGGCGGGTGCCGGATTAATGGCAGCTGCTTCAGCCGGGCGCGCCGCGTTTGCGGCAAGCTGCGGTCCGGCCTCTTCCTCACCGCCCAGCAGGGCCAGCGCGTGACCGCCAATATCCTTGCCGGTGGATTCCTCGATCACAGCATTGACGAGCGAGGCGGCGGCGCCGATCGGGCCGCCATAGATCGCTCCGCCCACGACTTTCGCGGCGGGCGCAATCTCATCGCCCGTCCATTCCCGGTAAAGGGTGGAGACGACGGGCAGGTGCTGAAGCGGGTTGATGACATCGATGAGATCGCCGAAGGAAAGCCCGTTTTCCGCGCCCTTTTCCTGGCCGGTGACGGCAGGAGGTGTTGCCAGGTTCTGGCGGGCCTCGGCGCTGCGGGTCAGGGAATGCGGGGCTTTGGCGCTTTGGGGCTGCGCCGCGGCGCTTTCCTGCGCCTTGCGCAGATTGGCCGCCCGAAGCTCGGCCAGCGCGTTCGTGCCGCGCTTGTTGCCAAGGCGAAGATAAAGGGGCAGGTCGGCGGCGGTTTCAAGGCTCATGGTCGGTCGCAATACTCAAGGCTGGTGTCTGCTGAAAGAGCCGCAAAAAGCGGACCAGACGGGCTGCCAGCTATTTCAACGACTTATGCGGGAAGGGGGCCCGGCACCCCTGCCAGGCGGCAAAAATTGCCGGGTTTTTTCTGCTGAGCGGGCGGGGCGTTAAAGGGTTTTTCTGGAGCCCGGCGGGGCTTCCATGCGAAACTCGCCGCCAGATAATGGGGCGCGTTCCGGCGCTCTTCCTCTGGGCCAGCACTCCTGCGTGAATATGGCCCTTAACGTCCGGCAGTCTGGTTCAGTCATTTCATGGTTTCTTCTTCCCCGCCCAAATCCGCGCCGAAAGGCGCCCCGCTCAGCCCCGATCAGATCAAGGCCGCGCTGCGCGAGGCCGCCGCCCAGCTTGATGCGGGGGATCTGAAAGGCGCGGGTAAGCTCCTCAATGACATTCGCCGCACGGCGCCTAATCACCCGGACGCCCTGCATTTGAGCGGGCTTGTGGCACTGAGGGCGCAGAACCCGGCGCTGGCGGAAAAGTTCATTCGCCTTGCAGTGGCCCAGGCCCCGTCCCACGCCTTCATGCAGGTCAATCTGGCCAATGCCTTGCGCCGCCAGGGCAAGATCGAGGAAGCGCTGGCAACCTTCGCCAAAGCCGCCTCGCTCGATCCGGCCTTTCCGGGCATCTATCTCAACCGCGGCATTCTTTTGTCCGAGCTTGGCCGGAAGGATGAGGCCCGGGCGGATTTCGAGGACGCGATCAAACGCGCCCCGACCGAGCCCGGCGGCTATGCTCAGCTTGCCCAGCACCATTTGCGCGCGGGCGATTTTCACGCCATGGCCGAGGCTTATAAGCGCGGGCTCGAAGCGCTGCCCGGCCACGCCCATTTCCTTGCGGGGCTCGCCACAGCCTATGAGCGCCTTTCCAATCTTGAGGCGGCCAAGCCGCTGGCCGATCAGGCCCTTGCCGCCATGCCGCACACACCCATGGCGCTCAAAGCCTGGGCGAGCGTGACCCGCCGTCTCGGCGGGTTCGAGGAAGTCAAAGACCGGCTGGAAAAAGTCGCGATCGGCACGTTTCCGCCTCATGCCGCCCGGCTCATCCATGCCGAGCTTGCCCAAGCCTATGACCGGCTGGGCGATACCCAGAACGCTTATTCTCATTTCGCCCGCCAGAACGAGATGGCGAAGCGGCAGGCCGCCGCCCAAGGTATCGACAAAGCAAGCTATATGGCGCAAGTGACGGGCCTCACCGAAGCCTTTCAAACGGGGCTCGGCAAGAACTGGCCGGAGACGGGCAAGGTGACTGAAGGTCACGCCAATGCGCCGGTTTTCCTTGTCGGGTTTCCCCGCTCGGGCACGACGCTGCTCGATCAGATCCTCGATGCCCATCCGGATGTGCAGGTGATCGAGGAGCGCCCGGCGCTGCTTGCCGTGCGCGATGCGGTGGCGGCGCTGCCCGGCGGCTATCCCGGCGCCCTCGAAAGGCTCGATGAAGCGGGCCTTGAGGATTTGCGCGCGCGCTATTGGGCGGCGCTGAGGCAAGAAGGCGCCGAGCTTGAAACCAAGACCGTCATCAACAAATTGCCGCTCAATATCATCCATGCGGGGCTCATTCACCGGGTCTTTCCGGAAGCGAAATTTATTCTGGCGCTCCGCCATCCCCTCGACAGCGTGCTGTCCTGCTTTATGCAGGATTTCGAGGTGAATGCCTCCATGGCGCATTTCCTCGATATCGGGGATGCCGCCCGGCTTTATGAAGCGGTGATGGGGCTCTGGCAGCTTTATGAGGGCCGCTTCGCGCTCGATACGGTCTCCATCAAATATGAAGAGCTGATTGGCGATGTGGAAGGCGCGGTGCGCCCGGTGCTGGCGCATCTGGGGCTTGCCTGGAACCCGGCGCAGCTTGAGCATGTGGCCCATGCCAAGGCCCGCGGCACGATCCGTACGCCTTCTTATGCGCAGGTGACGGAGCCGATCTACCAGCGCGCTGCCGCCCGCTATGAGCGCTACAGTGCCTATCTGGAGCCGGCGGAGCGCCGTCTTGCGCCTTTTGTTACGGCTTTCGGCTATTCCTGAGCCTGGCCCGGCAGGGGGAGTGGAGGGGGATATTTACTCTAATGAGATCAAACAGTCTCACATGAATGTGATACCCCCGCTCTCGCTCTTGTGACCGGGAGAGCTTGCCTTTACATCACCGGCATGTTGAGCGCAGTTTATTGCTGCACGCCAGAGATGAGGGGCAGATGAGCACCGTCAAAAAGATCCTGATCGTCGATGATGATGACGCCTTGCGCGAATCGCTCGTCGAGCAACTCGACCTCCATGAAGAGTTTACCTGCATTACCGGCTCCACAGCCGCTCAAGGGTTGGAGCAAGTGCGCTCGGACCATGCGGATCTGGTGCTGCTCGATGTAGGCCTGCCGGATATGGATGGGCGTGAGGCCTGCCGGCTGATGCGCAAGGCCGGGCTGAAAGCGCCGATCATCATGCTGACCGCTGCCGATAGCGATTCAGATACGATCCTCGGCCTTGAAGCGGGCGCCAATGATTATGTCACCAAGCCCTTCCGCTTCGGCGTGCTTTTGGCGCGGGTGCGCGCGCATTTGCGCCAGCACGAGCAGAGCGAGGATGCGGTCTTCGCCATCGGCCCCTACACCTTTAAGCCGTCGGCCAAGGTGCTGGTCGATCCGTCGGAAAAGAAAGTGCGCCTGACGGAAAAGGAAACGGCGATCCTGAAGTATCTCTACCGCGCGGGCCAGAAAGTCGTGGGCCGCGACGTGCTCCTGCATGAAGTGTGGGGATATAATGCTGGCGTAACCACGCATACGCTGGAAACGCATATCTACCGCCTGCGCCAGAAGATCGAGCGCGATCCCTCCAATGCCGAATTGCTGGTGACGGAGACGGGCGGCTACAAGCTTATGCCATAAAAAAACCGGGGACATTTCTGCCCCCGGTTTGAATTCCTTCTTCCCGCTTGTGCTTATGTGCGCGAGAAGGGCGCGGTCAGGTGGATCAGCACGCCGAAGACGACAGGCACGGCGGCGAGCGCTGCAATGACGAGCGCACTCGCGCCGAAGAAGATTACCGCCAGTGCCAGCGCCATGACGATATTCAGACAAACAAGCACGGGCTGGAACGAACCGTTGATGCGGCCATACATTGGGGGCTCTCCTCGAAGAAGCGTTAAAGGTTCCCCTGATATGCCTCTTAAGAGCGCGCGCGGGTAGGCGGCGCGGCGCCGCGCGGCGGTTTGCCGCAATTTTCCCTGTTATTATCCCTACTTAGGCGCGGGTCTATCGGCGGGCTCATCGGCGGTCAGCGCGTAAGTGCTGACGAATTCCGGCGGCATGCGCACCGCCCGCCCGCTTTCGATATTGATGCAGACGAAATCCGAAAGGCCGCGCAGCAAGGTCGCGCCTTTTTCGTTGATGAGCTGGAAGCGGCGGCGCAGGCGCAGGCGCCCGTCATTGCCGGTGATCCAAGTGCCCATGCGCAAGGCTTCACCCTCGAAGGAGGGCGCGAAGTAATCCATTTCATGGCGGCGCACGACCATGCCCTTGCCGAGTTTGCGGTAGGTCTCGAAATCGAGGCCGAGGGCCTTGGAATGGTCCCAGGCCGTCTTCGCCATGAAACTCAGATAGACGACATTATTCGTATGCTGAAAATCATCGATATGCTCGGGCTTCACCGTCAGGTTCACGATGAAAGGGCTGGGGTAGTCCCACCCTTCGGCCGGTTCGTTCATGCCCGTCATCTTCTTTTCCGTTCTTTACATGCCCGGCTCTACCTAGCAGATTTGACGGGAAGGGGCGAGCGCACAGGGTTGGGTGCGTAGGCTTGGGCGCGCAGAAAAGGCAGGCTGTCATGACGGTCGAACGGGATATCGAGGTTTTGCGGCGCACGGCGCTTTTCGCCCGTGTCGATCCCGTGCGCCTGGAAGTCCTCGCCTTTACCGCCGCCCACCGGCACTTTGAAGAAGGCACGCTAGTGATCGAGCGCGGGCAGCTTCTGGAAGGGGCCTATGTGGTGCTGGAAGGCTCTGCCGTCATGCTGGGCGAGGATGGGGAGGGCCGGCCCATGGCGTCGCGCCTTGACAGGGGGGACATCATCGGCGAAACCGCCTTAATGAAGCCCGTGCCGGCAAAGGCAAGTGTCAGGGCAGGCGAAGCGCTGGAGCTTATGGAAATCAGCCGCGCGCTTTTTGCCCGCCTGACGGACGAGTTTCCGGAACTTGCATTGGGCGTCGCCGCCGCTGCGGCGGACAGGCTCGAAGGGATCTCCGGCGCGCTGCGCGGGCTTTTGCAAGAGAAGAAAGAAAAAGAACGGGGACGGGTATGAGCGAGCGCGCGGCGGAAGAAACGAAAAAGACACCGGAGACGGCAAGTCTTGGTACGACAAGTAAAGGCAAGCCCTGGCCGCCCAATATTCAAGCCGCGCTGAAGCGCAAAGCGCCGGCGAGCGAATATCTCGGTCTTGAAATTCTCGATGCCGATCAAGACGAACGCTGGGTCAAGGTGGCCTTTAATGCGGGCGAGCAGCTTTGCAATCTGTGGGGCGGCATTCAGGGCGGCATGGTTGCGGCCATGCTCGATGATGTGATGGCCTTTGCGGTGGGGCTCGATCTTGATTGGGGGGAAATCAGCCCGACGCTCGAAATCAAAGTCTCGATGCTGAATGCGGCCCGCCCCGGCCGGATCTATGGTGAGGGGCGGGTGATCAAGCGCGGCAAATCGGTCGGCTTCATCGAAGGCGAGCTGCGCGATGAAAGCGGCAAGGTGCTCGCGACCGGCAGTTCCACGGCCACCTTCGTGCGGCTGAAACGCGCGGAAGACAAGAAGACCGGCAAGAAATAGACCTTAATCGGTAAAGGCGTTCTTCTCGATATAGGCGCGCGCCTCATCGCTCAAATGCGTTTCGAAGAGCGCGAGGTGATGGCGGATGCCTGCCAGAAGCGCCTCCTTGTCCATGCGTACGACTTCCTGTGTCTCGCGCAGGAAGCTCGGCCAATAGCGCACCACCATCCAGACATTGTCGGCAAGGGCAGGCAGCTCGCTGCGCGGCATGGTCAGATGACCGCCGTCGCACATCTGATCGAAAAAGCGCCTGAGCCGGTCCGTCGTTTCCTTGTAGATGCCGCGCACCCGTTCTTCCATTTCCGGGGAGGTGCGGCCGTATTCGGCGGAATCCCGGTAGAGATATTGGAACTCCCACATCTCCTCGAACATCAGCCGGTTGAAGGCGATATAGGAGGTGAGCACCGTTTCCGGCGTCCAGCTCAACCCGAGGCGCCGGGCGATCTTCTGGGTCAGCAATTGCTGATGGGCGCGCACCAGGTCTTTTTTGGTGCGGAAGTGGTACCAGAGATTGCCTTCCGAAATGCCGACATTCTCGGCGATGCGGGCCGTCGTCACCCCGTCGAAGCCGTGCTCGTTGAAAAGCGTCAGGCTGGACGCGAGTATGCGTTCACGCGTGGTGGGCGCCATTTTTCCTCTTGGGTCTTCTTCTTGTCCTCCCAACCGGCCCCGGCATCCGGCGTTTTTCGCGCCCGGTTTCGGGTCCGGCCCTCCAGAGGCGATGGTGAGGGCTTGCGGGAGTAGGGTCAATGCCCTAAATTAGCGCCATCGGATCATTTTCGAAGAGCAGGACAACCTGCCCGCCGGGAAAATCACCGGCCAGGAAATGTGAGGAACCCCAGGGAGCGGGCGTCGAGGCTTGCCTCATACCCCCCAGTTGAGCTGCCCCGGCCGGCGTATTTTGGCCAGGCGCCTGCTTCCACCCCCTTTTCCCTACGTCCGTTCTAGATGTCGAAGGTGGCGAGCACCGGCGCATGGTCGGAGCTGCGCTCCCAGCCGCGCGCTTGCTTGATCACTTCCATGGCGGTCGGCGTTTCGGCAAGCGCCGGCGTCACCCAGATATGATCGAGGCGGCGGCCCTTATCGGCTTTCTCCCAATCCTTCGCGCGGTAGCTCCACCAGGTGTAGAGCTTTTCTTCATCCGGCACGAAGCGGCGCATCACATCCACCCAGTCATGGGCCTTCATGACGCGGGCAAGATGCTCAACTTCGATCGGCGTATGGCTGACGACTTTCAGCAATTGCTTGTGCGACCAGACATCGTGCTCGAGCGGGGCGACATTCAGATCGCCGACCAGGATCATGCGGGCGTTCTTCTTGGCCTTATGGGATTTGTACCAGCTTTCCATCTCGGTCAGGAAATCGAGCTTGTGGGCGAATTTCTCGTTCACCTCGCGGTTGGGCTCGTCACCGCCGGCGGGCACATAGAAATTATGCACGCGCACGCCGTCTGTGCCGCCTGCATCGAGTGTGACGGCGAGGTGGCGTGTATCGCCCTTCTTGCAGAAGTCGCGCCGCTCTTCATCGCGGAAGGGAATGCGGCTTACCGTGGCGACGCCGTGATAGCCCTTCTGCCCGTGAAAGGCGATGTGTTCATAGCCCGCCTTGCGGAAGGCCTTGGAGGGGAAAGCATCGTTCGGGCACTTCGTTTCCTGCAGGCATAGAACGTCCGGCTGATATTCTTCCAGAAACCGTTCGACGAGATTGATCCGCAGACGGACGGAATTGATGTTCCAGGTGGCAAGCTTGAGCGGCACGGTACGGTCTTTCTTGGTTGGTATGGGCGAAGCGGGAATTTTTCGTCAGAAAATATTGTAGGTGCGCCCGGCAAGGCTCACCGGCCAGCGGCCGCGCTCGAAGAGGCGGAAGCGGTGGATGAAGGGATGGGTTTCGTCGTCTTCTTCAGCCACGACGGCGAGCGCTGCGCAATGGGCCGCTTGCAATGCGGCGCCCATGGCGGCGGCGAGCAGTTCCTCGTCGTCCTCGCCCCAGATGGCGGCGGCGGTCAGTACGGCCTGGCGGATCGGGTCTTCGATGGCGGAGAAAAGATAGGCAAGGCCGATTTCCAGCGCTTCTTCGCTGAGCTGCTCGAGCGCATCAGTGGTGAGCGCGGCGCGCAAACCTTCTTCGGCTTCCCAGCCTTCGGTATCCCAGTCGAGGCTTTCACCCGCCGCCGCCGCTTCTTCCCAGGAATGAAGGCGGGCCATGTGGACATCCGGAAAGCCGAGGCCATCGAGATAGGCGCGGGCGATTTCGCGCACGGATTTGCGCAAGGGCGTACCGAGATCGGAAAACCACTGCACGGATTCGGCGAGCCGCGCGAAATCCCGCAGCCGCGCAAGGGCCGGCATTTCCTGGGAAAGGAATTCCAGTTCCTGATCGGACGGGGCGCTATGCGGTTCGTGATCCATCTTGCAGGCGTTCCTGTTTGGGCCTCTCGGGGCCGCAATCTTGGCGGGCCACCTTATACCGTGAATCGCAGCTGGATGCAGCCCGCGCAGCGGCGCGCTTTTCAATATGAGGAGAGCCGGAAGAAATTAAATGGGCGAGATAAAGGGGGCCGAAAAGAGTCGTGCCCCGCCTTGGGGGGAGGCGAGGCACGATGCGCTACTTACTGTCAGTGCGCGAAGTGCCAGGAGGGGAATACCGGCACTTCTTCAGGGTTGGGGACCACGGCGGGAGAGGGGGGCTTATCCCGGACCGCTTTTATCCAACCCTGCTGAGACTAGAGATAGGAGCCTGCCGCCCCCAGTTCAACTGGAACCGTTCCAGATACCTAACCCGGGGTTAAAAACGATTAACTATTAGCTTTTCGTTTTGCGATGGCCCGGCTGAAAGGCGCGGAAAATGGTCCTCATATTGGTTCCGTGACAATGCAGTTTTGCTGTCCTTTTCAGGGCTCACTTTTCGGTGTCCGGCGATCTTTGGGATGCCCCAATGAAAAGCGGCGCTTCCTGAAGCTGGAAGCGCCGCTCGGTATCCGGTCTAGTCCGGCTCTTAGATTTACATGGCGCCGAGATCTTTGGCGGTGGCGTCGAGCGCCTTGCGGGCCAGCGTGAAAAGCTCGTCGAGCTCCGGCTTGGTGATGGAAAGCGGCGGGCTCAGCACCATGGTGTTGCCGATGGCGCGCATGATGAGATCGTTCTCGAAGCAATGATCGCGGCAGAGCCCGCCGGTATCGCCTTCAAAGCGCTCGCGGGTCTTCTTGTCTTTGACAAGTTCGATCGCGCCCAGGAGACCGACGCCGCGCGTCTCACCGACGATCGGGTGATCGGCGAGGGCGTGAAGGTGCGTCTGAAAATGCTCGCCGATTTCGCCGCCCGCTTTTTCAACGAGCTTGTCTTTCTGCAGCACGTCGAGATTGGCAAGCGCCACGGCGCTGGCCACGGGGTGGCCGGAATAGGTGAAGCCGTGCGACCATTCCTCACCGGCATTGTGCAAGGCATCGCCGACGCGGGGGCCGAGAGCGACGGCGGAAAGCGGCTGGTAGCCGGAGGTCATGCCCTTGGCCATGGCCATCGTGTCCGGCACGATGCCGTAAGTGTGGCTGCCGAACCAGTTGCCGGTGCGCCCGAAGCCGCAGATCACTTCATCCGCATGCAGAAGAATATCGTATTTGCGGCAGATCTCCTGAATGACCGGCCAGTAGCTGTCCGGCGGAATGATGAGCCCGCCCGCCCCTTGCACAGGCTCGGCGACGAAAGCGGCAACGTTTTCCGCGCCGATTTCCAGGATCTTTTCTTCCAGCTTCATGGCGATATGCACGCCGAATTCGTTCGGGTCCATATCCCCGCCCATGCCGTACCAGTAGGGAAAATCGATATGGGCATGGTTCGGCAGCGGCAGCCCGGCCTGCGGATGCATGGCCGAGATGCCCGAAAGCGAGGCCGCGGTCATGGTGACGCCGTGATAGGCCTGCTTGCGGGAGATGAAGACTTTCTTTTCCGGCTTGCCCTGCAGGCTCCAGTAATAGCGGATGATCTTCACCATGCTGTCATTGGCTTCGGAGCCGGAATTGGCGAAGAAGAACCGGTCGAGCCCGTCCGGCGTCACTTCCGCCAGCCGCTCGCCGAGTTCGGCGGTATAGGGGTTCGTCGTCTGGAAAAACGTATTGTAATAGGGCAGCTCTTTGAGCGCCTTATAGCCGGCTTCGGCCAGCTCCGAGCGTCCATAGCCCACATTCACACACCAAAGACCGGCCATGCCGTCGATGATCTTGTGGCCTTCGGAATCGTAAAGATAAACGCCTTCGGCATGGGTAATCACCCGCGCGCCCTTCTTGGCAAGGGCTGCCTGATCGGAAAAGGGATGCACGTGGTGGCGGGCATCCATTTCCTGCCAGCGGCGGGTCTGATTGGAAATCTGTGCGGTTTGCGACATTGAAAACTCCATCCATTACGGAACGTCAGTTCGAAAAAGGGTCCGGCTTTTTGCGGGAACTGTGCCGGAAACAATTGCGGACGCGCGGGGCAGGCTGCCCCTGGAGTTCTATGGGTTGTAGCCAATACGCGCGCACAGGATCAAAAGCTCCTGTTTGGCGGTCCGGCGGATATCTTCGTATCGCAGTCTCATGGCTTCAGCTTAGCAAGACCGGCAAAAAAGGGCCAGCGTCCTCTCCTCCAATCCGCAGCCGCCTGGAGTCACCGCCTTTAAACATTGAGCAGAAGGTGCTCGCGTTCCCAGGCAGAGATGACCTGCTGATAGGCGTTGTATTCCACGTCTTTGACTTCCATGAAGACGGTGACGAATTCCTCGCCCATCACTTCTTTCAGCTCGCGGTTCGTATGCAGTTTGCCCAGCGCGTCGAGAAGATGCTTGGGCAGCGCGAAGCCGCGGGATTCGTAGGCAACGCCCTCTTTCGGCTTTGAAGGTTTGAGCTCGTTCATCATGCCGAGATAGCCGCAGGCAAGCGAGGCGGCGATGGCAAGGTAAGGATTGGCGTCGGCGCCCGGCACGCGGTTTTCGATGCGCCGGCCTTTGGCGTCGGATTCGGGCACGCGCAGGCCCACCGTCCGGTTTTCCTGCGCCCAGTGCGTGTTGATGGGCGCGGCGTTCCATTTCACGATCCGCCGGTAGGAGTTCACGTTTGGCGCGATCATGGCCATGGCCGTGGGCAGATGTTTCTGCAGCCCGCCAATATGGTGATGGAAGAGTTTCGTGTCGCGCCCGTTGCGCGAGGCGAAAAGGTTCTTGCCGTTCCTGTCCACCACCGACTGGTGGATATGCATGGCCGAGCCCGGTTCATGCTCATAAGGCTTCGCCATGAACGTCGCATAGACCCCGTGGCGCAGCGCGCATTGGCGCACGGTGCGTTTGAAAAGGAAGGCCTGGTCCGCCAGTTCCAGCGGGTCGCCATGGTTGAAATTGATTTCCACCTGGGCGGCGCCGGCTTCATGGATCAGCGTATCGATGTCGATTTCCTGCGCCTCGCAGAAATCGTACATGTCCTCGAAGATGTTATCGAACTCATTGACCGCATCGATGCCGTAGGATTGGCGGCCCTTTTCCGGGCGCCCGCTCGCGCCGATCGGCGGCTCGAGCGGATAGTCCGCATCAATGTTCTTGGCGGCAAGGTAGAATTCAAGTTCCGGTGCAACGACCGGGTACCAGCCCTGCTCTTCGTAAAGTGCGAGAATGCGGCGCAGCACGGAGCGCGGAGCAATGGAAACTTTCGTGCCGTCCCGGTTTACCGCGTCGCAGATTACCTGGGCGGTCGGTTCGTCATACCAGGGCACCATGCGCACGGTCGAAACGTCGGGCACCAGAATGATGTCCGGCTCGATCTCGCTCAGGATCGCGCTTTCATCGATATAGTCGCCCGTCACCGTCTGCCCGAAAATCGATTCCGGCAGGCGCAGCGTCTCATTGTTGTAGCTGTCGAGAAACTTCTTCGTCGGCAGGATCTTGCCGCGGGCGATGCCGGACATGTCCGGCACCATGCATTCGATTTCCGTGACCCGGCGGTCCTTCAACCATTTTTCGATATTCGTTCGCTCGCCCTCAGGCATGTGTCACCTGGTTCTTTGTTTCTTCGTCATGTGCCGCCCCGGCATGGCCGCGCACGGCCTCGCCAAAGGCTTGGAAGAGTTTAAGGGAAACGGGGTTGTTCCAGAACTGCCATTCCGGGTGCCATTGCACGGCATAGGCAAAGGCGGCGGCCTCCTTGACGCGCACGGCTTCAACGGTGCCGTCGGGGGCGCGCGCATCGGCCTCCAGCCCCTCGCCCAGCCGGTCGATGCCCTGGCCGTGCAAGGAATTGACGTTGATCTCGCTTTGGCCCGTCAGCCCGGCCAGAAAACCGCCCGGCACCGTGCTCACTTTATGGGCAGGGCCGTATTGGACCTCCAGCGGATCGTCTTTCTTTTCCCGGTGATCGAAGCGCGGCGCATAGCCTTCTTCGGCGGGTTCCTCGTGGATGTGCTGATGGAGCGTGCCGCCGAAAGCGACATTCAGTTCCTGGAAACCCCGGCAGACGGCGAAAAGCGGCAGGCCGCGTTCGATGCACGCCTTGATCAGCGGCAGGGTCAGCGCGTCGCGCTGCTCGTCATGCAGCGTGCCCTCGCGCGAGGCGGGCCCGGCATAATGGCGCGGATGGACGTTGGACCAGGAGCCGGTCAGGAAGACACCGTCGGCGACAGCGAAAATCTCTTCGAGCGCCAGCGGGTCGGGCATGACGGGAATGAGGATGGGCAGGCAGCCCGCCCCTTCATTCACGGCCTTGATGTATTTTTCGCCTACGGCATGGAAGGGGTGAACGCCCATCATTTTAATGTCGCAGGGAATGGCGACGATGGGCCGCGTCAGGCCCTTGCGGGCGGCATCGTGTTTAGTTTTTTGGATCATGGTGGCATTAAGCTAACCCCCGCTCCCCCTCCATGGTCAAGAGGGGGCGGCGCTCAAGGGTGTGCTTTTCCGGCCATTTGTTTAAGAAAATGAGCGGGATACCGCGCTTGCCGGAAGGCTTAGCGGCCGCCGCCCGAAACCGCCGGGCGGCTTTCGCCTTTGACGACGAAAAGATCGTTATCGGCCTTCTGCCCATACTCGATATTGCGCAGGGCGACGGTGGTTTGAAGGCCTTGGGCGTCCGTTACGATCCATTGGCGCAGATGCAGCTCCGGCTCATCGAAGACGAGGGTGATTTCACCCGGCGCCTCGCCCGTTGCATCGGCAAGGGTGACGCGCAGGATGCCCGCTTCCTCTTCCACGCGGCGCACCTCCGCCCGCTCACGCAGGTTCACCGGATCGGAGAGCAGAATGTTGAGCGGGGTCGCGTTCAAAGGATAGCGCTCGGCGGGCGCCTTTTCGTCTTCCTTGACGATCACCCAAGTGCCGTCGGCAACGACCAGGAGTTCCTGCGGGGCGGCATATTCAAAACGCATGCGGCCCGGCCGGCGCAGATAGAAATTGCCTTCCGAAAGCGTGCCGTCCGGATTGACCTGCAGGAAAGCGCCCTGCATATGGCCGACGGAATTCAGATAGCCCGAGGCGCGGTCCACATCGGCAGCTTCCTCGGCGCTGAGGTTTGTTTCCGCGTCGCTTGCCTGCGCATAAGGCGCGCCGACAAGAACGAGCAGCAGAAGCGCAAGGCCTGCAAGCGCGGCGAGCACGAGCTTGATCTGGCGGCGGTTCGCTGCCTGCTCGTCACCGGGATAGCTGTCGTGATGGTATTTATCCATGACGCTCATATAGCGGTCCAATGTGGCGGAAAGAAGGAGGTAGGCGGGCGGCAGCGCGGCATTTGGTTAACCGTGCTTAACCTTTGCCCGCGGTACCGCCGGGTCAGTAGCGCACGCCGTCTCCCGGTTCGCCGATCAGCACTTCGCGTTTGCCAGCATGGTTGGCGGGGGAAACGACACCTTCATCTTCCATTTTTTCGATCAGCCGGGCGGCGCGGTTATAGCCGATTTGCAAACGCCGCTGGATGTAGGAGGTGGAAGCGCGCTTGTCGCGGCCGACGATCGCCACGGCCTGATCGTAAAGATCATCGCCCGAGCCGCCGCCATCGAGGGAGAAGGGATCGCCCTCCCCGCCTTCTTCTTCGGCGGTAATGGCATCGAGATATTCCGGCACGCCTTGTTTCTTCAGGAACTTGACGACCTTTTCCACTTCTTCGTCGGAAACGAAAGGCCCGTGCACGCGCGAGACGCGCCCGCCGCCGGCCATGTAGAGCATGTCGCCTTGGCCGAGCAATTGTTCGGCGCCCTGCTCGCCCAAGATCGTGCGGCTGTCGATCTTCGAGGTGACCTGGAAGGAAATACGGGTCGGGAAGTTCGCCTTGATCGTGCCGGTGATGACATCGACGGAGGGGCGCTGCGTCGCGGTGATCATGTGAATGCCCGCCGCGCGCGCCATTTGCGCAAGGCGCTGCACCGCCCCTTCGATTTCCTTGCCCGCGACCATCATCAGGTCCGCCATCTCATCGATGATGACGACGATGAAGGGCATCGGTTCGAGGGTCATTTCCTCTTCTTCGTAAATCGCCTCGCCCGTCTCCCTGTCGAAGCCGGTCTGCACGGTGCGGGTGATCGTCTCGTCGTTCTCGAGGGCCTCGGCGGCGCGCACGTTATAACCTTCGATGTTCCGTACACCGAGTTTCGACATTTTCCGGTACCGGTCTTCCATCTCCTTCACCACCCATTTCAGGGCGACGACGGCTTTTTTCGGCTCGGTGACGACGGGGGCTAGAAGATGCGGAATGCCGTCATAGACGGAAAGCTCGAGCATCTTCGGGTCGATCATGATGAGTTTGCAATCCTCCGGCGAGAAGCGGTAGAGGATCGAGAGGATCATGGCGTTGATGCCGACCGACTTACCCGAGCCCGTAGTGCCCGCGATGAGAAGATGTGGCATGCGCGCCAGATCGGCGATAATGGGCTCGCCGCCGATATTCTTGCCCAGTGTCAAAGGCAGTTTGGCGCGGCTGTTTTCATAATCGGCGGTGGCAAGCAGCTCGCGCAGGAAGACGGTCTCGCGTTTCGTGTTGGGCAGTTCAATACCGATGACGTTGCGCCCCGGCACGACGGCGACGCGGGCTGAAACCGCGCTCATCGAGCGGGCAATGTCGTCGGCCAGCGCGATGATGCGCGAGGATTTGATGCCGGGCGCCGGGCGCAGTTCATAAAGCGTGACGACGGGCCCTGGGCGCACATTGATGATCTCGCCGCGAATGCCGAAATCGTCGAGCACGCCTTCGAGCATGCGTGCGTTCTGTTCCAGCGCCTCGTCGCTCATCACTTCATCGGCGCTCGGGCGCTTGGGCGCGGTGAGCAGGGAGAGCGCGGGCAGGTTGAAATCCTCGGCGACGAATTTCAGTTTCGGCTGGGCTTCGCGGGCCGCGCGCTTGGAAGTTTTGACCTTGTTTTGCGGGCGGGAGACTTTTACGCGGCGGCGCGCGGCGGGCGCTTCATCGTAAAGCGCCTCATCGTCTTCGTAATCGTCCTCATAATAATCGTCCGCGTAATCTTCCTCCTCGTAAATTTCTTCCTCAGCGCCGCGCTTGCCGAAAAGACCGGCGCGGGCGCGGTCTTTTTCCTCTTCGCTGAGCGGTGCATAATCGCCCCGGCGCAGCAAGCGGTCCGCCGTGCCGGAGGCAAGGTCGGAGACTTGATAGAAGAGAATGCGCAGGCGCGAGGGCTCGACATCCGGGCGGCTTTGCCTGCGGCCCGTTTTGCGGGCCTTTGTCTTCTGCGCGGCTTTCACGCGTTTGGCCGGGCGGTTCATTTGTACCTCGGCTTTGCGCTCGGCGCGCGCCTCGCGCCAATCGAGCCAGCGCTCCTGCAGCGCTTCGATATGCTCGCCCCTTATGTCGGCGGCAAAAGCGAAAAGCGCGAGCGCCAGAAGGCCTGCAAGTAGGCCCGACAGACCGGAGGCGATTTCCTCGCCGATCGCCCAGCTCAGCGAGTCGATGCCCAGCGCGGCAAGGCTGGAGCCGATGAAGCCGCCAAGGCCGGAGGGCAGCGGCCAGATATCCGGGCTCGGCAGAAAACTGAAGGCGAGCGCGGCAAAGATCGCCGCAATCAGCCAGGCGCCCGCGCGGGCCCAAGGCATGGCGGCAGGATCATGACGCAGGAAGCGGATGCCCCAAAGCATGGGCGGCAGCGCAATTAGCCGAGCGCGTTTGCGAGCCGTTTCAGCCCGTCTTCGGTCGTGTCTTGCGGATGGACGAGCGCCACACGGATATAGGCCTCGCCCGGATTGCCCGCTTCATCGTCGCGGGAAAGATATTTGCCGGGCAGCACTTTCACGCCGCCCTTCTCCCAGATCTGCCTTGCTGCCGCTTCTCCGTCGCCGACATCGAGCCAGAGAAAGAAGCCGCCAGCGGGCCGGTAAAAGCCGAAGCGGTTGCCGAGAATGCGCTCGGCCGCATCGATCTTCTTTTGATAAAGCGCGCGGTTCTCGGCGGCATGGGCATCGTCGTTCCAGGCTGCGGCCGCCGCCGCCAGAACCGGCAGCGGGCTTTGCGGCGCGGCGATATTGCGGAAGGAGCGGAAGCGCATCATCAGCTTCTTGTCGCCCGCGCAAAACCCGGAGCGCAGGCCCGGCAGGCTGGAGCGTTTGGAAAGCGAGTGAAAGACGATAACGTTTTCAAATGCATCCCCGCTTGCAGGCATCGGCAGCTCAAGGCAGGCCGAGAGCGCGCCGGCAGGCGGCATCTTGTCATAGATGTCCGAATAGCATTCATCCATCACCAGGAGAAACCCGTGATGGCGCGCAAGCGTGATGAGGCGTTTGAGATAGTCCTTATCCGCCACCGCCCCTTGCGGGTTGGCGGGCGAGCAGAAATAGACGATGGACGTGCGCGCCAGAAGATCGCCCGGCAGGCCTTCGAAATCGGGCAGAAAGCCGTTTTCGGCGCGCGCGGCGATGTAGCGGGGCTCGGCGCCCGCGGCAAGCGCGGCGGCGGCATAGCACTGATAAAAAGGATTGGGGATCAGGATTGCAGGCTGCTTGCCGGCCTTTTCCGGCGGGCTTGCGAGCAGCGCGATATTGAATAGCGCCTCGCGCGTGCCGTTGACGGGCAGGATCTGCGTATCGGGATCGACCGCGCCGACCGGCAGATCGAAGCGCCGCCCGAGCCATCCCGCCACCGCATCGCGGAAGCCCGCCGTGCCGACGATCGGCGGATAGCGCCCGTAATCGGCTTCGTGGGCGCGCAGTTCCTCGCGCACGAAATCGGGAAAAGGATGCTGCGGCTCGCCAAGCGACATCATCAAGGGCTCGGCGCCGGGCTTGATGCCGGCCAAAAGATCGTTCAGCCGTGGAAACGGGCTTTCCGGCAATGCAGCAAAACGGTCCTGCGCGTCAGCCATCTTTCCCCCGCTTTCCCGCCCGGCACGCTGCCGGACATGCCTTATGCGCCGTCAGTCTGGCGGCATAAGGTTAACATCAATGACTTAAGGGGTGATCTTAAACCGATGCGCGCGAATCCGTCCAGCCCGTTTAGCAGGCGCATCCGGGGAAAAACCTGTGTGTAATCAGCACTTTATCCAGACAATGTGAAGTTTCTTGTTAACTTTTCGTTAACTTTTTAGATGAGCTGCCTGCCTTTCGGGCGGGCGGAATGCAAAACGCCCGGCTTCGATCTTAAGACCGGGAGCCGGGCGTTCTGTCTTGCCGGAGGGTGTGTGCCGCTTAGCGCGGGGCCATTTCCGATTCCGGGTTGGCGCCGATCTTGTGGATCGAGAGGTCGGCGCCTTGCGCTTCTTCTTCCGGTGAAAGGCGGATGCCGAGCAGCAGCTTCAGCGCCCCGTAAACCGCAAAGCCGCCCGCCAGCGCATAGGCCGCGCCTGCCAGCGAGCCGATGAGCTGGCTCATGAAGGCAACGCCGCCCAGCCCGCCAAGGGCTTCCTGGCCGAAGATGCCGCAGGCAATGCCGCCCCAGAGCCCGCAGAGCCCGTGCAGCGGCCAGACGCCCAGCACATCGTCGATGCGCCAGCGGTTCTGACAGAGGTTGAAGAAGATAACGAAGATCGCCCCGGCTGCGCCGCCGACCAGGAGCGAGCCGATGGGATGCATGACATTGGAGCCGGCGCAGACCGCGACGAGACCCGCCAGCGCGCCGTTATGGATGAAGCCCGGGTCGTTCTTGCCGACGATCAGCGCGACGAGAATGCCGCCCACCATGGCCAGAAGCGAGTTCATGGCGACGAGGCCCGAGACGCCTTCCAGGGACTGAGCGGACATGACGTTGAAGCCGAACCAGCCCACGCAGAGCAGCCAGGAGCCGAGCGCCAGCCACGGGATCGAGGAAGGCGGCACGCCGACGACGCGCCCGTCCGAGGTATAGCGGCCCCGGCGCTGGCCGAGCAGGATGACGGCGCCGAGCGCGATCCAGCCGCCTACGGCATGGACGACGATGGAGCCGGCGAAATCGTTGAAGGCGGCGCCGTAGCTTTCGCTCAGCCAGTCCTGCAGGCCGAAATTGCCGCCCCAGACGATGCCCTCATAGAAGGGATAGATGAGACCGACAATGACGGCCGTCGCCATGGCCTGGGTCCAGAATTTCGCCCGCTCGGCAATGCCGCCGGAAATGATTGCCGGAATGGCGGCTGCGAAAGTGAGCAGGAAGAAAAATTTGACGAGATCGAAGCCCTGCTTGGCGAAGGGGCTCCCCTCCGCCGAACCGTCGAGCACGGCGGCGGAAACGAGGAAATCCACCCCGTACGCGACCGAATAACCGACGAAGAAATAGGCGAGCGTCGAAATCGCGAAATCGACGATGATTTTGACCAGGGCGTTGACCTGGTTCTTATGACGGACCGTGCCGACTTCCAGAAACGCGAACCCCGCATGCATCGCAAAAACGAGGATCGCGCCCATAAGCACGAAAAAAACGTCCGCACCCTGCTGGGTTGCTTCCATGATGTGCCTCCGTGTGCCACCTGACGGAGAGCTCGGGTCTTTGTTTGCCTTGTGGGAGGCTTTCTCCGAGCCCCAATTTCGGGCAGTGGAAGGTCCCCCCGCTGCCCGGCTTAAGCATTCTTTTAATCAAGGGCCGTGCCAACCGGCTCTCAGGCCTGTGCAATCCGCTAATCGTTAATGATTTGAGGATGTTAGCCTGCCCGCGCGGCATCTGCACGGGTTTTGGGCAATGCCGGACTTGCCTAAATGGCGGTCATTTGCCCAAAGAGTGCTGCCTAAATGAAGGGCAACAGGGCGGACCTGCCTGATTTCGCGGCGGTGGGCTGAAAGGGCGGGCCCATAAAAAGAGCCCGGACCTTTTTGGGGTCCGGGCTCCAGTGAGGACGGGGCCTTCAATGGTGGTGGCACAAGGCCCCGTCCGACCCCGAGGAAGGTCCCCGTGAGGGGGACCTTCGGGAGGGGCTGGGAGGAGAGGCTTAGTAAGCCTTCGAGCCGGTGCCGAATTCGGGATAGGCTTCCAGCCCGATTTCGGCTTTGTCGAGACCGAGCACCTCGTCTTCTTCCGAGCAGCGCAGGCCGATCGTGAAGCGCAGGGCCAGCCAGAAGGCGAGCGAGGCGACGATGACGAAGGCACCGATCGAGGCCACACCGATCGCCTGGACGGCGAAGCTCGTGCCGCTATTGGTGATCGGCACAGCCATGGTGCCCCAGATACCGGCCAGAAGGTGGACCGGGATCGCGCCTACGACGTCGTCGATCTTCAGCTTGTCGAGCAGCGGCACCGCAACCACGACCAGCGCGCCGCCCAGACCGCCGATGATCAGCGACCAGCCGATGCCCGGCGTCAGAGGTTCAGCCGTGATCGACACGAGGCCGGCCAGCGCGCCGTTCAGCGCCATGGTCAGATCGACCTTCGTGTAGAGGAGCTGGGTGAGCACCATCGCCGCAACCACGCCGCCGGCGGCTGCCATGGTCGTGTTGGCGAAGATGTTGGAGACGGCAACCGCGTCCGCAGCCGTGCCGAGGGCAAGCTGAGAAGCACCGTTGAAGCCGAACCAGCCGAGCCACAGGATGAACGTGCCGAGCGTTGCAAGCGGCATGGAGGAACCCGGCATCGGGTTGATCTCGCCGTTTGCGCCGTATTTGCCGTGACGCGCGCCGAGGATGATGGCGCCGACAAGCGCTGCCCAGCCGCCGACCGAGTGCACGATCGTGGAACCGGCGAAGTCGGAGAAGCCCATTTCAGAGAGCCAGCCGCCGCCCCACTGCCAGGCGCCCTGGATCGGGTAGATGAAACCCGTCAGAACGACCGTGAAGATCAGGAACGGCCACAGCTTGATGCGCTCGGCCAGCGTGCCCGAAACGATAGACGCTGCGGTGGCAACGAACACCATCTGGAAGAACCAGTCGGAAGACGCGGCATAGCCGCCGCCATTACCGAAGGTGGCGCCCGCTTCTGCAAGCGCGGCGCTGTCATCCGGGTTCCACAGGCTCAGCGAGCCGATCCAGCCGCCATCGACGCCTGCATACATCAGGTTATAGCCGACGAGGTAATACATGATGCCGGCAATGGCGAAGAGCGAGATGTTCTTCGTGCACTGCATGGCGACGTTTTTCGTGCGCACCATGCCTGCTTCCAGCATCGCAAAGCCGGCCGCCATCCACATGACGAGGATGCCGCCCAAAAGGAACAGGATCGTGTTGAAGATAAAGGCGGTTTCTTCGGGCGTTTGCGTGAAAGGCTCTTCCTGCGCAAAAGCCGCGCCGGTGAGGGCCATGGACGCAAGCCCCGCGCCGGCAAGTAGTGTGAGTGTCTGCTTAACTCGTGTCATTTCCATTCTCCTACAGGGCTTCTGCGTCAGTTTCACCGGTACGGATCCGCATGACCTGTTCGACCGGTCCGACAAAGATCTTGCCGTCGCCGATCTGCCCGGTTTTCGCGGCCGCGGCGATGGCATCCACCACGCGGTCGGTGTCGCCGTCTTTCACGACGACTTCCACTTTCAGCTTGGGCAGAAAGTTCACGGCGTATTCGGCGCCGCGGTAGATTTCCGTTTGGCCTTTCTGCCGGCCGAAACCTTTCACTTCGCTCACGGTCAACCCTTCGATCCCGAGCGAGGTGAGCGCTTCTCTGACGGCGTCGAGCCGGAACGGCTTGATGACTGCCATAACTAGTTTCATCTGCTCTTCCCCTTTTTGACCTTTTGGCCTTTCGCGGCCATCCGGCGATCCCATCCAGATCGCTCCTTAAAGAACTGCCGGACGGCTGATGGGGTTTCATTTTCCAAGAAGCGTGCCGGTTTGCCGAAAGACGCCCTAACGCGTTGAATCCGTTAAACGAATCTGAAGAACTGCCCGCAAAAGGGGCGCTGTGCAGAGCGCAAATATGCATAATATTTATGCACAAACTTATCGATGATCAAAAAATATGCAGAAAATCAGTAAAGCGGAGTCGGAGTCCGCACTTTTCCTTTGAAATCGATCAGGTAAGCTTAGGCAAAAAGCAGGCGGGGGCCTTTCAGGGGGCGGCGCGCCTGCCCGCAAGCCAATGAACAAGAACAACCAACACCTGGGGAGGTGCGGAATGTCCGAAACGAAATCCATGTGGCCTGTCGCGGCCAATGCGGCGGCGGGCCTGTTTCTGGCAGGCGTGATCGTCTGGCAATTTGCCGGGGCGCCGGGCGGCGGCGAAGGCGAAGCGCCGATGCCGCAAATGACGGCAGCGCCGGAAGAAGAGATGAGCGCGCCGGAAGACGCTGGCGGGCAACAGGCGGCGCAGGAAGAAACGGGCCCTGCCGCAGTAACCGGCGCGCGCATTGCAAATGCCGATAGCGAGCCCGGTTCCTGGCTTGCCCATGGGCGCACCTATAGCGAACAGCGTTTCTCCCCGCTTGATCAGATCACGGATAAAAATGTCGATGAGCTGGCGCCGGCCTGGGTTTTCGAAACGGGCACGACGCGTGGTCTCGAAGCCTCGCCGCTCGTCATCGATGGCGTAATTTACACGACCGGCAATTGGGGCGTCGTTCATGCGCTCGATGCCAAGACCGGCGAAGAGCTATGGTCGTATGATCCCGAAGTACCGGGTGAGTGGGCGCGCTATGGTTGCTGCGACATCGTCAACCGGGGCGTTGCCGCCTGGGAGGGTAAGATCTTCGCGGCAAGCTTCGACGGGCGTCTCATCGCGCTCGATGCCAAGGACGGTTCCGTTATCTGGGAAAAGAACACCATTCCGGGCGCGCCTTACACGATCACCGGCGCGCCGCGCGTGGTGAAGGGCAAAGTCATTATCGGCAATGGCGGCGCTGAATATGGCGTACGCGGATATTTCAGCGCATATGATGCCGATACGGGCGAGCAGCTCTGGCGCTTTTATACGGTGCCGGGCGATCCTTCCAAGCCGCTTGAATCGCCCGCACTTGAAAAAGCGGTCGATACCTGGAAAGGCGGGCGCTGGTGGGAAGTCGGCGGCGGCGGCACGGTCTGGGATTCCATGGCCTATGACCCCGAGCTCGACACGCTTTATGTCGGCGTCGGCAATGGTTCTCCCTGGACCCGCGAAATCCGTTCGCCGGGCGGCGGGGACAATCTTTATCTTTCCTCGATCCTCGCTATCGATCCCGATACGGGCGACTTGAAGTGGCATTACCAGACGACGCCGGGCGACAATTGGGATTACACCGCCACGCAGCACATCATTCTGGCTGACATGGAAATCGGCGGCGAGACGCGCAAAGTGCTGATGCAGGCGCCGAAGAACGGCTTCTTCTATGTGATCGACCGGGAAACGGGCAAGCTGATCTCGGCGGATAATTACATCACCGTCACCTGGGCGAGCCATGTGGATCTTGAAACGGGCCGTCCGGTGGAAAACCCCGCGCTGGCTTACGACAAGACGACGCAAGTGGTGCTGCCGTCCGCCAATGGCGGGCATAACTGGCACCCGATGGCCTATAACCCGAATACCGGCCTCGTCTATATCCCGACGCAGGAAATAGCCGGCATCTATTCGCTGGAGCGGCAATGGCGCGAAGAGCGCGAGTATGACGTGAAGGAGAACTGGTGGAACCCGGGCCTCGACTGGGGCGATTATGTCGATGCGATCAACGCCATGGGCGAAATTCCGCTGGCCGCCGGTTATCTGAAAGCCTGGGACCCGGTGAAGCAGGAAGCGCGCTGGGTGGTCGATCTGCCTGCTCCGCTGAACGGCGGCGTTTTGACCACTGCCGGTAATCTCGTCTTCCAGGGCACGGCTGATGGGCGCTTCGTCGCTTATACGGCAGACCGGGGCGAGAAGGTCTGGGAAGCCGATATCCAGACCGGCATCATCGCCCCGCCGATTTCCTATGCGGTGGACGGCGAGCAATATATCGCGGTCATGGCGGGCTATGGCGGCGTCGGTATTGCCTCGGGCGATGCGCGTCAGACGGCGGCGGCCAAATATCAGAACGAGGGCCGTCTTCTCGTCTTCAAAGTGGGTGGCAAGGCCGACCTGCCGGAAGTTGCGATCAAGGATCAGTCGATCCCGCCGCATGAGCCTGTGGAGCTGACGGAAGAACAGCTGCGCAACGGCGAAGTGCAGTTCATGGCTCATTGCGGGCTTTGTCACGGCGCGCTGGCGATTTCCTCCGGTGTGGTGCCCGATCTGCGGCGCATGTCGCCGGCGGTGAAGGACAACTTCATGGAGATCGTGCGCGGCGGCATGCTGAAGGATCGCGGCATGGCAAGCTTCGGCGATCTTTTGAGCGAGCGCGATGTCAAAGACATTTATGGCTACATCATCAAGCGCGCGCGGGAGGACCGGGACAGGCTGGCGCCCGCCAACTGACCCCGCTTCATCCTTATAAAGACGAAGTAAAGCGCCGCCGGTTTTCCGGCGGCGTTTTCTTTTAGGCATTAAGGATGGAGCACGCTTTCAAGGCAGCGGCCAAGGCGAAGGAGGCGTTCCTCGCCCTGCGGCGCGCCCATCGCCATAAGCCCGACGGGAAGGCCGAGCGCGCCTTTGCCCACAGGCAGCGTGATGGCGGAAAGGCCGAGCTGATTGCCGAGCGTCGTATTGCGCAGCGCGCTCACATTCGCTTTGCCGTAAGCGGCGTCGTCTTCCATCAGCCCTTCGATGGGCGGCGGGCTGAGCGAGACGGTGGGCAGGAGCACGGCGTCATAGCCTGCCGTTTCTTCCAGGTAGAGGCGGCGCAGTTCCTCACGTCTTTTCCATTTGGCGCCGAGCGCGGCGCTGTCCGGGCCCTTGCCCATGCGGAAGCGTTTCAGCACGGGCGCGAACATTTTCTCCGGCGCTTTCTCGATCGCTTCTCCCCAAAGCGCATAGGCTTCGGCGGCGAGCAGGTTCGGTGCTTCCCAGGTCAGGGCGTTCATCTCATCCAGCACCGGCAGCTTGGCTTCCTTGATATGGATGCCGCGTTTTGAAAAAAGACGCAGGGCGTGCTCCACCGCCTCGCCGATGCCGGGGCTCAAATCCTCAAAACCGATGCCGCGGGCGATGAGCACATGGGTATCGCGTTTGCGCGGATGGGAAAGATCGGGCGTTTTGACGCCTGCCATGAGCGCGAAGATGAGCGCGGCGTCTTCGACATCCTTGGTGAGCGGGCCTGCGGTATCGAGGCTCGGGGAAAGCGGCACCGTGCCTTGCAATGAGATGCGCCCGGCGGTGGTCTTAAAGCCCGTCAGCCCGTTCCAGCTTGCCGGGATGCGCACCGAGCCGCCCGTATCCGTGCCGATGGAAGCGGCGCAAAGCCCGCGGGCCAGCGCGACGCCTGCCCCCGAAGAAGAACCGCCCGGCGCGCGCTCGCATGTTTCATCGAAAGGATTGGGCGGTGTGCCGAAATAGGGGTTAAGGCCGAGGCCGGAAAAGGCGAGCTCCGTCATGGTGGTCTTGGCCAGTGTGACGAGCCCCGCGCGGGCGAGATTTTCGACAAGGACGGCATCGCGCGCGGGCATGTTGCCGCTCAGGAGCTTCGATCCGGCGGTGGTCTCGCAGCCTTTCGTGTCGAAAAGGTCTTTATAAGTGATGGGCACCCCGTCGAGGGGCGAGCGGCGCAGGCCGCGCTTTGCCCGCTCGGCGGCAGCGGCTGCCTCGGCCCGCGCGCGTGTCGTCAGGACGTGCGTAAAAATGCGCGGGGAAAGCGGGTCGGCCTTAATCCGCGCCAGAAAATACTCGGTTAGCTCACGCGGATCGAGCGCGCCTTTTTCGATTTCCGCGCCGAGCGCCCGCGCCGGTTTTTCGTGATACGTGCCGCTCATATGGTCCTCTTTTTCTGAACGCTCCTACAATCGGCGGCCCATGGCAAGCGCGAGAGCGGCAAATGGCTGCAGCGGTGGAAGCCCGCCCCGCTTTTGCTGGACATGGGCGCCCGATCGCGTGATTTTGGAGCCATGAGCACAGCGCAAAGCACTAAAAATCCCGAGTTGTTCGATATTGCCGTCGTGGGCGGCGGTCTTGTCGGCCTGCCGCTGGCGCTCGGCTTCGCGCAGGCCGGGTTCAAGGTGGCGGTCATCGATGCGCAGGCACCGGAAGAGGTGGCGCGGGCGGAATTCGACGGGCGCGTTTCCGCGCTCTCCCCTGCCAGCCTTGCCATGTTCGGTCAGCTCGGCGTGCTGCCGCATCTTGAAAGCCAGCTTCAGCCTGTTTCCGACATCGTGGTGACGGACGGCAAAGTGGGCGGGCGCGCTGCGCCGTTCTTTTTGCATTTCGATGCGGCTGACAATGATTCCGGCCCTCTTATGTCCATGGCCGAGAACCGGCATATCCGCATCGCCGCGCAAAAGGCGGCGGAGCGCGCGCCGGACACGCTTCATCAGATCGCGCCCGACGGGGCGGAAAGTTTTGCGCGCGATGCAGGCGGCGTCGATGTGCGCCTTGCCAGCGGCCGGGTGATCCGTGCGCGCCTTGCCGTTGCCGCCGATGGGCGCGCCTCGCGGCTGCGCGCCTTTGCGGGGCTGAAAACCGTCGGCTGGTCCTACGATCAAATGGGCATCGTGACGACGGTCGAGCATGAACTGCCTCATGACGGCACGGCGCAGGAATATTTCCTGCCCTCCGGTCCTTTTGCCATTTTGCCGATGCAGGGCAACCGTTCCTCGCTTGTCTGGAGCGAGAAGACGGCGCTCGCCAAAACCATCATGGCCATGGATGAGGACGGCTTTGCGCGCGAATGCGCCAAACGCTTCGGCGATTATCTGGGCGCGCACCGCCCGGTCGGGCCGCGCTGGTCCTATCCGCTCGGGCTGCAGCTTGCCCATGACTATGTGAGCGAGCGCATTGCCCTTGTCGGCGATGCCGCCCATGTGCTGCACCCGCTCGCCGGCCAGGGGCTCAATTGGGGTCTGAAAGATGCCGCCGCGCTTATCGAAGTGGCGGCGGAGACGGCGCGGGTCGGGCTCGATATCGGCTCGCTCGCCGCGCTCGAGCGCTATCAGCGCTGGCGCCGTTTCGATGCGGTCTCGCTCGCGCTTGTTACGGACGGGCTCAACCGGCTCTTCTCTAACGATGTGGGCCCGCTCCGGCTCCTGCGCGATGTGGGTCTCGGGCTTGTCGGCAAGCTCGGCCCGGCCCGGCGCTTTTTGATGCGCGAGGCAGCGGGCGGCAGCGGCGATGTGCCGAAACTCTTGAAGGGCGAGCCGGTTTAAAAAGGCGGCTTCGGGCTTAGCGGTTCAGGCCGCGCTTGGCGAGCTCGGCAAGATAGGTTTGCCATTTCTCGTTCTGGTTGGCGCCGAGCTCGTAAAGATAATCCCAGGTGTAAAGGCCGCTATCGTGGCCATCGTCGAAGATCAGGCGCAGCGCATAATTGCCCACCGATTCCAGCGCATCGATGCGCACATGTTCCTTACCGGGCACGATCTTCTTTTCATCGCCCCCATGGCCCTGCACTTCGGCGCTGGGAGATTCGACGCGCAAATATTCCGCAGGCAGATGAAACTGCGCACCGTCGTCAAAGGCGATCTCGAGAAGCTGCTCGCCCTTGTTCAAATTGACATCGGTCGGCCAGGGGCGTCCCTCACTCATGCCGGGCTGCTCTCTTCGTCGAGATTGCGCGCTTCTTCGGGCAGCATGATCGGAATGCCGTCGCGGATCGGATAGGCAAGGCGCGCCTTCTCCGAAATCAGCTCGCCGCGTTCCTTGTCATAGACAAGCGTGCCCTTGGTGACGGGGCAAACCAGAATTTCCAGAAGTTTGCGGTCGATGCCCGGCTGTGAATCGCCTGTCGCGTTTGCCATCTGTCCCTCCTGAGGACTATTGAAGGTTGGTGCCGTCTTCGCTGTCGCCCGCCAGTGCCATTTCGGTGAGCGCGATCAGCATCTGGTTGCGGTCTTCCAGGGTCTTGGCTTCGAGCAGCGCCTGTTTCTCCGCAGGGCCGTAGGGGCTGATGACGGAAAGCGAATTGACCAGCGTTTCGCTGCCCGAATTTTTGATCGCCTGCCAGTCGGCGCGCAGATCATAGCGCGTCAGATAGCGTTTGAGGACATCCAGAAGCCGCTCGCGGTCCACTTTGTCCGCGCCGGTATCGGCGTTGAGATCGTCCGCATAAGGGCTGAAATCGGCGCGTACCTGGCGGAACGGGGTAATCGTGTCGAGCTCTTCTTTCACTTTGAAGCGGCAAATGCCGGTCAGTGTGATGAGCACGCGCCCGTCTTCAGTCTCCGAAAAAGCGGTGATGCGCCCGGCGCAGCCCACCTGGTGGATCGCAGGTTTTGCCGACGGATCGCCCTGCGCCGCCATGGCCTCCAGCCCGTCGGGCTGGATCATGCCGATCAGCCGGCCCTCTGCCAGCGCCGCATCCACCATGGCCAGATAGCGGGGCTCGAAAATGTTTAGCGGGATTTGCGTGCGCGGCAGAAGCAGCACCCCGGCGAGCGGAAAAACCGGGAGGCGCTCCGGCAAATCGGCCGGGCTCCGGTATCGGTCGATAAAGCTCATCGGCGGGCTGCTTTCATGATCGTTTCACTGGCCTCAGCTTCTCACATAGAGCTTAGCTGAAGAGGATCGAGGAAAGCCGCCGCCGGCCCGTCTTCGTCACTTCGTCCATCGGGCCGTAAGCTTCGAAAAGCTCGATCAGCTGGGTGCGGGCGGCTTCATCGTTCCACTTACGGTCATATGTAAGCAGGGTGAGCAGCTCGTCCACCGCCCCTTCCCGGTCGCCGCGGGCATTCTTGACCATGGCCAGCTCGAAACGGGCCTCGTGATCCTTCGGGTTCTCGGCAAGGCGTGCCTCAAGCGCGGAGGTATCGACGGAGGCGGCTTCCGCTGCCTTGTCGGCAAGCGCGATGGCGGCCTGGGCCGAGGAAATAGCCGCATGCTGGCGCTGTTCGGGCGGGGCGAGCTCCAGCGTCTGCTTGGCGCGCTCCACATCGCCGCTTTTCAAATAGCATTGGGCAAGGCCGGCAATGGCTTCCGGATTGCCGGGCTCGGCCTGCAGGCAGCCGGCGAAAAGCTGGCCGGCGCGGTTCAGATCGCCCGCTTCGAGCGCCTGATGGCCCGCTTCCAGCATCTGCTCGGCCGGGCTCGGACCGACGGGACCTGCCAGGCGCTCGATGAACTGTTTGAGCTGGCTTTCCGGCAGAACGCCCGTGAAGCCGTCCACGGGCTGGCCGTTTTTAAAGGCAAAGACGGCGGGAATGGATTGCACGCGCAGCTGCTGGGCGACTTCCGGGTGCTGGTCGATATCCATCTTGACGAGCCGCACCGCGCCGCCCGCATTCGTCACCAGCTTTTCCAGCATGGGGCCGAGCTGCTTGCAGGGGCCGCACCAGGGCGCCCAGAGATCCAGAATGACCGGCACTTCCATGGAGGCATCGAGCACATCCGCGGCGAAAGTCTCGGTCGTGGTGTCCTTGATCAGGGCGCCCTGGGGAGCGCCCGCACCGCCTGTCTGAGTTGGCATGACCGGTTCCATGAAACTGTCCTTTCTGGCCCCCGGCCGTGGCAGTCGTTTTCTTGGCAATCTGGTTGAAAGCGCCGCTGGCGGGCGGCACCTGGCCGGGTGTGTCCTAGGATGTAAAGCGGGAAGGCTTTTCCTGCAAGTCGGGGCTTTTTTGAGCGCTGGCAGCTTGCGCGCTGGCGGGCCGGGGCGGGTTCCCCGCCGCCGTTTTTGCAGCATGCGACGAAAGTGACGGGGAGAGGGAAAACGCGTTCGGAATGTCCTTTTTGAAATTTTGATTTCATCTTGATATTCACCGTTTTTCAAAATGCCCTGCCTTACGCTTAAGGCGAACCCGGCGGCTTGCCGCCGAGCCGAGGCATGAGGGCAGGCATGAAAGAAATCTTCTCCCGTATCCGCTTTTCCGACATCCGGATGACGACGAAAAGCGCCTTATTGGTCAGTATGTTAATGACGGTTCTGGTGGCGGCCATGGCGGTTTCCACCGAGTGGCAAATGGCCGGTGAAATCGAGCGTCAGGTGAATGCCAAGCAGCAGGATAATTTGCGCGTTGCGGCGAATGAGTTGCGTGAGGCGGTGCCCGAACTTAACGTTTCCTCCGATCACAATGGCGTGATCGATAAGCTCACCATGCCGGCTATTCCCGAGTTCAGCGACCATAAGCTGATCGACCGGATCGGTTATATGACAGGCGAGACGGTGACGGTTTTCGCCTTCGATAAGACCTCGCAGGATTTCTGGCGCAAGACGACGAATATCGGCGCGTCGGCGGGCAAGCGCGCGGTCGGCACGCCGCTCGGCAAGGACGGCGCGGTCTATCCCGTGATCATGAAGGGGGAGACGTTTCGGGGCGAGGCGAACATTCTCGGCAAGGCCTATTACACGATCTACGAGCCGATCTACAATCCGGCGGGCGACATTATCGGCATTCTCTATGCCGGGGTCGAAAAAGCGGAAGTCGCCGTCATGCGCTCGAATGTGCGTGAGGGCATTTTCATCGTGGCCGGCATCGCGCTGCTTCTGACCATCGGCATTGCCGTCGTCTCTTTCCGGATGATGCTGCGCCCGCTGGTGCGCATCACCGAAACGATCAGCGAAGTGGCCAAGGGACGCTCGGATATCGATGTGCCTTATTGCGGCCAGGCCGATGAGATCGGCCAGGTGGCGCAGGCCGTCGATGTGCTGCGTGAAAGCGTCGCCGAGCGCCAGCGCTTGCAGACCGAACAGCAGGAACTGGAGCGCAAGGCCACCGAGGAACGCCAGCAGCTTCTGGCGGGTCTTGCCGGCGACATGGAAAGCCAGGTGGGCGGGGTCATCCGCCAGATCGCCGATGCGGTGCGCCAGATGCGCGAAGAAGCACATGCGATGAGCCGCCAGTCCGAAGAGACGGGCGCCACGGCGCAGGAAGTGACGGCACAGGCCGATGCTTCCTCGCAGGATGTTTCGACCATGGCGGGCGCCGCCGAAGAGCTGTCGACCTCCATCGGAGAGATTTCCGGCAATGTGCGCGCGGCGGCAAATCTGGCGGACCGCGTGGCCGGTGAAAGCGGCGACACGTCCGGCAAGGTGGCCCATCTCATGGCCTCCGCCGACAGCATCTCGGAGATTATCGGCCTCATCAACGATATTGCCGAACAGACGAACCTGCTTGCCCTCAACGCCACGATCGAGGCGGCGCGGGCCGGGGAAGCGGGCAAGGGCTTTGCGGTGGTTGCCTCGGAAGTGAAGGCGCTTGCAGGTCAGACCACGAAAGCGACGGAGGAAATCGAGGCCAAGATCGCCGAGCTTGCCGCCGCCAGCCGGGAGGTGAGCGGGGCAATGGAAAGCATCCGACGCTCGATCACCGAGCTTGGTGAGAACACGACGGGCATTGCCTCCTCCGTCGAGCAGCAGGATGCGGTGACGCAGGAAATTTCCGACAATATCCAGCGCACTTCCGCCGGCTCGCAGGCCGTCTCCGGCGCCATTCAGACCGTGCGCCGCAACGCGGAGGAAACGAAAGAATCCGCCGGCAAGCTGATGTCCGCCGTCGATCTCGTCTCCGGCCAGACCGATACGCTGGAACAGGCGATGGGGGGTCTCCTCGAACAGTTGCGCCGCAGCGCATAAAGCTCCAAGGGGCATTGGGGACGGGAAGGGGCGCTTGGCGATGCAGGCGCCCTTTTCTTTTCAGGCTTCTTGCCCGGCTTCATGTTCTGCTTCTTCGTCCAGCGCCATGAAGGTTGTTTCGTGGCCGCACTCTGCAAGGAAAGCCATGAAGTCTGTCTTTGAAATCGCGGTGGTGGCACGGTTGTCGAGGGGGTGAAAATAAAGCCGCTCATGGGCCTCAAGCCCCTTATCGAAGACGGGCCGCACGCGGTGTTCTTTGTCATTGGCAAGCGCGAAGGGCGTCACGGAGCCTGGCTTGACGCCCAGCACTTCTTCCATCAGCTCGGCGCTTGCAAAAGACAGCCGGGCGGCACCCTCCATGCGCTTATAAAGTTTGTTGAGGCGGATCCGCGTTTCCTCCAGTGCGACGATGAGCCAGAGCTGGCCCTCCCGGTCTTTCAGAAAGAGGTTCTTGAAATGCCCGCCCGACGCCATGTCCCGCCGCCAGGCCTGGCTTTCCTCGACCGTGTGGAGCGGGGGATGCGCCACCGTCTCGGTTTCAAGGCCGAGGGAGGCAAGATGGGCGAGCAGGTCTTCCTTGCTGGTCAGCATGGGGTCTCTTCCGATTTGAAAAGGCTCGGGCGGTTCGAAAAGGCGCGGGCCGCTTTTGGATGAGAAGATTTACGTTCCGGCCCTATTCTTTGTCAAAACCGGGCGCCAAAACCCGGCGCCTCTTGTCTCAGCCGGGGTGTGGGGCAAGCCGGGAGCGGCAAAAAACCCCCAAATAGCCCGAAAATAGTGCCTAAATCGGGCTTGCAATCGCCCGCCGTCTCAGGCATATAACGGCCCTCGACAGCGCCTCGTTTGGGGCGTTTCTCCCGGTGGGCGGGCGTAGCTCAGGGGTAGAGCACAACCTTGCCAAGGTTGGGGTCGTGAGTTCGAATCTCATCGCCCGCTCCATTTTCTTCTCTTTACATTCAGCCGTTTTAAACGCCAGCGCCGCGATGCGCATGGCGCTATCCGCGCTTACCCTTCCAGGATTTGGGCGATGGGGACTTCCTGCTGAAGCGTCTCGCCTTTGGCGAAGCGGGCAAGGTTGTCCAGGAAGAGCGTGTCGTTCTGAATTTCCGAGACGGGGCTCCAGGCGGCGCAATGGGCGGTGAGGCGCACGCGCGGATGCGCCCAGAAAGCGCTTTCGGCGGGCAGCGGCTCGGTTTCGAAAACATCGAGCAGCGCGGCGGCGGGACGTGCCTCATCCAGCCCTTTCAAAAGCGCGGCTTCATCGACAAGCCCGCCCCGGCCGATATTGACGAGGATCGCGTCTTCTTTGAGGCGGGAGAGAAAATCCGCGTTCACCAGATGGCGCGTCGTCTCACCCAGCGGGCAGGCGAGCACGATGACGTCCATTTCCCCAAGCGCCGCATTCATATCCTCAGGCGTGATGACTTCATCCGCCCCGGGCGAGGGCTTTGCCGTGCGGCGCACGCCGGTGACATGGGCACCGAAACCTTGCGCCCGCGCGCCGATGGTAGAGCCGATATTGCCAAGGCCGATAACGAGCCAGTTCGTGCCCCAGACCGTGCGGAAGCCGAGGCGCTGCCATTTCTTTTCCGCCTGCGCGGCACGGCGCTCGGCAATAGGCTGCAATTCGGCCATGACGCTGGCCGTCCGTCTTCTTGGCAATGTCCTTGAAGATCGGATGATCGAAACCGGCGGCGCCCGACTGCACCCATTTGAGCTTTTCGCCCGCCAGCAGGGTTTCGACGAACGGGAAGATGCTTTTCGTCATCAGGATGTCGGTGCTCAGCCAGGCGGCATCGGGCTTCGCGTCGCCCTTGGCGAGCGTCTTACCCGCTTCCTTTATATCGCCTTCCGGTGTGACGATGAGCGGGGTGAAATTCGCAACGGCCTTCCCGGCCCGCTCGCCGACCCGTTCGAATGCGGTTTGTCCCATCAGCACGCGCATGCGTCACCCTCCTGCCTGGTTCGTTTCTTGGTTGGCCGAGTTATACCTTTCTGCGTCCTTTCTGTCTTCTCACCAGCTCTTGTCTTGAGTCTGTCACGGATGCCCGCTATCTGGCCTGTGCTTTTCGGTTGCGTTGGGCCGCGAGATCGTCAGGCTAGGCAGGGGGATAGAGGGGGCGTTCATGACGGTTGCCGAAGAAACGAAAACACCGCAAAGCGATAACTTGACGGTAAACGGCGGCACGCCTGCCTCCGCGCTCGGGCGGTTTTCCTGGGCGATGTTCGATTTTGCCAACCAGCCTTATTACACGCTGATCACGACGTTTATTTTCGCGCCTTATTTCGCCTCCGGCTTTATCGGCGATGCGGTGCGCGGCCAGGAGCTTTGGGGCTATACACAGTCCATGGCCGGGCTCGTTATTGCGCTCGGCTCACCCATTCTCGGCGCGATTGCGGATCAGACCGGCGCGCGCAAACCTTGGCTTGCATTTTTCTCGCTTGTCTTTGCCGCTGCCATCTCCTGTCTCTGGTTCGCGATGCCCGGCGCGCCTGAGGGTGCGTTCTTCATCATGGGCGCGGTGGTGGTTGCCGCTTTTTCCATGGAATTTGCCATCGTCTTCAACAACGCCATGCTGCCGGCCATCGTGCCGGAAAAGAAGATGGGGCGGCTTTCCGGTTTCGGCTGGGGCATCGGTTATGTGGGCGGGCTCATTGCGCTTTTCATCGTGCTGCTTTTGATGGTGGCGAATGAAGAAACGGGCAAGACACTGGCGGGCCTTGCGCCCATTCTCGGGCTCGACCCGGCGCTGCATGAGGCGGACCGTTTCACCGGGCCGATGACGGGGCTCTGGTTTCTTCTCTTCATTCTGCCGCTTCTGCTTTTCACGCCCGATGCGCCGCGCACGCGCATGAAGCTTTCCGATGCCGCGCGCAAAGGCCTTGCCCAGCTCGGCCACACGCTTTCAAGCCTCGGGCGCTTCCGCAACATCGCGCTCTTTCTGATTTCGCGCATGGTCTATTATGACGGGCTGGCGGCGATCTTCGCGTTCGGCGGGATTTATGCGGCAGGCACGTTCGGCTGGCGGATCGAGACGCTGGCGATTTTCGGCATCGTGCTTTCCGTCTTTGCCGCCATCGGGGCTTTCATCGGCGGGCGGCTTGACGATGCGATCGGCTCGAAGCGCACCATCGTTATCTCTGTCACGGGTCTCGTGCTTTCGGTGCTGCTCGCTGTCTCGATTACCCGCGATGAAATTTTCTTCATCATTGCCGTGCCGCCGGTGGAGCCGGGCGGCGCGCCTTTCTCTTCCCTTGCCGAGCAGGTCTATCTCGTCTCCGGCATTTTGATCGGGGTGTTCGGCGGGCCTGCACAGGCCGCCTCGCGCACACTGCTTGCGCGCCTTGCGCCCGCCTCGATGATGACGGAGTTTTTCGGCCTTTATTCGCTCTCGGGTAAGGCAACGAGCTTCATCGCGCCTTTTGCGATTGCCGTTGCCACGGGTATTTATGAAAGCCAGCGCGCGGGTCTTGCCGTGATCATCGGTTTTCTCATTGTCGGGCTTCTCGGGCTTCTCTTCGTGCGGGAAGAACGCAGCGCCGCGCTTTAAAGGGCAGCTTTCATCTTTGGGCTTCCTGTGCTCCACTCCTTTCAAGGCGTTCGGCAGAAACGCTTTTAAGGGAGGGGAACGTGGCGGATCAGGATCAGAAGGAGGAGCCGGTGCGCGTGCAGGTGCCGGGGCAGGCAAGCGCGCAGCTTTTATCGGCAACGGGTCTCGAGGCGGCGGACGGCAAAGGCCAGCTTGCCTGGGCGGGTTTTGAATGGGCGCGCAATCCTTATGTGATCCTCATCACGATCTATATTTTCGCGCCTTACTTCTCCAGCACCGTGGTGGGTGATCCCGTGCGCGGTCAGGCGATCTGGGGCCATATCAACGGCATTGCCGGGTTCATTATCGCGATCTTCGGCCCGCTCTTAGGCGCGATTGCGGATAGAGGCGGGCGGCGCAAGCCCTGGCTTGCCGCTTTCGTGCTCTCCATGGGCTTTGCCACTTTCTGCCTCTGGTTCGCGCTGCCGATGAATGCGGGGATCGGCATTCTGGGCGCGGCGGCGGCGGTCATCATCGCCAATGTCTCGTTCGAGTTTTCTGCCGTCTTTCACAATTCGATGCTGCCGCATATCGCGCCGCAGAAAAAACTCGCCGGGCTATCGGGCCTCGGTCTCGCGCTCGGCAATCTCAGCTCTCTTATCATTCTGATTTTTATGCTGATTGCTTTTATGCTGCCGGGCGCCGTGCCCTGGGGTTTCATTCCCGAGGTGCCGCTTTTCGGCCTCGATACAAGCGCCCATGAAAACAGCCGCATCGCCGGGCCCATTGCCGCGCTTTGGCTTTTGATCTTCGCCGTGCCGCTTTTCCTTTTCACGCCGGATGCAAAGGCAACGGGGCTTTCCCCCAAAGGCGCGGTGCGCGAGGGGGTGAAGACGGTCTGGCGCACGGTGAAGGGGCTGCGTCACTACCGCAATATCGCGCTCTATCTCATCGCGCGGATGCTTTACAATGACGGTAAGACGGCGGTGCTGATTTTCGGCGGGGTCTATGCGGCAGGCGTTTTCGGCTGGGGGCCGCTGGCGCTGACGATATACGGCGTGGTGCTTTCCGTTTTTGCGGTGCTGGGCGGCTTCGTCGGCGGCTGGCTCGACAATCATCTGGGCTCGCGCAATGCCATTCTCACTTCGATCGGCTTTACCTCGCTCGGCGTGGTGCTGGCCGTTTCCATGACGCCGCAGGAAATGTTTTTCTTTTTCCCTTACGATGCGGCGACCGCCGCCCCGCTTTGGGACTTGCCGTTCTTCCGTACCCTGCCGGAACTTCTTTATGTCTGCGTCGTCATTCTCGTCGCGATTTTCATTACCGCGGCCTATGCCAATTCCCGCACCATGCTGGCGCGCATCGCACCCGTCTCCAAGATGTCGGAATTTTTCGGGCTCTATGC